>WNFC01003422.1_pt2 | contig 19338 bp, 22 predicted proteins | sample 5400541 | NCBI WGS metagenome assembly WNFC01 (sample SAMN13153342, study PRJNA577476) | soil metagenome | isolation source: 120 cm saprolite under Douglas fir tree site 2 hole 2 replicate 1 | place: USA:California | collected 2015-04-18 | reverse complement strand
GAGTCGCAAAGTCCCACAAAGAAGAGGAACAGAGACACGTGGAGGAGACCGGGTACAGCCTCGGCAACGACGGGCATGTACCATCCTTCCGATCCTTCGTGCAAGTATTGTCGAAGTCGGGCACTCTTCAGAGGGTCGCTATATCGTTGAAAAACGTGCATGTAATCACGAACCCATTGTTGGACAAGGATCGCAAGGAGTGCTGCGGAGAGACTGAAGATGAGGGCCATGAACCAGAAAACGTTTATGCGAATGTCGGATGCGGATGGCTTGAAATCAGGGAACGGGGGTGGCGGAGTAGAAGGGATGGAAACTTGTGGAATGACGGAGGAAAGTTGGCGGGAAATCTGATCTAGGATTGCGACGTTCTGTTGGAGGTAATACACCATTTGGTCTGCTGGGCTGACTTTCAAGTTTTGTTTGCTGTCGATAACGAATGCGGTGAGGGCAGCAGAAAATAGACCGGCCTATGGGGTCATGAATTAGCATGGCCGAGTCCACAGGGATAGACAAAATATGAACTGACGAATATAAGGACACCGTCCATGTCTTCTTTCAGTGTTTGAATTCGGGACTCGTCATGGCTCTTGGCTTCCTTTCCGTAAAGGGACCAGAGAGCATTAGCACTGCCGTCAAAATCCCCTATCATGCGCTTTTCCTCTGGTTCTTGGACAGAGTTACTGTCAGGAGCAACGTTGACAGGTGGGTCGTTGAACACTGCTCGTTTATGTATACATCAGATCATCGAAACCTCCTCGGTCGCAGGCAGCACACGCAAAGATACACACCTGGAGATATTGATGGTTCTTCTTGTATTTGGGCCTCAGCCTGACTCTCGTCTTGTCCTGATTCTGGCGGCGTATGGCCAGCAACGTCATTATTCTCAGACCGGTGGATGCTCCTCTCGTAGAACCTATTTTCAAGGTCTCCTACGTATCAAGAAGAGTGTTGGTATGAATTATTGACTTGACATACGACGGTGAGGGGGAAATAGAAAGTCGTACCCGCATCCTGAGAGATACCTGGCAGTATTTCGCGCGTAACTTCGGGGTCGGGATCTTGGTCGGTAGACACAACCAATGCCCCACGATCGTTGCCGTTCGTTTCTGACTGAGCCGGAAGGACGTCCATCTCATGTGCCTCGCTTCCTCCCACGACTACTTTGGGGACCATTAGCACTTCTTGCCTTACGGGAAGAAGGGAGAAAGATGAAGGGCGCACCGGGAGGCTGGGAGAGGACCTGTTGAGCCTCGAGGTCAATGTCGTGACCTGTCTGTGCAGACGCCATCGATGTGAATAGGGTGTTGAGAGATCCACGCAATCGCGGAGCAATTGGAATAGATAGACGTGGCGGTACCAGAAGTCACGCTCGCAGGCACTGACTGATATTTGGCACCGTTGACTCTGAGCGACGCTCGGGAAATCGGGCCGGATCCTTGATCTCTACGCCACATCACTCGGGCTGCAATTCGTCTACGTTCGGCTGTTCTACTGCCTCCGCCTTCTCTATTCGTGCGATTACGGCGCTCTGTATTCATGGTTTACTGTTGAAAAGGTCGCCCAAAGAGGTTATTTCGCAAACGGTAGTGAACATTCAGAAAGGATAGATATAACCCTGTTCTGACCGTACTAAGCCCCTGCTAGTGACTCGGACCGTTACACCAGGGCTGGAGTCTTATAGAAGAAAGAAGGCTCACCGTTAATAAATAGAATGGGACTCTCGAGTCGACTCGGTGGTGGAGCTGACGTGATGTGATACGGCTGGTAACTGATGTACTTGGCGAAAACACCCTATATTCTCAGCACTCGAGATGGCGAATTTCATGTTGAGATCTACCGATCGTTTCCTACTTGCCGCTCGGCGTCAGCGAGGCCATCAATCACCGCCACTGGAACACTCCTTAATATAACAAGGCCATGCTGGCTGGCAGGGTCCACTGGCAGGCCCGACGAAGCGGAGTTGAAGGACTCGGACCCGATGTGAGTAGCGAGGCGGGCAAACCTGAGGTGAGGCGAGACCGGGAACAATGAGAGAAAGAGAGCAAGCGCAACGTGTTCCAGGTAAGGGAAGGCCATGAGGATGGGAAGGGGGTAAGATCGAGGCTGCTCAACCACCCAATCCGATCGGCTCAAATATGTTTCTATACGCCCTCTCGGTCTCGCAGATAAGACGCAGGGTGGGAAGAGAAAAAAGGCATGCCGATTCGACGAGGCCTGGTCGGAGGCCACATGTCGGAGTCACTCTCAGCGCACACATCTCAGATCCGAAACTCGAACTTTTACAAGCAGTACAAATAGCATACACGATAGAAGTTACAGTTAACATCAGATATGGGAATGCCGCTATGCATGTATATGGTATCAAAATACGACCCAATGGTCCACCGTATGTATAGATAACATTGCAACTACAAATCCCAGAGAAAAAATGGAAGAAAAAGGAAGAAAGCAGGCACGAAAACGATGTATAAATAATGCAGGGGACAAGAAAAAAAGAATGAGAATCGAACGAGATATGAGACAATGCGTTTACAATCGTCATCATGTCATGATCTATCATTCATCACTGGCCAAGCAGTTCCAAAACCTGCTCCAACGTTCCCGCATCGAGCGGGCGCCCACTCTGCGCGCGCAGGGCCAACGCAGTCTTGATCGCCTCGACGTCGGGGTCATCCCCAGACGGGCGGCCCAAGCGCAACGGGAGCGACTCGACCACGAGCTCGAGCTGGAGCAGCAGGAAGTCGAGCGTGCCGAGCAGCTCAGCCTCGGACGGACGCTCGGACACGCTCGGGGCGAGCGCGCTAATGTCGCTGTACAGGAAGCGACTGCAGTCTGCATCCGCCGGCGCGAGCACTTGCGCGCGCGATCCCTTGCGCACCGGTAAGGGGCGGAACACCCGCCCACCCGCAAGCGTCTGTAGGCGGACCGTCAGGTGCGCGAGCTCGCGGACCTGGTCTGGCGTCCAGCACTCTTCGCCTGGTACTGTCGCGCCAAGGCAGTCGGGCGGCAAATCGTCCGCGCTCGGCGGTCCCATCGTATCATCTGTTAGCGCGATAGAGGTCTGTTCCTGTTCAGCGGCGGTGGGGGTATGTAGGCGGCCCAGGAGCTTCTGCGGGTACACGGCCGTCATCACTTCGGGAATTTCAAGACCCTTCAGTTTCTTTTCGCCGACGTTGATGTACTCGGGCTCGAACGATTGCAAGGCATCCACAGTAGAGGCCACTTGTGGGTCGAATGAGCTCGTCTCGACTGTCAGCTCGCGTAAGGCGTCCGCGCTCAGCAGAATTTGGCCGCCCGCCGCCGAATTAGCCACGCGGGATGCGCGATTCACCATCGGCCCGTAATAGTCCATGCGCCGCGAGACCAGGTCCATCTCGCACACCGGCGTGCCGCAGTGGATACCCATTCGAAGGCTCAGCCCTCGGGCAATCAGAGTCCCTTGGGCGTCGCGAACCTCGCGGCCCTCTGGTAGGTCGAGGATCTCCTTTGGCCACGGCTCGTCCAATAGGAGCATCTGCACGCTGCTACACCACAACAAGGCTGCCGATACCGACGTGAAGGCGACCATGAACGCATCGCCTTCCGTTTTGACCTCGTAGCCACCGCAGATACGAACGTGGCGCCGCAGCAGCTGATGGTGCATCGTCACAGCCGTCCTCATCGCCGTCTCGTTGACGTCCCACAGGTGCGTCGAGTTGACAATGTCCGTGAATGCGAGCACGACCTGACCAACGGGTGGGGAGATCTCAGGGTCCAACCTGCCGGTCTCATTGTCCCCGACTTCGTCTTTGCGACTCCTGCGTGGTGGCGGGAACAACTCCACGTCCTGAAGCGGATGGTCCTTCTCCTGCCCTCGCGGACTGAACATGCAAGCCAGGGAGATCACCATTATCATGGTCGTGCCCTCCGATCCGTAGCTGATGGCAAAGTCGCGAAGCTTCTGTGCCGCAATCATCGGGTCCCCACGCTCAGACCGTGCAATGTCCACCGCGGTCTGGTATGAGACGAAATCCCACAGGCCGTTGTTGGCAATGATCAAGAACTCGTCCAACTCAGATAACTTCAGTGAGCTGACGTCCGGCCGCGCGTTGACAATTGGTAGGAGTTGGTAGTACCCAAACGAGCGGGATACGTCTGCCTCGTCATTGACCAATCCCTTTGGCGATACCCAGCCCTCCGCCAAACGAACACGCATAATTTCGTTCCGATCAAATGGTTCATGCTTGACCGACACGACGTGCGCCAGCCCGCGTCGCGAGATGACTGCGAGCGCGTTCCCCACGTTCGCGACGTGTAAGTGGTGACCGCGAAAGTACGCCACGACACCCGACGCGCCGATACTCGATGCACCCCCGGCAATGCCCAGCGCATCTGCTGGACTCATGCCGAGGAGGGCGCCTGCAGAGCGATGACTAGCCTGCGACATCTTCCGCCCGCTGGCATTGGTGGTGTATGCCGAGAACAGGTGGTCGTGCGTAAGGCGGTTGAGCTTTAGGAATGTGCGACGGAGTGCGTCCCCGTGTGACTCGCCTTTGCTGAGGTCGAGGGCTTTGAGCTGCTCTGCGAACGTACTCACGAAGTTGTCGTGTAAAAACTTCGAGATGTGAGTGTTATGTAGCGAAGCGTGCGAGCGCCCAAACATCGCGAAGATCGCCTCGTCGCGGCTTTCTCGAAATGCGGGTTGTACCAGATCGAACATGGTCAGGTATTCACGGTTCCCGAGGTTATCCGCCATCCCATATTGCAGCTGGTTGACGAGTGTGACTGAGGTGCGGACTCGCCTGTCCTCCGTATCATCTGGGATATTCACCGCGAGGGTCGTTGTGACGTCCATAAGCCCAAGTACCCGGAGTTGATTCAATTCCTCGAAGCCCGCAAGTCGTTCCAAGAGCTCATTACTGGGCCCTTCTTTGTCTCCGCGCCGTTGCCAGGTCTGGATCCTTAGATGTTTATTCCCTGACAGGTTGAGGTACTTGAGATTTTTATTAAAATTCCTGTGAAAGGAAAAGAAGGAGAAAAAATGTTAAGAGACCGCGCAGTCAGATTATTGTATTTGCGGGCTCACCAGTTCCAATCGAACTCCCAGTTACTTATGTTGTACCTCAAGCCATTGCTGCCAACGTCCAACACCGCGAGATTAATGACCTTTCCGAGCTCCTGGGGTAACGTCAATAGACGGTTCCCATTCAAATATAGCACTTCGAGCTTGTTCAACCGGGGCAGATCCTCCGTCGGTAAACCCGCGAGCTTGTTCCCGCTGAGGTATAGTTCTTCTAGTAAGACGATCTCCTTGAAGAACTGCCGCGGAAGTTCCTGGAAGTCATTAAACGACAAATTGAGCACCCGCAACTCCCTCAGGATCATCAGTAACGGTAGCGCGTCATCCGTGAGTCGGTTCTCGCCCAGATATAATCGCTGGAGGGACTTCACGAGTGGTGGTAGTGACCGTGACGACGGGGCTACCGAGCCGGTTGTAGATGCTTTCCGGTCTGGTAGACACGGCACCAGAGTCACCGTCGAGCTCAATGCGCTCTCTGGAAATCCGAGCGTTGAAGGCAGTGGCGCAGCGGATGCAGGGGGAAGTGACGGTAAGCGGATGTGTGCGATGACGTTCGATGTCATGTTTATGCGCTCGAGGGAACCGCAGTTCCATAGCGCCGTGGGGAACTCGGTCAGGTTGTTGTTGTGTACATCGAGCCGCTCGAGCCTTTGTAATCGCCCGATGCTCGACGGCAGGGCGCCGATTAAGTTGTCCGAGCACGAGAACGACCGCAAGAGGCTGAGCTCACCAAGGGAATCTGGAATCGCACGGAACTTATTGCGGTCCAGGGTGAGCTCCTCGAGACTCGTCAGCTGACCGAGTGCGAGATCGTCAAGCGACGATAGTTTGGCGCTGGAGACGTTGAGGTAGGTGAGGCCAACAGGGATCCGGCCCACAGGTCCAGGTGCCAGCGAGATCTGAGTAATGTCATTATGTGAGATGTCAATTCTCTTGAGAAGGGGTCCCGACGACACGTCCAACGCCTGCACTGAATTGTGACCGACCAAGAGTTCCTCGAGGTTTGGCAAGAGGCTAACAGCACCCAGCTCTGTGATGTTATTTCGCCGACAGTCGAGCACCCCTAAGTTGGACAGGCGCCGAAAGCTATCCGGGATGCGAGTCACCCGATTGCCAACGATGATTAGGATCTTCAGCCGCTGAAGTGATTGCAGGTCTTCAGGGAGTTGCGATATCATGTTAAAGGAAATATCCAGTTCCTCTAGACTAGACATCTTGCAAACTTCCTCTGGAACGTCTTGGAACTTGTTATTCGAGATGTTCAAAAGCCGCAACAGGTGCAAGCGCGGAAAGTACCAAGGCAGCTTCTCCATCCTGTTATTCTGCACTCTCAGCTCCTGGAGATCTGGAAGGCGATAGAGGGCGATGTCATTTATGTCGCCGATCCGATTGCTGGAAAGGTCGAGTCCCATCAGTGTGGTAAAGTTCTGCACACTCTGCGGCACCTTCTTGATGGACATGTTGGACAATCGAAGTTCCTGTAGCGATGTACAGAGCTGGACAAAATCACCAGGGATATCGAGCATGGGATTACGCGACAAGGTGAGCGACTTGATATCTTCGGCATGCGCATATAGAGCGACAGGCACAGTCCGCAAGCTTTTGTTCGTGAGATCGACATTTCTATAGTCGGTGAAGATCATGTCTTCCTCCTAATCGAATGTCAGTTCAGGGCGATGGAGATAGCTGTTGAGCAACGAACCGCAGGTCCCAAAACGGTACTCTTATACACGAATTTCATCAAGAAGCTGAGATCCCCCTCGCCGAGGGTATCCAGCCCATCAGCTACGTCATAACCAGCCTGTTCTAAGCGTCTTCGTACGATATCCGCAGGCCGCTCGGTCTGGGCGAGCATACGCTCTGCATATGTACATTAGTGCGTTTCAAATCAGGTCAACGCAACGCGACCAACCTCTCCCCCGTTCCTTGAGATACAACCTATAGTCTTCGCGTTCCCCTGGATTGAGTAGCTTTGCGTTAAGCACGCCGGAAAGCTGTCCAACCGTCGTAGCCAAGCTGCAAGTCAAGATGTGATACTCGTTATTTGCACGATATACCCGAATCTTGAAATTGCGTATATCCATGCCGTGGCTCACCGACGGTCGCGGTATTGATGGTCGCTTGCGTGGCTTGGGCTTGCCCGCCGAACCCTTTTCGTCCTCCGAGCTGGACACGTCGGGCTCAGGCTGGTCCCCCGTGACCCAGCTAGCCGGTGCCTTCCACGCGGCCCTGCCATCTTGCGAGCCCGATGAGGGAGAGACAAGCTGGGTTGGCAACAAAGCGGGTGCGATGGTATGGGGTGACATCCTGCGCAAGTCGATGGTGTCCTCGCGGCTACGCACACTAGGCGGACGTGATACAAACGGGTCGCTGAAAACAGGACCACTAAAATGTGGTGGCGAGGAAGACGATGAAGACGGTGTGAGCGCTCGAGCATCCGTGAGGAAGCCACTCATGCTTGCATCGCCGAACCCGACGCTTGAGATTGACGCGCTGTTGGTTGATTGGGGGAGTAATGATGGGTCAATGATCCCTTCCATGCGTTCCAGGTTGAGGTCGATGTTAAACTCGGGCTGTAAGTTGGATTGAGGGGGCTGAGCGGGACTCCCCTTTGGTTTCTTTTTCTCGCGACCCCGAACAGCGCGTAAAGTGCTTTTGCTTGGGGATGGGTCCATCTGAAGGAAGGAACTCTCGCCACTGCCTGAGGAGACAAAGGTGGGGAGGAGGGGTTGTGCCTTGTTGGCAGCGGCTTGCGTCTGCCTCTCATCTGCCTCGAGCCTCACCTTGCTGCGGGCCCGTCTAATGACATTGAGCGGGTTGATGAAAGATTTAGGCTTCCTGAGCTCCTTGTGGCCATTGCTAGTTGAGCTAGCCGCGATACTTGCGTGGTCTTCTGTGCTATTGGACTCGGTCGACCGGGTGGACCGGCCACTTTGATTCCGCGGCGGGGAAAAGGATGGCATCTTGGCGCTGAAGCCGAAGGGCTTGGGGCCTTTCGGAGGAGGTGTAGGCTACAGGAGGGAAGAAAAAAAAAAGGACGAAAGGCAAGGAAAGGTTAGGCACAATAGGAGAAATGATCCGTAAGGGGGACAGGCGCGTACAGGTTTGTCTGGTGGCCAGCCTAAATCGGTGGAAGACTGGGGTGGAGATTGTGTGAATGGCGAGACGAGTAACTGGGGATTTCGGGGATATGCCTGAGTGCCTAGAGCCATGAGTGGGGGAGGGAGAGTCGGAGGTTGTTGCGTCTGTCTTTGACGGGTTCGAAGATCAGAATATTCCTGACGGATTATCGAGACGAGGACGAGAGTGGGTTGATTCAGGCACATGCACTGCATCACACACCTACCGTATGTGCTGTGCTGTCCTCGTCAAGTACTGTGCTCCTACACATGCCAATAAATATAAATATAATTGTACATCTCAACATCCGTCAATCCACTCCACATTTCACTCCCAACCGTACAACTTGCGCTCGTAAATCGTCCATCCCCGACTAATCACCGGCGCTGAGGTCATGGCGACTGTCATTCGGTCCGTAATATTACTATATACGACGCATATGGCGCCAGACAATGTGATTGCCGAGCCCGTGCCGGGTCACAATTTCCATATTTAGCGCCGAACGGATCCTGCGCAGTGCCGGCCCAAACACCAAGACCGTGACGACCAACTCCTGTACTTTCATCCACCGCCATATCGCAGGCTTGATTACTTGCAACCACCATGTCTTCATCATCTACTCCCTCCGCTTCTTCATCTGCCAAATCTTCCTTGCAGGTCTCTAGCAGTCTCAAGGTTTTCATCCGTCTTTCTGCGTCAGCCTCCTCCCACCGTTAACCACCTCTTGTCACACTACCCAGATCGTTGGCATCATCCTCGCGGTAGTCAGCGGTGTCCTCATCGGATCCAGCTTTGTCTTCAAAAAGAAAGGTTTGCTGCGCTCGCAGGCCGGGCATACGGCGGGTGAGGGAGTCGCCTACCTGAAATCCGTACGTCACCCATTCCGTGTTTCCCCGCTCCGTACCCGAACATCCACAACTGCGACACCGACAGGTATTATGGTGGACTGGCATGATCTGTGCGTCGTGTCCTCCTTCCCTATACTTTCCATGTTGACGGCCGTAGTAATGATTCTCGGGGAACTCTGTAACTTTGCTGGTGCGTGACCTGCCACTCAATTCAGATTGCCATCAGCTGATTCCCATCTCCAAAGCTTACGCTTTTGTCGAAGCACTTGTGGTCGTAGGTCACTTTTGTCTTTGCCCGAATCTGCGGTTCAACGACTCCGCTAGACCCCTCTCGGTGCACTGTCTGTTGTAATATCAGCCATCCTCTCCTCAATATTTCTCGACGAAAAGTTAACGTTCTTTGGGTGGCTCGGCTGCGCGCTATGCATTGTTCGTCCTATTCTGCGTGCGTTATACACGCGAGTCATTGATCCCTGCCTAGATTGGATCAACTATTATCGCCTTGAATGGCAAGTCGGCCAGCGCTCCACAGGAATTCTTCGGTTCACTAACCGGTTGTTTAGGGCCTCAGGAAGCCTCAATTGGACAAATTGTCGAATTTCAGCACCTATTCTTGTCTCCCCTCTTTGTTGTATACGCCTCTCTTCTCATTTTGGGTTCATTGACTATTATCTTCTATTTTGGGCCCAAGTCAATATTCACTCTTCTCTCGTTCGTCACCATACTGATTCATCATCCCCAAGATATGGAAGCAAAAATATGATTTGGTATATTTCCGTCTGCAGCATGATAGGTGGACTCAGTGTCAGTGTAACTACTGGTCTGGGGGCTGCGATCGTTACGTCTATCATGGGCGATAATCAGGTTCGTTTTTTCCCGGCGCCAGCGAATGTGCCGCCGTGACTGACGTGTTTTGGGGTTAGTTCAAGCACTGGTTCATCTATTTCCTCTTGATATTTATCGCGGTGACGTTGGGTAAGTTAGCTGGTAGGGAAGTTCCAGACAGTCTAATTGAACTTTGTGTAGTGACGGAGGTTTTCTACCTGAACAAGGCCCTTGCACTCTTCAATACAGGTACGCACGACCCATTCATACTTCATGCTTCTTTCATGCAAGTCACTCACCTTCCTTTTCTAGCTATGGGTAAGCTTTCTGTTTACGTTTTGATTCCACGTCAACCGAAGATGCTCATATTCAATATCAGTCACGCCCACTTACTATGTAATCTGTACGCACCTTTTGTTGTTTCCGTCAGCTTTTATCTCACGTGCCACAGTCTCGTTCTGCTCCATGGTCACCACTGTCGTATGTTTTAGTCCTATTTCCAACATCGGCGACCGTAATCTCGTCCCCTAGGTCCTCTTTAAGGGTCTCAAGGCTTCCGCCGGTCAAATACTCACCATCGTACTGGCATTTCTAGTTATCTGTGTGGGAATTACTATCCTGCAGATGTCCAAGGTTGATCCGACACAGTTTACGAAACTCGATCGCCGTTCCACCATCCTCTTCCAAGCTGCTCGGAAGCAGACAGAAGCCGTTGAAGAAAAATCCCCCTCGGGTGTTGAGGAACCTGGAATGGACACTCTTCGAGGTTCTTTCGGTACTGTGGGTAGCATCATTCGCGCTCGTAGTGCCCGTCGCATGAGCCAGTCTAGTGGCGCCTCCGTTCCCTCAAGTCGCTTCGGAGTCCCCAGTTCACGCCTTGATATCGAACGTGGTAATTCCAAAACCGCTTCCTCCTCTGCGGCCCCAAATTTCAATCACTACGGTGGTATGAAAAGACACCAGCTCTTCGACCCTCCAGTCTCTCCTCTAGATGCGTCCGAGCCCGACGCAATATCCTTGACCAGCCAGCCATCAGTACGCAAGCCGGCGATTAAATTTGGAGAGCAAGACCTTATCCACTCTTATCATCGTGGCACAGCCGGGAAGGATGACATGGCCACACACGAGCGTCGTGTCGTCCCTCATGGTTCTAGCCCGCTTGCGTCACCGAGTTCATCTGTACAACCGAGTCTCCCCCCTCCAGACAGCCACCTGCGTCAGCAACAACCCCCGGGCGCTACCAACTATGTATCCCCCCTGCGATTCGACGCGGGGGCCAGTATGCCGCGCTCAGCCCCCCCAGGTGTCGGAGCGGCTGTGGGAGTTTACCGCGATCCATTCGAGGGTGCGCCGGCGACTGCGACATTGCCATCGTTTTCCTCAGCCACATCCTTGGTCGATGATGGCGAACCTCGGCCTCAGCACCATCGGAGTTTCTCCCGGCAGGGGAGTTCGCGAGATTATCCCAAAGGGGACCGTACCGATGACGCAGAGGAGAGGGTGTTCCTTTGGGACCCGCACGGAGACAACACCAGCGACATGGACATCGCTGTTTCGCCTGGTTCCCCTGATGGGACCATCCGTCTGGTAGGCCCATCGCGGTCAGGACGTTTCTGAGCTCGCGACCCAATCTTCACAATATTTATTGGCTGTGAAGCCGTTGGACCTCACCTCGCACTCTGTTCTGTACAACCCTGTAACCGCCATCGCCCTTTCTTTCCTCTCCCCTCGGACTGTGGATATTTCTCCTTTCGGTCGACGATCTAGTAACTTTTTTCCCTTGTAATTATTCGCCCCCCCCCCTCCCCTTTGGACATACATGCCCAACACGCGTGTTTTCATCTCGGCCCTGTACATGTACCCATAGTACCGACATTAGCTGACTGCCTCGCATTACCCTTCACTCCCATGACGAGGTCATTCAAATGATTCGATTGATTCGGCCCCTGCACGATCAGAAAGTTTTACTCCGCACCTGTCCGAACTTTAGAATCAGGGTGCGTTGACAAATGTGCCCCATTCCAGAACACCCAGAACTCAAGTCACACGAGCCCATCGATAAAAAAATTACAAGGAGCTCGAACAAGGCTAAGATTTGAAAACATGTACGTGACAGGATACAAGGTACAACAGCACTAGACTACAGCGGGGTATACCACCATCAATCAACAATCAGCAAGGGCAAGGGTAAAAAAAAGCAGGGACCTGGGGGGGGGATATTTGTTCACATTCTACGTGGCCACTGTGAACGAGGAAGTTTAATTGCCGCACTGCGGGTAACTCCCCAAAAGACAAGAAAGTGAACCACGGAAACCGAAACGGGAGACGGGGGGGAAGGAGCGGGGAAAGAAAGGAATCCAAGAAACGGGCTGAACAAGAAGAGACGATCGGAGGGACGTTTGCAGGCTGCACCATATGTCTCTCCGAGGCTCCTGGGCACGCGACGCGGACGCAATGATGGAGCGGCTCACACGGCGCTGACCAGCGATGAGGTGGAGAGCTTGGACGATGCCCGTGGTCGGGACTTGCTAGTTGTTCTGATGATAACGCCGGCGGCGCTGCTGCTGGGTGGCGAGCAGCTCCCCAACGCACCGTCGAGGTCTACGGCGGGGGAATCCTGAGGCTTACGCTGGCCACGGCGCGAGGTGAGCGGGTATTGGCACGGGAGGTGCCTCTTCGCGCATTGCCTATTCATTTGTCATTTTTCGGTGTCGCAAATTCATGGACGCGCGCGTGGAGGGGGTGTGGGAGAGGGTGGGAGAGGGTGAAAGGGTGACGGTGACGTTGGGACGGTGGGAAGGCGAGACGACGAGACGGCGGGCACGAAGCAGGAAAGAGAAAACGGGATAAAGGCCCCGCGCATATGACGGAAAGAACGTCAGCACGGAGAAAAGGCAACGGAAAGTGATGAAAGAGATCAAATGATGATAAGGATGTGACAGCGAGGTTGTGCCCCAGGGCACGACGCTGATCCCATAAGCGTCGCGGCCATAGTTTAAAAAGCTGGGCTTTCCCCATTCCACCAGGGCTCTCCCAGGCAATGGGCGTTGGAGGTTTGGTGCCACGCCCAACATACGTGCTCCACACCTTCCTCCCACCCCATCTCTCTCCCCCAACCCCCTTCCTCCAGGCCGTTCGTCGCGCACCACCAGCTCCACAGACACACCTACGACGCAAAGAGTTGACTATACTCACGTGCATGTCCTGTCCTCGCCGCCTTCGTTCTTGGGATGGCAAGCGATCTTACGACCTCTGCAGAAGAAGCACGCGAGGAACGGATCCTTCTTGGGCTGCTTTTTCCCACGCCGCCCCCGCGGCAGCGGCGACGACCCGCCGTCGTCGTCGTGGTCATCCGAATCGGCCCCGCTGCCCCCGCGGCCGTCGCGGTGCGCCCGAGGCTCCGTCTAGGGGTACGTGATGAACGTCAGGGTCTGCTGGACGGGGGTCAGCGGCATCGGCGTCGACGCCGGGGAGGGCGAGTGGGGGTCCCCCGACGATGCGCTTGGCACGGACGAGGGCCGGCGCCGGCGCTCGACCTTGACGGCGACGAGGTCTTCTAGGTACGGTAGGTGGCCCATCGGGGACTTGGCGCGGAGCGGCAGGCCTGGCGGCTCAGTCTTGGGCTTTGATCGCGCCGTCGTGGGCGTGGGCGTGGGCGCTACGTACTGAACCTGCGCTTCTGGCGCGGGGGTCGACGCAGCTGCGTACGGCTGCTGCCGGTCCTCTCGCGCGAGTGGAGGCGTATAGTGCTGCTGCTGCTGCTGCTGCTGCTGCTGTCGCGCTGCGGCTGCCGTGGTGAACGGGTCCACATACGGGCCGATTTGAGCATAGTTGGGATCTGCAGAGGGGAACGTGGCGGTTCCCTGGCACGAGAGCCCTGAGATCCGGCATCATCGCCCACAGGGTGTTTGTGGGTACTCACCTCGTACAGTGCGGGTTGCGGAGTCGCGTCCTGTGGCACGGGGTCATGCCCACTTTCACTCTGGTTATGGGCAATGGACGGGTTCTGGGGGAGTGCGGGGAGCGCGCCGGTCGCGTGGCCTGGCGTAACGAGGGTCGTATCTGATTCTGGGTAGATCAGGCCGGTGGTGCCGTAAGTCCCGCCAACACATGCGCTGGCCAGACCAGGCTGAAAATGGTCCTCTGTGGCCGCGGGGCGATGCTCGGTGGGTGATATATTTTGGTTCTCATAACATGACTGGGGGTAGTACATGGGGTCCAGAGGAAGCGCCGACAGAGGAGGACCATTGCCAATGGTAGGTACCTGTCCCGTCGGCCAGTATGATACGGATGTGTCGGGAGGAGTAAGGGATGCATGCTGGGTGGCTTCGTTTTGGGCGATCACATAACTCGGGTGATGGAAGGACTCATAGTGCAGGTGCTAGTAAGCGGTGTAGTCAAAGGCGATGTGAGGATCGCGTACAGATTACATTACAATGCACATACCTGATAGCTGCCCTGCTCGCCATTCACGTGATGATAAGCTGTCATATACGAGTCCCCGTCATAATCTATCCCGGGTTCATGGAAGGGAGACCAAGGGCCGTGGTGGGAGGTATGAGGAGACTGCGAAAGCAAATGTTCCATCCGTCGAGCGGAGGCAAAGAAACGTCTACGAGGGCGATGGTGGCCCTGGACGGGAGACGGATATGCCGATACTAAGCACGGGTCAAACGAGATTTCGCTAGGACCTTCTCCTGATTAAATACTATTCGGCGCGTGGTCCCTGATCTAAAGCTGCCAAGTGGAGGGGGAATGGCTAATGAGCGCCGAGGAGTACGACCCATTGCACAACTCAACGGAATCACTCCCTCCGCTCCTGGCTAGTGAAGGGTGAGATTTCAAGTTAAAATTGGTCGTTAGACAACCAAGTCGTGGTGGAATACGCATGGTTCAGAAGCTTCGAGTCGTACTGGCATGTATCTCCTGTACTACGACTCAGGTCGGCCTGCCTTCGCTTCCGTTCGGCTTCTTTGGGCTCACGGCTCACGCTAACCTTCGTCGGCGCTCGCTCCTGACAAGTATGGGACCGCAAACTGATGAGGGTCTACAAATCAGGCGCCTAGCGCCTGAGTAGTCATCTCGGGTTTTGCACATTACAATTTCTCAGCCGTCCGGTGGGATACTGTGAGAGCACGCTAGGCACATCCCCAAGGGGAAGACGACTCCGACTGGATGCCTTGAGACCCGCCGGGTATAGAGAACGCACATGTGTTTTACAATCACTTGATACACCCGTCTGGAGGAAGGTACTAGCCGTACTAACGTGAATGTGTGGTCGCTCTCACCTACGGCAGGTGTCAACAGCCCCACTCGCAAGCGTCAAAGCCCCAAGGGCCCTAACGTTGATAATTGAAATCAGAAAAAATGCGATGTCCAACACGTGGTCAGCTGACCACTCAGGCCTCCACCCAGTGGCGCTACAAAATACCACTAAAGGGCACCTCATGGCTATTTCCAAAGCTCGGCAGTTGGGGTTTCCATTTGGCCTCCTATGAAACGGAAGTAACGGGACGCATTATTCGCGGCTTTTTGCGAGTCCATCTCTTCTTTGTTTTGGAGGTTCTCAGTCCGCTGCAACGAAAAAGAATGAGACCATTTATTGAGAAACTGTGCGATTACCAAATAAAGACATTAAAGACATTGACGGGTGTCACGGCCGTGTGATACTCGTAAAACAAAAGCTTCCGGCTCTCAACCCGCGCTTGACCAAAACAACTTCTTCGTGCGAAAACCAGTCCAGCTAGCCGCGGAAAAGAAACGTGAATCAGACGCGTGGCGTACGGTTATCTGCGAGCGCGTGTGACCCTTTGACGCCTCGTGCCGAATGGGTGGCTGCTTGTTTCGCACTAGGCTGGGAAGAATCAGCCCTCATCCGGTGTCCATTTGGCATTTGCCCCCCAGCCGCCATCTTGGATATCTCTTGTCGTTATAGGAAAAATTAGCCCCCTTTCCCTCCTATCCATCTATGTCAGGTGGTGCCATCCGGTCTACCCATCGTGTGCAGGGTGGCACAATGATGGTTCTTAGGGGTATATCCATCAGGTCCAGGATGCATAGTGTATTTCATCGTTCATGTATTTCATCGATTTCATTCGGAGTTCGGAGTTCGATGCAGTCGTCCCGAGTTTCCATCGAATGTCGAATGAAGCCTTCTCCGATGAGGCATTTGTTTGTAAAGGGGTTGGTCGCAACGCGGACAATGAAGAGCCACTTCAACGATCATTCGTTAATTCCACGTGCTTGACCTGGGCCAGTAATCGCAAGTAAATGTCTCGTACAGCTGTACTGTCGAATGTCCTGACACTGTCGCGCAAGTAAAGTAGGATATCGAAGTCCCCTACTAGTACTCGTTAGTAGGAAGTGCTCTATTCAACTGAATCTCAAATGTCCTCCATCGTTAACACATGCACTCCTACAGTCAAATAAGCGTACCGTACCTCATTGACTGCAGGCGTGACTAAGGAGAGTGTCGCGGATCAGGGCAGTCTTAGCAGCACTTTAGCAAATCCAACAATACGGCTGTGTTACCTATCCGATCAAACAGTTACTTTGGTACGGGCCGGGGCTCGAAGTTTTTACTCGTCCCAATTTCACAAATGACAAATATTGTCTAGTCTACTCTACGCGTTCCCGTGCCAAGGGAAACTCGATCGGACCCGTCACGCGGGCAGCCTCCCCGTACGTCAGGATGCCTACGAAAGGCATGAGATTGTACTTAAGGGTGTAATTGGCAGACGTCGACCCCCTGCAGTGCCACGTGTCAGTCTCAGTAACGATCACGGGAATAACGGGGCATGTGGAAGCTGCGCTTGCGCCACGAAAGCATGGAATACGGACGTACTTGAACTTCGCGGACACCTCACGGAAAGGGTACTTGTTCTTGCCAGAAACCGCAATGATCGAGTCCTCCCTCGTCCGGATGATGCGATCCCAGAAGACAACCTCATTCCGAACCTGTGAAAGTAGCGTCGCAAGAGTCAGGGGTTCGTACTCGCCAAAAGAGACTCAAAAGGAAGTAACAAAGCTTTCACGGCATCACGCCACCCCTCACGTAGAAAGTGTTGGCACAACAAAAGCTCAAAATGCGGTGGTCATGACAAATATTGCTCCAACATCACACGTGCGGCACGACCATAGAAGATTCGAAGAACTTGGTGCGGACTTACCCCCTTCGCATTGGTATACTCAGCTTCCAAGTAAACGAACAGCTGCTTCGTGTTCCAGTTAAATAAAGATGAAAGGTCTTTGATCCAAGGGATCACATTGTGGATAGGGCGGAAATGAGAAAACCTCGATTGAGACACTCATGGGCATGTATGTTCACGGGGACGCACCAGCGTTGATATTGAATGTGACAAACGCATACTCTTGTCGGCGTTGAGGATGTCGTCGTTCTTCGCCTGCGAACCTATGGAGGTAAACACGCTGGCATCAGAACGGAAAGTCTATCGCTCGCCCCGAGGACGGGAATGGTAGATTCATCGAAGATAAGAGAAGATAGGGGACGGGCGGAAAACAATATTGCCATATGAAGAGATCTAGACACAGGCGACACTGGCGGTGTCAACCCTTGACCCTCTCCGTTACGCCGATCGACCCGCAAGTACAGACTGAGTGGAAGGGGAGCAGGCAAATGGAGGACTACAGTAGGAAGGGTCGAGAAGTGCGCGATTGAAGGGCCACCTGTGCACGTCAATGGACGAGAAAAGTATGTCGTGCTTACACTTTAACAGAAGTCACCTCGAGAGTTCCAGTAGGGTGAGGTGTGAATACGAAAGAAGATAGCGCAATGGATCCAAGGAGAACCATTACGATAGTAGAGATTGTAGCAGAGACATTGTTGACTCTGGCATAGGTGCTGTGCATCGTAGAGGGAGGATGGCCGTATTCAAGTGAAGTGAAGGACACGTCGCTCGGCGCCTCTCCGGAGTTGTCCCGGCCCGGTAGCTTGTCCCAAGAAAGGAAATTAACTCCTGCGCCTCCATTCCTTTCAGCACCGAAGCGGCCCCTGTTTTGCTAATGTCTGCTGGCGGTCCTCCCTTCGAGTCTTGCTACTTTCAGCTACATTGAGGACGTACCTTATTCATGGATACTGATTACATTTTACACAGGATCATTGTGCGTATCGCGTCATGGGCGGTTCATTCATTCTTCACCGAGGTGCGCGTCATTGGTGGGGAGAACGTGCCAGCGAACGGGCCTATCATCGTGTACGTTTCTCTAAACTTGCGCGGGATTGCCCACGATGATGCTGTCGTCCTCGAGTGTCGTGACTGTTACTGATGGGCTTGTTCTAGGACCGCGACTCACCACAATATGATGCTTGACCCGGCTATTCTTTGTCCGTCCTTATGTTTGTTCGTTACCGTCACCCTAGCTGATGTCACACAAGCCTCAGCGTTTCCTCACCAGCGAATCTTACATTATTGGAGCAAAGGTCGGACTTTCTCTTCTCCTTCACAGTGATATGCCGACCGGTGAACCCAGCTAGTCTCTTCTTAAACCCCGTACTTCGCAAAGTCCTTTACAGCACGGGAAATATCCCTGTAGACCGCAAGAGCAAGGATCGCCAGGCCCTCTTCCGTGGCACCATCGAAGCCCTTAGTCATGGTAACGCGGTGGCGTTGTTCCCAGAGGGCACCAGTTACACTGAGCCACGCATAATGCAAGTCAAAGACGGCGCTGCATGGGCAGCACTCGAGTACAATAAATGGACTCGAGAAAATCCAAAACCCGCGCCTCAGGAGCCTCTCATAGTTGTGCCTTGTGCCATTGTTTACACCAACAAGTCAAAATATCGAAGCTATGTGCGTCCTGTTTACATGTTCACCGACCGATGCAGAGCCTCTCAACGCCGTAATGTGATAGGTTATCATGGAGTCGGTTACTTTCCACGTCACTTCCGTATGCCAGCTGACACTTTGATCGCGTAGATTTGGCCGCCCCATCACCACGATGCCATACTTCGAACGCGTTCTAGAAGCCGACGAGGGTTCAAGGCGTGCCGCTGTGAAGCTCCTCACAAACACCATCGAAACACGACTTGTGGAGCTGACGATCAATGCCCCCGACTGGTTAGTAAACACCCGAAGGTTACCTTCGTGCCTTACCCGTTTGACTCTTGGTTTGATTTAGGGACACACTCTACGTGGCCCGCATGGCGCGAGACCTCCTCTGGGAAGACGAGAAATTGCTCGACCGTGACGAATTTGTCAACATTTCTCAGACGTAGGTCCAGTTGCGTTGAAGATGAGACTCCTATTGAACTGTATATCAGTCTCGTGGATCTCTTCTCGACTCCCGAAGCTACCCCGAACGTCCAAGCCGTGCGGCGCTCTCTTCTAGAATATTACTCACTGTTGCAGTCAGCGCAGCTAACCAATTCCGTCCTCTCTTCGCTCCCACTTCCCCGGACTTTGGACCCCCAGCAACCCGTCGATCTCCCCAGTCGACTGGTTACGCTCCTCGTATTAACTCGAGACA
>WNFC01005076.1_pt1 | contig 19345 bp, 19 predicted proteins | sample 5400541 | NCBI WGS metagenome assembly WNFC01 (sample SAMN13153342, study PRJNA577476) | soil metagenome | isolation source: 120 cm saprolite under Douglas fir tree site 2 hole 2 replicate 1 | place: USA:California | collected 2015-04-18 | reverse complement strand
TTCAGCAGCTGGGGAACGGCAGTGAGCCGCTGCTCACCCGTGAGCATGCCGGAGCGCGCGAGGTTGGTAGCAGCGCGTTCGCGAACTTTTCTCGCGGGGTCGTGAGCCAGAATAGAAAGCAGAGGATCGATGGATTCCTGGGTGCCCAGCATGGCCAATCCCTCGACGGCCCAGAAACGCGTCTGCTGATTCGCATCGCGAGAGTAGCGAAGAAGCGTGGTCAAAACAGTGGCGGGCTCAACGCCGCGATTGCCGAGGGCGCCGAGTCGCCAGAGCGCGAGATAGCGGCCGTCAGGATCGCTATGAATTTGACGGAGAAGTTTTGCGAGGCTCTGGGGCGACTTCATCAGGTTGTTGGCGACGAGATCGATTTCCACAGCGGCGACGCGGACGCGGGGATCGTTGGAGTCAAGCGCCGCAAGCACGAGATGAAAGAGTTGATCGGTGTCTTCCAGGTGGCCGCGCCAGGAATCCAAATTCTTGTGGATCAAGCCGAGAGACTGGTCGGGGCGTTGGACAGCAAGTTCAAGCAGGCGTTCGGCCTGCTGTTGGGGCGCCAAGTGGCTGATTGCCTCCATGTCGGCGTTAGTGGCGCTGGGAGTTGAGGCGGGCATGTAGGCAGGCGGCTGAACGCGGGCCGACGCCAGTGCCGAAGTGGTGCGGAACCATCTCGCCATAGGAAATTCAAGGCGCGAGACTTGATAGCCGGCAAGGGTGGAAAGGGCGGCGAGCAAAATCATCAGTGAGATGTAACGGGAGAAGCGTCTCGAAATTGCCGATTTGCGATGAACGGCCCGCTCCACGTATGGAGCGGGTTGAGGGTTCCCGGAGATGTCTATCAACGAATCGTTCATGGGTCGCTAACTCGCCGCCTTTGGCGCACGCTAAGGGGCAAGTTAAGTGCGGGGAGAGAGGTCAACAATGGTACGCGCGGCCAGCGGCGCTGTTTTTTCGTGACAAACCCTGTAGCTTCAATACGATTGCAGGAGTTACTGGTACGCGACGGACGCTCGAATCCCGTACGAAAGAACAGGGCGAGTGGGAGGCGGCAGAGCCGGCTAGAGATGCCGGGTCCCGGAGAACCACCCCTGATTCAACCTGATGCAAGAGGTGCGTCCCGAAGAAGCCTCCAGGATACAAAAGGCGTTCCCCGCAAAACCATCCGGGGCGCAAACACCGCGCTTTGCCCGGAGGTGGAGGGTCTGTTAGAATGAGGAGCTTGCTTTTGCGACATTTCGAGCAAGAAACCGAAGCTCAAATAAAACTTAAGTAGGAAGAAAAATGGCACTGAAGTGCGAATTCTGCGGCAAAGCGCCGCATTATGGAAACGTGATCAGCCACGCGAATAACACGCGGCGGCGCCGGTGGAATCCGAACTTGAAGCGCGTGCGCGCGGTCGTGGCGGGCGTGAGGAAGCAAGTCCGTGTTTGCACGGCGTGCATCCGCGCCGGCAAAGTAAAGAAAGCCGCCTGAGCGTCCAGCCTTGAACCTGACCGTTGCCAACCTGCGTTCCGTGGGGTAATCGATGAACCATTCACAAGGAGTGAAACGCGCCGCAGCGTGGCTGCCTCTGGCGACGATGATGTTCGCCGCCGCTGCTGGCTGCAACAAGCAAACGCAGCATGCGCCCGACGTGTGGGCGGTGGTGAACGGGAAAGAGATAAAACGGGAAGAGGTCGACAAGTACTACCGCACGCGGGTAAACCCGGAGGGGCAGGAGCCTTCGCAGGAAGAATCGCTGTCGCAGAAGCTGAACGTGCTGGATGAGCTGATCAACAACGAGATTCTGCTCGAGAAGGCGAAGAAACTGAACCTCGAAGCGAGCGACGGCGAAGTCGAAGACAAGTTCACTGAGCTGAAGAGCCCGTACACCGAAGACGAATTTCAGCGGCGGCTGAAAGATCAAGCCATGACGGTGGAGGATTTGAAGCTCGAGTTGCGGCGCCAGCTTTCGATCCAGAAGCTGCTGAACCGTGAAGTGGTGGCAAAGATTGCCATCACCGACCAGGACGTCACGGAGTTTTACAACGCGAACAAAGCGCAGTTCAACGTGGCGGAGCCGCAATATCACATCGCGCAGATCGTAGTGACACCCAGGAAAGAACAACAGATTCGCAACCGGAAGAACGACGACGCGACCAACGAAGCCGAGGCCCAGCGAAAGGTGAAGATGCTGATGGACCGTCTGAACAGCGGCGCGGACTTTGCGCAATTGGCGATGGATTATTCCGAAGATATGAACACAGCGGGAACGGGAGGCGACTTGGGCTTCGTTCCTGAATCGGCGCTAAACCAGTCCGACCCGACGTTGAAAAAGGTCGTGGTTGCATTGAAGGCCGGGCAAGTAAGCCTGCCGATTGCGGTTCAGCCGAAAGACGGCCCGCGCGTCTTGATCCTGAAGCTCATCGCGCGCGAATCCCCCGGCCTGCGCGGCATATCCGAACCGCAAGTGCAGCAAACCATCCGCGATACACTGCGCAACCGCAAGGAACAATTACTGCGCCTGGCCTATCTGGCAATCGCGCGGGATGGGGCGCGCGTGGCGAATTACCTGGCGGAGCAGGTCATCGAGGCGGCCGGCAAGTTACCAGAGGCGGCGAAAACCACAATGCCGCAGCGATCCATCGGGCACTGAAGCACGCATTCCCTCCGAAATTACGCGTGGTCCAATTCCGCGCGGCATGAAAACTCTTGAAGTCAATTGAAGTTTAAGCGACCACGCAAAGCACTTCGCCGGCGTTGACGGACTGGCCTTCCCCAGCCAGGACGCGCTCGACGGTGCCACCCTTGGGCGAGCGGATTTCGTTTTGCATCTTCATGGCTTCGACCACCAGAAGGCCCTGGCCGGCTTCGACGCGGTCTCCTTCCTTGACAAGCAGACGCACGACTTTGCCGGGCATGGGCGCAACGATTTGCTGGCGGCCTTCCGCTTCGACGTGGCCGTGGCGACGGCCGCTCCAGGCGCGAGGATCGATGACCTCGGCAGTGAATTCCTGCGAGCCGGTCTGGAGCTTTAACTTGCCGTCGGGAGACGGCATCACGCTGATTTCAAAGGATTGGCCGTCCAGCAGGATGGAGAGCGTGTTGGGAGCGATCTCGACCGCGTCGACTGCGACGGGCCGGCCATCCAACGTCACGCGCCAGGCGGAAGCATCACGTCCGAGTTCAATAACTCGGGTTTTTTCTCCGGAAGAAGAAGACGCCAGCAGGACTTCGTATTTCATGGCAAGCGGTCCAGTTGCGCGCGACGGCCTTCTTGCTTCCAGCGAGAGGGCTGGTCTGACGAAGAAGCGGACGAAGAAGAATGCCTGTCCCACTGGTTTGACTGCCAGATCGCAGCGGCGATAGCGGCGGCATCGGAAGCGGAGTTTCCTGGCTGATTTTCGTCCGCGAGCGAGGCGGTGGAGCGCGGACGGCGAAGCAACTCGTCAAGCCATTTGGTGTGAATCTCGCCGCGGAGAAAATCGGGTTCATCAAGGATGCGCCGGAAGAGACGGGCGTTGGTCTTGATGCCGGTGATGGTGTACTCCTCGAGGGCACGGCGAAGGCGGGCAATGGTTTCCTCACGGCTGTTGCCCCAGGCGATGAGCTTGCTGAGAAGAGGGTCGTAATCGTTGGGCACGGTCCAGCCCGCATAGACGCCGTCGTCCAGGCGAATGCCCGGACCGCTCGGAACGTGACGCGAAAGGATTTTTCCAGGTGAGGGGAAGAAATTATTGTCGGGATCTTCGGCGTAAAGACGAACTTCCATGGCGTGGCCGCGCGGCGTGATGGATTCCCAGGCGAAGGGCAGGCGGTGGCCGGCGGCAATGGCGATCTGAAGCTTCACCAGGTCGAGGCCGGTAACCTGCTCGGTGACGGGATGTTCGACCTGCAAGCGCGTGTTCACTTCCAAAAAATAAAAATTCAGATTGGCGTCAACGAGGAATTCGACGGTGCCGGCGTTGACGTAGCGGCCGGCGCGCGCGAGGCGCACCGCGGCGTCACCCATCTTCTTGCGCAGATTGGGCGTGATGACGGGCGACGGCGCTTCCTCGATCACTTTTTGATGGCGCCGCTGTACGGAGCATTCCCGTTCACCGAGGGAGACGACGCGGCCGTGGGCGTCGGCGAAAATCTGGATTTCCACGTGATGAGGACGGTCGAGATACTTTTCGAGGTACAGGCGGTCGTCGCCGAAAGCGTTCATTGCTTCGGAAGAAGCGTCGCGGAAAGCGGGCTCGAATTCGGCGTCGCTGTGGACCAGGCGCATCCCCTTGCCCCCGCCCCCGGCGACGGCTTTGAGAAGAACGGGGTAGCCCATGCGGTGCGCCAGTGTCTGCGCTTCGGCGGGTTTTTCGATGGGGTCGTTGGTCCCGGGAACGGTGGGAACATCGGCGCGGCGAGCAAGCTGGCGGCCGGCAGTTTTGGAGCCGAGAGATTCCATGGCGTCGGCTGGCGGCCCGATGAAGGTGAGACCCGTATCCGTGCAGGCGCGTGGCAGCGCGGCATTTTCCGCCAGAAACCCATAGCCGGGGTGCAAGGCATCGCAACCGGTGCGGCGCGCGACATCCATGAGCTTGTCGATGCAGAGATAGCTTTCGCGCGAAGGCGCGGGGCCAATGGGATAGGCTTCATCGGCGAGGCGGACGTGAAGCGATTTGCGGTCGGCCTCACTGAAGACTGCGACGGAGCGGATGCCCAGTTCGCGGCAGGCACGCAGGATGCGCACGGCGATTTCACCGCGATTGGCAATCAGGATTTTTCTGAACATAGAAATATTGGGCGAGGCGCGAGTTTAACACGGAGGAAAGCGGGCGCCACGAATCTGCAGAGTTCTTGTGCTTCTGTGAAACTAATTCACGAGCTTTTTTAAATCCTTCCACTTGACGAGGATGACGTTGTTCTCCTGCAGGGCTTTTTTGAATTCCTGGCTAGTCATCACATCATAGTCGCGCTGCCGCCAGGCGGAGCCACATCATAGTCGCGCTGCCGCCAGGCGGAGCCGTAGTCCGGGTGATCCAAAGTTACAGCCTGAAGCTCCGCATCATCATGACCGAGGTGGACAATTATTTCGGTGAGACCGGGTTTCAGATTCTTCACGGCGTTGACATAAAAATCTTTCCATTCGCCGGCAGGAACAGAGGGGTTGGCGATTATGAAGGAATCAACAACGACATCTTTGTCGGAAAGTAGTGATAGAAGTTTGCTCAGCTCGCCGGGCAATCTGGGTGCCAGGAAGGGCAAATGATAATCATGCGCAACTTTGGCATAAACAGCGAACAGTTCGGGAGTGTTAAAGAGTGTTCCCATATGACTGTCAAGATGTGTCGGGTGGATCCCTACCGCGATAGCATTTTCGATCTGCGTCCGGATTTCGCGTTCCGCTTCTTCGGGCTTGATATGGGACGCGGCCGTGGGAGATTCCGGCCAAAGATAGCCCGCTGAATCGAGCAGACTCGGAACTTTGTCTTTGGATTCTACGGGACCCCAACGATAGGTTTTCCATTCGCTGGTGAGGGTGAGGTGCAAACCCAGATCCGCCTCCGGATGATTCTTCGCAAAGGCAGCGACTTCCGTGAGCCAGGCGCAAGGCACCATGATGCTTGCGGAATTGACCGCATTCCTCGTGAGAGCGTCAAAGCTGGCGGTGTCCACGGAATGGGCAACGGCGAGATCGTCTGCATGAACGATGAGGAGTTTCGAATCGGCTGGGTAGCCCAGTCGTTCGGCTACGGTCTTATTCTGCGCGTGCGCGCCCAGCGCCGCGAAAAGCAAGAACAGGCCCGAGACGGCAAACTTTCGAAGGCGCATCAAAAGCTCCGATGAACGAATTTAGTGGTAAAGAGTAACACGGCCATGGAAGTGTCAAAAGTCCACGTTCATTGCACGGAAGGTTTGCCTGTGCTCCGTTCATGAGTCCGTCTGCCGGATTTGTTGTCCAGGGAGTTCGGCTGGTTCGAAGAAATTCTTCGCGATTGCGGCAATGATGATGTATACACAGAATCCTGCGCCTAAGATTTGGAGGAAATCCAAGATGAAACGATTCTACTTATTGCTCGCAGTGGGATTCTTCCTGCTTGCGCCGGTGCGCGCGCAGGATTCCGTCATCGCGCCCTCAGACAATCTTGTGGTTGATGGCGTGCCGAAGATTCCCGCATCCATCGCGGAAACTGCCGGGAAGTATGCGTCGTATCGGAGCGCGAACCTGGCCGATTGGCATCCGGCGAAACGAGAAATGCTGATTGCGACACGGTTTGCGGAGACGACGCAGCTTCATTTGGTGAAGGAGCCGGGCGGGGCACGGCAGCAACTGACGTTTTTCGCGGACTCGGTCGGGGTCGGGCGGTTTCATCCGAACGGCGGGGACTACATTCTGTTTATGAAGGATATCGGGGGCGGGGAGTGGTACCAGCTCTATCGATACGACGTGGCCACGGGCGATGTGACGCTGCTGACGGACGGAAAGTCGAGAAATCTGCCGGGGTCTTGGTCGTCAAGCGGCAATCAGATCACCTACATGTCCACGCGGCGAACTGGAAAGGATACGGATTTGTGGGTGATGAACCCGAGTGATCCGAAGAGCGATCATTTGCTGACGCAACTTGCGGGCGGTGGTTGGCAACCGCTGGATTGGTCGCCGGATGACAAGAAAATCCTGCTGGAGGAAGAGCTATCGATCAACGAATCGTACTTGTGGCTGGTGGATGCCGCGACTGGTGAGAAGACGGAGCTGACGCCGAGGAATGTGACCGAAAGAGTTTCATATGGCGAAGGGCGGTTCAGCAAGGATGGCAAAGGGATATACGTTACGACGGACAAGGACTCGGAGTATCACCGGCTGGCTTACTTGGATCTGGCAACGAAGCAGCCACAGTACCTGGCGACAAATATTTCGTGGGACGTGGAGGCGTTCGACCTGACGCAGGACGGGAAGATGATCGCGTTCGTGACGGATGAAGAAGGCGTAAGCGTCCTGCACGTGTTGAACACATCCACGAAGAAAGAAATGCCGGTGCCGAAGCTGCCGGCGGGAGTGGTGAGTGCATTGCGCTGGCATAAGAACGGGCATGACCTCGGATTCTCGCTGAACAATGCGCGGGGGCCGGGAGACGTGTATTCGCTTGACGTGGCGACTGGAAAAGTGGATCGGTGGACGACAAGCGAAACGGCGGTGAAGACGGATGGGTTCCCCGAAGCCGAGCTGGTGCGGTGGAAAAGTTTCGACGGAAAGATGATCTCGGGATTCTTGTACAAGCCGCCGGCGAAGTTCACCGGTAAGCGGCCGGTCCTGGTGGTGATTCACGGCGGGCCGGAGGGGCAGTCGCAACCGACGTTCCTCGGACGCAGCAATTATCTGCTGAATGAACTGGGAATCGCGCTGATTTATCCGAACGTGCGAGGTTCGACGGGGTATGGGAAGACGTTCTCGCTGTTGGACAATGGATTCAAGCGCGAGGACACGTACAAGGACATCAACGCGCTGTTCGACTGGATCGCGACGCAGCCGGGGCTCGATAGCGAACGGATCGCGGTGACCGGCGGAAGCTACGGCGGACACATGACGCTGGCGGTCTCGACGTTTTACAGCGGCCGGATACGCTGTTCGGTGGACATCGTCGGGCCGTCCAACCTAGTCACCTTGCTTGAGCACACCGAAGCGTATCGCCGCGACTTGCGGCGAGCGGAATATGGCGACGAGCGCGACCCCAAGATGCGGGAGTTCCTTGAGAAAATTGCTCCGATGAACAATGCCGAAAAGATCAAGAAGCCCATGTTCGTGATTGCCGGGAAGAACGATCCACGGGTGCCGGTAAGCGAGTCCGAGCAGATTTTCAACGCGCTGAAAAAGCAGGGAACGACGGCGTGGTATCTCATGGCCAAGGACGAGGGCCACGGCTTCCGGAAAAAGCAGAATCAAGATTTTCAGTTTTACGCGACGGTGGAGTTCTTGCAGGAGTATTTGCTCAAATAATTTTCACCGTGGAGCAGTTCCTAGCGATGCTTGAGTGAAAGCCTCCGGTTTTCAGCAATGATGAGAGCTACGGCATCGTCGAGATTGCGGCGGGCTTCAGCGAGCGTTCTGCCCTGGGTATTCGCTCCAGGCAATCCCTTCACGTAGGCGATGTACCAGCGGCCGCATTTTCGAATGATACGTGTGAGTTTTCTTTTCATAGCGGGATGTTGCCGTGCTTTTTCTTGGGGTTGGTGTCGCGCTTGTTTTCGAGGGCGCGGAGAGCGGTGATGATGCGGGCGCGCGTGTCGGCGGGCTCAATCACTGCGTCTATGTAACCGCGTTCGGCGGCAACGAAGGGGTTGGCGAAGCGCTCGCGAAATTCGGCGATTTTCTCCTGGCGGAGCTTTTCGCGCTCGGATTCAGGAGCCTTCGCCAATTCGCGTTTGTACACAATGTCCACGGCGCCTTCCGGGCCCATGACGGCGATCTCCGCCGTGGGCCAGGCGAAATTGGCGTCCGTTCGAATGTGCTTCGAAGCCATGACGCAATAGGCGCCGCCGTAGGCTTTGCGCGTGATGACGGTGATCTTCGGGACGGTGGCTTCGGCGAAAGCAAAAAGAAGCTTGGCGCCGTGCTTGATGATGCCGCCGAATTCCTGCTGCGTGCCCGGGAGAAAGCCGGGGACGTCCTCAAAGGTAATCAAAGGGATGTTGAAGGCGTCGCAGAAACGCACGAAGCGCGCGCCCTTCACCGAGGCGTTGATGTCGAGGACGCCGGCGAGGAATACCGGTTGATTGCCGACGACGCCGACGGGGCGGCCATCGAGGCGCGCGAAACCTACAACGAGATTCTTGGCGTAGTGCTCATGCACCTCAAAAAAGTATCCGTCATCCACGATGGAGTGGATGGCATCTTTGATGTCATAAGGCTTCTGCGGGTCAGCCGGAACCAGACTGTTGAGAGATTCATCGCGACGCCCCGGCGTGTCTGAGGTAGCGCGGCGTGGCGGATCTTCCAAATTGTTCGAGGGGAGAAAACTCATCAACTCGCGAATCATAGCCAGGCAATCGGCGTCATCGCGCGAAACAAAGTGCGCCACGCCGCTGGTGGCGTTATGGGTCATCGCGCCGCCGAGTTCCTGCTTGGTGACTTCCTCGTGCGTGACGGTTTTGATGACGTCGGGGCCGGTGACGAACATGTAGGAAGTCTCGCGAGTCATGAAGATGAAATCGGTGATGGCCGGCGAATAGACCGCGCCGCCGGCGCAAGGGCCCATGATGGCGCTGATCTGAGGGATGACTCCGCTGGCAAGCGTGTTACGCAGAAAAATATCAGCGTAGCCGGCCAGGGATGCGACGCCTTCCTGAATGCGCGCGCCGCCGGAATCATTGAGGCCGATTACGGGCGCCCCCGCGTGCATAGCAAGGTCCATGATCTTGCAAATTTTCAGCGCGTTGGTTTCCGAAAGCGAACCGCCGAAAACGGTGAAGTCCTGCGCGAAAACATAAACCAGACGGCCATCGATGCGGCCAAAGCCGGTAACGAAGCCGTCGCCGGCAGGACGCTGCTCCTGCATGCCGAAATCGACGCAGCGGTGACGGACAAACTTGTCGAGCTCTTCGAACGTGCCCTCGTCCAGAAGGAGATGAATGCGCTCGCGCGCAGTGAGCTTGCCCGCCTTGTGTTCGCGCTCGCGGCGCTCCGGGCCACCGCCCGCCTCAGCTTCCTCGGAAGTGTGGCGAAGCTCTTCCATCCGGTCGCGATGCTTGCCTTCAGGAATCAAACTGCGCTTGGGCTCAGACAACGGGTCCTCCCTCGGAAGGGGAATCCTTCGAGGCAAAAATGCGCACGGCGAGATGCGTGGCGAGCCAGACGGTCCCGAGAAGCAGCACGACACCCAGGAGCAGCTCTGCGCCCATGGCGGCGGCGCGCTGGAGCGGAGATTCGAGTGCCGTCACGTATTCCGTGGCCTGGACAAGAATAAACATTGCGCCGAGAGTCATCGCCACGATGAGGATCGTGGTCAGGATGGAAGCGACAATCATTTTCATGGGACTGGGATTGGGCCGCCCTGAAGCGGCATGGAGTAAGGATAGCGCAACCCGAGAGAAAGCAGAACGCAGAAGGCGGCGAGTTAGCGGAGGATCAAATAGCTCATGCGCTTCGAGGCTCAGCGCAAACCCGACCAATCGTCGGCGACGAGGATGGAATCGCTGGGATTTGCGGCGTCGTACTTGATGCTCGCGGGCTGGCCGGCGACAAGACGCTCCAGGCGAACCTGGCTTTCGAGGCCGGTGATGTCCTGCGCCGTGTGATAGCTAACGCCGGAAATCAAGTAGCTGTAGGAGACGAAATGGCGTGGCCGCATATCTTTAAGCGGGCGCGAGCTGGATCCAAACAAACCCTTGCGCGCCTCCTTTGATTCGGGTGGGCGCTCGACGAGGTCCACAATCTGACCTTCGGCAATGCGGCCGATTTGATTCAGATGGAGGCGGCGCTTGCGTTCCGCTTCTTCGGGATCGACAGCGGGACGAAAGAAAGCATAAGCGATCATGGCCAGCGCGGCGATTGCCGCTCCACCCATGGCGAGCGCTAGTTTCCAATCGGCGAGCAGGTCTTTCAACGAACAGACTCCGTAATCTCGAATGGGCGGGATTGCGCAAGGCACGCGGGAATTTGCCTGCACAGTGTGGCGGGAGGACTTCCTGCATCCGCCGATGCCCCACTCATGGGTATTCTACCGAAACCGTGAGGCGTTCGCGAAACTACGCTTGCGGGGCCTGCACCGGATTGCGCAACACGCCAACACCGGCGACGCTGACCTCCACTGTGTCGCCGGCAACAAGCGGTCCGACGCCGGCGGGCGTGCCCGTAGCGATGACGTCGCCGGGCATCAGCGTCATCATGCGGGAAATCCAGCGGACCAGAAACGCGGGCGGATAGGTCATCAGCGAGGTGACGCCAGACTGGCGGCGCGCGCCGTTTACGCGCGTCTCAACCAGCACATTGGATGGATTAAGAGCGGTTTCGATGTGCGGTCCGACGGCGCAGAAAGTATCGAAACCCTTGCTGCGCGTGAATTGAACGTCACTTTTCTGAAGGTCGCGCGCGGTGACATCGTTGAGGCAGGTGTAACCCATCACGAAGGAAAGCGCATCTTCGGCATCGCTGAGGTGAGAGCAGCGCCGGCCAATGACCAGGGCGAGTTCGCCCTCGTGTTCCACGCGTTGCGAATATTTTGTCAAGACGATTGCTTCTTCCGGACCAACAATGGAAGAGGGCGGTTTGAGAAACATCAGCGGCTCTTTCGGGACTTCGTTGCCCATCTCCGCGGCGTGGGCAGCGTAATTGCGGCCGATGCAGACGATTTTCGAAGGCTCGACCGGAGCGAGCAGCCGCACGTCCGCGAGGCGCGAAGAACGCGAGCCGCGCGACCATTCGGCCCAGGGCGGGCCGGAGATCTCGATGACATTTTCTCCTTCGATCAGTCCGTAGCGCGGCGAAGCAGAGTCCGAAGAGGAAGCGCCGCGCATCAGGTAACGGCAGATTTTCATTGGTGTTCAGCTCGCCCGGTGGTTTGGATGAGAAGTATGCGCTTCACGGGCTCTCCAGATCGTGGCGACAATCCAGCTAAGCGTAGTGAGAATCATATACACGACAGCGCCCAGCATGAAAACTTGGGGCGTGCTAAGCCGACTGCTGAGCCCCCTGAAGATCACGCAGAGCACGCGATAGCTCAGGCTGAAAATGAGCCAAGCGATAAGGCTCGATGCCATGAGGTGTCCCGGCAAGCGCAGAAACCGAAAAATGGGAACCGCGGCGAGGAAGGCGAGAATCGCGGCGGCGGCGATGTTGCGCTCCAGTGCAAAGCGCTCCAGGAACGGAGCGTGATTGGCAATCACGACCCAGGCGGTGAAAACGAGAGTCAGACAAACGCCAACGTAAACACCGGTGCGAACCGCCGCGTTGCGGAAAACATGGAACCAACGATAACCAGGCAGATGCGCACGTACCAACATGAAGTGCTGGGCCCCCAAGTTGCTAGCAATCGTTTAACCCGAATTTACGGCGATGGTTGCGTGACCTCGACGGCGACGGGCGTGCTCGGCACGCTTTCATTCCCGGCGCGATCGACGGCGGTCACAGTGTACCAATAGCGGTGGCCGGGCTCTACAGACCTATCACGAACCGCAGGCGTGGGCAATAGATCAGGAGTGAGAAGCTCGCCCCTCGTGCCATCCTGTTCACTTCTATAGACGCGATATCCCGCCAGGTTGGTTTCAAGATTGATGGACCAGGACAAGTCAACAAGAACCGTGCCCGGAGCTGTGCCGGGCAGCAGGGCGGCGACGAGGCCCTGCGGAGCGGCGGGAGGGAAAATGTCGCGCGGAGTGACCGTAACCGGCTGAGAGTCAGAAGACTCCAGCTCGTTGCCTTCCACCTGGACGACGCTGCGCACTGTGTAGACGTAGGTATGGTCGAAAACAACGGAGGTGTCGCTGTAGCTGTTAGTTTCAGAAGAAGCGAGCAGCGCCGCGTGTAATTCTGGTTTGCCAGGCGGAAGCTCTTGCGGAGACGAAGCGGGAGCGGCAGGATGAATTTCCGAGCGGTGGATTCGGTAGCTGTTGATGGTTGGTACAGGCTCTCCGCTGGCAGCACCGCTTGGAGCCGCCCAGGTCAATTCGACCGCCGTCTCGGTGAAGCGAGCCTCGACGGATGCGATGGGAGCCGGAACCGGAAAAACGCGCACCGCGATCACGTTCGAATCGGCGGAAGCGCGTTTCTGCGAAGCGCGCGTTCGAACGACGTATGTAACCGCGCCGCCGGGATGCGCTTTGGTTTCTTCCGGCGCGATGGGATCGGTGAAGCTAACGCGGCCATCGGCGCGGTAATTCTCCACTAGGGCGCCAGGAATCGTGTATACAACACGGAAAGACTTCGCGTCGGCCGAGCCGTCTGCTTTAACCGTGCCCCGAAGGATTTCGACCGCAGGCGGCGCCGAAAGTTTTTCCCCGGTGATGGAGTTCGACGGTAGGGTGAACGTAAGCTGCACGCCGTCGCCGGCCTGGTGGCCGGCGAGATCCTTGATCGCGGCGGGAACCGGCGGCGAAGGCGGAATGGGGTCGCCAGGAGCGCCGCAGCCCGCCGAAAACAAGAAAACGCAACAGAGAAAACAGGAAAGCGTAAAGATTTGCGCGGGGCGTTTTGTGATGTGAAGCGCCGTCCCTTTTCTATTTTCCATTTTCCAATTTCAGGAACTACAGGATGTAGCGGCTCAGATCCTGGTTCTTGACGATGTCCGCAAGCTGCTTGGAAACATAGGCGGCGTCCACTTTCACGTTCTTCTTCTTCAGGTCGGGTGCTTCGAATGAGATTTCGTCCAGAACTTTCTCGAGGATGGTGTGGAGGCGCCGGGCCCCGATGTTTTCGGTCTGCTCGTTCACGTTGGTGGCAAAGCGCGCGACGGCGGCCACCGCATCCTCGGTGATGTTGAGCTTGACGCCTTCGGTTTCGAGCAGCGCGACGTACTGCTTGATGAGCGCGTTCTTCGGCTCGGTCAGAATGCGAACGAAGTCCTCTTCCTTCAAGGATTGCAGCTCGACGCGGATGGGCAAGCGGCCCTGCAGCTCGGGGATCAAATCGGACGGCTTGGTCACGTGAAACGCGCCCGCCGCGATGAACAGGATGTGATCGGTGCGGATCATGCCGTAGCGCGTATTGACCGTCGTTCCTTCAATGATCGGAAGAATGTCGCGCTGCACGCCTTCGCGCGAAACGTCCGGGCCGTGCCCGGATTCGCGCCCAGCTACCTTATCAATTTCGTCGATGAAGATGATTCCCATTTGCTCGGCGCGCTCCACTGCCACGCGTGTCACTTGGTCCATGTCCAGCAGTTTGTTCTCTTCTTCCTGGATCAAATACTCGAAAGCGTCGGCCACGCTCATTTTGCGTTTTTTCTTTTGCTGGCCGAACATGCCGGAAAGCATGTCCTTGATGTTGACGTCCATCTCCTCGACGCCCTGGTTGGAGATGATTTCGAACGAGGGAATGGCGCGTTCGCGGACTTCGAGGTCCACCATGCGCTGGTCGAGCTTGCCTTCGCGGAGCTGCGCGCGGAGTTTTTCGCGTGTGCGCTGCGTTTGCTCGCGTTGCGCGGTAACCTCGGTTTCCGGAGTGCCGGACGCGGGAGGCGGAGCCGGCGGAAGCAGCAGGTCGAGCACCCGTTCTTCCGCGGCTTGCTCGGCGCGGTCCGCGACTTCGTCGAGTTTTTCCTCGCGGATCATGTCAATGGAAGTCTCCACGAGGTCGCGCACCATGGACTCCACGTCGCGGCCGACGTAGCCAACCTCCGTGTATTTCGAAGCTTCGACCTTGACGAATGGGCACCCGGCGAGACGCGCCAGGCGGCGCGCGATCTCCGTTTTTCCTACGCCGGTGGGGCCAATCATCAGAATGTTCTTCGGCAAAACGTCTTCGGCGATTTCTGGCGGAAGCTTCTGGCGGCGCACGCGATTGCGCAGGGCTACGGCGACGGCGCGCTTTGCGGCAGTTTGTCCGACAATGTATTTGTCGAGCTCCAGGACGATTTCGCGCGGCGTCATGTCATCGAGGGCAGGGAGAAGTTCCTGTCCCTCGACCGGCTCGGCGCCGTTTCCTCCCGGGAGGTAAACCACTTCTTTCTCGGACTTGCTGGTCATGAGTTGCTCAGTTCCTTTGATGCATGAAAACAGCTTGGTGTGTTCTCACGCCACCTCTAGAGCTCTTCGACTGTAAAATTGGCGTTGGTGAAAATGCAAATCTCGCTGGCGATGCGCATGGCCTCCAGGGCCAGATCCTTGGCGCTGAGTTTCGAATGCTTCAGCAGCGCGCGGGCAGCGGCCAGCGCGTACGTGCCGCCGGAGCCGATGGCCACCAGACCGTCGTCCGGCTCGATCACGTCGCCATTGCCGGAAAGGACGAATGTGCCTTTGGCATCGGCAACGATCAGCAGCGCTTCCAGATGGCGAAGCGCGCGGTCCTTGCGCCATTCCTTGGCCAGCTCGACCGCGGATTTTTGCAAATTGCCGGAAAACTCCTGGAGCTTGCCTTCGAAACGTTCAAAAAGCGTGATGGCATCGGCCGTGGAACCGGCGAAGCCGGCTACGACTCGGTCATTGAAGAGGCGGCGCGTCTTGCGCGCCGTGTGCTTCATCACGTGTTCGCCCATGGTCACCTGGCCGTCGGCGACCAGCACGACCTTGCTGTCCTTGCGCACGCACAGAACCGTGGTACCGTGCATCTGCGTGCCTCTCCGGCTGTTTGGCATCCGAACATTATAGCCCCGCGGAGCGACAGCGCCAAAACACCGTTCGTGCGGTTGGCTACTGTGGCGGCCCGTAAAGAGAATTGAGGAACTGGCGAAATTCCTTTTGCAGCAGGAGTTTCTGGAAGGAGTCATCCACACGGGCGTCTGGAAAAGTCTCGCCTGGAATGACGTTTTCGCGGCGTTCGATAGCCAGCTTCAGGTAATTCTCGGTGTCGGGCAAATCGCCCTTCTCGGCGGCAACGCAGGCCAGGTTGTAGTAGAACAACGGGTAATCGGAGTCCTTCGATACCCCATAGGTAAGCGCTTCCCGGGCGCGAGTCAAATCGCCTGTGATTCCGTAAGCGATGCTGAGATTATCGATGAGCACGCGCCATAGATTTTTGTTCAGCGTGGGCGTGCTCTTCTCGATATCGAATGCCTTTTGATAAGGGCCGATCGCTTCGCGGTATTGATGCGCGACGAAGTAGCGGCTGCCTTCCCGGAAAAGCTGCATGCTGTTCCCGGTCGGTACGCGTTCGCTGGTGGCCTCTCTGGGCACGAAGTGGAACGACTGCAGAAGGGCCTCGAATAGCGGCTGGTCCGCAGCCCTGAAGAAAACCTTCGAGATGTGAATGTCCACGAAAATTCCGTCTTTGATCAGGCAGCCAAAAATGTTCCTCTGGTTCGTCGGCGCCCCATCGACTTCCGGCAGCGTGAATTCAAGGATTTGCATCTCTCCGTTTTCGCGATAAGCGACTCCCTTCAAAGAACCTGACGCCAGCGACGAATTGCGCTTGGCCTTCTCTTCCAGCGAATGTTTGCACTCACCGGACTGTACAGGCGCTTTGGAGGCTTCAAGGAAAACGGAAACGATGATGCGCGACTTCGTGTTTTCCGCCAGAAAATAGCGGCGGCCGTCAGGCTGGATTTCGTTGGCCTTTGTGGTGAAGCCTGTGCCGTCAAGTTCGAGCGCCCAAGCCTTCCCGGGCAGCCACACGTCGGACGTGGCGGACGCCGGAGCATCCTGCGCACGAGCCGCCACGAGCGTAAGCAACGCAAAAGTGAGGGTGACGAAGAGGCGAGTTTTCATGCAGACCTCCGGAACCGATGTCCTTCTGCTCACTCTACGCGGCAAACAGCGATACTTGTGCGATCAAGAAATTCCGCTTATCGAATTGAGAAACATCCCGGTCAGAGGAACCGAGTTCCGGGCGAAGAATCTCTTACTGCGCGATTTCGTGGAAGGAGAGAATCCTGTAGGAGGATGTGGGCTGGGCCCTCTGGACCCAGCAAGAGCTATATCGAATGCCGTAGCCTTGCATCTTGTCGTCGAATTCTACGGACGCCGCTACTCCCGATGAATCTGCGAGATCCGGGCCCGGCAAGACTTGGTTATTTGAGTCCCGTGTTTTGGCAACAAGCATCGCACCATTGATTTGCTTGTATTGCTTATGCTCTACATTGTTCACTGCGCCTTGCCCGATCACAAGAATGATTCCGTACCAGTTCGTGTCCGGGTCATAGGTAAACGTGCCTGTCACCAGGAGAAGCCCGTATCCATCGTTGCTCCAGTTGCTGATGTCGAGATTTCCGTTGACGACGACAGTGAGGAGGTTGCCCGAATTCATTCCCAATGGCGTCAAGTCAGCTCCGGTGGCGGTACCGAAAGGGGTACCTGAGGGCGTGATCACAACATCCGCATTTTGAATAATAGGCTGCAAAGCTGCGTCAAGCCCAGCCGGCGTCTGCATGGCGGGAGAGAAACTGCCGTAAACGGTTTGCACATCCGGCGAGGGCTTGAAGCCTGCGTAATTATTATTTACAACGGAAGCGGGCTTAATTCCGTTGATAACGGTACCTACGTCAGTGCTGTTAAACACCCCGATCGCAGGAACGTTGCCAGTTCCAGTAGAGTTCCCGTTACAATACTGGTTGGTCCCCAGAACTTGAAATTGGTTGTTCGAGGACGGTGAAGAATAAGCAACCGTCGACGAAGTGCCGGTGATCTTGCCGGCAAGCGTCAACGCTGCGGGAAGCGGAGGGAGTTGCACCGGAGTCGGAGCGACCAGGTACTGAACAATCTTCTGGCTGCCGTTGGGCAGAATTGCAAACGAGGTGAGTTCCAGAACCTGGGGACCGGCTAAAGGGTCGTTGCTGAAGCCCCCGCCAACGTAGTGAAGCGGCGCGATCGAATCGAATTTGCCATCAGCATCAGCGTCGATCTTCATGGATTTTTCCGAAACCGCATTGATGCGGACCCACTTGTAAAGAGCGCCGGGGACCTTCAGTGCCTGGAGCGGATTTCTGTTCCATACCGATACGGCGGTGGGAGAGGGGTTCGTAGGCACCGATCCTGGGAACTCGACCACAAACTGATTGTCTGCATACGTGGAAGCGGTATCCCAGGGAGTGATCGCTTCGCCGCCAACTGGGTTGATCAGGTAGTAGGTGTCGCCCATTTGGAGGTCAATTCCGGGCGCCGGGAGGAAGTTCTTCGGGTCAGTCGTATTGAAGGCGTCCGGGTTCTTCACCAGAAGCCGCCCGCGTGCTTCCTCGAGGCCGGAGAGCGCCGCGTAGTAGACGCTTGTCGCTGACCGATAGTTACCCGCCATTGCGGTTTCCGTGCCAGAAGAAACGACCAAAGCAATCGCCACCACGCTGATCAGCAGCAGGACAAAGATCGAGATCAATAGGGCGATCCCTGCTTCCGATCGCCGTTCTCGAATTGTGCTTCTCACCTTCACAAAACTTCACCCAACCTCACTGGTTCGGATTGATGCGCCGGCCACGCCCCGTCAACTGCACAAGGCGAGGCTGGCCCGTCCTCGGGTCCGGAAGAGGAGCAGCAACGATCAGAGTGACGATGACATCCCGGATGTTCGCAGGTGAATTGTCCACAGCTGCCGCAATAGGACACGGAAGAGGTGGCGACTGAGGGGGAGACGCCGTGTCGCAGGTATATGAAAAAATAGGTTGTGCTGGATTGTTTACAACGTTTTGCACGAACGGGACAAGTACCCCTGCTACGGTCGTAGCTGCATCGGGATCTGCGCCAGGACCTGAAGTCTTTGCGGTCATCCCACGCATGAGCGTCGGGACCTGCACCTGCGGCGGCACCTGCAGTTGGTAGCGAATCCACTGAACCGGGCAGGGAGCGGGGGGGCAGCTGGGATCCTGCGGATTCGGATTGGTCTCGATAATGAGGTCGAAGTCCCCCGGCGTTACACAGCCGCCGGCACCGATCTGGCAAGGGTTACCGGGGTAGTTAGGGCTCCAGGCAAAAGGAGTACTTGCGAATTTCGTAGAGTCGGTACCCAAAAAGCTCCGCGGCGGATAGCCGGCATCGTTGACGTCGCGCACGATCTGGTCCAGCCCGAGCCGGGCTTCCTGGAAGGAGCTGAGCACTTGTGTTTCGACCTGGTAGTGCTGTTGCGAAGAGCCCAGCAGCGTGAACGCCGCTCCGGTGATTACAAGAAATATACCCAGAGAGACAAGCAGTTCGATGAGCGTAAATCCCTCTTGCCGAATAGTGGTGATGACCCGCGTCATTTTTCCACCAAAGTGTCGAGAGTGATCGGCTGAAAATAGCCGTTGCCGCCTTGCTGCCGTATTCCGAGGATAAAGCGTTTACTGGAAATGGTTGACCCGTTTCCAGTAACGATCACCGCCCAGCGAACGTCATACGTGGCGCCGTTGGGATCATTGGGATCCGGGTAGGTGAAACTCCAGTTGGCGACCGCGGGATTACTGAAGTCAATCATAGTCTGATTATTGATCACTACAACGGGGCTGCCCTGGATCGGGATCGGCTGATTGGGCGGGTTTGGGTTTCCCAGATTGCAAGTGTTTCCGCTGGGGTAGCAGTAGACGCCGAGCGGATCGGTGAAGTTCGTCAAACTGAGCGGCTGATCAATTATGAAATCCAATTCGCGTTGTGCAAAAACCAGCGCCGACGAGTCCGTGCGATTCCGGGAGTTCATGAGGATCGAAGCCGGCACGAGCTGCGCGACCGCCACTAGGCCCACCAGCAGAATGACTGTGGCAAACATCATCTCGAGGATGCTGAAGCCCCGTTCGCTTGTGCGGCGTTTTGTGAATGCGGAAAGCATTACTGTTCGTCAGTT
>WNFC01012419.1_pt1 | contig 19350 bp, 10 predicted proteins | sample 5400541 | NCBI WGS metagenome assembly WNFC01 (sample SAMN13153342, study PRJNA577476) | soil metagenome | isolation source: 120 cm saprolite under Douglas fir tree site 2 hole 2 replicate 1 | place: USA:California | collected 2015-04-18 | reverse complement strand
AGGAATTTCATTCTGGCCCTAATGATCGGCAAGAAGCGCACTACGAAAGGAGAACAGACCACAGAGGAAGGAGAAGCAAAGAGCAATGGCCAAACTCTCCTGTACGGATTCCGGGCCGTGTACGTGTTCGATTATCTCGTGATTTGCGGCCGAACCTCGGCGCGCTCGATGTAATCCGCGAGTGACCACTCAGGAGTCCCCGGATCGCAGCAACTGGAACTATTTCAGAACTTCTTTCGTTACGAAACGGTAGGCTCGAAGGCTAAGTGCGTAACGAGTAAACATCCCCGCCTAAGCAGAGCTCGGACGGAGCACTCGGCGGTCAGGACCCGGTCACCCCTGCCTTTGCTGGCGCGAGCACGATCAGTGCTACACCGACGATGACAAGCGGAAGTACGGCGCGCAGCAGATCTTCGCGTGGGATCACATTGTGGAATGCCTGCACCGCCATAATGGCGGCGTGAATAAGGCTCGACCATGCCGTGAAGGCAACCAGGCTGCGATTCGCTGACGTGTTGCGTAAGGCAAGCAGTAGGAAAATTCCCAGTGTCGCATAGACCCCACCGAGCATCTGCTCGGAGGGACCGAGTTGCATTCTCAACAACGGGTAAACGCTAGCCAAAAAGAGCAACCCCACTATCACCAACACGACCTTTAGCGCTCGTTCTCGCATCATTGTGTCCTCCGCCAAAAACTAAAATGAGGAAAACGCACATACAACGCGCAGAACACGGTGCGCAATCAGAATCCCGCCGGAGCACAAATCAGGGGGCGGCAAGTTTCTGAAGCATCTTGAACTATATCTCGCCACCCCAGAATAACGCCAGCCGCTTCGAGCTTGAGGACAGCGAAATCACGCCGGCTTGGCTTCAGTGCGCGGCCTAGCCAGCCTGGGCAAAGCGCGCTTCACAATGTGGCCTCGATAGCGGCGGCAACATCATCGCTCAATTCCTCGGCTTCCCGAATCCTTGTATGGTCGTCAGTTCCCTGCTGCCGGTACGCCTCCATACTTCTCGAGCCACTTCAATTCCTCCCGCACTTTAATCCTGCCATGCCAGGGGTTCTTCGACAGCGAGTGGCCTTCGCCGGGAAAGATCAGCAGCTTGTTGGGAATGCCGAGCGAATACAGCGCATGCTCTAGCAGATAGTCTTCGAGCGCAGCGACGCGGATGTCGTTGGCGCCAGCGACCATATGGGTTGGGGTGCGGACTTTGTCGATCTGAAAGATGGCAGCCTCATCGTGATAGCGCTGGGCGGCTTCCCAGGGACGTCCGCCGAGGAAATAGGCATCATCAAAAGTTGTGTCGTCATTGCCCCAGTTGCCCACGTGCTCGACCGCGCCTGCTCCCGTGACTGCGGCTTTGAAGCGGGTGGTCTGCGTGATGAGCCAATTGGTCATGTAGCCGCCGTAGCTGTAGCCGCCAACGGTGAGACGATCAGGATCAGCGATGCCGTCTTTCACCAGCGCGTCAACGCCTTCGAGAATGTCCTTGCCGGGACGCGAGACGATGAGGGGAACGATCTGCATGAGGAACTTATCTCCGTATCCGCTGGAACCGCGGTAGTTGGGCTCGAAGACGAGCCATCCGTTAGTGGCGGCGAGCGCTCCCCACTGGTACCAGTCGGCTTCGAAGTGGTTGCCGTCGGCATCGGCGGGGCCACCATGGATGAACGTGAACATCGGCAGATGCTTGGCTTCAAACTTTCCCGGAGGATAAATCAGCATGCCTTCCACGGTTGTTCCATCGTCAGCCTTCCAGCGATAAGGCTTGCCCTGAGGCAGATCGCGCTCGCTGAGAAGCTGGTTGAACGAAGTGACCGGCCGCGCCTGCTCAAGCTTGGAGGCGCTCTCCGCGAGATACACTTCCACCGGCTTGCCCAGAGATGAATACACGAATGCGACGCGGGGAGAGTGCGCCGAAGCGGATATTTCCGCATAGGTCCCGGCCCATCCCGAGATACTGCGAAGCGATTCTGAGGGCTGGTTCACAGAGTACATTTGCACTTCTGTCCCCGCTCTCGCGGCCGCTAGTACGCCATTGCCAGTAACGGCGTAGTACTCGACAGGACCGACAAAATCCCTGCTCCATCGCTGTACGGTCCCGGTTTCGCTGTCTACCCAATAGACATGAGGTTGGAGGTCTTTATAAGATCCCTCCGCGTTGCCGACCTCAACGCTGAAAAAAACGTGGCGGTTGTCGTTGGCCCACCGCAGACTGGTCTCGACGGCCTGATTATGGGTAAGCTGGCGCGGAGATTGGGCGGCGCCGACGCCTGGGTTGCCCTCGCCCGGGTTCCCAGATGAGGGAAGCCCCGCCACCCTGGTTAGATCGAGAAGGTAGATCTCGAAGTCCTCGAATTTTTCCTGACGCTGATTGATGGAATGGGTAAGGAAAGCAAGCTTGTTTCCATCGGGCGAGGTGACCATTTCATCCACGTGGAGTGGTGAGATGGCAAGGACGCGGGCGCCGGGGATTGCGTCGGACTCTTTTTCAGTGTCGGATTTTTCTCTTGTGCCAGCAGCCGCATGAACGGCAATAGCGGCAGGCACGTCAAGCGCGAAAATAGTATCGCCGCGCTCGGACGCCCGGTATTGGACGACATCTTTCCATTCTTTCTTGTAATCGTCTTTTTGCGCCTTGGTCCAGGGATTGCGCGTGGCGAAATATAGTGTGTGCGAATCGGCGGACCATGAGAAGCAGTGCACTGCTTCATCGCCCTCAGTGACGGGAAAGGCTTCGCCACCGTCCGGGGAAATGAGATAGAGGCGGGACACTCCTTCATCTTTGGAACTGTCGTCTGAGTCTCCGCCCTTGTCGGCAGTCAATTTCCGCTCGGAGAGGAAGGCGATCCAGCGGTTGTCTGGCGACCACTTGGGATCGACATCATGGCCTGATTGCGTCAACTGGATGAGCGAGCTTCCTTTGGCATCATCGCGGTACAGCCACAAATCTTTGCGGAAGACCTGCTGGTCCCAATCGGCACGCTCGGCGACGATCGCAACTGAGTTGCCGTCAGGCGAGATCTCGACCGAGGGAAAGCTGACGGAGTTGAAAAACTCGTCGAGGGTCAACTTGGGTTTTTGGGCGAAAGCGAAAGCAGCCGTTAGTAGGATGAGTACAGAGAGTGGAATCAGTTTCTTGGTTGTCATAGGAGTGAATCAGAAGGTATATCGTGCCCACACCCAATTTGTAAATCCAGAATGCGAAAGATCTCGAACCTCGGGTCACATCCGTGGGCACACGCCAGACCTCTACTGGATGTGATCCAGGGCGTCGATATCATCTTTCAGTCCAAGATATTCCCAGCGCTGCAGCGCAATTGGCACGTTGCCATTCCGCCACAGGAAGTCGTGAAACGTTCGTAAGCTGAATTCATTTCCTGCTGCACGGTGTGCGTCGGCAAGAAATTTGTAAATCTGGAGCTTGCCAATCTGATAGGAGATGGCTTGACCAGGCGTGGATGCGAACAACGCGGCCTCGGCATGCGCGGTCGAGGAATCCATGGGTACCGCGCTCTGCAAATATCCGGCAGCCTGTTCCATGGTGAATTCCCCGAGCGCCAACTTCACGTCCACCTCCACGCGAAGTGCGCGCAGACGCATGAAGCTCCAGATGATCTCGCGAGTGCGCGGACTGTCGTCGAACAATCCCGCGTGCAGCATCATCTCTTCCGCATAAAAACCGATGCCTTCGTTGGCGCTGGAATCATGGTAGTGACGGCGTATTGGATCGGGGTTCATCCAGCAGAGCACGAGCTGAAAGTAATGCCCGGGCACCCCTTCGTGCACGATGAGTCCCCGAGGGTCTTTCGCGATGGTGAGCGCGAAGTAGCCGAGGTGGGGCCCAGGCTGGTCCACATACCGCATGCCATTGTCTTTCAGCCTGCTGGGTGAGGTGAAATCATCCGTCTCCCCGATGCCAGCCAGCGGCGCAAGATAGGGCGGCATGGACGCGATTTGGTAGTGCTGCACCGAGGCGGGCACGGTGAGAAGGTCCTTGGCTTCCAAATAGCGCCGGATAGCGAGTTCATCTTTCTGTTCACGCGCAAGCTCTTCGTTTTGGTCTCTGAAGAGACTGAGTTGAGGCGCACCTACATTGCGATGTTGCTCGTAACTCTGCGAGGCTACCGAGCGAGCCCATTCCTGCCGCCCCATGGCGAGCAGTTGCTCAGGAGTAAAGGGCAGTAAGGCCACGTGCTGCAGAAAAAACACATAGCCTTCACGTCCGACGGCGGTCGCTGGGGACATGGTGGGAAGCCGTTGCCTGATCCAGTCGCGATAAGACTCCAGGGCAGCGACGGCGCGGTCAGCCGCCGAATCGAGGTCGCGGGCGGACGCAGCTTCGAGTAAAGGCTTGAGCCCACGGACGGACATAAGCAAACGCGGGCGGATATGTTGCAGTTGTTCGATTGCCAATCCGCCAAAGGGTGCTGCGGGTTGGGTAAGATTTTTCTTTGCTCCATCCACCGTGCCGGGAATTGAATTCAGTGTGGCAACGATCAGTTGGCTGCGAGGTGAGTCGAACGGCGGCGGTGGCAGCAGCAGATGAAAGTACGCACCCGCAGTCTGATCCACATAAAACATGGGATTGCGCTGCCAATTGCGCAGCACCTCCAGTTCCCAGCGCACGCGCGCGATGGCCGAGCCCATGAGGCGGTAGTCCACCTGTCGCGGCACCGGCCATGAAGATGCATCGATGCTCTTCCACCGAGTTTCAAATTCGACAAGTTGCATGCGATATCGCTTAACCGCCTCCGGAGACCAGTCCGGCGTCCAGGTTCGAGGGCGTTCGAGACGCGGAATATCGTCGGTGGAGAGTGGTTGTTCGACCGCGCGCCAGCTCCAAAAGTCCTTTGCAAGGTCGTCGAGGGGGTCCGCAGCGAACAGAGGGGTGGCAGGGAGGAAGACTAGGAGCGTGAGAATCCAGAGAGAGGTTACGGTTCTCATGTTTAAGTGCGAACAGCATACACCGAGATCGACGCCCTCCGGCCGGCGCTACGGGGCGGGTTCGGCGTTCTTCAACGCCTCATCCAGAGTCTGGCCGCTGCGGACGGCGCTGTCCAGCAGACGCCATCCGTCGTCATAGTTGCGAAAGCTGGTGGTGGATTTGTATCGCAGCTCGCCCAAGTAAAGCGATGCTCCGACCTCGTTCAAGGGCACCCATTTCCAATTGAACTCGACATCGGCTAACTTGCCCTGCTTGATAATGCCGGTGATGGCGACCAGTTCCCTTCTGGCTGCGGGAACGCTGAAATATTGTTTGCTCCGGTCGTCTTCTGAAATCAGCGCCTGAAAAGTATCGACGCCAGAGGGAGTGAGCATGACATCCCAACACGGCGCGGGAGCAAGACCCGCCGGACATGCACGCTTGGTACCCGAAATCCAGCCACGGTGCTCAAGCACCAAATATTCCGGTGAGAGATAGTCTTTGTTGGAGATCACGCCGGTACGGAGCCAAAATAATTGCGGAGCCCTAAATGCGTCGGAAGAAGCGATCAGATCGGCTGCAAGACGGCGGGTAAGAAAGTTGCGCGGAGAACAGGCGCAAAGCAGAACCAAGGGCGGAAGGCACAGCGCGACGATCGATCGTTTTGGCATGAAGCAGATCGCTGGACGCCTTTCAGCGATTGAAGATTGTAACCAAACGAGAACTTCCTCGTGGAAGAAAAGGATGGGAGGCAATCTGGCCTTCAAATTGTCGAGACCAGCGGCCTGGTAGGGGAGTGAAACACGATGGGCAACTGCCTTCGGGGGTGAGCCGATAATCTTCGATCAGATAGCCGCGACGCTTCACAAGAATTTCTTCGCAATTGGCGCAGCGCGTGTCTTCCCAGTGGCCCACCATTCCCGGTAAATTGCCGGCGTAGATGTAGCGTAGTCCTGCTTGTTGCCCGATTTCGACTGCACGCAGCAGATCGTCCGGACTCGTGTTGCGAGTGTCTGTCATCTTGTAATCGCTGTGGAACGCGGTGATGTGCCAGGGTATATCGGGCGAGACTCCCGCCAGGAATTCGGTCAGGCGGCGTAGTTCGTCGTCGGAATCGTTGAAACCGGGAATAAGCAGCGTGACGATTTCGAGCCACAGACCCATCTCATGGATGCGGCGAATGCTGTCAAGAATGGGGCCGATGCGCCCGCCGAGTTCGTGATAGTGACGATCGTCGAAACTCTTCAGGTCCACTTTGTAGAGGTCAACCCATGGACGAATATATTCGAGCACCTGCGGGGTTCCATTGCCGTTGGAAACGAAGGCGGTGAGCAGGCCTGCGCCCTTGGCTTCTTGGAAAACAGCCACAGCCCATTCACTGGTGATCAAAGGCTCGTTGTACGTGCTGACTAGAACTTTGGCGCCCTGACGCAGAGCATCGCGCACCAGAGCCTCGGGGGAGGCTTCAAGGGGCGGCGAGATTGCATTGGGATCGCGCAGGGCCTGCGACGTGACCCAGTTCTGGCAATAACCGCAGTGCAGGTCGCAACCCAGCATGCCGAAGCTGTAGGCGAGTGCACCGGGATAGGCGTGGAAAAACGGCTTCTTCTCGATGGGATCACATTGCGTCCCGGCGACATATCCCCAAGGCGCATAGAGCGTGCCGCCACGGTTGTAGCGCACCTTGCAGACTCCTGCCTGCCCCTCAGGTATGGGACAGCAGTGGCCACAGGAGTAGCAGCGGACCCGGTCGCGGTCGAGTTTCTCGTAGAGCCGCGAGTCGGCTTCGCGGACTCTCTCGTCGAGGATGTTGCGCAGGGTAAGCACAGGCTCTTAATGATTATTCTAGCGCCGTTGGGGCATCAGAGGGTGGCCCTTTAGGCCCACGTCTTAGCCCTTGAGTCTTCGAGCTTCAGCGAGGGAAAATCTGTCTAATGTGCAGCTCGAGGCTTTCGAGCAGATGGGTGCTGCTGAAGCCATTCGTTGGCTCGTTGCTCCAGGACCAGGATCTCGGAGCGAGAAATCTGCGAGGACAGCATTTCCACTCGTAGTTTACTTCCCGTGTCACCACCCCCGCGCGCCAGATAAGCCCAGAAATAAGCCTTGGAAAGATCTAGCGACACGCCGCGTCCGGCCATGTAGTAAGCCCCTAGTGTGGCTTGAGAAATTACGTGACCTTGCTCAGCAGCGCGGAAAAACCAGCGCACAGCTTCGGAGTAATTTTGCCCGACCCCGTCGCCGAAAGCGTAACGTGCACCCAGAGCATACTCGACCGAGGGATCTCCGCGATCTGCTAATTGCCGTAGCTGTTCAAGCGTGGCAGCATCACTGACCGATTTCGGTTGCAAAGCGTGCGAAGGGTTGGGCTGCGCCGGGACCAATGGTCGAGAGGATGCGAGAACGGTTTGACCCCTACTCGGAGCACGCCCCTGCATCTTCTCCTGAATCCACGGAGCGAGGATAAAACCAAGCGCTAGCGCAATCGTGGCCGCGGCGATGATGAGTAATGTGAGATGGGCACGCGGCAGACGGACGCTGCCGAAGTTTCTTTCCTCTGCACTCAACCGCTCTTTCTCGTCCTGGTTTTCCTTCTGCTTATCGCGGGAAGCGAAGAGAACACTTCCGGCAGATGAGAAAATTGGGACAGGAGAGGCAATCACCGGTCGAGAGTGCTGTTCGCGTTCTGCAATGTTGATGGCTGCGAGGGTGATTTCCGCCAGCCGCTGCAAGACGGAAATGTTAGTTTCGTGAAGCGCACCGGGCTGGGAGGAAAACACCTCGATGATTCCAACGACTTTGTCGCTTGCGCGCACCGGAACCGCAATCATGGAGCGGATGCCGAGAGCCCGGCAGCTCTCCTTATTGACGCGAGTGTCGGTCTCGGTGTCATCGCAATGCAGGGTTTTTCCCGTGCGAACGCACTCGCCTGAGAAGCCCGATCCCACGTGTAGTTCGGCGCCAACGGGTGGAGCATCCGGCCCCGCGCTTGCCCGGCAGACCATGATTTCGGGATCCGTTGCCGCCAAGGCAATTGCGGCGCCGGTCGCCCGAACCAGAGCCTGAGACCGGAGAGCGATCAGTCGAAGGGATGCATCTAGATCTGTTCCCAGAGACTCGACTTCACGTTGAACCGCCGACAGGGTCGCCAGCGTGTTGGTGTAATCCGGCCGCGGCGGGGATTTGGCTGTATCAGATGGTCCGGGAACAGCCAGCCCTGGTGCAGTGACCACTTCAGCGTTCACCACGGAGGCCATGGCGTTGACGAAGAGCCAATCCCGCAATTGGAGTACAGACGACTCCGGCAGATGGGCAAAACGGAGACCCGCGCGTCCGGAGGCTTCCGACCACATCACCTGAACGGTTGTATAGATCTGTGCGTTGGCCTCCGCGAGGTCAAGGCACAGAGCATAATCTCGGTTAAGCTCCAACGCCGACGGGCACTGCACTGACGCACCGTCTTCGCTAATGTCTAAGATCTCGCTCAGATCAAGTACCAACCCCTTCGACATGCCGGTGAAACTAGCGTATGCGGGTGTATGCACTCGGTGTCGCACGCGACGCCGCCGGTTTAGCCATGGAGACTGCAAGTCGGGGGTCATAGCGGCCATAGGGGTAACAAACCCAAATGCTTGTGGTACATATTACCCTGAGACGGTGAAAAAGGAAGCAATAACAAAAAATGGGAGAGGCATGGGAAGGCTGAAGTCGGTGACGAAACATTAGAAACCAGCCAGGTGAGGTCAAGCCGACTGAAGGGGCGGCTTGAGGCTGGTCGCCGGGTGGGTTCGGACTTTCAGTTCGCCGCCGTCGCCGCGTTATCCGGAAAGGCGCGCAAAACGAGCCTGATGCAGGCTGGAGATACGGGAAATAGCAGCCACCATCAGGCTGGAAAGCAGCTGCATAGTAACCACGTCCCGGTGGTCAAAAGCACACGGGGATGACGAAAGCACTTCGAAAACGCCCAGGGTGCGCCGGTAGTGGCGCAGGGGAGAGACGAGGATGGAGCGGACTCCCAGGCGCCGGCTCAAGATCGAGTTCGGCAGTATGAAGCTCGGCTTCTTCCGGCGCCGGAGCAGCTCGAAACCCAGACGCTGGGTGCGTAGCATTCGCCACGCGGAGCTGGCTGCGAAGGGCCACAGACGGTATCCGAGAGCTTTGACTGGCGGCGCTCAATAGCTCGGGATCGGGGACGGTTCGCAATAAATCACGGACCAGCTGGTCCAACTTAATATCGGTAATGAGGTGTGCGGTCTGCTGGTTTCGCAACGACCCACCCAAAACGCGAGACAGGCTCAGCAATGCGCGGCTCCCGCAAGCCAGGCAATGCGGAGTGCTATTGGTGCTGATAAGTTCACATTCGGCGCAAAAAGTAGCCGCTTGTAAAGGTACGAAGTTTGCGTGCCGGTATTTTGATACGTCGGTCCTGCTATTACCGAACACGAACAACATTTCCAGTCCTCTCAACCAAGGCGAAAACGTCAAGATAAACAGGCGGCAGCCAAGGCAGAAAGTGACCGCAGAGGTTCCTCACTGTGCAAAAGATGGTTTATGGCAAGGGCAACGGATGTCGAGGGCACTGTCTGCAGGAATTTGCAACCTTTTCGCCACCTCACGCGGGTCTCACTGAACCGCGCTAGACTATGTTGTTCACCCGTACATCGAAGGACGGCTATTCTCCTGTCCACACCGCGATCGCGAGGTCTTTGTAGATATTTCCTTTTGGTGACTTAGTTTTTGCGGAGCGTCGCTATGGGCGGAACCGTGGCGGCGAACTGCTGGGTCTCGCAGAGACCAGTGTTCGCCACGTAGGACTGGCCTTTCTCCCTGCTCTAAGGGGCAGGGCTTGGTAGCTTGATCTGCATCGCGGGGTCGCCAAACAAAGTGTATGTTCGACGAACCCCAGGATCACCAATGTGCGACTTCGCCTTAAGAATTGATTCTCCCAGGGTTGGCCGCGCCGAATTGAACGTGTCTTTGACTACGAGTTTGTCAAGTTCAGTCTGAGGCGGAGACTGGTTCAAACCGCTCGAAGCCAGGACGGCCACGCCCCCACCGTTGGGCGCGAGCAGTAACGTGACTGCAAGCGGCTGGGCGTAGACATCCTGGAAGAATCCGTTTAAACAATCCGTGATGAGGAACACCGGCAATTGTGAGCCATTGGTCAGTGACGCCACCGTCGCAGTGTCAAACAGATCTTCGCCCGACCACTGTTCTTCCGAGCCGTGTCCGATATAATTCACCAGCAACTGGCCGGAGTTGATCGCAGCGAGAATGTCCTGTGGGGCGGCTGCGCTTCCAACCTGGCTGGTGAAGACATCTGTTATCTGAAAGGTTGTGGGTAACTGCGCCTGAACCGCGAGGCTATCTTGGCTGAAGTTCTCCGTGTCGTTCTGATCCGCCACCATTAGGGCCTGCCGGGTCCACGGGCCATCGGTGGAATGGCCTTCATAGGCAACGATCTTTCCAATTACAGTCTTCGCTTCATCCGCGCTACCCACCGGAAGGCGACCGGTAGCAATGGTCGGCATGCCGCTGTCGTTGAAGTCAGAGAACCAGTCATCCGACGCCGTCATCAGGGTAGAGGTCGGCACAATCTTCGTCGGAACCAAGTCCAGGTGGCCGAAGCCGAGATAGTTGCGAGGATCAAGCGAGGCACGCCCGTTGAGCAATAGATACTTGGGAACTGTCTTCCAATTCCTGACCGCGGATTTCAGGAATTGCCGGATTACAGTTGGGTTGCGTTCGCCGAAGTTGAACTCGTCATACAAGTCGCCGATGAGTGCTACTTCTGCGGACTTGCCGTATGCCCGGTGAGAGTGCACCAGGGGTTCGAGCGCTTCCGCTAAATCTTCATGCGAAATCATCACAATCTCGGCGCCGGGTTGCGCGCGATGCCAGTGTGAGGGATGATTCGCCCGCACCGCGCTTGGGGATGCTATGCGATCGTCAGCCATAGCCAGTATCGTATGGCGAACCGGTGCGTCGAGGTTTGCGGTTGACCACGGCACCGGCAACTGGAGTTCGTACTTGCCGTCCTTCGACGTGACGTGTGGTGTGAGTTCGACGGGACGATCGGGATCCGTAATGTCGAGAACAATGGTCGGCGGGCTGTCGAAACCAGTCACTTTGATCTCATCACCCGCCCGTCCGGTAAATTTCAATTTATCGGACTCCGCCACGTAGGAGTGCGGATACGCAATCCGGATATGGTCCACCACACTGGTGTCGTATGCTCCATTTTGCGCCGTGAGAGTGACAGTATTGTTCCCGTCCTGGAGCAGGCCCGCTGGCACAGCCATGCGGAATCTCCCTTTGTCCTGCCCCTTGAAAGTAACGTCTCCGAGCGTAATTCCGTTCAGCGCGACCGAAACATCGTGCGGAAAGCCGGCAATCACACCCTGCAGAACGAGCTCAAGACTTGCCGGCTCAGTCGAAGTCTTATCAAATTGAGGCAGACGCAGCACCTGATCAACCGGCGTCGTGGAAACGAATGAACCGAAGAAGTTGTCACCGTTCGGTGTAAGTAATGCCGTAAAGTAGACACTGCGCTGCCGCAACTCAACCGCAAACGGGAAGCTTTCCGGGGGCTGGCTCGATCCCGCGGATGCCGCTATCCGTCGAATGCGGGCACCGCTTCCCTCCCCCGCCACTAACCAGTAGACTCGTGTGCCCGAGTACAGCGTATCGATGCCAGTTCCATAGAAGTTGATGGCCGCCTGCGGCCCGAAGCCGCCCGGGCCGGCGGTTGCACTCGTGATCTGAATTGGCTGTTCCACAGCTTCCGCGAACAAACGCAGCGATCGAGGATCCACATCAGGGTCAAGCCCAGCTTTCACGAGGTCGGGCTGAGCGGCCCGGTACCATCCCTCGTGCCTGACCAGGATCTTGACCGCTGGATGGGCAGCCAGTTCAAACTGCTTTTTAACTTGATTGCTGGTCGGCCCAGACGTTTGCGGGACGTTCTCGACGGGATGGCTTTCAGACGCTGTGGGAGCCTGCTCCTGGTTTAGTTGGCTGAACATCGGCGCCGGAGCTGCCACCGATCTATCGGCTTGCTGGGTACTCGTGGGAGCATTCGCGAAGACGGGTCCATGCATGGTGCGAGCACCATTGACGTCCACGTCTTCGAGCCAATATCCGCCAGCGGCTCTCCCTGCGAACGGATCAATCCAAGCGTATGTTCTGCCGGAGTGCTTGGGTAGAGCGCCTCGCATCGTTAGTGCCGAGCCGGCAATCAACGAGGGATTCAGGAGGATTCGGTTCCCGTTCTCTTCGCGATAAACATTGAAGCCAAGGTTGTGCGATTCTCCACCAGTCTTCCAAGTCAGCACAACCCTGGGTGCGCCATTCTTATCAGTTCCGTAATGGGCCGCGAACGACTGCAGATGAATTGCGGTCGCGGCGGTGATCGTCTCCGTCTGACTGGAGGAATTATTGAGCGGAATCGGATCGGTCTGGTCTGCATTCACTGAGGCGGTGTTGGTTATCACGCCAGGCGCCCCTGCAAGCGTGAGGATTGTAACCGTGGCAGTACCACCGTTCACCATGGTTCCCAGAAGACAAGTCACGGTCCCGTCAGCTTCGGAACACGGGCCCGTTGGGGTGGCCGAGAGATAGGTCAGGGTCGCGGGCAACGCATCCGTCACCGTTACATTGGTTGCCGAAGCTGGGCCATTGTTGGTTATTGCCAGCGTGTAGGTAAGAGTGTCTCCCTGGGGCACAGTCGGGCTTGGCGTTGCCGTCTTCACAATCGCCAGGTCTGCGCTGTTCGCATTCGCGACAATCACGCTGGCTGTGGCACTGTTCGTCGTAAGACCAGGAATTATGTTGGTTGCCGTCGCCGTGGCGGTTTCTGCAATGTTGGTTCCCGAAGCCGTGCCCGCGTTGACTTGGAGCACCATAGTGAAATTCGCGGTAGCGCTCAGGGCGAGGCTTGCAATGGTGCATGTGATCGTACCTGTGCCGCCCACTGGAGGTTGAGTGCCACATGTCCAGCCTGCTGGAGTGCTAATCGATTGGAAATTCGTATTTGGCGGAGTGGTCTGCGTGAAGCTGACCGTTGTAGCTGCGGCCGGTCCGTTGTTGGTTACGCTTTGGGTGTAGGTGACATTGCTTCCAGCACTCACCGATACTGGCGAAGCGGAATTGCTGGTGATCAAGTCTGCCTGTAATGCAGTTGCAACGACATCCGTCGCGGTGGCGCTGTTGTTACTGGCATTAGGATCAGTCGTGGAGGAACTGATGCTGGCGGTATCCGTGATCACAGTTCCGGCAGGGGTTCCTGCACTCACGGTCACCACGACTGGAAAGGTTGCAGTTCCTGGCGCGAAGCTGGAATTGGTACAGCTAATCGTCGCGCCGAAAACACACGCCCAGCCCGGCGGGACAGGACTCAGAGAAAAGAATGTGGTGTTTGCTGGCACCGCTTCCGAGAAGCTGGCATTTGTGGCGACGCTGGGTCCGGCGTTGGTTACCACTTGTGTGTAGGTAATGTTGGTGTTGGCCACCACGGGAATTGGGCTCGCCGAATTGGTCACGGAAAGGTCAGCGGAGCCGGCCACCTGAACGTTGGCAGAGGCATTATTGTTGAGATTATTCGGGTCGGTGGTTGTCGCGCCGACGGTCGCGGTGTCGCTGATTGTAGAGCCTGATGCTACGTTCGTATTCACCTTCACCACGAAAGTAAAGTTCGCAGTGGCATTAACGGCTAAGGTAGGAATGGTGCAAGTGTAGGGTACTGAAGAAGTGCACGTCCATCCGGCTGGCCCGGTCAGCGACACGAACGTTGTATTTGCCGGAACCGTTTCGCTTAAGGTGATGGTGCTTGCAGCCGCTGGCCCAGCGTTAGTTACGGTTTGCGAATACGTAATGTTTTGGCCGGCGTTCACCGGGTTCGGGCTGGCCGAATTGGTCACGCTGAGATCGGCTTGTCCCGCTGTCGCTACGCCGATATTTACGGTGGCGGAGTTGTCGTTGGGGTTTGTGTCAGATGTGGCGGAGGCAGCGGTGGCCGTATCTGTGATTATCGTGCCTGAGGCCGTACCTGCATTTACATTGACCACTACTGGAAAAGTGCTAGATGAACCCGGCGCCACACTGGGGTTCGTGCAACTGATTGATCCTACCGTCGTGCAGGTCCATCCTGCCGGCACGGGGCTGAGCGACACGAACGTCGTGTTCACCGGAAAGGCTTCGGTGAAGGTTGCGCTGGTGCAATTACTGGGACCGCCATTGGTCACAACCTGCGTGTAAGTGATGTTAGCGCCTGCGGCGACCGGACTCGGGCTTCCACTGTTCGTTACCGTCAGATTGCAGGCCATCCGGACACTCGTAACAACCGTCGTGTTGTTATTGCTCGAGGTGGGATCGGTCGTTCCGGAGGAGGAGATGGAAGAATTTGCAGTAATTGTCGCTACGGACACGGTCGAAGCAAGGTTCACAACCACGATGATGTCCGCCGATGCACCCGCCGCAACGCTCGGGTTGGTGCAGGTCACTGAAGCGGTTACGGTGCACGTCCAGCCCGCGGGAGCAGAGACCGACACAAAAGTTGTGTTAGCGGGTATTGCCTCCGTGAAGCTGACCGTTGACGCCGCTGCGGGCCCATTGTTCGTCACGGTCTGCGTATAAGTGATGTTATTGCCAGCAATCACGGTCGCTGGTGTGGCAACAGTAGTGAGCGCGAGATCTGCCTGCCCCCCCAATGCCACCACGTCGGTTGCCGTGGCGGAGTTGGCTCCGAACGCCTGGTTCCCTGCGTTAACCGTGACTGTGTCCGTAATGACCGTCCCGCTGGCTGTGCCCAAGTTCACTGTGTAGAGGACGGTGAACGTTCCGGTCGAACCGGCCGCCACACTCGGGTTCGAGCAGGGGATCGCGGGAAATCCCGTACAGGTCCAGCCCGCAGGTGGCGTGACCGAGAGAAATATCGTATTGGCAGGTGTGGCTTCACTGAACGAAGCCCCGGTCGCCGCAATCGATCCAGTATTCGTAACAACTTGCGTGTAAGTAATATTGCTGCCCGCAATCACCGGATTCGGCGATGCGCTATTGGTAACCGTTAGCTCCCCGCCTGCAGTAGTCCCTACCACGGTGTTCGCTATCGCCGTATTGTTGGCGGAATTGGGATCATTGGCGGTGGAACTCACCGAAGCCGTCTCAGTAATAACCGTGCCGTTCGCGGTACCCGCATTTACCTTCACAACCAGAGAGAAGGTGGCAGAGGTTCCTCCAACCAGGCTTACGATTGAGCACACAACATTGCTCGATCCAGCGGTGCAGGTCCAGCCCGCAGGCGCTGCCATCGAAACGAACGTCGTATTGGCTGGAATTGTGGCTACCAGGGTGGCATTGTCGCCCGCGCTGGGCCCGTTGTCGGTAACGATCTGCGTATAAGTAATGTTGCTGCCGGCAGCGACTGGATTTGGCGATGCTGCATTGGTCACACTTATATCTGCGCTGGAAATAACATTGGCAACGTCGGTCGCGCTATCGTTTGCGAGATTGATCTCGCCACCACCGGATACGAGTGCGGTATTGGTTACAGTCGAAGGCGCAGTCTGCAATACGTTCGCGGTGAGAGTTATTGAGGGATAGCTGCTGCTTGCTGCCAGGCTGTCTGAACGAACGCAACTGAAAGTCTGAGAGGCAATTGAACAGGACCATCCAGCTCCCACGGCGCTTGCTGGAGTAAGGCCCACAGGCAGAGTGTCATTGACTGTGACCAAGCCGTTCGTGGCACCGAACGGGCTCAGGTTTGAAACCGGGACGCTATAGTTGGCGGTTGAGCCGCGAACGAAGTTGCCCACGTGACTCTTACCCAATGTCATGTCGGGCACGCAGTTGGCACCGGACTGAGTTCCCGAAATCTGAGTGATCGACGCACTCGTAATACTGGTGCCCGCATTGCCGGCCGTCGCGCCGTAGGAGACGCCCGGATTCAACGTCCTCCCGCTCGTTCCCCCCGCGACGTTAATGCTGGCAGCGGCCCCCGAGAGGATCACCGCACCTCCGCCGCCGCCACCGCCGGGACCGTGGCGATTAGCGAGACTAAATGCCTGAGCATCCCAAGCATCGCCGCCTCGGCCGCCCTGGGCCTGCACCGTGAGGCCGCCTTCTCCACCACTGGCCGAAAGAATAACGATGCTCCCGCCGGCTCCGCCGCCACCGCCCGCATCGTTAAGAGTTCCGTTATAGGCTGCCGCGCCGTTGGCCGTGACGGTCCCAGTTCCCGACAGACTGCCTGCCCGAATAATGATGATTCCACCGCCCGCCGCGCCGCCGCTCGCTTGGGTGTCTCCCGGCGAGTTGTTGCGCGTGCCGCCGCCGCCGCCGCCGCCCATGGCGACCCGATTCACAGTCGCAGGAAACAGCCCCCCACCTTCGCCTCCCGTGCTGAGATTGCTGTTCCAGGAGTCGCCGCCAAAACCACCTGATCCGCCGTTGCCTCCTCCACCACCTCCGGCGTTCTGGCTGTTGCTCGCCGGGGCCGCATCGGTACCGCCTCCGCCGCCATTGCCCGGCGCTCCGCGTGCCATGCTGCCGTCTGTGCCAGCCACGCCACTCGGATAGTGCGTGGGCGTGTTCAAAAACGTCCCGCCTGATTCCACCCACGAGGGAGTCCCTGCGATTCCCTCACCCTTCGGCGCGTCAAATCCAGCACCTACGGCTGCTGCAGGCGCCGCCTGCCGAAAATCAGCATTGCTTCCTCCCGCGGCACCGCTCAACTGCATGCCGGCGCCGCCGCGGAAACCGAGCGCGTTCACACTCACAGTCTGCCCGGCTAGAGTCAGGGCTCCCGCGACATCCAGGACCAGAACTCCGCCGCTGGAGCCGTTCCACGCAGACGCTATTAACCCAGCACCCAAACTCGCGGTGGCATATTGGGGCACACGGACGACCTGATACGTGCTTTGTCCATTGGTGGCGCCCCAAACAGAGCTGTTGTAATTGAAGACCAAACCACCGCCCGCACCCGCGCCGGAAACCGGGACCGTGCCTGCTGCGACCGGCCCCGTGGCTTTTACAAACTCAAAGTTGCCAGCCTGATTGAGCAATGTGAATCCTGAACCCGTACTGCCGTTTCCATACGTGACATTGTTGCTGGTGTTGATGGTCGCATCCTGCATCTGGACGACAAGCAGAAGATCACCGTTGGCGATAGGAGCACCCGCGCCCGTTGGTGCGCCCACGGGAATAGACTTGGCTCCGGCGGCTACATTGGCTGTGCCCGGGTAGTAGGTGTTAATCACTCCCGTCAACCCGATTGCATTTCCTCCCGAAGCCGCTGTAGCACACACTGCCGACTGCACGGTGGCAATTGCCGTGAAAGATGCAATTGATTGGTCCTGTTCCCACACAGGTAGTTCCCGCGCTGGGCGTCACCGAAACCAGGGTCAAACCGGCCGGAGCCAATGTGTCGGTGAGCGTGACTGCATTCGCCGGCGATGGACCATTATTGGTGACAGTAATGTTGTAGGTTGTGTTCTGTCCCACAAAAACTGCGCTCACGACGCTCGTGGTGACCGATATGTCCGCAGTCGTCGGGTTAATGGAGACTGCACCGAGCGACCAATTCGAAGCACCGCTGAAAGTCTCTGAGATAGGCACGCTGGGAGCGCCTGATCTGGTGCTGCCTGTACCACGGACATCTGGCGGCGAGACCGGCAGCACAGCGCTGTCCGCGTTCCACTGCGAAACCTGAGGAGCCGGTATGGCAGCGGTTCGGTCGCCCCCGGTCGCCAAAGTATCGAAGACCATCCCGTTGACCACGCTGGGCACATCAAGTTGAGAGTTCGCTTGGGCCGCGCCATTGGCCGACACGAAAGTACCTATCGGCACAGTTTGATCGACGCCCGTGAACGTGGTTGCACCGGCGACCACACCGACCACCTGGACTACAGGAATGCTGACCGAGACCACGACGGGAAATGTGCCGTTGAGCGGATTCAAAAGCTGGAACATCTCTACGCGGCGCGTGTTGCCAGCATCATTGCCAGCGCCCACGAAGTTCATGGGCGTGCCGTTATAGGTGATTCCAACCAGGGCCGAGGTCGGAGCGTTCGTAATATTCAGAGAAACTCCAACAATCAAGAGCCGATTCGCAACGTTAGCTGTGGTGTGGTTGAAGGTGAGAGTCTGAGTTCCAATCCCGGTGGAGTTCCAATCCCGGTGAGTTGGCCAGCGCCAGAAGTACTCGCATCCACCGCGACTTGCGCGTGGGAATAAGGCAATCCAAGCAGCGACAGCAGCATCGCCCCCAAGGGTAATAGAAGGCGATTCCTCGTCGGACTCACACCTACAGCAATGGCCTGGCGCATTCGCGTGGCAATGGCCCGGCGGTTCAGCCGTGCTGCGAACTCCATGGCGCGTCCCAGTATCCGGCGCGCGCGCGAGGCTCTCCCGTCGAGCGTCACCGTGAACACTCGTCCCGCCACTTTCACTTCTTTTGAAGCTGCAAATCCCAGAATCTGCGCTCCCCGGACCGGCGGATCGTTCTCCAATCCGCAGTCCCCCCTGGTGATAAACGTATCCTTCTTGTGATCCGCAATCACAAGCCTGTGCATCCGGAAACCGCTATCACCTTTTGTTAGAACGATATCGCCCTTTCCTAATTTGCTCACGATTACGGGAGTAACATGGACAATCTCTCGGTCACGAATGCTGGGGGACATGCTTGCGCCGCGGGCTTCGAAGCGGACGTACAATCCCCCATTCAGCAGTTCGCGGCTGAAGGCCTCGAACATCTCTGAATCAGGCCCGCCTTTAATCATGGAAATTGAGAATTCTGTCGACGGCTCTCTCGTCGGGTTCGAAAGCGTAGCGATAGCAAGGAACCGAATCAGCAACCCGTTCTAAGAAGCTCAGTGCGGAAGCCAGATACTCGTGGCGATGAAAGGGCACGAAGCTGCGGGCAAACAATTCCGCCACCATCTCGCTCCTGGACAGGCGCGTGATCACATTGCCGCACCCATGTTCCAGAATGAAAATTCGTTGAAGCGGAGCACGTCCGGGCAAAGCAAAAGCAGCCTCGCCATGCCACGGGGTTCCGTACATGAAAATCTGATTTGCGTCTTCGCGAACCTTACCTTCACGAACCTTATCTTCGAGAACCTTATCTTCGCGAACGATGATGCGATCGTCGCTCAGGATTTGTACCTCGTGCTGCGAGCTCCACAGCCGCGCCGTCGTGCTCTTGCCCGCCTCGGAATGGCCGACAAATAAATTGCTGGCTCCGTCGGGCCCAACGATTCCGCAACCGTGCAACTCAATCGCCTTCTCCTGCGTGAGCCGGTGCATGATGAGCAGCTCATCCAGCGGATACTCCAGAGGCTCCGCCGCGTAAGGAAAGTATGCAAAACATTCTTCGCTCATCTGGAGCGTCGCCTGGCAGTAGTCGCTGTCGATGAGCAGCCTCTTATAA
>WNFC01005823.1_pt1 | contig 19355 bp, 15 predicted proteins | sample 5400541 | NCBI WGS metagenome assembly WNFC01 (sample SAMN13153342, study PRJNA577476) | soil metagenome | isolation source: 120 cm saprolite under Douglas fir tree site 2 hole 2 replicate 1 | place: USA:California | collected 2015-04-18 | reverse complement strand
GAGGAACCACCGCCGAGAGGCACGAACGCGAGCTGAAGCACCTAAGAATTTTATGCACGCGCTTCTCCGAAGCGCGTCGGGAGAGCTTTTGCCCTCTTGACACGGACTTATCATGGATGTCGGCAATTCGGAAGCAATGCCAGCGCTTTGCGGCTATTCTTCGTAAAATAGCGGTCACTCGGCTGTGTAGCCGGGTTTCCGGACTGAATCAAGTTACGTTCTAAATCCAGTAAACAACTCAACCTCTGCTATCCCTTTCTCCCTCAATCACTTGAAAAAACTTTAAGATTTATCTTGACTCGCACTGTACCTTCATGCTAACATACACTTTGATAGTCAGCCGTCACTCTCGCCGAAGCGTCCCGTATCCCGCTCACCCCCTATCTACCTATCCCCCTAACGCACTCGCTTCTAACCCCTTCGTTTGCCACACTTCCGAAATTTTTCCCGTAAGTACAGCGATTGCCACAGATCCGAAATCGCTCTTCCGTAAACCCTTTGCTTGCCACACATCGGAGCCCCCCCGGGGGTACTCCATGTGGCTCAGCCACTCTTGGCTGTGCGCTTCATCAGTCACAACTCAACTCCGCTAAAGGAAAAAACCATGACGAAACCAAAACAGTCCCGTTCCCGCGTCGCCATCGACGATTCCTCTCTCTGCCAGTTCTCTTTCGCCGACGGCCGCACTTGTCGTATGTTCCGCCAGCACGACCACCCGTCTCTCTGCGTCTTCCACGCTCGCGCTGAGCGCCAAATTGTCGAATCGGACCGCCTCGGCTCCGAACTTGCCACCACTCTCACCGGCCGTTTCATGACCGCCACGGACGTCAACTTCGTCCTCGGCAAACTCTTTCAGGCTATCGCCCAAAACCGCATCCCACCCCGCAACGCCGGCAACCTCGCCTTCGTCGGCAAACTCTTGCTCCTCTCCCTCGACAAACTCAAGGACGAATTTAGTTTTAAGTACGATTTTGAAGTCTGGAAAAAAATGTACTTGGACGCCAAACCTCTCTCAAGTCCACCGCCCGTCTCGGCCGTGGGAGAGCAAACCGCCATTAGCGACGCGGTAGCTCGCGCTGAGGGAGGAGCGGATGTCGGCCCAGGTACAGATAATGAGCAACGAGTATCGTAAAACGTCAGCGAGCGCCGCCGGTTGACCGCTTCGGCGGAGCGGGATAGCATGCGCCGGTTCCCAAATGGCAACTCCGGTCAATCCCGCTGGGGTCTCTCGTCCGCGGCTTCGCGCTTGGCGAGTCCTCTCCGCGATCGTTGGCGGCCTGATCATCGCCATCGTGATCTTTTTCGGCCTCGGCCGTTGGCTGGTGGTGGAAGACCCGCTCGTGAAATCCAGGGCGATCATCGTGCTCAGCGGCGCGATCCCGCTGCGCGCCGTCGAGGCCGCGAAACTTTACCGCGCGGGATACGCGCCGGAAATCTGGCTTACCCATCCCGCCGAACCCGGCGAAACTCTGAAAAGCATGGGCATTCCGTTCGCCGGCGAGGACTATTACAACAAGCTCGTCCTCATTCAGGAGGGAGTGCCGCCGGAAGCCATTCACGTCCTCGAACCGCCGGTCGTGAATACCGTCGACGAAATCAGAGCCATCGCGGCTGCTCTCACGCGCGGGAAGGACGGCGCCGTTATTATTGTTACGACCAAGGCCCACACGCGTCGCGTTCGCCTGCTTTGGCGCAGGCTCGCTCCCGGGCAGAGTCAGGCCATTGTGCGTGCCGCTGCAGGCGATCCTTTCGATTCCCGGCACTGGTGGCGCACCACCAGCGATGCTCTCGATGTGGTGCGCGAAGTCTTGGGCCTGCTGAACGCCTGGGCCGGTCTGCCCCTGCATCGCGCGCACTGAAGGGTATTTTTCGTCGGCGTAAAGTTACGGGGATTCTTAGAAAAAAAAGAACCGTTTGCGGCGCCGCGGAAGCAATTCATCTTCGACTTCGGGAACGTGGGGCAGTTCGCGGCCCTCAAAGGCCGCCAGCGGATTGTCCTGGAACAGCGCACGCGCCTTCTCTTCGCCAAACTGATCGTGGACCACTTTATGAGCGGCTTGCAGGCGAAGCGGCCGTGCGCGGGTATTGTGCGCATCGCTGGCCACGAAATGGATGAGCCCTTCGCCGATCCAGCGCAGGGCGTCCTGCTGGGGACCGGCACCGAAGACTCCGGTGAGTGCGCCTCCGGTCACCTGAGCGAAACAGCCTTGCCGTACCCACTTTTTCAGGCGCTCCGGCCGCGAGCGCAAAATGGCGTTGCGCTCCGGGTGGGTGATCACCGGCTGCACGCCGGCAAGCTGAATCTGGTGCAGCGTCTGGTCCATCGAAGCTGGGATCGAAAACTCATTGAACTCCACCAGAAGAAAATGAAGCTGGTTGATGCAATATTGCCGGGCATCCTTGCGCAACGACTCGAGATTTTCCGGATTGAGATGAAAATCGCAGCCGGTGGCGATTTTCAAACGTTTGCCGATCTTGGCTTGCAGCTCGTCTCGAAGCTGGCGCACCCGCGCAAAATGGAACGAGTGTGTGCTGTTGGAGTGCGGCGTCGCCACCACGTGCGTAATTTCGTCGGCAATAGCCGACTCCGCCATCGCCTCCGATTCTTCCATGGTGGCCGGACCATCATCGATGCCCGGCAGAATGTGACAGTGCAAATCGACCATCTCGGTGAACCGTCCTTAGCGCCCCCAGGCGCTGAACGCTTGCCACGCGCCGAATGCGAACAAGATTCCCGCAAAAATCTGGCGCATCCTTTGTGGCCTTATCTTCCTCGCCAGCATTCCGCCCGCGATGCCGCCCAGAAACACGCCCGGGATCAGCAGTATCCCCGTTTTCCAGGAGACGAATCCTTCCTTCGAGTACGCCATCAGCGCCAGCGCTCCGGTGGGTGGTATCAGCGCCACCAGAGAAGTCCCCTGCGCGCGATGCTGGCCAAAGGCAAACAACAGCCCCAGGAGGGGTACCAGAAGCACGCCGCCTCCGATCCCGAACATTCCCGATGCGATTCCGCAAACGCAGGCAATCGCGAAAATGCCGGAGCCTCTTGCCACCCCTCCGGCCTCAGCCACTGGCTTTCTCCACTTCTCCGCTGGCGGCACGGCCCTCGAGTTGCCCCTTTCTCCAGAGGAGAAGTCCTGCCAGCGCGAGGAAGCAACCAAGAAATCCTTTCAGGCTTCGCGATGGCATCGGCAAGGCGATCAGGCTCCCTGCATAAGCGCCCAAAAGCATCCCGAGCGCGCACAGAATTCCTGCGCGCAAGTCCACCTGCCCCTCCTTCCAGTACTCGTGCAGCGCGCCGAGCCCGATGGGAAGCAGCAAAATGAAAAGCGAAGTTCCTTGCGCGAGGTGCTGGTCCATATGCAACAGGTAAACCATCGCGGGCACCAGAACGACGCCGCCACCGATGCCCAGGAGGCCCACCAGCACACCAACGCCAAGTCCCAGCAGCAAAATGATGAATGTCATAATGACCGGGGCTGCTCTGCGCGTCATCTCAACAAGACGGACCAGGTCCTAGTATCTTCCACCCTCCAGCCTTCCGCGGCAACCTCTTGCGGGAAGCAGTAACGCTGGAAAATGCGCGCCTTTTTTTGTTTGCGCGGAACCTGTTATATTTACTTGTCTTTTTCACGTCGGTTGTGTGGCTCGCGGGCCCCGGCCGGGTCGGGGTGCCCATCAGCGCGGAATCCCCCTAATCGTGAATCGCTTGACTCCTGACCGTTCGGAGTCAGACACCAAGAGGAGTGCGACGGAACTCATGCCCATTGATCGGAAACCCGAGTTTTTCAGAGGTGCCCAGTTAAAAGTAGGCATCATTGGCTGCGGCTATGTGGGCCTGCCTCTGGCGCTGCGCTTTGCCGAAGCGGGGCACAAAGTCACGGGATTTGACACCGATACCACCAAGGTGGCCATGCTCAATGCCGGCAAGTCCTACATCGAGCACATTCCGCAGAACAAGATCCAGCAATTCATCAATACGAGGCATTTTGGCGCCACTACCGATTTCGCAAGACTGAAAGACGCCGACGCTATCCTCATTTGTGTTCCGACGCCGCTCGACGAGCGCCGCGAACCCGATCTGAGCTATGTCCAGCAGACCGCCACCGCCATTTATCCGCATCTCCAGAGGGGACAGCTTGTGGTCCTCGAGTCGACGACGTACCCGGGGACCACGGAGGAGCTGGTGCTTCCCATCCTGGAGAAAAGTGGTTTGCGGTGCCCCATCGCCACGGGTCCGGAAAATGAAAATGTCGCTTGCGATTTCTATCTGGCATTCTCGCCGGAGCGCGAAGATCCAGGAAACAAGCAGTACGGCCTGGCGCAAATTCCCAAAGTTGTTGGCGGCCTGAATCCGCCGAGCGGCCGCGCGGCAATCGCGCTCTACACGCAAGTTGTTGCCCGCGTCGTGCCTGTCAGCTCTACCCGCGCCGCGGAAATGGCCAAGCTGCTCGAGAATATTTTCCGCTGCGTGAACATCGCGCTGGTCAACGAGCTCAAACAGCTTAGCCTGCGCATGAACATCGACATTTGGGAAGTGATCGACGCCGCAGCGACCAAGCCTTTCGGTTACATGGCGTTCTATCCGGGGCCCGGGCTGGGCGGCCACTGCATCCCTGTCGATCCGTACTATCTTTCCTGGAAAGCTCGCGAATATGATTTCTCGACGCGCTTCATCGAGCTGGCCGGCGAAGTCAACACCGCTATGCCGTATCACGTCGTCGACGCCGTCGCCAACTCGCTGAACGACCGCAAGAAGAGCATGAAAGGCTCGCGGATACTGGTTCTCGGCGTGGCCTACAAAAAAGACGTGGATGATTTGCGCGAATCGCCGACGCTGAAAATCATGCAACTGCTCCAGCAGCGCGGCGCCGCGCTCGACTACAACGATCCTTATTTTCCGCAGCTCCACAAGATGCGGCACTACAATTACGAAAACATGAAATCCGTGCCGCTCAACCCGCAGACGCTGGGAAGCTACGATGCCGTGGTTATCGCCACGGATCATTCGAGCTACGACTACGTGGCAATCGTGGACGCCGCCAAACTCATCGTGGATACGCGCAACGCCACGCGCCGCGTCATGCGCCACCGCGAAAAAATCGTGCTCTGCTGACGAAGAAGTTGACAGTCGAAAGTTGAAAGTTAAGGGTTAAAAGCAAGGCTCCGGAAAAAGTCCGTGGAGTTGTTGCGATTCTTGGCCGTGGGCCCCTTCGCGATTTGCGCGTTAGGGACCGAGACAGGACATGTCCGATACGGCGGCTGCTTCGACAGTCTCCCTCGGCGGCCTCAGCACCGAAGAGTTTTTGACTCTCCTTCCAGCGCGGCCGCCAGCTCCAGGACACCGCGCCGGATTTCCCGCGTGTCCACGGCCGCAAAACCCAACTGCAATCCTTCTTGGGTCACATTGCCGCGAGTGTAGCTGCTCAGCGGGATCACTTCCACGTTTCGAGCAGCCGCAGCCTTCGCCGCGGATTGGCTGTCCATCCCTCCGCACAGCCACCCGACGGTCTGCAACCCCGCTTCAACATTTGAGATTTCCAGCAACCCTGCAAGCCTTTGCCGAGCGCTTTCCAAGAGAACCGCCAGCCGCTCTGCATACACCTCCCGCATGCGCCGGAGGTGGCGTCCGAAGTGTCCCTCGGTGATAAAGTCGCACAGCACTGCTTGCTCCAGCAGCGGCGCGTGCCGGCTGGATAGCGATTTCGCGGCTGCAAAATATTTCAACAAGTCCGCCGGAATCACCAAATATCCCAGCCGAAGCGATGGGAACAGAACTTTGCTGAAGCTTCCGGCAAAGAGCACCAGCCCATCTCGATCGAGTCCCTGCAACGCGGGAACGGGACGCCCCGAATAGCGATACTCGCTGTCGTAGTCATCCTCAAAAATAAGCGCACCGGATTTCCGGGCCCATTCCAGCAACTCCAAACGCCTGGGCAGGCTCATTGTAATTCCCAAGGGAAACTGGTGCCCCGGGGTGACGTAGACCAGCCGCGATCCGCGCAAGCTCAGCTCGCGCAGTTTCATGCCCTGGTCATCCAAACGCGCCGCAGAAATCTTCGCGCCGACTGCTTCGAACACGAGAGCCGCGCCAACATATCCCGGATTTTCCATGCATACGCGGTCGCCAGGATTCAGAAAAAGCCGGGCCACAAGGTCAAGCGCTTCCTGCACGCCGGAAACAATGACAACCTGCTCTGGGACGCATTTCACGTCGCGTGACGTGCTCAGATAATTGGCAACTGCATCGCGCAGTGGGCGGTACCCCAGGGGATCGCAACCTAGCAGAAGATTCGTCGAAGCGCGCCGCAACCGGCGAGCGGTGATCTGCGCCCACAGCGTTGTGGGGAACAAGTCCAGCGCCGGCAGGTTGGCGCGGAAGGCGCGGCCGGAACGAATTTCGAAGGACGGAAACGGATTCACCCGCCTACCGTAATCCGAGATGCAGCGCGGCTGCTTCCGTTGCTTTGGTGGTTTCGAACCAGCTTCGCGCGTGACTTGAAGCAAGTCGTCGGGCAAAACCTTGCTCACATAGGTGCCCGATCCCACGCTGCCTTCCAGGTAACCTTCGGACTTCAGCAGGTCGAAGGCGTTGACGATGGTTCCCCGCGACAATGCATATTGCCTGGCGAGATCACGGGTGGCTGGAAGGCGCGCCCCGGGACGAAGCCGCCCCTTCAGAATCTCAGCGCGCAACACGGCATACAGCGCGCGGTATGCAGGCGTTCCCGAGTCCCGCGGTGGAAGCATCAACTCGAAAGCAGTGGCCCGTTTTCCCATGAAAGTGGTACAGCCATAATGCCATAAATGGATCTTGTCGATAGGTCCACTCCCGTCTAACTTGTGTGTCTGGGAGCCGACCATGACGATTTGGAGAAAATGGGCTTGCGTGACTATAGCAATTTGCTGGGCCGCGATGGGCGGGAGCCACATCGTTGCTGCGTGGGCCACAGCCCATGCATCCCGGGACAAGACTGAACGAGCGCGCGTAGCTTTATCGCACGCTCTGCCCTCCTTGGACGGCCGTAACCTTAAAGTGACGATTGTTGAGGTCAGCTATGGACCGGGCGAGTCTTCCGCGCCCCACAGCCACCCTTGCCCGGTGGTCGGTTACGTCGCTGAAGGAACGCTCAGAACGCAGGTGGAGGGAGAAGCAGAAGCTGTGTATAAAGCCGGTGAGAGTTTTTACGAAGCTCCCAACGGCGTTCACATGATTTCGGCCAACGCGAGTGACAAGAAGCCGTTGAAGCTGCTCGCATACTTCGTTTGCGACCACGAGGCACCGCTTAGCCTGGCGGTGCCGGAAACCAAAGGCACAGGAGGTAAGTAATTATGGGCAATGCACCTTTGACCGCCTCAGAAACCATTCCAGGCGGTGCTGCGGAAGGCACACACGCCGCGACCCTGCTGCGGCTGGCAATTCTCTATGCACGGATTGCGCTCGGCGGCGCTTTTCTGTCTGCGGTCGCCGACCGCTTCGGCTTCTGGGGTAAATATGGCGGTTGGGGAAACTTCGCTAACTTCACGCACTATGTGGCCCAAGTCAACTCCTTCATGCCGGCGTTTATCATTCCCTTCCTGGCGTGGGCGGCCACGGCGGCGGAACTATTCCTTGGCGTCGCGCTGATTCTAGGTATCTGGCCGCGCTGGGTGGCCTTCGGCGCCGCGACATTGCTTTTCCTGTTTGGTACAGCTATGGCAATTTCTTTTGGGATCAAAACCCCGTTAGACTATTCAGTTTTTTCCGCGTCCGCCGGGGCAGTGTTGCTGGCGCTGTACGAGAGCCGCAAATCTGAAGGGAACTCGTGAATACGCTCTGCCGGAGTTCCGCAGCGGTATTTGGCCGCTTTCTGACAGTTGACTGCGTCTCGAATTTGCCCTGTTGCCGCACTGTCCTTGGTTGAGTTTATCTAGGACTTTTTGGGAGGAAGAATATGCGCGTAATACGGATTCCCGTGGCAATGGTTGGCGTTCTGGCAATGCTGTTCGCATCAGGTTTGGCCGCAAGGCCGGACGACCGGGCGGAACTCCTCAAGGTGCGTGAAGCGGTTTGGCGCGCCTGGTTCGCGAATGACTCAAAAACCTTGGAAAAGCTGGTCCCGGCAGACACGCTAGCCATCAGCTCCGGCGAGGAGAAATGGCACAACCAGGCAGAGATATTTCAATCCGCCGCTGAGTTTCAGACATCAGGCGGAAAGCTGATCCGCCTGGAGTTCCCGCGCACTGAGATTCAACACTTCGGCGATGTTGCCATTACATACAGTCAATATGTGTACGAGACCGAAGTAGACGGGAAGCGATCACAGAGCTCCGGGCGCATTACCGAGATTTTTGTGCTGCGGCATGGAAAATGGACCAATCCGGGTTGGCACGCTGATTCCGGAAAATAGAAGGCAGCGCCGAATTTTCGCTCAGATGAGATTTAGCGAAGAAGTTGACGGTCCCGACAACGTCGGGATCTTCGATCGAAAGTTGAAAGCTGAGAGTTAAAGCAAGGCTCTAGAAAAAGTCGCTGGAATTGTTGTGATCTTGGCCGTGAGCCCCTTTGCGATCTAGTCTGCCGTCCCTGCTCCGATTCGCAGCGCATGGCTAGGCGCGTTATGCGTCCAGGTGAAAGTGCCCGTTGCAGTCGCAACTTCCCAGAACCCCGTTTCTGGATAACTTCCGAGTTTTGCAGATCTGAATACTCATTAGGTGAGCGCAACCCGGATGGAACTCGGCGCATCTCGCGTTCCTGAAACTCAGAACTTTCTTAACTCTTGGCATGGTGCGAATCCGAGGGGCAGCATTAGAATGAAACAAATCTGTTGTACAGTTCCCCGGTAGCTGAACAGTAGTCGGCTGTTAACATACACCTGAACACCAATAAACCTTTGTTTTGGCGTCGATTAGCTACCTAGCTATCTCCTCTAGTTGTTCAGCCGTGCCCCGCAGGCTTTGACCAATCGATTTGGAGGAAGCGAAGAGCATGGTTCGCAACTAATTGAACAAAAATAGGTTTAGCTAAGAAAAAGCATTATATACTTGCACTTACACAGCATGAATGACTTGTAATTACACAGCATAATATACTTGCATTCATCCGAGACAATTGACTTGTAACCACGCAGCAGCATATACTTGTATTTACGCATCATAATAAACTTGTAATGATGCATTAAGGATGGGAGGTTTCATGCCCTCGCCAAACGAAAAACTGGCTGAATCCCTCGACGTGCTCAAGGAACTCCAGCAAGGCAACCGACGCGTGTTTCGTTCCGACGACCTGAGCCGGGTTCACCGCGAACGCCTGGTGGAGAACGGTTTCCTGCAAGAAGTCATGAAGGGTTGGCTGATTTCTTCAAGCCCTGACTCGCAGGCCGGCGAGAGCACCCCGTGGCATGCGTCGTTCTGGGAATTCTGCGCGCGCTACTGCGACGAACGCTTTGGCGAACAATGGCACCTGTCGCCGGAGCAGTCCCTTTTTTTGCACGGCGAGAGAACGGTGATCCCGGATCAACTGGTTGTGCACAGTTCTAAAGCGACGAATAACGATATTCAGCTTCTGTTCGGCACAACGCTTTACGACCTGAAAGTTGCGGAGATGCCCGCGACCGGGGCTCTCATGGTGAAGGACGGACTACGTCTGTTTTCACCAGCGGCGGCGTTAGTACGCGTGCCGGAATCATTTTTTCAGCTGTATCCCATCGAGACGCAAGTGGTGATGGCGAGCCTTGCTGACGTCTCAGACGTGCTTCGGCTGCTCCTGAACGGCGGGCATTCCGCGAAAGCCGGTTATCTTGCCAAAGCCTTCCGCCAAACCGGGCGCGGCGACCTCGCGGACGAGATTTTCCGTGCCATGAAGGGTGCCGGATACGACGTGCGGGAGAGTAGTCCATTTGAAGCCGGACACATATTCAAGAGGCCGCCCCGTTCCACCGCCCCGATCGTGGCTCGCATTGAGATGCTCTGGGAATCGATGCGTGGCAAGGTCCTTGCGGTGTTCCCCAAAGCGCCAGGACTTCCGACGGACAATGAAGCGTATCTTCGGTATGTCAACGAAATCTATCGGACCGATGCCTACCACTCATTGTCCATTGAAGGCTACTCCGTCACGCCTGCCCTAGTTGAAAGAGTGCGGCAGGGTGGCTGGGACCCCCAGCATGACGCCGGTGATCGCAGAAATCGCGATGCCCTCGCGGCGCGGGGATACTGGCAAGCGTTCCAGCTCGTGAAAAAAGGGGTAGAGAAAGTGATCGCCGGTGAGAACCCCGCCGCGCTCGCGCGCGCTGTGCACAACGACTGGTATCGCGAATTGTTCCAACCCTCCGTCACAGCCGGCCTGCTCGAAGCGGGGTCATTGGCCGGATACAGGAACATACCCGTGTATCTGCGCGGGTCGCGCTACATTCCACCGAGGTGGGAGGCGGTGCGCGACGCCATGCCGGCGTTCTTCGACCTTCTGGAAAAAGAACCCGAGCCTTCGGTGCGCGCGGTGTTGGGGCACTGGCTTTTCGGTTATATCCACCCTTACTCGGATGGGAACGGCCGCATGGCGCGCTTTCTGATGAATGTTATGCTGGCTTCGGGCGGCTATCCTTGGACGGTGATTCGCATCAGGGATCGCAAGTCTTATCTGAGCGCCATGGACCGCGCCAGCATCGAAATGGACATGCATCCGTTCGCAGCCTTTATCGTTCGTCGGGTGCAATGGCGCCTTGAGCAGCACGACCTGACATTTCCTGCGCCCCAAGAGACTTTTGTTTTCGAGCGCGACATTGTCTTTTTCTATGGACAAGATGGCGAAGCGTGGGTGCGGTGTGCCATCAGCAGGGAAGCCCTGGACGATCACTTCCATGGAGACGGCAAGGATAAACTCGAGGTGTTCAGAGCGAACCGCCAGGCCATCGAGGAGGAGGTACGACGGAAATACATTGCTGGCGACACCGAAGTCGATGGGTCTATTCTCATTCGCTCGGACGATCTACCTGAGTGACAACTTGGGGGTCTGAGACGGGAGTGTCGCCACCAATAACTCCGCCCTTGTTGCGCCGTGCATGGTTTACCCAGTTGTGCTCCACGCTCTTCGCACATAAATGTGCTCACCATTCCCACAACCCCGTTTCTGGATAACTAATGGGATGGTCCGCCGCTTTAGCTAGCAAGCAGCCTGTGTATGAGAGTCTTGCGGAGGAGGCGTCCCATTAGTTATTGCGGGCCAGAAGTCCGCTTGTGGGACGTCGCGGTGAGTCTAACTATCTTGACTTTGACGGCCAGGACAGAATGACGAGGCGGGCTGCTTACTTGGATTTCAGGAGTTCGACGCGGGCGGTAGCGAAGGGCATGACGGCTTCGAGAAGCACGGGGGTGCGCGCGGCATTGTTCGCAAAGTACAAGATGAAAGATGCGTCCTTCATCTCGACGCCGCTATCGAAAACGCGGATGGAGATTTTTGAGGCGGTGTAATTTCCCGCAGGGACAGTCACGTTCGAGGAGGCAGAGGTGATCCTCGCGCGAACATCGTAGAGCTTGTGGCCATCGTAGACTGGGCCGCGCACTTCCGGCATTTTTGTCCAATCCACATTCCGAAGATATTGCATGATCCCGAGCGGATCGCGCGTGCCGGGCAGCACGCGAGCCTCCGCCGCTTCCGGGGACGCCGGCTCCTTGCCTGTTGCGGTCATGCGCTGGACGGATTCCACTTTCTGCCCGCGCTCGCTCAAGTGCATTTCATACTGCAAACTCGCGAGCGAAGCGGCATCGCTGTAGGAGTCAAACTGATCGTCGAGTTCGAACACCATGCGCAATGCATTCTGCGTGTGCGCAAACGCCTGCAAATGCCAAGTGCTTTTTCCGAGAAAATTGCCGCGCCCGGCAACCTGCAGGCGCAAGGTGGCCACATCCTTGAGCGAGGAAACGTTAGCGGTGTACTCGAGTACTTCGCCAGATCGAAGCGGCAGAGCGGTATCCACGGGAGGCGGGGTCTTGTTCGAATCGGCCGGCAACCGTGACTTCGCCTTCGAGGGAGTTGGAGGTTTTTCGGGAGCGGGCGCGTCATGAAAACCTGGAGGTTCAGGGCGAACAACTTCTGGAACGGGCCGTTCCGCTCGGGCGCGCAGCCAGTAAAACGCTCCCGCGGCGCAAGCGAGCGCGGCTACTGCTGCGATGCCAACGGTGGTCTTGAGCCTCATGCTCTTTGTGTGACGCTCCCTTGAAACGGACGCTTGGCCGCGGAACTTCCGTCGTACAATAACTCTCCGTGCGCGGAAATTATCCGGCTCCCTTCGCCGGTCGCCGCGAACTACGAGCGTATCAAAACACGGGCCGGCCGTCTTTTCCAGGCTCGGTTCCTATGCCGCGGTAGGAACCTGCTGTTTACAGACCCGACCACGGGCTGCGCTGCGGCCGCCAGAGCAAGGAGGATTTGCTGAATGCGATACGTCGTCACGGGCGGCGCAGGTTTTATCGGGTCGAACACGGTGGACGAACTAGTCCGCCGAGGGCACAGCGTGGTGGTGCTTGATGACCTCTCTGCCGGCAGGGAAGACAACCTCGCAGAGATTCGAAACAAGATTACATTCATCAAGGGCAGCATCACGGACATCGAAGTGGTGCGCAAAGCGATGCACGAAGCGGAATACGTGATGCACCTCGCGGCGCGCACTTCCGTGCCGCGTTCGGTGAAGGACCCTATCGAAACGAACAAGATCAACATTGAGGGCACGCTGAACGTTTTGGTCGCGGCGAAGGAGTTGAAGGTGAAGCGCCTGGTGTTCGCGGCTTCGTCTTCCGCTTATGGCGAGACGCCGACGCTTCCGAAAGTCGAAACTATGCAACCGGAACCCATTTCGCCTTACGGTGTGACAAAGTTCGTGGGCGAGCTTTACGGGCAAACGTTTGGCCGGTGTTACGGGCTGGAAAACGTGGCGCTGCGTTATTTTAATATTTTTGGCCCACGCCAGGATCCGGGTTCGCCTTATTCCGGCGTACTGGCAAAATTCTGCACTGCGTTTCTGGAAGGCACGCCGCCGAGTGTTTTTGGCGACGGCGAGCAGACGCGCGATTTCACGTACGTCGAAAATGCGGTTCAGGCCAATCTGCTAGCTTGCGAAGCGCCCAATGTTTCCGGAAAAGTTTTCAACGTCGGCGTGGGAGGACGCGTTTCCCTGAATGAGGTTCTTCGCGAGCTGAGAAAAATTACCGGCAAGGCGCTGGAAGCCAATTACGAACCGGCGCGCGAGGGAGACATCCGCGACTCGCAGGCGGACATCTCGCGGGCCAGAGAGTTCCTTGGTTACGAGCCGCAGGTCAGCTTTGAAGAAGGTTTGGCGCGCACGTTCGAATGGTACCGGGGGACGCAGGCGAAGAAGGCGGGCCCTACACGAGTTACCAACGACGAGCTACTGCATCAGGGCTGCGTGGTCTTGCCGTAGCTCAGGGGATCACCGGACTTGGGGACGTCGTAATTGTTCCAGAACCAGAGGGGCTCGAGTTTTTTCTGCTCCGGCCAGACCTGATTTAGAGTGTCTGCTTCGAATAGTTCACCGTTTTTCATAACCCAGTGAATGGTGTTCGTGTTGTGGATGTCGTTGAGAGGACTCTTGTCCATGATCAGCAGATCCGCCAGCTTGCCCGGCTCGATGGAGCCGAGGTCCGCAGGCCTGCCGATAATTTTTGAGCCGTTGACGGTGGCGCAGCGCAACACTTCGAGCGGAGTCATGCCGCCGCTCGCGAGCATCCACAGCTCCCAGTGATAGCCGATGCCCTGCATCTCACCGTGGCTGCCGACGCCGACGAGGCCGCCAGCGCGCTCGAGCTTGGCCATCTGCGCGGCCAGTTTCGGAAACTCATATTCGTCCTTGCGGAACCATCCTGGGCGCCGCTTGGTTCTCTGGTCGAGGACGCGGTGGGGGACGAAGTGATTGAGCTTGGCGTTGTCGTGCACTTCGGTGTTCTCGAACCAATAGTCCTCGCCGAAGGGACCACCATAGTTCACGATGAGCGTGGGAGTCTCGGCGATTCCGGATTTGGCGAACATCTGCAAAACGTCGTTGTAAAGCGGAGTGATCGGCAGAGTGTGTTCGTTGCCGTGGAAGCCATCAATAACGTGGGTAAGATTTAGCTTCAGATCGAGCCCGCCTTCCGTGGTGGGCATCATCTCAAGCTCTTTGGAAGCCTGGACCATGTACTGGCGCTGTTTGCGATTGCCAACGATGTAGCTCTTGATGTTGTGGGTGCCGTAATATTTCCGGTACTTGGTCAGTACGCCCTTTACTTCTTCCATGGATTGAAAATTATTGTCGGAAAAAACGCCGGGACCCGTAGAAAAAGCGCGCTGGCCTAGAATGTCGCCGCTATCGACGAGATCCTGATAGGCAAACATATCATTCGTGCCGGTCTGAACGTCCAGCCCGGCGGTGACACCATAGGCGAGGTTCGCGAGGAAGGACCAGTTCTGAGTGTCCAGGATGCCGCGGCGGATTTCGAGCCAGTGCGCGTGGGTGTCGATGAAGCCCGGCACAATGGTTTTGCCGCTCACGTCGAACACTTTCGCGCCCGCGGGAACGCCGGACTTGGCGCCCACACTCTTGATGCGATTATTTTCGACGACGATATCGGCGTTTTTGAGGACTTCGTCTTCCTTGCCGCCTTTCATGGTCACGACCGTGGCGCCGCGCAGCACGATGGTGCCTTTCGGCGTCTTGCGCGGAACTTCCAGACTTACTGGGATCTCCTGTACGTCCTTTTCTTGCTCTTTCAGTTTCTTTTCTTCTTTTTTCTGGTCTTTCTTTTCGTCCTTTTTTTCGTCTTTCTTGGCATCAGGGGCTTGTGAAGCGGCATCCTTTTTGTCAGCATCCTTTTTGTCCACGTCCTTGTTGTCTGTGTCTTTCTTGTCGTCTTCTTTCTTTTCGCCTTCTTTCTTTTCATCCTTGGGCGGTTCGAAAGAGATGGCGCTCAGGGGTTCGCGAAAAAAGCTCGCGCCGACGGCCCAGGTGATGGTCTTGCCGTCATCGGCCCAGGCGAAGTAATCCGCGCCGATGTCCGTCAGGCGCTTTGTCGGGACGGCCGGAGTGGCGATGTTTACGGTGGGAGGTTCCCCGCCTACGACCGGCATGGCAATCACGTAGAGTTGATTCATTACATGCGCGAGCACCCACTGACCGTCGGGGCTAGGCACAAGATCATCGGCGGGGACTGGCTCTTCAAAGAAGTAGAGTCCCTGCCCTTTCACGATGAGGTGCGTGCGGCGGTCCGTGCCGTCGTAGCGCAGCGAAACCAGACCTTGCGGTGTGTAAACGAAGATGCGGTCCTTGTCGCCAGTGAAATGGGGCCCGCCAGCGCCGCGCGCCGGCAGAATCAGGTTGGCCTCTCCACCGTCAGCCGCGATCCAGATGAGATCGGCGTTGCCGGTTTGCCCGCCGTCGAAGGTGCTGTTTTCACGGTCATAGGCGTTGCCGCGAAGCAGGACAATTTTCGCGCCATCGGGAGACCATGCGGGGTTGCTGTACACTCCCAGCGATTTAGACAACTGCACCGGTGTTCCGCCCGCTGCGGGAATTCTCCAGAGCTGGCCGCCTTCGCTCGACCAGGTGACATAAGCGATGGTCTTTCCGTCGGGCGACCACGCCGGCTGGAATTCATGCGCGTTTCCGTTGGTCAGGCGCTGAGGTTTGCCGGCGGGCAAATCCATGGTGTAGAGATGCGTCATGGCGGAAAACGCCAGCTTCTTGCCATCGGGCGATTCGATAGGGTCCATGATCAAGCGCACTTTCACGGGGCCTTGTTCAACAGCTTGCGGGAAATCGAGTTTGGGCCCGACATCCTGAGAGACCTGGGCGGTGAACGGAATCACTTTCTCGGTTCCAGTGGCGAGGTCCAGGCGCTTGATCTTGCCATCCTGGTTGTAGACGATTTCCTTGCCTCCGGGAAGGAAAGCGTAGCCGGGAAAAACGTCGCGGGTAAAGAGCGATTCCTGGTCATCGCGGGTGACCGGATACTTCACCCAGCGGTCTTCGCCGGATTCCAGGTTGCGCAAACGCAAGCCGGATTCGGTTTCGTAGCGAGTGACGTAGAGAATCTGCTTGGCGTCGGGCGAAAGTATCGGGCGGAACGCGCTCTTGATTTGGTGGATGAGGTCGTCTTCGTCGCCGGTCTTGCGGTCGCGCCGGGCGATGTGCCATGTCGGAAGCTGCTGGTTGTAGGCCAGGGAGCCGAGCTTCGCGGCGTAATAGAGATATTTTCCATCGGGAGAAGCGACCACGCCCATGGCGTTGGGGCGCCTGTTCCTTTCCGTGGTGGGAGTGGGCTTCGATTTGGTGATCTGTACGCCAGAACCGCCGTCGACGTGGTACATCCAGATTTCGCTAGAGCCGATTCCGAAGGCTGCTTTCGAAACAAAAATGTATTTGCTGTCGGGAGCCCAACTCGGGGAAGTGAAATCACTGTTGGGATCTTTCGAAACTTGCTTCACGCCGGTTCCGTCTGGATGCATGATCCAGATGTTCTCGCTGCCTTCGCGGTCGGAAATAAAAGCGATCCACTTTCCATCCGGGGAAAATTTGGGCTGGCTTTCGAAGGCCATGCCACCGGCTATGAGCTTGGCTTGGCCGCCTTCGATGGGAAGCGTGTAGACGTCACCGACGAGTTCGAACGCAATTGTCTTGCCATCGGGCGAGACATCCAGCGAGAGCCACGTGCCTTCATCGGTCGTGAATTCAACCTTGCGGCCGGACTTCAGCGGCAGACCTTTTTTCTCGTCTTTCTTCTCGTCCTTCTTTTCTTCCTTCTTGTCTTTTTCCTGCGCGGCGAGGTCCTGCCGCTCTGCAGCGGCGCTCCGCGCGCTTGCGCCGCTGGAAGCGACGCCGAGGACCATCGCCAAGACAACAAACCACGCGGACAGACCGCGCAGACTGGGCTGCTTCACGCTCATGCTTGATTTCCTCCGTACCTGTTAACTTAAACTTAGATTTATAGACCAGCTAGCCGCAAAGTCCAGCCCGCCTCGTGACACACCCTGATTTCAGGTCCTTAGACGCAAGCCTCGTGGAAGGGTCTCTTCGCGCAGAATCCGAAGCGTGCGCTAGCGGTCCGATTCCCCTTCAACGCCACGCCCAGTGCGCGGTGGCGGCGGCGCGGAGACAATGTGCGGAATTCCGGCGTCGTTCATCTTTTTGTTCAGCGCAGGCAGATCTTCCTCGGCGATTTTCTTGACCTGTGCGGAAGCATCATTGACGAGCGGCGTCAATTCCGCCAGCTTATCCTTTTGTTGACCGCCGGGAGTGGCGGCAAACCCGTCCAGGTCGTCCAGCAAGCCCTGGACTTGATTGGGCAGCGGATCGGGCTTCCATTCGAACGGCGGCCCGGCATTTCCCAAGCCTTCGCGTTCACGAATGAACTTCGCGGCTGCCGCGTCTACTTTTTTCTGCAGCTCATCGGCGGACTTGACGATGTCTTCGGGAATTTTCGTTGCGCCGGGTTTTTCGGCGTCTTTCTTCCATTGTTCTCGAGCGGCCTTCAGAGCTGTTTGTATGGTTTCTATGGTTCGCCTGTCCTTGTCCGTCGTCTTGGCCATGGTGTAAAGCTTGTCGATAGCCTCGCGCCGGGCCGCGCGGTCCGCCGCCGAAATTACAATGCGCTTATCTTCTTCGACAGTGACTTTTTGCGAGGCTTCCTTGTCTCCCGCTTTGATCTTGACGGTATACTCTCCGGGTTCGACGAGTGGACCGCGCGGGCCAAAGCCGAACCCTGCGGCGACGGCTTCCAGTTGCTGAGGTGTCGGCTCCGCGGGGGCATTGGAGCGTAAATCCCAATTTGTACGGTTGACGCCAGCCGCGCCGGGGCCATCGAATTCGCGCAGTACTTTTCCATCTTTATCAAGCACGGTGATTTTTACTTTGCCTTCCTTCTTCTCGGCGGCGGCGTCTTTCGCGTCGGTCTCGGTCTTGGGCTTCTCCTCGGCGGCGTCTTTCTTGTCCTTTTGGTCTTTGTCTTTCTTCGGCGCCTCGGGCGGCACGGCGTCCTTCAGGAAGTAATTCAGGAGCGCGCCGTACGCCGGGTTTTTCGCGGTGAACATTTTCTGGCCGGCACTCCAACGGCGGTTGGTTATGTGCCAGGTGGTGGCCGTGCGCGGCGGGAAGAACGTCAAGGGTGACGCAGCCACGGTGGCATCCATTTTCTCGATGGGGGCGAGATCATCAAAAAGCCAGATCGAACGGCCGTGGGTGGCAAGCACGAGATCGTTTTCGCGCGACTGGATTTCGATGTCGTCCACAGGCACAGTGGGGAAATTATTTTTCAGCGCGGTCCAGTTTGTTCCGCGATCCCAGGAAACCCACAGACCGAACTCCGTTCCGGCGAACAAGAGATTCATGTTCCGAGGATGCTCGCGAACGACGTGCACGCTTCCCCCTGCATCGGGAATGCCGTTGCGGATGGCCTTCCAGGTTTCACCGTAATCGCCGGTTGAAAAAAGGTAGACGGCGTAGTCGTCAGAGCGATGCCCGTCGAAGGAAAGCAAGGCCGCGCCTTCGCCGGTCTTCGATGCTGTCACGCGGCTTACATAGGTTCCTTTGGGGACGCCCGGCACCTTCGACGCTACATTCTTCCAGGACTTCCCGCCGTCGCGCGAGACTTGCACATTGCCATCATCGGTTCCGACCCACAGCACATTGGAGGTCAGCGGGGATTCGCTAAGCGTGGTGATGGTGGGGTATTCCTGGACACCGTCGTGCCGCGACAGGGTGGTCTTGTCCGGGGTCTTCCCAAGAATTTGCAGCTTGTTGCGATCCACGGCAGTGGTCAGGTCTCCGCCGAGCCGCGTCCAGGTATCGCCACGGTCCATGGACTTGAAGAGGTAGTTGCCGCCGTAATAGACAGTGGTGTGTTCGAACGCGGAAATGGCAACGGGGGAATTCCACTGGAAGCGGTAGTGGGGATCGCCCGCCTTGGCCTCCGGCTTGATGGAGCGCTGCTGGCCGGTGCGCAAGTCGCGGCGGTCGATGAATCCATCCTGGGACTCGGTGTACACGATCCACGGCTCGACATTATCGATGGCCGCATAGAAGCCGTCGCCGCCGTGAATCACCTGCCAGTCTTCATTGACGATGCCGTCGCGGGTGAGCGTCTGGCTGGGGCCGCACCAGCTTCCGTTGTCCTGCAAGCCGCCGCAGATGTGATAGGGCTTCTCGTTGTCGAGGGAGACTTCGTAGAACTGTCCGATGGCAATGGTGTTGAGGAAATCCCAGGTCTTGCCGGCGTCGTAGCTCCAGTGAATTCCGCCGTCTGAACCAGTAATCATGTGATTCGAGTCCGCGGGATCGATCCACATGGCGTGATAGTCGCCATGAATCCCCCGAACGCGCTGGGTCGAGAAAGTT
>WNFC01006679.1_pt1 | contig 19356 bp, 22 predicted proteins | sample 5400541 | NCBI WGS metagenome assembly WNFC01 (sample SAMN13153342, study PRJNA577476) | soil metagenome | isolation source: 120 cm saprolite under Douglas fir tree site 2 hole 2 replicate 1 | place: USA:California | collected 2015-04-18 | reverse complement strand
CGTTCACGGTCGCCCATATGGGATTGTTCCCGGCATCCGATGGCCCGTCACAGCAGGGCTTCCGGGATTTTTTGGCACTGGTCGGCGACGGCTCCGCCCGGTGCTGGGTGAAGCTCACCGGCATCTACAGGTTTTCACAAGCCCGCGGATACGCCGACGTCAGGCCATTCGCGCAGGCGCTGATCGCAACGGCGCCCGAACAGATGATCTGGGGCAGCGACTTCCCGCATCTTTCCTTCCACGATAAGGTCGGCACCATCGAGCTTTACAACAAGCTTATGGATTGGGCCCCCGACGCCGCCATGCGGCAACGCATCCTCGCCGACAATCCGGCGCGGCTGTTCGAATTCTAGCGTCACTTCAGCGCATCCGCGATCTCGCGAATATTGTGGCGCATCATATCCACGTAGGTTGCGGCCGGTCCCGGCGGGGCCGTGAGTGCGTCGGAGAACAACGTGCCACCGATGCGGACGCCGGTTTCGGCGGCGATGCGCCTGATCAGGCGGGGATCGACCGCGTTTTCGAAGAAAAGCGCCGGGATAGCCTGTTCCCGGATCGCCCGGATGATCCGGGCGATATCCCGGGCGGACGCTTCGGTTTCGGTGGACACGCCCTGCGCAGCGACGAACGCTATCCCGTAATCCGCCGCGAAATACCCGAAGGCATCGTGGGTCGTGATAACCTTCCGCCGCGCGGGCGGGATCGTCGCGACGGCGCGCCTGATGTCCGCATCGAGGCGAGCGAGTTCCTGCATATAGGCTGCCGCATTGGCCTCATAGGTCCCGCGCCCCTGCGGATCGGCCCGCATTAAACCATCCCGGATGTTGGACACATAGATTTCGGCATTGCGGACCGATTGCCAGGCGTGGGGATCGATGCCGGCGGCTGCATTCCAGAAGCGGCCCCCCACCCTACCCTCCCCCGCTTGCGGGGGAGGGTAGGGTGGGGGCAGCGGCACGACGCCGGCGCTCGCCACGATGACGGGAGCCCGTGTGGCGGATGCCTGCACCAGGCGATCCATCCAGCCCTCGAACCCGAGGCCGTTGACGACGATGAGCCTGGCGGCGCCGACAAACTTGGCGTCCCGGGGGGGCGGCGTATAGACATGGGCATCGCCGCCCGGCCCGACGAGGGCCGACACCTCGACGCGGTCACCGCCGACAATGGCCACCCAATCGCGCAGGATCGAAAAGCTTGCGACGACTTTCAGCTTGTCGCTGTTCCCGGCGGCTTGCGCTTGCGCGGCCGAAATTGCCGCCAAAACCACGACAGCGGCAACGACAAGCGCCGGAAGACCGCGCCGCATCTTCAGGCTTCCAGGTGTCGGCGCGAAACCAACCCGCGCAGCAAGCCGCCACACGGGCCGAACAGCACCGAGGCGCAATAGACCACTGCCGCGAACAGGATGACGGCAGGGCCGGCCGGCAACCCGGCGTGAAAGGACAGCAACAGGCCGCCGTAGCCCGACACGATTCCGGTCACGGCCGAGCTTACGGTCATTGTCGTGAGGTCGCGACTCCAGAACCGGCTGATGACGGCCGGCAAAATCATGATGCCGACCGCCAGCAGAGTCCCGAGCGCCTGGAAGCCGCCGACGAGATTGAGCGCCACCAGGGCAAGGAAACAGATGTGCGCCGGGCCGCCGGAACGGCTGACCGAGCGCAGAAAACCGGCATCCACGGATTCCAACACCAGCGGCCGCCATATCAGCGCCAGCGTCAATAGCGAGACCGTGGCGACCACGGCGATCAGAACGAGCGTCTCGTTGTCCAGCGCCAACACGTTGCCGAACAGAAAGTGCAGGAGGTCGACGCTGTTGCCGCGTGCCGATACGATCACGACGCCAAGCGCAAGCGACACGAGAAACAGCGCCGCAAGCGATGCATCCTCCTTCAACTCGGTCGCACGGGCGAGGGCGCCGGCCGTCAGCGCCACCACGAATCCTGCAATGAGCCCACCCGTCGTCATGGCGAACAGACTAAGGCCCGACACGAGGTAACCGACCGCCGCCCCGGGCAGGATGGCGTGTGCCATGGCGTCGCCCATCAGACTCATACGGCGCAGCGTGAGCAGAACCCCGACTGGCGCTGCCCCCAGTGCCAGCGCGCACACGCCGACCAGCGCGCGGCGCATGAACTCGAATTCCGCGAAAGGTGAGATCAGGACGTCGTAGGTGAACATCACTCCGCCGCGACCGCGCATTCGGCCGCGGCCTCCTCGAATGGCTCGCACATGCGCTGCGCCTTCAAGAGATTTTCCGGGGTCAGCACGAGGCCGGTCTCACCCCAGGCAATCGGCTCCCGCGCCATGAGCAACGTCTGCGGAAAGTGCTGGCGTATGAGGTTCATGTCATGCAGCGCCGCCAGCACCGTGCGGTGCTCGCCGTGCCAGCGATGGACGAGCGCGATAAGGTCCGCAACCGTCCTGTCGTCGATGGCGTTGAACGGCTCGTCAAGCACGATCAGCCGCGAATCCTGGAGCAGCAGGCGGGCGAACAGCACACGCTGCATTTGCCCTCCCGACAGTCCGGCGATGGGGCGGCGTTCGAACCCGGTAAGCCCAACCGTCGCAATCGCCGCGTGAATCCTGTCGCGTTCCGTGTTGCGGATGGCGCCGAACGCGCCGATGCGTCGCCACAGTCCCATGGCGACAAGATCATAGACGTTGATCGGAAACGAACGGTCAATCTCGGCCACCTGGGGCAGATAAGCGATGTCGCGAACGCCAAGACCACGGTCGATTGCGCCTGACAGCGGCGCAAGCAGACCGACGATTGCCTTGAACAATGTCGATTTCCCCGCCCCGTTTGGCCCCACCACGGCGAGCATGGCGCCTTCCTCCACCTCGCCGGTGAGGTGATGAACGGCGGGGTGGCGGTCGTAGCCAAGCGTCAAATCATGGAATCGGAGGTGTGCGGCCATGGTCCGCTCACAACATGACCCACCACACCGCGACCCATAGCACGCCCACAACGGCAAGTGCCGCGACAAACCGCTCCGTGGCGGAAATGCGCAACAGAGACGGCGACACGGCCCGCGCCGGATGACCGTGACCGCTTTCGTGGTGATGATGGGTCATGAATTTCTGTATAGTGTAACCGTCTGGGGGTGTCGATGGCGCAGGCGCGGCAACCGGGGAGATCGTGCGAAAGTTCAGGGGCCGTCAAATCGGCTTCTTCGCTTCTGCAAGTCACCCATCCCCTTGGGAGCGCGGGCGTCCCGCCCGCTCTTTTGCAGGCGGGCGGGACGTTCGCGCTCCCACGGAGGTGGGGGCGCTTTGGGTGTCCTGGTTCGGCGCTTGCACGGCTGGCGTCTCTGCGGATATTTGCAGCAGATGCGCACCAGCCGGCTTGCCAAATCGTCACACGAAGTCCACATCCGCCGAGGCAAACCGGCGGACCTCGATGCGCTATGGGAGCTTGAGAACCAGGTGTTCGCGACCGACCGGATGTCGCGTCGCAGCCTGCAGCGGCTTCTCGTTTCGCCCAGCGCGGTCGCCATGGTGGCCCGAGCGGACGGCGCGATCATGGGCGTCGCCATCGTGCTGTTTCGTGCTACCAGCCGGGTCGCGCGACTCTATTCCCTCGCAGTCGCCCCGAAATACACAGGCCGCGGGATTGCGTCGGCCCTGCTCGCGATGGCAGAGAAGATCGCGAGGCGGCGCAAATGCCGATCCCTGCGGCTTGAAGTTCACGAAAGAAATCACAGTGCCATTAAGGTTTATCGCAGGGCCGGGTATCATGAATTCGGCAGGTACCATCACTATTACCAGGACCGCGGTCATGCGCTCAGGTTCGAGAAGCAACTGTCGGATGACCGATGACGGAGCCCCGGAAGTCCGACATCTGTCATCTGGCATCCGTCATCAGAAAGGAACGTCACCATGACCGGCTGGGTCATCGTCGTTGACCAGCCCAAGGATTTCCCCAACGCGGATACGCCGCACAAGGTGATCACCACGAGCGAGTACCTGGCGCGGCCCCGGCTGTTCGATGGCGGGCGGCCGAAGCTCATCAATCTGTCGCGCTCCTATGCCTACCAGTCGAAGGGCTACTACGCCTCGCTGCTCGCAGAGGCGCGCGGCCATCGCATCGTTCCGACGGTGGAAACGATGCTGGAGCTGCGCGAGGCCAAGCTCTACGAGCACGCGCTGCCCGAGCTTGAAGATTTGCTCAATCGCTGCGCCAAGCGAACCGACTTCCAGCCCGAAGGCGAATTCAAGCTCCTGGTGTGCTTCGGCATCGCGCGCGACCCGCGCTTCGAGGCGTTCGGCCGTCTGCTGTTCGACTGGTTTCGCTGTCCGGCTCTGGAGGTGAGCGTCAACACCGGTGCGGCATGGTACGCCATCGACCGCATCCGCATGCGTACGCTGACGAGACTTGCGAACGGGGAAGCTGCGTTCCTGCGCGAGTCCCTGCACCAGCACACGGCGCGGGAATGGCGCGACCCCAAGGCGCGCACCGTGCCGAAATATGATCTTGCGGTGCTTTGCGATCCCAACGAGAAGCTGCCGCCGTCGTCCCAAGCCACCATCAAGCACTTTGCCCGCATCGCCGACAAGCTTTCCTTTGACGTGGAGCCGATCACCCGCCGGCAACTCGCCGAGCTTGCCGGATATGATGGGCTGTTCATCCGCGAGACGACTTCGATCGACAACCACACCTACCGGTTCGCCCGCCGCGCCTGGCAGGAAGGCATGCCGGTGATCGACGATCCGATCTCGATGATCCGCTGCATGAACAAAGTGTTCCTCATGGAGCTCATGAGATCCAACCAGGTGCCGACGCCGCCGACCGTCATGCTGGCCGACCATGCCGACCTGCCGCGGGCCATGGACCAGCTCGGCTTGCCGCTGGTGGTCAAGATCCCCGACGGTTCGTTCTCGCGCGGCGTCCACAAGGTCTCGACGGTCGACGAGTTCAAGCGCATAGCCGACGAACTGTTCGAGGAAACCGATCTCATTCTGGCGCAGAAGTTTCTGCCGACGGAGTACGATTGGCGGGTCGGCGTATTGTCGGGCCAGCCGCTGTTCGTATGCCAGTATCGCATGGCGCGCGGACATTGGCAGATCCTCAAGCACCGTCCCGACGGCTCGTCGCGCGAAGGCGGCCACCGCACTTTCGATCTCGATCAGGCGCCGTCTGACGTGATCGACCTCGCCATACGGGCGGCCCGGCCGATCGGCGACGGACTCTACGGTGTCGACCTCAAGCAGACGCCTGACGGCCTTGTGGTGATGGAGGTCAACGACAATCCTAATATCGAGCACGGCATCGAGGATGCGGTCGGCAAGGATGAAGTGTGGATCCGCGTCCTGCGGTGGTTCATCGACCGGCTGGAGAAGTAGGAGCCGGCAGCAGTACGGCGATCGAGCCGCCCGCGCCCGTCACCTTGTCAATCGGACCATTGTGGATTCCAGGCCACCTCCCAGAGATGACCGTCGGGGTCTTGGAAGTAGCCCGCATAGCCACCCCAGAATGTGTCATGAGCGGGCTTGACGATGGCTGCGCCTGCGGCCCGGGCTTGTTCCATAAGAGCATCAACCTCTGCTTTTGAAGCGACGTTGTGACCCAGCGTCATTTCTGTGGAGCTGGTTGGGCCTACGGCAAGCCCGGTGTCATGACCGATGCTCTTGCGAGGCCACAAAGCGAGACGCAGGCCGGATTGAAGCTGAATGAAACAACCGCCCCATATTCGAACTGTTTGCCGACGATGCCCTCGGTTGGAAAGCCCAAGCCTTCGCGGTAGAAGCGCAACGATGCTTCGAGGTCATCGACACCAATGGTGATCACCGTGATTCGCGGCTTCATATGCTCACCATTTCGCACTTCGAAACACCTTCGCGCCTTCCGGCGTAAAGGTGCAGGCTACTGTTCCAGGCGAAATGTTGTGCTCTGCGCGTGTGGCGGATGGGCGGCGATAACGTCGACGCCCTCGCCCTGTGTATCGCGTGTCTTACGTATGGAACGCGTGTCCCGCTCAGAAATCTGGCTTGTTTGCGATCGGGATGTGGTAATCGAACAGGTGCTGGTTGTTTTCGGCGCAGATTTCCTCGCGCAGCGGCTGCTGCACGCGCCGGTAACGTTGCGTGGCCGACCACGGCTCATAGAAAGCGTCCGGATCCTCCACCGTGAAATTCACTTCCAGCACCTTGCCGTCATCGACCATCCTCCAGCGCTCAACGACGTGCAGCTTTTCGGTATGGGGGGTACGATAATTGTCGAGGAAGGTCCTGTCGTTCATTCCGATCGTATCGATCACCAGCGTATCGCCCTCGTAGTGTCCGACCGACTCGCCGTACCAGGACGGCCGTGGATTTTCCGAATGGGGCACGTCGAGATAGACGCGCCGGACCTCCTGATTGCTCTCAAAGATGATCTCACGGTGAACGAGTACATTGTTGTTCCTCCTCGTGTGCTGTTCCTTCTCCTAAACGTCATTGGTGCGTGTCGTGTCGGCAGCTGTCTCGCCGGTTGACCCCTTTACCCATTGAGGTACCGGAAAAACTGGGCTTTCGTCACCTGCCCGCACGCATTTTATTGGGCTACAGCATATGCGGGTCTGCCGTAAGGGCACCCCCTCCCTACCCTCCCCCGCATGCGGGGGAGGGTAGGGAGGGGGTGACATCGATGGCCGTCGGGGGCTGATCACATCCTTCAAGCGGGGCCATCGGCCAGCCGCTTGAGATCGAAGCGGTCGACATCTTGCAGCAATTCCACAAACGCCCTCGCCCCATGGGCAAGCGCCTGCTCGCCCTTTTGCGCGGTCGCGCGCGTGGCGTCGCCGACCGCGCCGGTCGGGTGCAGGTCCTGGGTCATCCAGCCGAAGCCGACCGGCCGGAACGCGCTGAGCCATTTGAAGTCTTCGGCCATTTTCACCGTAACCGGGACGGCCGGGACGGCGCGAGCCATGTCTACGGTTTCGGGCCTGTGGGCGAGAAGGAGCGAGGTCTCCACATCGCCGGCATGCACGCCGTGGCGCAGCTCCATGCGCTCGAAGGTGCCCGACGGATAGCCGAAGCGGTGCCACGCACAGGTCACCACCAACATCTTCAGACGAACTCGCAGGTCGCGGGCAACGAGGTCCATGGCGGCAACGTTGCCGCCGTGGCTGGTGACGATCACGAGCTTGCGCACGCCACAGCGGTGGATACTCTCCCCGATTTCCGTATAGGCGCCGATGATCGTATGCGCCGAAAACGACAGGGTTCCGGGGAAGGCGCGATGCTCGTCCGATTGGCCGATCTGTTGTATCGGCAGAAACGTCGCGGGCAGGTCGGCCGGAAGCAGGGGCAGGACGCGGGCGATGTAGGCTTGCGCTATATAGTAGTCGACGCCGAGCGGAAGATGAGGGCCATGCTGCTCGACGGCTGCGACCGGCAGCACCGCGATCCAGCGCTTCGTATCGCCCGCCGCCACCTCGGGCCATGCCATCTCGGTCCAGTCGCGTTTGGGCATCATATTCGGTCACTCGCATTTCCGGTCCGGTTCGCGTATGTTCCTGGCGCGTTTGGGGAGAATGAATCCGTGCAAAACCCTGGACTTCCAAAAAACTCGTACCGGAGGCTGGCCCGCCGGGGAACCGGCCGGTTTCTCGCCGCTGCGCGTTTCATAGTCGCCTGCGCTTTAGCCGGCAACATGCTGGCCGGCAACGCTGCCTTGGGGCAAACGCTCGACAAGCTGTCCTTTGCCACCAACTGGGTCGCGGAGGCCGAGCACGGCGGATTCTACCAGGCGCTGGCCGACGGCACGTACCGCAGATATGGGCTCGACGTCACCATCGTCCCGGGCGGTCCGCAGGTGAACAATCGCCTCCTCCTGCCGGTGGGGAAGATCGATTTTTACCTGAGCGCGAACACGCTGCAGTCCTTCGATGCGGTCGAACAGAACATTCCGACCATCGCGGTCGCGTCGATGTTCCAGAAGGATCCGCAGGTGCTGATCGCCCATCCCGATCGCGGCATCAACGATCTTAAGGATCTGAAAAACCTGGTGCTGTACATATCGAAGGAAGGCATGGCGAGCTATTTCCAATGGCTCAAGGCCGATTACGGCCTGGCCGACTCCCAGGTCCGGCCCTATACGTTCAATCCGCAGCCCTTTCTGGCCGACCGCAACAGCGTCATGCAGGGCTATGTGACATCCGAGCCTTACGCGATCGAGAAACAGACCAGAGTGAGACCGAAGATTTTCCTGATCGCGGATTACGGCTTCAGCAGCTATTCGACGCTGATCGAGACACGGCGTGACCTCGTCGAGCGCAGGCCCGACCTGGTGCAGCGCTTCGTCGATGCCTCGATCATCGGCTGGTACAATTACATCTATCACGACAATGCGCCGGCCAACGACCTGATCAAGCGCCAGAATCCTGAAATGACCGACGACCTGCTCGCCTATTCGGTTGCCCGGATGAAGGAGTACGGCATTGTGGACTCCGGCGACGCGGTGGAACTGGGCGTTGGAGCGATGACGGACGCCCGTGTGGAGAGTTTCTTCGACAAGATGGTGCGGGCCGGAGTGGTCAAGGCCAACCTCGACTACCGCAAATCCTACACGCTGCGCTTCGTGAACAGAAAAGTCGGGGTGGAGCTGCGGCGCAATTGAGGCTTGACGATGTAGGGTGGGTTGAGCCACCGGGTCCGGCCTTCGGCCGGCCCGATGGTAAACTCAGCGAAACCCGCCATCAGGGCCTTCCAGAGACGAGGCTGATGGTGGGTTTCGCTGCGCTCAACCCACCCTACGAGTTCTCCAATTGACCGAAATAGCGTCCGAACACAACGCGGCGCATCTGACCTCCGCAACCGCGCCGGTCGTCACGCTCCATGGCGTCGCAAAGCGTTTTGCCAATGGCACGCTGGCGCTCGATCAGCTCGATCTCGCAGTCCGGCACGGCGAATTCGTCTCCCTGCTCGGCCCTTCGGGCTGCGGCAAATCCACCGCCCTGCGGCTGATTGCCGGGCTCGGCGAGCCAACCCGCGGCAGCATTTCGTGGAGCGGCACGAAACGCAAGGAGCATCGGCGCAACAAGCCTGAAGTCGGCTTCGTGTTTCAGGAACCGACCCTGATGCCGTGGGCCACGGTGTTCCGCAACGTCATGCTGCCGCTCGAGCTCGAAGGCATCGAACATCGCCTGGCGACGAAGCGCGCCACGGAGGCCCTGGAGCGCGTCGACCTGGCGTCGTTCCGCGGCTCTTATCCCCGCGAACTCTCCGGCGGAATGAAGATGCGCGTTTCGATCGCACGCGCCCTCGTCACCGATCCGCCGCTGCTCTTGATGGATGAGCCGTTCGCAGCCCTTGACGAGATCACGCGCTTCAGGCTCAACAACGACCTTTTGGAGCTGTGGCGCACGGTTGGGCATACGGTGATCTTCGTGACCCATTCGGTGTTTGAATCGGTCTATCTTTCAAGCCGGATCATTGTCATGACGCCGCGACCGGGGCGGGTCTTCACCGAGCTCACTGTCGATGCGCCCTATCCGCGCGACGAGAGCTTTCGCACCTCGTCCGAATATGCGCGCCATTGCCGGATCGCCTCGCAGGCCCTTTCGCGCGCCATGGCGACCGCATCGTGAGAAACAAATGGTGAGCGACGCCGATCACCCACCCCTGAGAGGAGGCGCCACGATCGGATGGTCGCGCATCATGCTGCCGATCGTGACGCTCGCGCTCGGCGTCGTCACCTGGGACCTGGTGGTGCGAGTGAAGGACATTCCCCCCTTCATCCTGCCGGGCCCCGGCCTCGTGGCGGCTACGGTCGTATCCGACTGGCCGGTGTTATGGGACTCGCTCCTTGTCACACTCGCCACGACCTTCTACGGGCTTGCGTTGGCGCTCGCCGGCGGCGTCGGGCTTGCGATCCTGTTCAATCAATCGCGCCTGATCGAGCATTCCCTTTATCCCTATGCGGTGATCCTTCAGGTCACGCCGGTGGTGGCGGTGGCGCCGTTGCTCCTCATCTATCTGCCGCAGCAGGCGGCGGTGCTAGCTTGCGCCTGGATCGTGGCGTTCTTTCCGATCCTTGCCAACACCACCCTCGGGCTCAACTCGGTCGATCGCAATCTCGTGGACCTGTTCGAAATCTACGGCGCCTCGCGCATCAGGGTGCTGCTGCGCCTCAAGCTGCCGGCTGCGCTTCCCTACATGCTTGGGGGCCTCCAGATTGCCGGAGGACTGTCGCTGGTCGGCGCGGTCGTGGCCGAAATTGCGGCCGGCTCGGCCGGCGCCGGCTCGGGGCTCGCCTACCGCATCGCCGAATCGGCCTATCGCCTCAACATCGCGCGCATGTTTGCGGCGCTGATCCTGCTGTCGATCACGGGAATCGCGATCTTCTTCGCGTTGTCGCTCGCCTCATATCTCCTGCTGCGCCGCTGGCACGAAAGCGCGCTCCCGGGCGAGCGGTAGATGCGCTGCGCAAGCCGCGGCATAGCGGCCATGCGTTCAAAATGCGCGATTTCGTGCGCTCGCAACTTGCCCGAATGAACCACATTTGCTTTACCGCGCGGAAGCAAAGACTTCCCGCGACATGCCGCGACATACATGAAAGCCGAATCCGCCGTCGAGGCTCGCGACGCCGCCAAGGCCCGCCGCGCCCGGCTCATCGGCATTGCGCTCATGTGCGGAGCGGTCGGCACTTTCTCCTGCCTCGACACCACTGCGAAATACCTCGGGCGCCACATCGACGTCATGCAGGTCGTGTGGGCGCGCTACACCTTCGCATTGCTTCTGACTTTCATCCTCTCCAATCCGCTGAGCCGCCCCGGCCTGTTGCGAACCGCGCGCCCTGCGCTCCAAATCGTGCGCGCCGCGATTTTGCTCGGCTCCACCATGCTCAATTTTTTCGCGCTCAAGTACCTCCGGCTCGATCAGGTGCTTGCCATCACGTTTTCGACGCCTTTCGTTGTCGCGGCGCTGTCCGGGCCGACACTCGGTGAATGGGTTGGGCCGCGCCGCTGGGCCGCGATCGGGGTCGGATTCATCGGCGTTCTGGTGGTGACGCGGCCGGGACTGGGGATCGTGCACCCGGCCGCAATCCTCGCCATTCTGGCGGCATTCGCCTACGCGGCCTATTTCCTGACGACTCGCGTCCTGTCGCGCAGTGACTCCAACGAGACCACTCTGTTCTATTCGAACTTCGTCGGTGCGGCGCTGATGCTGCCGGTGGCGCCGTTTTTCTGGACATCGCCTGCGCTGTGGCAGCTTGGCCTCATGATCCTGGCGGGCGCGCTTGCGAGCTTCGGGCATTATATGCTGATCGCGGCCCACAGACGCGCGCCGGCGTCGCTCCTGTCCTCATTCATCTATAGCCAGCTCGTCTGGGTTATCGCGCTTGGCTATGCGGTATTCGGCGATATGCCGGACGCCTATACGCTGGTGGGAGCGTCGATCGTGATTGCATCGGGCCTTTATGTGTTTCATCGCGAACGGGTCCGCGGACCGCGCGCCGCAAAGGGCGCCGGACAAGAATGATTTCTTGCGGGTTGAAGAGCGCCATGCGAGCCTGATATCCCCCTCCCTACCCTGCCCTGGGAGCGCGGGCGTCTCGCCCGCCTCTTCTTTCACTGCAACAGGAGCGGGCGGGACGCCCGCGCTCCCAGGGCGGGGTAGGGAGGGGCGTGCGGCTCATTCATCGGGATTTCACGGACAGGTCGATCCAATGCAGAAACCCTTCCTCGCAGCCGACGGCACATCCGCTGTCGACCGGGCGAACGACGACATCGGCGAGGCGATGCGGTTGCGGCTGTTTCGCACCCAAGTCGAGTTGCGCGAAGCCGAACAGCGCGCCTTCGACCTGTTCCTGCAGAACCTGGTCAAGGGCACGAGCCACCTCTCGCTCGGCCAGGAAGCGATCGCGGCCGGATTTGCCAACGCGATGAAGCCCGGCGACCTGTCGTTCTGCACCTACCGGGGGCATGCGCACACGCTCGCGCGCGGTGTGCCGGTTGAAAAGGTGTTGGGCGAACTGATGCAACGCGACAACGGGCTGATGCGCGGCAAGGGCGGGTCCACGCACCTCACGTCCGCGGAGCATGGGGTGATGGGTTCCTATGCGATCATCGGCGCGCACCTGCCCCTCGCCTGCGGGGCGGCGCTTCGCGCCCAATACAAGGGCGAGGACGACGTCACCGTATGTTTCTTCGGCGACGGCACCACAAATATCGGGGCCTTCCACGAGGCGCTGAACTTTGCTGCCGTCTGGAAGCTGCCGGTCATCTTTGTGTGCGAGAACAATCTCTACATGGAGTATACGCCGATTGGCGAAGTGACGGCGGTCAAGCATCCGGCGGCGGATCGTGCTGCGGCCTACGGGCTCGAACCCATTCTCATCGACGGCAATGACGCCGATATCGTCTATCGCACCGCTTGTTCGGCCTACGGGCGCGCCCGGGCCGGACAGGGCCCGTCACTGATCGAGTGCCTCACGTACCGGCACAGCGGGCATTCCCGCGCTGATCCGGCGAAATATCGCCCCGACGGCGAGCTTGAGGCTTGGAAGAGACACGACCCGATCACGCTTTATCGGAGGCGGACGTGCGCCGGCTGGTCGACGAGGCAACGGAGAAGTGCAAGGCAGCGCCGCCGCCCCCGGCCGACATCCTGTGCACCGACGTCTATGCGGATGGAGGCTTCGCGTGGCGGAACTGACTTATCGCGACGCCGTGGCGCGCGGAATCGCCCAGGAAATGGCGCGCGATCCCGACGTGATCTTCTTCGGCGAAGACGTCGCCAAGGCGGGCGGCGTGTTCAAGGCGACGGTCGGGCTCTACGAGCTGTTCGGGCCGAGGCGGGTGCGCGACACTCCGATCTCCGAGCAGGCCATCATGGGCGCCGCCATGGGGGCCGCCATGACGGGCCTCAAGCCGATCGCGGAGATCATGTTCTCGGATTTCTTCGCGGTGTGCTTCGACTACATCGCCAACGAGTTTCCGAAGAGCCGCTATATGTCGAATGGCCAGCTCAAATGTCCGCTGGTGGTGCGCACCGGCAACGGAGCGGGCTCACGCTTCGGCGCCCAGCACAGCCAGAGCGTCGAAAACTGGTGCATGATGATCCCTGGCCTCAAGGTGGTGGCGCCGTCCAATCCGCGCGACGTGATCGGGCTAATGGCGGCGGCGGTGCGCGATCCCGACCCGGTGATCTTTTTCGAGCACAAGTCGCTTTACCCGACCAAGGGCGAAGTGCCGGACGGCGAGATCGTCGATACGCTCGGCTCCGCCAAAATCCTGCGGCCCGGCCGGGACGCCACCATCCTTGCCCTTGCCCTGATGGTGCCGCGCGCGCTTGCGGCAGCCGAGAAGCTTGCGCCCCTAGGCATCGATTGCGAGGTCATCGACGTGCGTTCGCTGGTTCCGCTCGACACCCGGACCATTTTGGGCTCGGTCGGGCGCACCCACCGCCTGTTTACCGTCGAGGAAAACCCGCGGCTGTGCGGATGGGGCGCCGAGATTGTGTCCATCGTGGCCGATGAGGCCTTCTACGACCTCGACGGCCCGCCCGTGCGGATCACAACACCGCACGTACCGCTGCCGGCGGCCGATATTCTGGAGGACATGATCCTGCCGACGGTGGAGCGGATTGCGGAGACGGTCCGCCGGTCGATGTCGAGTTAGAGCGGATCGCGGTCATTTGAACCATTTTGCCGAAGTCATGGCCGGCCCATCCTCGACTAGCGCTGGAGTAACTATGATATCATTTATGATGTAGAAACTCTCCTGAATGGATACGTCAAACCGGCGTGTTAGAGTGCAAACATGAACGCTCCCGCCAACAAACGCATGACCGTGCCGGAATTCCTCGACTGGGCGGAAACCCAGGAGAAAGGACGTTACGAACTCGTCCGCGGCGAAATCGTCGCTATGGCGCCCGAACGTGCTGAACACGTTCGGGCCAAGCAAAAGGCCCTTCGGGCGCTTGAAATTGCGATAGGACGAGCTGGCGTTGCGTGCGAAGCGTTTGTTGACGGGTTAGCTATTGTCGTCGACGACGAGACCAGCTATGAGCCCGACGCTTTGGTTAATTGCGGGGAACGAATTGCCGACAATACGATGGTCGCACCTTACCCCGTTATCGCGGTCGAGGTGCTTTCCCCATCGACCCGTAATCTGGACAAGACCATAAAACTTGCCGACTACTTTCGAGTCGCCAGCCTTGCGCATTACTTGATTGTCGACCTCGGACGACGCCATGTCCTGCATTACAGCAGGCAGTCCGATGGAACAATCGTTGTCAGCATCGTGAAGGACGGCGAGCTTGTATTCGATCCGCCGGGAATTACGGTTCCAGTGGCCGACTTGCTCGCTTGATTTGAGGTATTACCGCGTCCCTCACTCCACCCTGAGCCCAAGCTTTCGTACCAACGCCCCCCATTTGCGCTCTTCGCGGTCGATATCGGCGGCATACTGCTCGGGCGTCGAGGTCAGCACATCGCCGCCGTCGGCCGCGATACGGGCCCTCACATCTTCAAGCTCTACCGCCTTCCGCAATTCGTCGTTGAGGCGCATCACAATGTCAGCCGGCGTGCCGGCCGGGGCCATCAGGCCGTAATGCAGCACGGCCTCGAAGCCCGGCAGGCCGGATTCCCCAATGGTTGGCACATCGGGCATCAGGCTCAGGCGCTCGGCGCCCGCGGTCGCGATCGCCCGCAAGTTCCCGGCCTGGAGATTGCCCATAGCGGGCGCCAGCACGTTGAATGCGATCGGCACATGGCCGCCGATGAGATCGTTGGTGAGCGGGCCGGTGCCTTTGTAGGTCACGATGGTGAAGTCGATCCCGGCGGCGACTTTTAGGAGCTCTGCCGACAGGAACGCCCCGGTCCCGGGCGGCGGCGTGCCGACATTGAGCTTGCCGGGCTCGCGCTTCGCCATGGCGATCAGGTCCGTCACGGTGCGCGCCGGGAACGCAGTGTTGGCCATCAGCACGATCGGAGTAGTGGCGATCAATCCGATGGGGGTGAAATCCCGGCGCGGGTCATAACCCGGATTGACGTAGAGCGTCGGATTGATCGCCGTGATGCCGGTGTGAGACATCACCAAGGTGTAGCCGTCGGGCGTCGCTTTTGCGGCCACCCGCATGCCGATCACGCCGGCGACGCCGCCGCGATTGTCGATAACGACCTGCTGGCGCAGGCCCGAAGCGAGCTTCTCGGCCACGATGCGTGCGACCGCATCGACGCCGCCGCCGGCCGGAAACGGCACGATCAAAGTGATCGGGCGCGACGGATAGCTTTGCGCGACGCCTGTTCCGCAGGTCGCCACGAACGTGACAGCCGCCGCCGCAAGAAGATTCAAGGGTCTCATCGTCGTCCCGCCTCCTCAAAATCCCACCCGGATCGCTAAAAATCGATCGCTAAAAATACAACCGCCGGCCTCGCTGTCGAGGGCCGGCGGTTCTAAAAAACCGAAAGTGCGAAGAGGATGAGGCTCGTGATCAGTGAAGACGAGATCAGTGAAGACTTGCGCCCTGAGTCAATCGCGCCATTTCATCCTTAAGTTGCAGTTTGCGGCGCTTCAATTCACGCAATTCGAGATCGTCCGTGGATGGATGCCGAAGCGCCTCAGCCAATTCATCTTCAAGCATCCGATGCCGCTGTTCGAGTTCTGCAAGATGCGTCGATGTAGCCATGTATCGAAGTCTCCGTGGTCAGATTGCCGCCTGACGACGGCGTTGTGACACGAGCGTAAAATCGAGTCGATGCGACAAATCCGGTGTAGTCCAGTGTGGTGGTAATATATAACCTTCAAAAATCCTCGTCATTCACTAAAATTTTTTCTGTGATCTAAATGTCGCAGCTCATCACCGAAAACTCTTCGGTGCCCCCGGACAACTTGATCTTGCTGCAAGCTTTCAGGCAGCATCGTGGGGTCAATCGTGGTATTTGGCGGGCGGAATTTTTGGGGTGCGTGGAGAGGCCAGGACGCTCCCTCCCTACCCTCCCTTCGCCCCCTCCCTAACCCTTCCCCGCAAGCGGGGGAGGGACGACGCGAGGGAACGGGAGGTAGGGAGAGGGCGACATTGGGATTCGGCGGCTGCGAATGACCGAAGAAGAAGAAATCGAGCTGAAGGCACAGCTCGAGCGGTTGCGGCAGGAGCATCGCGACCTTGACGCTGCGATCGAAGCGCTGCAGGCCGTCCCAGGTGTCGACCTTATCCAGGTTCAGCGCTTGAAAAAACGCAAACTCATTTTGCGCGACCGAATTACCTTCATCGAGGATCAACTGACGCCGGACATCATTGCGTGATAATCCGTGCCTTTTCGGGGCCGGAACATCGGCGCCCCATTGAGGATCATTCCCGTGTCTGCAAAGCCTGTCGCCGTTATCATGGGCAGCCAGTCCGATTGGGCGACGATGAAACATGCTGCCGACACTCTCGACGCGCTCGGCATCGCGTACGAGGCCCGCATCGTTTCGGCGCATCGCACGCCGGACCGACTCTATGCGTTTGCCAAGGGGGCGAAGGCGGCGGGGGTTCGGGTCATCATCGCCGGCGCTGGGGGGGCCGCGCACCTGCCCGGCATGACGGCGTCGATGACAGTGCTTCCGGTATTCGGCGTCCCGGTCGAATCCAAAGCCCTGGCTGGTCTCGATTCGCTCTATTCGATGGTGCAAATGCCGCCCGGCGTTCCGGTCGGCACGCTCGCTATCGGCCGCGCCGGAGCGATCAACGCCGCACTGCTCGCCGCGAGCGTGTTGGCGCTCCACGACGATGCGCTCGCAGGCCGCCTCGAAGCATGGCGCAAATGCCAGACCGAAGCTGTCGCCGAAGCGCCATCAGGCGAGGGCGGCGCGTGACCTCTTTGGCCCCGCAATCCGTCGGCCCCGATGCGACCATCGGGATTCTGGGTGGCGGCCAGCTTGGCCGCATGCTGGCGATGGCAGCGGCGCGGCTTGGTTTCAAGTGCCATGTGCTCTGCCCCGAGCCCGCCTCCCCGGCATTCGACGTGGTGCGTCGGGTCACCGAGGCCGACTACAGCGACAAGGCCGCTCTCGACCGCTTCGCCGACGACGTCGATGTCATCACCTATGAGTTCGAGAACGTCCCCGCCGAAACGGCGGCATTCCTCGCTGCCCGCAAACCGGTGCTGCCCGACCCTAAAGTGCTCGCCATTACCCAGGATCGGCTGGCGGAAAAGAACTTCGTCGCCTCGCTCGGCATTGCGACTGCGCCCTACGCGGCGGCAGAGTCAGAAAGCGAACTCGTCAGGGCGCTGTCGTCGGTCGGGCGCCCCGCGGTTCTCAAGACCCGGCGCTTTGGCTATGACGGCAAGGGTCAGGCAACGCTGCGTTGCGGCGACGATGCGGTCGCGGCATGGACTGCGGTCGGCGGCCAACCTGCGATCGTCGAGGCGTTCGTGCCGTTCGAACGCGAAATCTCCATGGTGGCGGCCCGCGGCCGCGACGGGAAAATCCAATGCTTCGATGTCGCCGAGAACGAGCATAGCAGCCATATCCTGAAAGTATCGCGAATACCCGCCGAAGTGACTGCGGCGGTGGCCGCTGAGGCGCTTCGGATCGCCAGCCGGATTGCCGAAGCATTCGGCTATGTGGGCGTGCTTGCGGTCGAGATGTTCGTCGTTCGGGATGGCGCCGGACATTCCGTAATGGTGAACGAGATCGCGCCGCGCGTACACAACTCGGGTCACTGGACGCTCGACGGATGCTCGGTATCGCAATTCGAGCAACATATCCGGGCAGTCGCAGGCTGGCCGCTGGCGGTGCCGCTGCGCTACGGCCGCGCCGAGATGATCAATCTCATCGGGGACGAGATCGCATCCTACCGCCAGTGGCTGGACGTGCCCGGCGCTTGCGTCCATCTTTACGGTAAGCAGACGGTGCGGCCAGACCGAAAGATGGGTCATGTGACGCGGATCTTTCCGTGATGCTGAGCGCGATCGTCATTACCCGCAACGAGGCTCGCAACATTGCGGCGTGCCTCGAAAGCGTGGCCTTTTGCGACGAGCGCATCGTCGTCGATTGCGGCAGCGACGACGATACCGTCAAGATCGCCGTCGCGGCGGGCGCGACTGTCGTAACCCGCCCGTGGACGGGCTTTGGCGCCCAGAAGAATTTCGCGCTGTCGCAGGCGCGCGGCGATTGGGCGCTGTCGATCGATGCCGATGAGCGCGTGTCGGCGCCGCTGGCCGCGGAGATCCTGTCCACGATCCGCTCGGCCTCGGCCCGTGGCTATGAAATCGGCAGGCTTTCCACCTTCCTGGGGCGGCCGATGCGCCATTCGGGCTGGTTTCCGGATTACGTGTTGCGCCTGTTCCGCCGCGAAAAGGCGCGCTTCAGCGACGATCTGGTCCACGAGCGCGTCATTTGCGAAGGACCGATCGGCCGACTTTCGGGCGTCCTCGATCATCATCCGGTGTTGCGCCTTGAAGATGCGCTGCGGCGCGTCGACAGCTATTCTACGGCCGGTGCCGAAATGCTGGCGGCGTCGCGGCGGGTTTCCTTCTCCAGCGGCATAACCCATGGCATGTGGTCGTTTTTGCGTGCATACGTCGTGAAGCTCGGTTTTCTCGACGGCCGCGAAGGCTTCCTGCTCGCTGTCGCCAATGCCGAAGGGACATACTACCGATACATGAAAGCCTGGCTCGCAGGGCGCCAACGTGAATGATCTGATCTCGGTGATCGTATCCACCTACAATCGAGAGGATGCCCTCCACGCAGTGTTGCGCGCGCTGTCGTACCAATCCGACCGCAATTTCGAAATCGTCGTCGCCGATGACGGCTCGGGCCCGGCCACAGCCCGCGTCGTCGACGAATGGGCTTTGAGGCTCCCGATCAAGCATGTGTGGCACGAGGATCGCGGCTTCCGGTTATCCGATATCCGCAATCGCGGCATTCGTGAGAGCGCCGGCGCATACGTCCTCTTTCTCGACGGCGACTGCATTGCGCGGCCCAATTTCGTGGCAGCGCATCGCCGTCTCGCCGAGTCCGGCTGGTTCGTCACGGGTACGCGCATTCTGTTGTCGCGGGAGTTGACCGACCGCGTCCTTCATCAGGGGCTTGAGCCCGAATCGTGGGGGCTTGCGCGCTGGCTCCTGCCGCGCTCGCGCGGTGAGCTCAATCGCTTGGCGCCCTTGCTGAAGCTGCGGCTTGGCGGGATGCGTAAGTTGACGGCACGGCGCTGGCGCGGGGCGCGCGGCAGCAACATGGCGTTCTGGCGGGCGGACCTCGAAAAAGTGGACGGGTTCGACGCCTCGTTCAGCGGCTGGGGCCGGGAGGACTCCGACCTGTTCATCCGCCTCATCCGCGCCGGTGTGCGCCGCAAGGATGGCCGGTTCGCAACCGGTGTCCTGCACCTGTGGCATCGCGAAGCCGATCGCTCCAGCCTTGCGGAAAATGACCGCCAACT
>WNFC01003967.1_pt1 | contig 19358 bp, 14 predicted proteins | sample 5400541 | NCBI WGS metagenome assembly WNFC01 (sample SAMN13153342, study PRJNA577476) | soil metagenome | isolation source: 120 cm saprolite under Douglas fir tree site 2 hole 2 replicate 1 | place: USA:California | collected 2015-04-18 | reverse complement strand
CCTCCAGCGCCGGAAGCACACTCAGGAAGAGCCCGACCACGGGGTAGCTCACCAGCTGGAAGTACGACCACAGCTGACGCCACCAGCCCCAGCGCGGCGGCCGGGGCGGGTTGAGCCGTGACTCCACCCAGATCAGCAACGCGATGTTGAGCAGGGTGATATTCAGCAGGCCAACGGTGATGCCGCCCAGCGAGGCCGCCGCAGTGGTCAGGCTCCAGTCGAAGTTCAACACGCGGGGAATGGCGGCCCCGAAGAAGAGCAGGATAGGCAGCGTGGCCCAGGTGAGGTGGTTGAACACCATGTATCCGTAGCGCCGGGCGCGGAGCCACAAGGGAATATCGCTCCGTCGCAGCAGCCGGACGGTCACGTATGGCAGGTCGCTGACCCCCCAGGCCCACCGTTTGATCTGGTTGTACTGGTTCACGTGGGTGCTGCTCCAGTCCCGCGACTGGGGGGCGTCGCCATAGATAGGTAGGCAGACCGGAACCATCTGCAACCGACCAGCGGTAGCGAAGAAGGCCTTCCAGTAAAAACGGGAATCCTCGGGGATGACATCGTCATCCCAGTAGCCCACCCGCGCCACCAGGTCGAGGGACATCGAGTAGCTGCTGAAGGCCACCAGCCGGTCCGGTCGCGACTGCAGGAACATCTGGTACTGGGTGCAGGCGCTGGCCATCACCCGGATCGCCGTCGGGACCCGCCACAGGTTGTTGTGGAACATCGGGATGGGCTGGTAGATGCGTTCCAGGCGGCCAGGGTCCAGCACGTAGCGGTACGTGATGCAGCTGAAATACTCCTTGTGGACGCGAAAATCAGAATCGAGGTCGGTGATGACGACGTCTCGCGGGTCCAGGCCCATCCGGTCGAGCTCCTGCTTCAAGACCGGGCCGCCGTAGGCCATGGCCGCCGACTTGCCGACCACGATGCCCGGCAGCAGCGGATCCTTGATGTGGAAGAACGCCCGCAGCCGGGGGCCGAACTCCTCCTGGAGCCGGCGAACGTTGTCCCACCCGGGCCGGTCCGTTTCCCGGGTGATGATCGCCACCACCTTGTTCTCGGCTGGGTAGTGGGCGTCGACGATGGCCTTGACGGTGGCCCGCAGGATCTCGTAGGGCTCGGTATAGGTGGGGATCAGGGCGGCGTGGATCACCTGGCGCGGGTCGGGACGGCCGGAATCGGTGGGCAGGTCGAGGCACCGCTGCCACCAATCCACGGCCTCCGTCATCCGCAGCTTCCGATAGGTCCGCAGGATGCCGGCTACCACCAGGAAGGAGCGGGCAAACCAGTACACGTCGATGACCACGATGGCGAAGGCCACGTAGGCGGCGAAGGGGAGGGAGGCGACCAGGGGCGCCGCCAGGATGATCCAGGTGAGCGTCCCGGGGGCGCGCTCGAGTGCCCGTTGGACCCGGCGCTGGGCGGGAGTGAGTACGGCTGTCCTCGGCACGGTCCTCCTCGTGGCGGCCGCCCCCGATGGCTGGGAGGGGCGGAAACCTAGTCTAATCGGCGCTTTGAGACACGATTTGCACCATTACCCCCCAGCGGCACTGTCAGGACGTGCGGCCGTAGCCTTCCAGACAGGGACCGTCTATACTGAAGGTCGGGTTGCCGACAGGTTCGTGAGGGGCCTGTCCGATGCTCGTAACACGGGCACCCAGCCGTCGAGCCCCCGACCTGCCACAACGCAGGCCCAATGATGCGCACTAAGGAGCGCGCTGTTTGAGCATACGGATCCCGCCTGTCGCTGCAGGATCACCCTTCGCCCGTCGCGCCCCGGACCTGGTGGCCCGGCGGATTGCCGTCTCGGCCGCGCCCGACAGTCAGGCGGCTGCCTTGCTGGAGCACGCCGGGCCTGACGTCCTGACCCGCCTGATGACCGAGGCTACCGAGGGCGACGGCTACGTCGACATCACAGCCACGCCCGTCCGCCTGACCCTTCACCTGCAGAAACGGACCGCCACCTCCATCGAGCGGTTCGGCCTGCTGGGGAGCCTCTACGGCACCGCCAGCAAAGACCTGGCCTTTGCCGTGGAGCGGCTGCAGCAGGACCCCGATCCGACCAAGGATGCCGGCGACATTCTGGCCATCGAGGTGGAGGAGGTGGTCCTGGACGCGCCGGCGTACTCGGCCAGTGACGATTGGGTGCAGCGGCGCCTGTGCGCGTTGCAGGAGGCCGCCTCCCTGCCGCTGGTGCTCGCCGGCCAGGAATTCGCCAACCACGAGCGCCAATGGCTGGCCAAGCAGGCCGAGCAGGACGCTCGCCCCTACGAAGTCGAAACCGAGGGCTTTATCTGCGGGAAGTGCGACAACCTCCAGCAAAACGGTCCGCGCTGCGGCGTCTGCGGGACTACCACCGGCGACCGGGCTGCCGGCGCGGTCATCGTGCTCAGCCGGCGAGGGGGCTTCAAAGAGGGCGATCGGGTGGTCATCACGCCCAGCGTGGGGAGCGAACGTGAAGGCCAGCTGCTGCGAGCCCAGGGCGGAGGCGGCCGGCGCTGGCTGGTCAAGTTACGCGACGAGGGGGCGCTTGGCCCGGGCACCATCCGGCCCCAGCCCATCACGGCCGTGGTCGAGGTCCAGCAGCGGACCCTCAACGGATACGGAGCCGGCGACATCAGCCTGCGGCGGGTGGCGGCGCTGCTGATTGCGCCGGACGAGGGCCGGCCTCCGGTGGCCTCCGCCATCGAGCCGTTTGACGCGCGGCTGAACCCCAGCCAGCGGGAAGCCGTCGCCGGCGGCACCGGGCTGCAGCCTGGCTCGATGATGCTGGTCCAGGGGCCACCCGGCACCGGCAAGACCACGTCCATCGTGGAAACGGTGCGTCAGCTGGTAGCGCGCGACCCCGACGTCCGGATCCTCATGACCTCGCATGCCAACACCGCGGTGGACAACGCCCAGGAGCGGCTGCAGGGGCTGGACTCGCTCCGGATGGTACGCATCGCCGAGCCGGAGAAGGTGGACCCCAAGTTTCGCTCCAGCATCGTCGATTCCGACGATCCACGGGTGCGCAGCGCGCACGTCGTGTTCGGCACCGTTAACCGCATCGCGCTGGCCTGCCGGGAGGCCGAAATGTTCGACTGGCTGATCCTGGACGAGGCCAACAAGGTGCGCTTCACGGAGACGCTGCCACTGCTGCGGTTGGCCCCCCGCTGGCTGCTGGTGGGCGACCACCGGCAGCTCCCGCCGGTGCTCGATGAGAGCGCAGCCGCCTTCCCGGTCGACGAGGACGAGGCCCGGGTGATGGTTCGGGATGCCAGCTTCTTCGAGCTCAGCTGGGCCGTCCTGCCGGAATCCAACCTGGTGATGCTGGATGAGCAGTACCGGATGGCGGCGCCCATCGGGACCTATGTCTCGCAGGCGTCCTACGATGGGCGGCTCAAGAACAGCCCGGAGATGGCGGCCCTGCGCTCCCCGTTGCCCTGGCCGTTCAACCGCAACCTGACCTGGCTCACCATCCGCGGGCGCGAAAAGAAGAGCGGGTCCGGCAGCCTGAGCAACCGCGCCGAGATCGAGGCCGTGGGACGCGTGGTCCGCCACCTGCAGCGGCTGGGCCTCGGCCACTTGAAGGTGGCCGTCATCGCCATGTACCAGGACCAGGTGACCCAGCTGCGACGGGAACTCCGCACCATCGACCTGCCCGAGCTGTACGTCGATACCGTGGACGCCTTCGAGGGCGAGGAGGCGGACGTCGTCATCCTGAGCCTGGTCCGCAGCAACGAGGCCGAGCGGATCGGCTTCCTCAAGAAGGCGCAGCGGCTGAACGTCGCCATCTCCCGCGCCAAGCACCTGCTGATCGTGGTTGGGGATATCGAGACGCTAACCGGGCGGGAAGGGCAGGATCTGTATCGGCCCCTGCTGGAGCACATCGAGCGTGAGGGCCGGGTGGCCGGCATTGGCGCCCTGCATGCCATGGACGCCGCCGCCGGTGGACGGCACCGAGATCGGCGCCGCGGGCGCGTTGGGCAACCCGCGGCCGGCCGTCGGGGACGGCGCCGCCGGCCCTCTGTCGCCAGCGGGGCGACCCCAGCCGTCAGTCCGAATGGCGCTGAGACGGCCGTCGAAGGCACGCCGGCCGGACCCGCCGCGGATGGGGTAGCCGGCCAGCCCACGGCCGCGCCGCGCCGGTTCAGACGTCGGCGAGGACGACGGCGCGGGCCCGGTCGCGCACCGCTGAATGGGGAGGCGGGCCAGGCAACCGCTGGCGAGCAGGGGCCCCCGCCGGCCCAGCCCCAGCCGGCTCCGATCGCGCAGGCCGACTAAGCCCGGATCTACCGATCGGACGACGCAGCTTGGGATGCCCGGCGAGATGAGCCGTAGGAGGCGACGAGCACGCGAAGGAGCGCACCTGAACGCTGCGTGACTGAGCGCGCGCAGGAGACGACACCCGGAGCCCGGGGCCGTCGGACGAACGAAGCAGATTGGGATGCGGGGCGTGCCGAGCCGCAGGAGGCGACGAGCACGCGAGGGAGCGCATCCGTCGATGCGTGACCGAGCGCGCGCAGGAGACGACGCCCGGAGCCCGGGGCCGTCGGACGAACGAAGCAGATTGGGATGCGGGGCGTGCCGAGCCGCAGGAGGCGACGAGCACGCGAGGGAGCGCATCCGTCGATGCGGGACCGAGCGCGCGCAGGAGACGACGCCCGGATCGGCCGCATCCGCGCCCACGATGCGAGTTTTGTTCCGGCGGCCTCGGGCTCAGGCCGCATCCGCGCCCAAGATACGAGTTCGTTCCGGCGGACTCTGGGCTCAGCTCGCCCCGCGCCCAAGATGCAAGTTCGACTCGGTGGATTCGGGCTAAGTCGCCCGACCAGCGGACCCGGGTTAGAATTGTGCCTTATCTGCCGGCGGTCCCAGCCTGGAAGGGGGGTTCGAGATGCGCGGTATGCCAGCATTGCCGATCTGGCTCACGGTGAACGCCGCGCGCCTGCAAAACCAGCAGGTCCGACGGCTGGTGGGCACGATGGTCATCCTGCGCTGGATCGGCCTGGTCTGGGTGGGCGTCCTGGGCATACTGACGCCGCCCCGTTACCCGGTCGCGCTGGTCCTGATCATCCTCGGGATCGGCACCTACAACGGCTGGGCGATGCACGCCGTCCGGCAGCCCGATGACACCGCCGTACTGCGGGTCGCACGACTGGTGACGCTCCTGGACGAGCTGACCTATTTCGCCTTTCTGGCGGTCTTCACCGGCGTGGCCACCAGCACCGTCTATGCCATCTACACCTTCATGCTGGTGGAGGCCATTGCCCTCGAAGGCGTGCAGGGCGCGGTTCAGGCCGTCGCCCTCTTCGGAGCCGGATTCGGTGTGGTGCAGGGTTTCCGGGCCGCAGTGACGCACGGTCCTTTCCCCGACGTCGACTGGCTGCTGTGGAGCTTGATCTTTGTCTTCGGGGCCGCCATGCTCACTGGGGTGGATCGGATCCTGCTGGCCGGGACAGGCTCCGGCGAGCGCGGCGCGCCCACCCCGATCCCGGCCTCGCAGCCGAACGGGGGCCGGGAGATCCGCCTGTCGGAACGGGAGCGGGAGGTGCTCAGGCTGGTCGCGGAGGGCTACTCGAACGTGATGATCGCAGCCCGGCTCCACCTTGGCGAGAGCACGGTCAAGACCCACGTCGAGGGGCTACTGGCCCGCCTGAACGCCCGCAACCGGGCGGAGGCCGTGGCGGCAGCCTCACGTCTCCACATCCTTTAGCCCAGATCCACCGAGTGGACGAAGCAGATTGGGATTGGGCAAGGATGCGAGCGATCCGGCCCAGCTGGTTTCCCTTCATACGAGGCCGGCGGCCACGGAAAACCTTACGGGTTGGTCAGTCGCCCCGCCGCCGGCTCGTAGTAGTGGGCGTACTGCCACACGCCCGCAGCGCGGAGCTGCTGGTCGTCGAACGAGTGAGATCGAAAACGGGCCGGGGCGCACGACGCCAGGTCGATCGACGGCTTTCCCTCGACGACCCATTCGGCAAGCACCTGGCCGACGCCGGGCGACAGCGAGAAGCCGCTCCCGTTGCAGCCGGTGGCAATCCAGAACCCGCGAATGTCCGGGTGGGGCCCAACGATCAGCTGGCCGTCGGGGGTCATGGTGAAGAGCCCCCCGCGGTGCTCCTGCACCGGCGCGCCCCGGAGTGCGGGGATGTTCCCTTCCACCGTAGCGCCCAGCCGGCGGAGCACGGACGAGTCCAGCGGTACGGCGTCCATCGAGAAGTCCTCCCGCTGGCGAGCGACGTCAAACGGGAGGGGATCGGCCTCGAAGCCTCCCAGCATCAGGCCGCGGCGCGCCGGCCGAACGTACACCGCGGTGTCGATCAGGCGCACGATCGCCTGCTCGGCTTCGACCCCCTCGATCGGCTCGGTGATGAGCAACTGATGGCGGACCGGCATCACCGGCACGGTGGCCATGGCCAGCTCACCGACCCGTCGCGCCCAGGCCCCGGCGGCATCGATCACCACCGGCGTCCCGATCTCGCCCTGCGAGGTGACGACGCCGGACACGGCGCCGTTCTGCAATCGAATCCCGGCGACCCGCGTGTGCGGCACCATGGTCGCGCCGCGGAGTTCGGCGGCCTGCAGGTAGGCATGCAACAGGCTGGACGGCTCCTCGATGTAGAGGTCCGCCGGGGTGTGGCAGGCGGCGCGAATCCCGTCGGGCTCGAGGAAGGGCGCCAGCCGGCGCGCTTCCGGCCCATCGACCATCTCCAGGGCGACGCCCCAGGCGCCCGACCGCTGGGCCTCCGTGTAGATCAGGTCTGCGTGCTCCGGCGTCCGCGCCACCATCAGGCTGCCGGAGCGGGTGACGGGCAGCGGCACGCCCGCCTCAGCCTCGAAGTGGGTCACCGTCTTGATGCTGAGCTGCGCCAGTCGCGTGCGCGCCAGATCGCCCTGGATGAGCTTGAAGAGCCCGGCCGCCCGGGGTGAGGTCTGTGAACCAGGCGCGAACTGGTCGATGATCGCTACCCGGCGTCCCAGTTTGGCCAGGTGATACCCGGCGCTCAGACCGAGGGCGCCGGCGCCGATCACAACCGCGTCGGCCTCGGTCAGCACGGCGGTGGGACCGCCCTAGTTCCGTCTACCGGTGAGCTCGGCCTCCGCCTGCAGCCAGTCCTGAAGATCATGCCCGTCGTTGCCGCCTCGCCCGACGAAGATCTCGTAGGCGCGACGAGCGATCTCGGTTCGGGCCGGCCGCTGTTTCCCAGCAGCTCTCGCCTTGGAGCTGACCGCCCGCTTTCGTAGCTTGGTGGACATCGGGCCAAGTCTCCGGACGACGGCTGAGCCTGTCAAGTTCAGACGCTCCCACGATTCTCTACCATTGCAAGCTACGAGAAACTGGCATGAGCGGTTCTGAGCACCCGGATCACCTCTGGCGCAACCCGGACCCCAAACGCTCGTACGACGTGGTGATCGTGGGCGGGGGTGGGCATGGCCTCTCGACCGCCTACTACCTGGCCCGCAACCACGGAATCACCAACGTCGCCGTCCTCGAACGCGGCTGGCTGGCCGGCGGGAATATGGCCCGCAACACTACCGTCATCCGCTCCAACTACCTGTGGGACGAGAGCGCCGCGATCTACGAACACTCGATGAAGCTGTGGGAAGGCCTGGCCGAGGACCTCGACTATGACATCCTGTTCAGCCAGCGCGGCGTCCTCAACCTCACCCACAGCCTGCACGATACGCGCGAGGCGCGCCGCCGGGTCTACGCCAACCGTTTGAACGGTATCGATGCAGAGTGGCTCACGCCCGCGGACATCCAGAAATTCTGCCCTATCGTCAATCTGTCGCCCGACCTCCGGTACCCGGTGATGGGCGCGAGTCTACAGCGGCGGGGTGGCATTGCCAAGCACGATTACGTGGCCTGGGCGTTTGCCCGGCAGGCGGACGCCTTCGGGGTGGACCTGGTCCAGAACTGCGAGGTGATGGGCTTTGACCTGGACGGCGGGCGCGTCACGGGCGTGCAGACGAGCCGCGGCCCGATCGCCGCCGGCAAGGTTGCCCTGTGCGCCGCCGGGCACTCCACGGTGCTGGCAGCCATGGTGGGCCTCGACCTCCCTATCCAGAGCCACCCCCTCCAGGCCCTGGTGTCGGAACTGCTCGAACCGGCGCTGAACTGTGTGGTGCTGTCGAACGCGGTCCACGTCTACGTCAGCCAGGCGCACAAGGGCGAGCTCGTCATGGGAGCCGGCATCGATCCCTTCATTTCCTACGCCCAGCGCGGGTCGCCGCACATCATCGAATACCAGCTGGCCGCGGCCGTCGAGCTGTTCCCCATCTTCAGCCGCGCCCATGTGGTGCGCACCTGGGGCGGTATCGTCGACGTCTCGCCGGACGCCTCGCCCATTGTGGGACTGACCCCGATTGAGAACCTCTTCGTCAACTGCGGCTGGGGGACCGGTGGGTTCAAAGCGACGCCGGCCTCCGGCTGGGTCTACGCGCATACCATCGCCCGCGGCGAGCCGCATCCGCTGAACGCCCCCTTCTCCCTGGATCGATTCGCCCGCGGAGCGCTGATCGACGAGCACGGGGCCGCCGCTGTGGCCCACTGACCGTCGGAACCATGCTGCTCATCCCCTGCCCCTGGTGCGGCCAACGCGATGAGATCGAATTCCGGTATGGTGGGGCGGCGCACGTCGACTACCCGGGAGACCCGGAGGCGGTTGACGACGCCACCTGGGCTCGCTACCTGTTTGTCCGCCCCAACCCCAAAGGGCCGCTGGCCGAGCGCTGGTGTCACAGCCAGGGGTGCCGGCGCTGGTTCAACATCGTGCGGGACACCGTCACCCACCAGATCACGCGCTCGTACCGCATGGGAGAGGCCCTGTGACCCGGCTGGCCAGCGGCGGTCGAATCGACCGATCGCGTCCTCTTCGGTTCACCTTCGATGCGCTGCCGCACACGGGCTTTGCCGGCGACACGCTGGCCTCGGCCCTGCTGGCCAACGGCGTGCGGGTCGTCTCCCAGAGCGTCACCTACGGCCGCTTGCGGGGCATCTTCAGCGCCGGGGTGGAAGAGCCGAACGCCCTGGTGCAGGTCGGGGGCGGTACCGGATCCGAGCCCATGTTGCGGGCCACCCAAGTCGAGCTTTATGACGGCCTGATGGCCGAAAGTCTCAACGGCAGTGGCCGCCTATCCCCCGAGCCGGACGTCGCCCGCTACGACAAAGTATTCGCCCACTGCGATGTGCTGGTGGTGGGCGGCGGACCCGCCGGGCTGGCAGCCGCGCTGGCGGCCGGCACAGCCGGAGCCCGCGTCATCCTGGCGGACGAGCAGGCCGAGGTCGGCGGGACGCTCCTAGGCGGGCGGGATCTCATTGATGGCCGCCCCGCGACAGACTGGCTGGCCGAGGTCGCCACGGACCTGGCCGCCCTGCCCGAGGTCCGGGTGTTGTCGCGCGCGACGGCGGTCGGATATTACGACCAGAACTGTGTCCTGATGGCCGAACGGCGCACGGCACATCTCGGTCCGGCCGCACCCGCCGCGATGGCTCGCCAGCGCCTGTGGCAGGTGCGGGCCAAACAGGTCGTCCTGGCCACCGGCGCCCACGAGCGGCCCATGGTCTTCGCCGAAAACGACCGGCCCGGAATCATGCTGGCCGGGGCCGTGCGCACCTACGTCAATCGTTACGGCGTGGTACCCGGCCACCGAGCCGTGATCTTCACCAACAACGACAGCGCCTATGCCTGCGCGATCGATCTGGATGACGCGGGCCTCGACGTTCCGGCCGTCGTGGACGTGCGGCCCAAGGCGGCCGGGGCCTGGCCCGACCGGGTTCGCGAGCGCGGCATCGAGGTGCTGGCGGGGCAGGCCGTGTCCGATTCCACCGGTGGCAATCGCGGGCTGGAGTCGATCTGGGCCGGGCAGCGCATCGATTGCGATCTCCTGTGCGTCTCCGGCGGCTTCAATCCAGCCGTCCATCTCTTCACCCAGTCTCAGGGCCGGCTTCGCTACGACGAGACCCTTGCCTGCTTCGTCCCCGGTGAGGCGACCCAGGCGGTCGCCGTCGCCGGGGCCGGCAAAGGCACCTTCGGGCTGCGGGATTGCATCCGGGAGGGGCTCGCCGCCGGGGCCGCCGCCGCCGCCGCGGTCGGGTTTGGGGACGGCCACCCGCCGGGAGCACCGCAGGTCGAGACGGTCGCGGAGCATCCGATCGTGCCCTTCTGGTTGGTCCCGGACGAATCGGGGTCGACGCAGTTCGTGGACCTCGAACGCGACGTGACCGTCGCCGACGTCCAGCGCGCGGTGGGGGCCGGGATGCAATCGGTGGAGCACGTCAAGCGCTACACGACGATCGGAACCGGCAGCGACCAGGGCAAGACGGCCGGCATCAACTCGGCCGCCATCGTCGGCGCCCTGCTCGGCCAGCCGGTCGCCGCCATCGGGACCACCACGTTTCGGCCTCCCTATGTGCCGGTCTCGTTTGCGCTTTTCGCCGGCCGCACCCGCGGCCAGTTGTTTGACCCAGCGCGGGTCACGCCGATCCAGCCCTGGCACGTCGCCCACGGCGCCGTGTTTGAGAATGTCGGCCAGTGGAAGCGCCCCTGGTACTTCCCCCACGATGGCGAAACCATGGAGCAGGCCGTCCTTCGGGAATGCCGAGCGGTGCGCGAGGGCGTGGCGGCGATGGACGTGTCCACCTTGGGCAAGATCGATATCCAGGGCCCGGATGCCCTGAGATTCCTCAACCGCATCTACACCAACGCCTACGACACCCTGGCGGTGGGCCACTGCCGCTATGGCCTGATGTGCAAGGCGGACGGCATGGTCTTCGACGACGGGGTCGTCATGCACGTGGGCCCCGATCACTACCTGGCGACCACCACCTCGGGCGGGGCGGCGGCCGTGCTCGACTGGATGGAGGAGTGGCTGCAGACGGAGTGGCCCGATTTCCGCGTCCGGCTCACCTCCGTCAGCGATCAATGGGCTACCGTGGCGGTGGCCGGGCCGCGCTCCCGTGAGGTGCTGCGGGCTCTGGCCCCAGCCATCGCCGCCGATGCCGTGAGCTTTCCCTTCATGGCCATTCGCGAAGGGATGGTGGCCGGCATTCCGGCGCGCGTCTGCCGCATCAGCTTCTCCGGCGAACTGGCCTTCGAGATCAATGTGGCCAGCTGGTACGGCCTGCCGCTCTGGGAAGCCGTGATGGCAGCCGGAGAACCATTCGGCATTACGCCATACGGCACCGAGGCGATGCACGTATTGCGGGCCGAGAAGGGCTACGCCATCATCGGGCAGGACACGGACGGCACGGTCACGCCGCAAGACCTGGGGATGAGCTGGATCGTCTCCAAGAAGAAAGACTTCATCGGCCGCCGCTCGCACCGGCGGGCGGACACGGCGCGACCCGACCGCATGCACCTGGTGGGATTGCTTCCGGTGGAACCCGAGGACCTGCTGCCCGAAGGGGCGCAGCTCACCCTCGAACCACGCCAGGATGCGCCGGTGGCGATCGTCGGCCACGTCACCTCGAGCTATCGCAGTGCGGCGCTCGGCCGGACCTTCGCTCTTGCCCTGGTGAAGGGCGGCCGCGACCGAATGGGCAGCCAGGTGTATGCCCCTCTCCCCGATCGCCTGCTCCCGGCCACGGTTACCGAGCCGATCTTCTACGACAAGGAGGGCCTGGTCCGCGATGGCTGATAAGCACGCCATCCTGGATGGCTTCGCCAGCCGCTTTTCGGAGGTTGCCAGTTCCAGCGGCGGGCGCCTCGCGCTCCGTGAGGTTCCGTTCAGCGCGCAGTTAGATTTCCGCGCCAATCCCGCCGACGGCCGGGTCGTGGACTCCGTGCACAAGGCCCTCGGCTTCGTCCTGCCCACAGACCCCAACACGGCAGCCTCGGCCGGCGGGCGCAGCGCGCTGTGGCTGGGGCCGGATGAATGGCTGATCGTGGGCGGCGAGGGCGAAGAGTCCTTGCTCACCCGCGTGCTGCACACGGCGCTGGGGGAAACCTTCGGGTCGGTTGTCGATGTGTCCGCCAACCGCACCGTGATCGAGCTGTCGGGTCCCGCGGCCCGGGACGTCCTGGCCCATGGCTGTCTGGTCGACCTTCACCCGCCGGATTTCGGGACCGGACGGTGTGCGCAAACGCTGCTGGCCAAGGCGCAGGTGATCGTCCATCAAGTCAACGATGCGCCCACCTTCCATCTCTACCTCCGCACCTCGTTTGCCTGGTACGCGGCGGAGTGGCTGCTCGACGCGATGACCGAATACTGCTCAGCGGAATCGGCAGGCATCTCCGCCCCTCTAGCGGAAGGCGCCCACCCAGCTTGATCCTCAGCTAAGGATCTCCCTCCCCCGGGGTCTCGTTTATTCCACCCGAAAAGCGCTGGCCTCAATTTCGACCAGCCACCTCGGGTCGAGGAATCCCCGAACGCCAATCAGAGCCATCGCCGGCCGGATGGCGCCGAACACTTCGTTGTGTGCCTTGCCGATTTGCCGCCACCGGCGGGGGACGGTGGTGAACACGCGGGTTCGCGTGACGTCCTCCAAGCCTGCTCCGACACCGGCCAGCGCCTCTTCGATGATCCGCAGGCACTGCCGGGTCTGCAGATAGACGTCAGTCCCGCCCACAGTCGATCCGTCGTCGGCCGTAGGCGCGCAGCCCGAGATCTCAATCGCCGGGCCTATCCGGACTGCCCGGGCATACCCAACGATCCGCTCCCACGGACGCCCGGAACTATAGACGCGGCGTTCCGACATTGCCGCCTACTTTAGCCAGAACTGGCCAGCGGGTGAAAAGGACGCGGACGCCCCAAAGGGGGAGCGACTAACTGCCCACGGGCAAGGTGCGCGGCGGAGGTCTCATCCCCTGCCTCCGCTCTTCCCTGCGGGGGTCGACCGCGTCCTGCCCAAGAATAGCCCAGGGCTGAGCCGGTTGTCATCCAATCAGGCGCTGACCGGTTCTGGCACCTGGCCCAGCCGACCGATCTCCCCCAGCACGTCGAGCAGGCGCTCCTTCCAGGCGGCGCCGGCGGCCCGCATCGAGATCCGCACCTTGCCGAAGCGGACATGCAGAATCGATCGGAACTGCGCCTCCAGCCGGCGCGGGTCGCCGGCCCAGTCGGCCGGTAGCCGGAGCACCAGGAGATCGCCGTCCGTTTCGATAGCCGACAGCCTGGCCTGCTGGGCCAGCAGCTTCACCCGCAGCGCGTACAAGAGGTTGCGAACGGGTGAGGGTGTCTTTCCAAACCGGTCTTCAAGGTTCCGCTCGGCCGCTTCCAGGCCGTCCTCGTCCTGGATGGCGGCCAGATCCTGGTAGACCTGCAGCCGCAGCTTCTCGTCGGGCACATATTCCCGTGGAAGGAAGTGCTCGAGCGGCAGATCCAGCGAGAGCCCCGCTGGGAGCTCCACCTCCTTGCCCACCTTCTGGGATTCGACCGCGTCGCGCAGCATGGCGTTGTACAGCTCCAAACCGACTGCGGCGATCGCCCCATGCTGTTCCACGCCGAGCAGGTTGCCGGCGCCGCGGATCTCCAGGTCCTTGAGCGCCAGCTTGAAGCCCGAACCCAGGTCCTGCAGCTCGGAGATGACCTCCAACCGCTTGTCGGCGGTCTCGGTGTGCGACCGGGTTGGGTTGTAGAGGAAGTACGCGTAGGCGCGCTGCCCGGCGCGGCCCACCCGGCCGCGCAGCTGGTAGAGCTGAGCCAACCCCAGCCGCTGCGAATCCACCACCACGATGGTGTTGGCGTTGGGGATGTCCAGGCCGGACTCGATGATGGTGGAGCAGACGAGGACGTCGGCCTCGCCTCGGACGAACTGCATCATCACCTCGGCCAGGTGGTGTTCTGGCATCTGGCCGTGGCCGACCACCACCCGGGCGTGCGGCACCAGCCGCTTGACCCGCTCCTCGGCCTTCTTGATGGTCTGCACCCGGTTATAGACATAGAAGACCTGGCCCCCGCGCTGCAGCTCGCGCTGGATAACCTCTCGGATCAGATCGTCGTCGTCCGCGGTGACGAAGGTCTTGATCGGCAACCGATCCTCGGGAGCGGTCTGCACCACCGACAGGTCCCGGATGCCGGCCAGGGACATGTGGAGGGTGCGCGGAATCGGGGTGGCCGACAGGGAGAGCACATCGACGGCGGCCCGCAGCTGCTTGAGTTTCTCCTTCTGCATCACCCCGAAGCGCTGTTCCTCGTCGATGATGACCAGGCCGAGGTCCTTGAACTGCACGTCCTTCTGCAACAGGGCATGGGTCCCAATCACCATGTCTAGCTCCCCGGTCCGCAAACGCCGCAGGACATCGCGCGCCTCGGCCTCACTGCGAAAGCGGGAGAGCATGTCGACGCTGACCGGGAAGGGACGCAACCGCTCCTGGAAGGTGAGCAGGTGCTGCTGCGCCAGCACGGTGGTGGGCACCAGGATGGCCGCCTGCTTCCCATCCTGCACGGCCTTGAAGGCGGCGCGCAGGGCCAGCTCGGTCTTCCCGAAGCCGACGTCGCCGGCGAGCAGCCGGTCCATCGGCCGCGAATCCTCCATGTCGGCCTTGATCTCGTCCATGGCCTTGATCTGGTCGGGCGTCTCTTCATAGGGGAAGGAAATCTCGAGCTCCTGCTGCCAGGGGGAGTCCTCACTGAAGGGGTGCCCTTCGACCAATTGCCGCTTGGAGTAGAGGTCGAGCAGGTCGCGGGCGATCTCTTCGACGTTCTCGCGCACCTTGCGCTTGGTGCGGTCCCATTCGCCCGATCCCAGCTTCTGCAGCCGAGGGGCCGCGTCGCCGCCGCCGACATAGCGCTGGATGCGATCCAGGTGCTCGACCGGAATGTACAGCCGGTCGCCGTCCGCGTACTCGAGCTGCATGTACTCGCGTTCCTCGCCGGGGTCGCCCATCAGGCGCATCCCGACAAAGCGACCGATGCCGTGGTCGACGTGCACGATCAGGTTCCCCGGTTCGAAGTCCAGCTGCCAGGTGCGCGTGCTCCGGCGCACGATCCCGCGCCGGACTCGCTGCCGCAACCCCCCGAAGAGGTCGGTGTCTCCGTAGACCTCGACCTGCAGCGCCGGCACGGCGAATCCCTGTGCCACCGGCTGGTTGCCCAGCACGATCAACCCCGGCGCCAGCGCTGTGGTTGGGGGCTGGAAGAGCCCGCCGGCCGCGTACACGTCGCGGTCTTCGAGCAGTTCGCGCAGCCGCCGCTCCTGCTGGGTCACGATCAGCACGCGGCCGTGGCTCTTGGACGTCGATCTGGTGTGGTCGGCGAACGCGTCCAGCCGCCCGGCGTAGGCATCGATGGCGGAGAAGCCGAGATCAAGCGCATCCGATCCGGGGCTGCGAAGAACGTCGAGGACGCGCCACCCGGCGACCCGCTGCTGCAGCTCGTCGAGTGGGACCAGCCCAAATTTCAGATTTCTGGGGAGCTCACCCCGCTCCATCTCGACGCCCACCAGGTCGTGCAACTCTTGCTCTCGCTCCTTGGCCTGGGCCACGGTCCGGTCTGAGTCGACCAATACGATCAGCGCGTCCGCCGGTAGGTGATCGAGCAGGGTGGGCTGCTGAGGGTTCAAGTAGGAGCCGAAGCCTTCAGCGCCGTCGAAATAGGCGCCGGCCCGCAGCCGCTCGATGTCCGCCGTCCAATCGTCGCGGACCTGGGGAAGCGCGTCGCGAAAATCGAGTGCCGCCAGCTCTTCGGCGGCGCGCTCCACGGCGCCGGGCGTGAGGACGATCTCGACCCCGGGGAGGATCCGAACTTCATTGACGCTTCCCACCGAGCTCTGCGTCTCGAGTTCGAACTCGCGCAAGGATTCCAGCTCGTCGCCGAAGAACTCCGCCCGCAGCGGACGCCGCCGGTTCGGGGGAAAGCAGTCCAGGATGCCGCCCCGGATGCTGAACTCGCCCCGCCCCTCGACGGTGGGCTCACGTCGGTAGCCCATCTCAGTTAGCTGGACCGCGAGGTCGCGCAGGGAGTAGGTCTGGCCGGCCGTCAGGGTAAACGCGCACCGCCGCAAGTCGTCCGCGGACAGCGTCGGCCGCGTCATCGCGACCCAGGACGTGAAGCAGACCAGCGGGCCGCCACGGCCGAGGGCGTCGATGGCCTCGATCCGCCGCCGCACGGTCTCCTCATCGGCGGGCCGCCTCCCCGAACCAAGCCTGGGTTTCGCCAAACGAGCTCTCTGGATCCGCGGTGATGGCCACCACCGGCCGCTTCGCCCGCTCCGCCAGCCAGGCCAGGAAAACCGGAAGCGCGCTGGCTGGCATTCCCGTGGCGGGCAGGCGTGCGCTGGCGGCGGCCACCACCCAGCGGTCCAGCCCGTCGGCCGCCGGCAGATTATCCAGCAATCGGTTCAGGGTGTCGGTCATCGGTTTTGTGCACGCAAAAATGCGCCCGCGGCCAAAAACCGGGGCGTCGTAGCTAGCTTACCCGACATGCTCTCTGGTGACACGCGGGAATCGGCGGTGGGTCGGGCTCGAAACCATCCAGGTCAGGGTGCCGTTCAATTAGCAGATGAGATTGGACGCGCCAAGCCTGGCGCCGTTGCTGCTCGGGGCTCTACTTGTTGCGCTGCCGGCGTGCGTCATCGGCTCGGCCAAAGGTCCGTCGCCGAGTGCTTCGCCGTCTCCGACGGCGTCGAGCCAGGCCAGCCCATCGGCAAGCACCGGGCCGTGCTCAGCGACCCCCTCGGTAGGCCAGACGCGCCCCGTCCCGGCCGTCCGGACGACGACCCCGGGCGACACTCTAGCCTTCATCCGGGACGGGAGCATCTACGTTCTGCCTTCCGACGGGCAACCAATCATGCTGGTTGGCAACGTCGAGGCAGAATTCCTGAGCTGGTCGCCCGACGGTCAGCGCCTGACCTACATCGCCTGCTGGCAGGAATTGCGCGTGCTCGACCTGGCAAGCGGGATCGACCGAACCATCATGGTCGATGTCCTGTATGAGCAGCAACAACCCGGCTTTTCCGGCGATGGGCAGCGTGTTTACGGCGTGGTCTCGACGTCCCAGCCGTCAGGGCTCCTGGATGTGGCCGTCGGGGTGGACCTGAGCACGGGAACCGTGGTGCGCGTTCCGATCCCTCCCGCCTTCGGGGCCCATGGCGGGGTTCCTCTCCCGGTCCGGAGCGTGCAAGGCAGCCGGTCCGGAAGGGAAGTCGCCTGGAGCGCCGCTCCAAGCCCACCCCAGCTTGTGGTGTTCGGCTCGACCGGCCAGGTAGAGCTCCGTCGAACGAGCGACACCACACCGGCCTGGAACCCCACGGCGGAGCAGCTCGTCTATTCAACCCCGGGGCGTGGCTTGATCCTCCTCGACCTAGCCAGCGGGCGCGAGCGGGTCCTCGACCCGGCGGGAGGCACACATCCGGTGTGGTCGCCAGATGGACACCACATCGCCTATGTGAAGACGATCGCCGACACTCCGACCATATACGTCCTCGATGTCGCGACGGCAGCGTCGGTGCGTTTGGCAATGGACCCCGCAGACTTTCCGACCTGGTCGGCCGCGGGGCAGTGGATCGCGTACGAGCGCCTGACCTCAAGCAGCCACTCGGGCTTTTGGAACAGCCTCGGCTTGAGGATGGTCCGGGCTGATGGCTCTGGCACCTCCGTCGAGCTCACCCCCGACGACGGCTCCTCGGCACCCGTCTTCGCACCGCTGCCTCCTGGGCCGTAGCTCCGGCAATGAGACTATCCTGAAGCCCTACGCAGGTCCCGGCAGGCTCAGGTTCGGAGGGAAATGCCATGCCCGTCTATGAGTTCAAATGCGGCGATTGCGGCCAGGTCTTCGAGGTGATGGGCACATACGAGGAACGGGAAAAGGCGCACACGTGCCCCGGTTGCGGCAGCGACAAGGTCAAGCAAGCCATCTCGCTCTTCTCAGCAAAGCCCCCGTCCAGCAGCTTCTAGCCAGATAGAGCGATCCCAGGAAGGGACCGCTCTACCGTCGGGGAGGGGTCAGGCGGCGCGACGCACGGATGCCTGCGTCTTCGGACGGGGCTCCCGGGCCAGGATGCGGCTTACCACCCAGCCATAGGCCAGGCCGGCCAGGGCGATAATGGGCAGAGCCCCCCACCCCATCGCCTGATTGAAAACCGTACGCATTCTCTTTTCCTCCGAATTTACGTGTCTTTCTGCTACATATGATACCCGCCAGTTGATCGAAGCAATCCAGATTTATGTGTAGACTTCGCACACAAATAGGAGATGCCGAAGGGGACTCCGAAGCAAACCGTCGGAGAGCTCGCCGTGGCCCCCGCGGCGAAATCGGCCGGGTGGAGATTGCTGCATCTTGACAGTGCACTTCGGCTATGTCTGAATCGCACCACCAGGGTCTGGGCCCAAACCGGGAGGGGTAGTGAATAGGGGCAGCCGGGCTCGCGCCGTGGGGGGCGTGGTGCCGCCGCGCCTGGCCCCGGCGCGGGAGGTGCGGGCCGACAGCGCCTACCTCTACCAGATTATCGAGACCATCGGCTCCGGTCCTGACCTGGGGACCATCCTGCGGGGCATCATCGGGCTGGTCACCGAGGCCACCCGCTGCCACGCCTGTTTCATGTACTTCGTCCAGGACGATCGCCTGATCCTGCGCGCCGCGTCGACCATGTACGCGCATCTGGAGGGCAAGATCACCTTGCCCATCGGCAAGGGCCTGACCGGCTGGGTCGCCAGCCGGCGCCGGGCCGCGTTCATCCGCGACGAGGCCTTCGAGGACCCGCGTGTCCTGTACGTGCCCGAACTGGACGAGGATCAGTATCAGTCGCTGGCATCCGTGCCGGTCTTCGGACGGGCTGGCGAGGTCATCGGCGCGATCACGCTGCATGCCCAGGCCCCGCACGAGTTCAACCGGTCGGACCTCGATTTCCTGGAACATACGGCGTCGCTGGTCGCCGGCGCTATCGAGAACGCCCGCCTGTACGAGGTCGCCACCGAGAAAGTCGGCATCCTCACTGGGCTGTCGGACCTGGCTCGCAGCGTTGCCTCGACCACCACCCTGCAGGAATTGCTGCCCCTGGTGACTGAACGAACGCGGCACCTGCTGACAGCCACGCGCTGCGAGATCTATCTGTTTGATACCCCGACCCGCCTTCTCCTGGTCGGCGCCAGCCCGCCACGGGTCGGCGCCCGCACCCTCGACGCCCAGCAGCTCTGGTTGAAAGCCGTGGAAGCCGGCCAGGCCGACGTGGCTGAGGCTCAGGCAATCGCCAAGGCTATCTGGGGCCCAGACCTGGATGGTTCGCCGCTGGTCGCCCCGCTGGTGGCGGGTGACGAGCGCCTCGGCCTTCTCTGCGCACTGGGTGACCGACCCTCGACCGACACCCACAGTGTGCTGGCGGCCGTGGCCGCGCATATCGCGATCGCGATCAAGCGGCTCCAGCTGATCGAGTCCCTCAAAGAACGGAACCTGGTCAAGGATTTCTTCGAAACTCTGTCACGAGCGAGCGCGGACACCGA
>WNFC01007623.1_pt1 | contig 19362 bp, 17 predicted proteins | sample 5400541 | NCBI WGS metagenome assembly WNFC01 (sample SAMN13153342, study PRJNA577476) | soil metagenome | isolation source: 120 cm saprolite under Douglas fir tree site 2 hole 2 replicate 1 | place: USA:California | collected 2015-04-18 | reverse complement strand
GCCGATTCATTTCGTGGCTGGGCGTTACCGTGAGCAAGTTCTACGACTGGCGGCAGCGCTATGGACGAGTGAATGAGCACAACGGTTGGGTACCCCGAGATTTCTGGTTGGAGCCGTGGGAGAAGGAAGCCATCATCGGCTTCCACCTGAAGAATCCGTTGGAAGGCTATCGGCGACTTACGTTCATGATGTTAGATCACGATGTGGTGGCAGTGAGTCCGGCGAGTGTATGGCGCGTGCTGAAACAAGCGGGACTCCTGTCGCGCTGGAAAAGCAACCCGTCGCGCAAGGGCACCGGCTTCGAACAGCCGCTGCAGCCGCACCAGCATTGGCATGTCGATGTTTCCTATATCAATCTGTCGGGCACGTTCTATTACTTATGCAGCGTTTTGGATGGATGCAGTCGTTTTCTGGTGCATTGGGATCTGCGGGAATCGATGAAGGAAGCTGACATAGAGATGATTCTGGAACGAGCCAAGGAGAAGTACCCGAAAGCCAAGCCGCGGATCATCTCCGACAACGGACCGCAGTTCATTGCGCGGGACTTCAAGGAGTTCATTCGCATCTCGGGGATGACACACGTGCGCACCTCGCCGTTTTATCCGCAGTCGAACGGGAAGATCGAACGCTGGCATAAGTCGCTCAAACGGGAGTGCATCCGGCCACTTACTCCGTTGACCCTGGACGATGCGCGCCGCCTGATTCAGATCTACGTGGATCACTACAACACGGTGCGACTCCATAGCGCTATCGGCTATGTGACGCCGCAGGATCGGCTCGCCGGACGACAGGCCGAGATCCACGCGGCCCGCGATCGCAAATTAGAAGAGGCTCGTAGCCAGCGGCAACTTCGCCGGCAGCAGACAGCGTCTTTGATGTTTGCACACTCTTCCACCGCAGCTACAATGGCCTCGCCGGGTGAAACGGAAGCGGCACTGCAGGGATGCAACCATGCTGAGGGATAACCTGGTGGGGCTCATCGAGCCGATGCTCAGCAGCGCGGGAGCCAATCCTCTCGCGCTGCACGGAATGGAAACGGTCATCGGACGATAGACCCCCATGCCTTGAAAATCCCCGCCCCGAAGGGGCGGAATCTACACTAACGGAGAACGCCGCTTCTCCATTTCAGGCTGAGCCAAGACATTATTCGACGGTAGGTTGTTTTGAATTTAGGTGGATTACTTAATCCTAAAGATGGAGTGCCCAATCGCAAAGCCGAACATAGCAAATACGAGACCTTGAATCAGTCCTAACGACAAGCCGATCTGGAGCCAAAGCGATGGGTGCACAAATGCTATATCGATATATGGGCAGAGTGGACACGCAGCATGTGACTGAAGCGTGTAGGGTACTGAATAAGACAGGATTGGGCCGATGAATCCGATTATAAAACCAACTCGGCCGAACCGCCTTCCGAGTTTCATGCCGCCGCTCCCCGAGCCTTCTACTCTTCTTACTTCCATTCTCCCACCTTCAGAACGTCCGCCAAATCAGTATTCCACGCTTACCAGATACAACCCGCTTGCCGGTGCGGTTGCTCCTGCTGCGGAACGGTTACGGGCTTCTAAAATCCGCATGATGTCGTCGGGCGATAAAGTTCCTTTGCCCACCAGCACAAATGTTCCCACCAAATTCCGCACCATATGGTGAAGAAATCCGCTGCCGCGCACGGAGTAGGCGAACTCTTCCCCATCCCGCTCCCATGTCGAACAGAAAATGCGCCGGATGTTGGAGACTTCTTCCTGCTCCCCGCGTTCCGGGTCCACAGCAGCGAAGGAAGTGAAATCGTGCTCGCCCACAACTAAAGATGCAGCCTGCCGCATCGCATTCTCATCCAGGGGATAGGGGTAGTGCCAAACGTACCTTGCCAGAAACGGCGGACAGATCAGACTGCGAAGCATGCGATAGCGATAAGTTTTTGCGCGAGCCGATTTGCGGGCGTGAAATTCAGCTGGCGCTTCGGTCACCTCCAGCACGCGAATGGAAGCGGGCAGAATGTCATTCAGCGCTTTGGTCAGATTTTCCGCGGGAATTGGGGATTCGGTGGTAAAGCTGGCCACCTGCGCCAGAGCATGGACGCCCGCATCGGTGCGTCCCGAGCCCTGGGGCAATACCTGTTCTCCGGTCAGTCGTCCAATAGCTGATGCCAGCGTACCCTGAATGGTGGCAGTGTCGGGCTGCACTTGCCATCCGGAAAATTCAGAGCCGTCGTAGGCCAGCACCAATTTGAGATTACGCATGAAGATTGCCGAGTCCTCGGCGACCCGCGCTTCATCTAACCCGCTTACAGATTTTTACAAAGTTTTACGTTTGCCCGGGCCCTAGCATCGCCAAAAGAATGCACTCTGTCGGCTATACTATTGCACTTCCCTGAAGAGAAGGACTTCAGGCAAATATAGCGCGACCCGGTAAGAGTTATAGGAACCTTCGCCGCGCCCTTTGCGTACCAGTCTTTGATCCGAGGAGCTATTGCCGTCTTTCAAAGAAACCAGCCTTTATTTATGGAGATAAGCGAATGCATTTGCCTCGTTTGAATTCTGCCCCACGGCTGCTTGCAGGCTTTCTTATGGCCGGACTGCTGTCGACCACAAGCTGGACGCAGACCTCTCAGAACGCTACCCCCGCGGCGCTCCCGGCGGCGCCTTCCGCGCAACGTTCCGAAGTAAAGGATTACACCAAGCCGCGCTCCCATTTCCCCAATCCGATTGGCCCGTACTTGCCACGCCACGTGCCGCCACCGGACTTGAACAACACTCCGCGGGTGGAGGCGCTGATACGGAATGGCAAGCTCATGTTGTCATTGAATGACGCCATTGCGCTGGCACTGGAAAACAACCTCGATATCGCCATTGCGCGCTACAACCTGAACATCGCTGACACCGACATCCTGCTGGCCAATGCGGGGCAGTCCACACGCGGTGTCAACACAGGCGTGGTGCAAGGAACGCCGGGCGGCGGCGTGGGCGGCATCGGAGGCAGCTCTACATCCGGGTCGCAAGGCGGCGGGGCCGGCGGTACCACGACCGGCGCCGGCGGTGCGGGAACCGGAAGTTCCGGACTGGTTACTTCTACGCTGGGTGTGGGTTCACCGGTGCCGAGCTTTGACCCGATCGTCACTGGAACGTTGTCTATTGACCATGCCAATTCGCCGACGTCGAATGCCTTTGCGGGCGTACCCATAGTCCAGCAAAATACCGGCACGGCCAATTTCTTTTATCAGCAAGGGTTCCACTGGGGCACGAACATGACCGTGGGATTCAACAACAACCGCATCACTACCAATCAGCCGTTTACCACCTTTAGCCCGACCCTCAATTCCAATTTCCGCTTCACGCTCACGCAACCGTTATTACAGGGCTTCGGCTTGCTGCCGACCACCCGATTCATTCGCATTGCCAAGAACAACCGCGAAATCTCCGATGTCGCTTTTCGTTTGCAGGTAATCACCACGGTGAATCAGATCCAGAATATTTATTGGGACCTGGTCAATGCCTACGAGAACGTGAAGGTGCAGCAGGAATCGCTGGCCCTGGCGCAAAAGACGCTCTCCGACAATAAAAAGCAGGTGGAGATTGGCACCTTGGCGCCGATCGAAATTGTGCGTGCGCAGAGCGTAGTGTCCACGGATCAGCAGACGCTGACTGTGGCTCAGACTACTCTTCAATTGCAGCAGTTGCTGATGAAGAACGCGCTAAGCCGCACTCTTGTGGACCCGGTGCTGGCCGAAGCGGAAGTGGTTCCCACCTCCACTATGGTAGTTCCCCCAACGGAGCCCGTGGTGCCCATTCAAGATTTGGTAAATGACGCGCTTCATCATCGCGCCGAACTGGCCGAATCGCGGATCGATCTCACCAACCGCGATCTTAATAATCAGTCGGCAAAGAATGCTTTGCTGCCGTCACTCGGGATGTTTGCCTATTATGGCGGCACCGGGTTGGGCGGCTCGTTCAATCCGAACGCGCGAATTTGCACGACCCCGACGCAGACCTTCTGCACCCAGCCCGCCGATATTCCTCCCAGCACCAGCATTGGAGGAACCATTGGGCAGCTCTTCGACTCGAGTGCTCCGGATAAAGGTGTCGGACTGAGCTTGACCATTCCGCTCCGGAACCGCGCAGCGCAGGCCAACCAGGTGCGCGCCGAACTGGAATACCGGCAGTCCCAGATGCGCTTGCAACAGCTCGAGAACCAGGTGCGCATCGAAGTGCGCAACGCCCAGTTCGCCGTGCAGCAGAACCGGGCCAGCGTGGAAGCGGCGCGAGCCGCGGTCGAACTGGGCCGGCAGTCGCTGGACGCCGAGCAGAAAAAGTATGCCCTTGGAGCGTCCACCACTACGCTGGTGCTGCAGAACCAGCGTGACTTGGCACAGGCGGAGTCGAATCTGGTATCGGCGATGTCCGCTTATGAGAAGTCCCGGGTGGAACTGGATCGCGCCATCGGCTTTACCTTGGATCGTCTGGGGATTCTGGTTGCCGATGCCGAGCGCGGGCAGGTAACCAAGATGCCGGCCGTGCCATACGTCACCGAGCGCCAGGGCTTGACGCCTGAGGTCACGCAGCCGCAACAGCCGCAACCACAGGCACAGCCGCAACAACCACAGCAGCAGCCGCCGCAGCAATAGATAGAGTCAGGGGGTTAGAACTGCGTTGGAAAAGTTGTTTTTTCGGAGCGGAAAGCTAACCCCTTGGGCTGAGATGCCGGGCATTTTTACAAGCTATATCTAATAGCTAACATTCCCTATGGCTGCGATATGAGAGCGGAAGGCAGCGTCTTTGAGCTTTTTCACCCTGCTGCAGCCCGGCCGCGTCGCTCCTGAGCCATTAGGACGCTATTAAAGGCCATCCTGGAGCATGCCGCGGCTCGGTTTTTGTCATAGCGAGGCAGCCTTCAGTTCGTTTATATCATAACTAATAGATAATACGCTGCTTACGCCATCAAGTCGTGCCTTCGCGGAGGCTGTTTTTAGAGGGAGTGTGTTTTCTGTATTGGTTGGGCACTTTCCATCACCACTTGAACCAAAGGGCTGAATGCTGGCGGCTGAGTGCTGAGGGCTGATTGCCAGGTCCCGGGTGCTCGATCTTGCGTCGCGCGGTATCCTTTCCGCGTGACCCTTTCCATCGTCCTGATCACTTACAACGAAGAAGCTAATCTGCCTCGCACTCTCGAAAGCTTCGCGCCGCTGGTCCGCGACGGCCAAGGCGAGATCGTGATTGTCGATTCTGGTTCAACCGATCGCACTCTGGAAATCGCCCGCGCACATGGCGCCAAGGTATTTGTAGAACCGTGGAAGGGATTTGCAGCCCAGAAAAACTCGGCTATGGACAAAGCTTCGGGAGATTGGGTACTCCAGTTAGACGCTGACGAAGCGTTGGAACCGGAACTGACAGAAGAGATTGCTGGGATGCTGCGCGGTCAGCCGGCCATGAGTGGCTATTGGATTCCGCGCAAGAATTTCTTCTTAGGGCGCTGGGTCAAGCACGGCGGATTTTATCCCGATCCCAAACTGCGCCTGGTGCGCCGCGGCGCAGGCCGATTCGTGGAGTACGGGGCGCATCCCACGATCAAAGTAGAAGGAAGTACCGGCCGGTTTTCTCATGCGTTGCTGCACCACGCGTATCCCACGCTGCGCGGTTACATCGACCACATGAACAGCTACTCCTCGATGGGCGCCGAGATTGCCGCTAAAAGGGGACAAAGCCGTTTCAGTGTTCTCAATATTGTCGCGCGGCCCGTCCTGACCTTCATCTACAACTATTTTTTCCGGCTCGGTTTTCTGGATGAGCGTGAAGGATTGCTGCTGCATCTTTACCACTCAGCATACGTATCGTGGAAGTATGCTAAGGCTTGGGAGTTGGGACGAAGCAAGTAAGTTCCGGCGAACTGGGGAAGCTCAGCCCGCCCGGGTTCCGTCCGGTACCGGATTCTCAGGCATGGCCAAGACTGGGGTCACACCGTCCTCGTAACCGATATCGAACAACATTCCTTCAGAAGTCATGCCTCGCATTTTGCGCGCTTCAAGGTTGACCACGAATAGGGCTTGCTTACCTTCAAGGTCGCCTGGGTTGGCACGCTCTTGCTTGAGGCCGGCAACGATGGTGCGCTCATGATCGCCGAAACTCACTCGAAGTTGCACCAGCTTGTCCGAACCGGGCACGTCGGCGACGGAGCGAATTGTGCCCACGCGAATGTCAATCTGATTCAGCACTTCAATCGAGATAGCAGGTTTGACCGGAGCAGGCTTCATGCCTGCATTCTATGCGACGCTGGGGGGCATCAAGGGCTTGGTATGCCGAAGCGTGGCAAGCAACGTCTCTAACGAGGTATCATCCAAGGTAAGCAGAGATCAGAGACCGCATGCCTGAGAAGAAACCGCAAGTCGCAGACAGCCCGATTGCAGATGTCTTTGAAGGACGGCATCCGTCTGCCTCCGAAAAAGAGTGGGCGGAAAAGACGCTGGCGCCTACCCTGGAAAAAACTCCAGAGAAGCCGATTGGCGCACCTACCGGCACCAATCTCGATGAGCACGGAAATGCCCGCTTCACCACAATTTCCGGAGTTCCCATTCGCCGACTTTACACCGAGGCAGATTTGCCGGAGGACTGGAACTACGAACAGTACCTGGGCTATCCGGGGCAACCACCGTATACTCGCGGCATTCACGCCACCGGATATCGCGGCAAGCTGTACACCATGCGTCAGTTTTCCGGCTTCGCGTCCCCCGAGGAAACCAATCAGCGCTACAAATATTTGCTGGAACACGGCGGCAGCGGATTGTCGGTGGCGTTCGATCTCCCCACTCTGATGGGATACGACTCCGACCATCCTGCAAGCGAAGGCGAAGTTGGAAAATGCGGTGTAGCCATTGATTCCCTTGAAGACATGGAGATCCTTTTCAACGGCATCGATCTAGAGAAGACCACGGTTTCGATGACCATCAACTCTCCGGCATCCGTGCTATGGGCGATGTACCTGGTGGTATGGGCGATGTACCTGGTGGTGGCGGAAAAACAAGGTGCGGACTGGAAGAAGATTTCTGGAACCATTCAGAACGATATTCTCAAGGAGTACATCGCACAAAAAGAATACATTTATCCGCCGGCGCCGTCGATGCGGCTGGTGGTGGATACTTTCGAGTTCGGTTCGAAGTTCACGCCACGTTTCAACACCATTTCCATCAGCGGATATCACATTCGCGAAGCTGGCTCGACTGCGCTACAGGAGCTGGCTTTCACGCTTTACGACGGTGTGGAATATGTGGAGTGGGCACGCCGACGTGGGCTAGATGTGGATGAATTCGGACCGAGGCTCAGCTTCTTTTTCAATGCGCATAATGATTTTTTCGAGGAGATCGCCAAGTATCGGGCCGCGCGCAAAATCTGGTATCAGGTAATGAAAGAGCGTTTCGCAGCCAAGAACGATCGGAGCCGGTTGATGCGCTTCCATACCCAGACCGCAGGTGTGTCAGCCGCATCGACGGCGCCGGCGGATAAATGTATTCTTTTTGTGCGATGTACTCCTTGAGAATATCGTTCTGAATGGTTCCAGAAATCTTCTTCCAGTCCGCACCTTGTTTTTCCGCCACCACCAGGTACATCGCCCATGAAACAGGCGTAACTCAGACCGTGGATCCGCTAGGTGGGTCTTACTTTCTTGAAGCCTTGACCCTGCAAATGGAACAGGGGGCTTGGGATTACTTCAAAAAGCTGGACGCGATGGGCGGAATGGTAAAGGCTATCGAGCGTGGATATCCGCAAAAAGAAATTGCGGAATCCGCTTACCAGTACCAGCGAGCGGTCGAAGCCAAAGAGAAAATTATTGTAGGGGGGAACGAATTTGTAGTGGAGGAGCAGTCGCCAAACACGCTCTATATCGATGAGACGGTGGCCCAGCGACAGAGTGCGAAACTAAAAACGCTGCGGGCACGGCGCTCCAATGAAGAAGTGCAGCGGCGCTTGGCAGCGTTGAAGAAAGCAGCGGGTCAGCAGCCGCAAGCCGGAACCAACGGGAATGTGTCTGGAGCCAATACCATTCCTTACATCATCGACGCGGTGCGAGCTTATGCCACCGTAGGCGAGATTTGTGCGGCATTGCGGGAAGTGTACGGGACATATACCGAAGTCAGCGTGACGTAAATTTACGATTGACGATTGTCGATTTACGATTTAAAACACTTCGCTTGCGACCTTTCACTAGACGGCGATTCCTCACCCAGTGTTGCACGACGATGGCAGCGACTTACCTTCTGCCACCATCATTACTTGCTAAGGAACCATCTGGGCCCGATCTGCACTTTCCTTCGCCGGCGCGCGAGCGGATTGCAATCGCGTCTTATCCGTTCCGCGAATTCATTGTCGGCAAGGAGCACAAGGGCGGCAATCCAACCATTGAGCTGAAAGATTTTGCCGCGCACGTGATGGCAAAATTCAACATCAACAAAATCGAACCCTGGACTGGGCATTTTCCTTCGACCGATGCAAAATATCTGGATCAATTTCGAGCGGCCGTGGAGAAGGCACATGGCGCTGTGGTGAATATCGCAGTCGATGGCGAGCACAGCCCGTATGCGGCGGATCGAGCCGAGCGAGAGGTCGCAATCGCGTTCAGCAAAAAGTGGGTGGACGCAGCTTCCGCCATCGGTTCTCCCAGCATACGCACCAATCTTCCCACAGCGAAGGATTCAAAACCCGACCTGGAACGCACCGCTAACAGCCTGGTTCGCGTGGCGGAGTATGCATCCACAAAGAATGTGGTGGTCAATCTGGAGAATGACAATCCGCTCAGCGAAGAGCCGTTTTTTCTGGTGAAAGTCATCGAGAAGGTGAATAGTCCGTGGCTGCACGCGCTGCCTGATTTCGCCAATACGCTGGCAAGATACGATGAGAAGCATGCTTACGATGGCATCAATGCAATGTTCGCGCATGCTTACTGCATTTCTCATGTGAAGGACAGCGAGGCCGATGAGCACGGCAAACTGGTTCACGTGGACATGGCGAAGACATTCGGATTCATGAAGCAGCATGGATACAGAGGCTACTGTTCGATGGAGTGGGACCGTCCGGGGGATCCTTACAATGGGACAGCAAGTCTCATCGAAACGACATTGCATTATCTTTCCTAGTTGCAATTAAATGCGTCGCCGGAACAGGGTTGACGATTTGTTTGCATCGCCGCCCTCGCATTTCTCATCTCGTAGCTGGTGAAAGGTCTCGCTGAACAATCAAAACTTATGCGAAAAGCTGTCCAACATTTGAAGCAATCCGATCCCGTGTTGCGGGCGATCATGGAGCGTGTCGGCGCTTTCAAGATGAATTACGACGAGCCGCAGTTTGCTAGTCTGGCGGAAGCCATTGTTTATCAGCAGCTCCATGGCAAGGCAGCGGCGACCATCTTTAAACGTTTGACCGATCTCGCCGGGCTGCCGCTCACTCCGGCGGGAATCTTGAAGTTGTCTGAAGAGCAGATGCGCGGTGTGGGACTTTCCAAACAAAAGCTTTCGTACCTGCGCGATCTGGCCTCGAAAACCCAAAGCGGAGAACTCGATTTCGCGCGGTTACCTGAAATGCCAGACGACGAAGTAATCAAACATCTGACATCGGTAAAAGGAATCGGAGTGTGGACGGCGCACATGTTTCTGATGTTCGCGCTGCGGCGCCCGAACGTCTTGCCTACGGGCGATTACGGTATCCAGGCCGCGATTCGCAAATACTATCGCAAGCGCAAGATGCCCAAACCGGCGCAGATGGAAAAAATCGCGAAATGCTGGGAACCATACCGGTCAGTCGCGTGCTGGTATTTGTGGCGGAGTTTGGATGTGAAGACGATGTAGGGGAGAGAAGCGATTTCCGATTTCCGATTTCCGATTTACGGCTGATAATTTCCAATTTCCGATTGGAGATTCCAGATCCGGGACCTATACCTGAGAACCGAGACCTGACAACTGAGACCTGACACCGAACACCGATACACCTCGCACCTGACACCGCGACCTAAAACGTGCACCCTGACACCAGCCTTCATCAGACGTTCTGTGTTTTAATGAACCCATGACCGAGCAGAAGATCCGCGTGCTGGTGGCCAAGCCGGGGCTGGACGGGCATGATCGCGGCGCAAAAGTTATCGCCCGGGCTCTTCGCGATGCCGGCATGGAAGTCATCTATACCGGGCTGCGCCAGACGCCTGAGATGATCGTGAACGCGGCGTTGCAGGAAGACGTCAACGTAATCGGGCTTTCGATTCTTTCCGGCGCGCACAATGCCATCATCCCGCGAGTAATGGATCTGTTGAAGCAGAACAAAATGGACGATGTGCTGGTAGTGCTCGGCGGAATTATTCCCGACCAGGACCTGGAGAGCATGAAAAATGCCGGAGTGGCAGCCATTTTTCAACCGGGCACGGCGATGGACAATATCGTCCAATTCATCCGCACTCATGTGAAGCCGCACGGCGTGCCGACGGCCGGTTGATGCCTGAGATCAACACTTCCCGATTGCGGGAACTCCTGGCCCGCACCGTGGGGCCGGCTCCCTGGTATTGGAAAACTTTTCCAAAGTTGCACGCCGCCTCGGGGCAGCCCTTTTCCTGGATTCATCGTGGTGAGCAAGGTCCACTGGCTTATCTGGTTACGCTGGTCCTGGAGCAGGAGCCCAACAAAGCTCGACTTGCGCTGAATACTTATTGCCGACCGTTCCCAATGCCGTCTAATCAAGTGGGCGTCTGGTGTCCGGAAGGCAGAAGCATCCGCCTCACGTGTTTTGACACGGAGAAACTCGCAGCTTTTGACTTGGCGGAAATTGCGGGCTGGTTCAAGCAATCCTCTGAACGTATTTATGCAGCGACCGAGCCCTTGGCGGAATTCGAAGTTCCACACGCGCTCGAAGCCGGGATGCACAAAGTCGAAGTACCTGCAGATTTTCGCGCCGTTGACGAGCTAGTTGTTCCCACCAGTTATCCGGCGAAGACTGATGATGATCCGGCGTTCGCGCTGTATGTTTTCTATCCCCAGGCTGGCCTGGTGGAGGTGTTGCCGCAAAAGTGGTTCACGGCCAGCCAATATGAAGTCGGCCGGCAGTGGATCACGCGGGCTGCACGTGATTCCGAGTCGCACCGAATTTTCGGTGAGTGTTTCGGAGTCGGAAGTTTTTTGCTCCAAGAAGATGGATGCCGGCTGGAGAGGTGGATGGACAAAAGCGGCACTTAGCATTTAGCCAATAGCGCCGCCGTCCCGCCGGCTTTGGCACCTTAGTCTTTGGGGAAGTCGGCTGCGAAATACCGCGCACTGTGTCTCAAAAACATTTAAGTATCGAACAAATCAATAGCATTCACGTGTTGCGCCTTCGGTCGGACGACGGGATAAACCGGTTGACGACCGCATGCGTGCTGGAACTTACGAGTACTCTAGAAGCGGTTGCCGGTCAGATGCGGGCGCTGATCATCACCGGAAATCAAAATTTTTTTTCCGCGGGGGCGGATCTCCACGAAATTGCGGCTTTGAGTGGTCCATCGGGATTGGAGTTTTCCCAGATGGGTCAGCGTTTGATGAATTCGATCGAATGTTTCCCTGCTCCGGTTTACGCGGCGAATCTCCGGCTACTGCATGGGGGGCGGGCTTGATCTGGCCCTGGCCTGCCATCGGCGGATCGCTTCCCCGAATGCAATTTTCGGACATCGAGGAGGCGCTCTCGGCTTGATTACGGGCTGGGGCGGAACACGACGGCTTCCGCGGCTGGTGGGGAAAGGAACAGCACTCCGAATGTTTGTGGCGGCGGAGAAAATCACAGCAAGTCATGGGTTGCGAATTGGATTGATAGACACGGTCGCAAACGATCCAGTGCAATGTGCGCTCACGAATTGGCAGCACTGATCCACTAGCCACTAGTCACTATCCGCCGGGCAGCACGGTTAACTTGTGTGCCCCGCTGGGGTGGTATACCGTAAAGGGTTTCTGACTGTTCCTCATGGCCGACCGTATTGAATCCAGCGCACCTGAAACTTCCAGCGTAATCGAAACACGCGTGGATCCCACCTCTGCGCGTTATGAAGCCAATATGCGCTTCATGGCCGACTTGGTTTCGCAGATCCATAACGAAGAAGAGACAATTTGTGAAGGCGGCGGGCAAAAGGCGATTGAAAATCAGCACAGCAAAGGACGTCTCACCGCGCGAGAACGTATCAAACTGCTGGTCGATCCCGGAACTTTTTTCGAACTAGGGGCCTACTCGGCTCATGGGATGTACGAAGAATGGGGCGGAGCGCCGGCGGCGGGCGTCATAACCGGGCTGGCGCGAATTCATACCCGGCTGGTCATGATCATTGCCAATGACGCCACCGTTAAGGCAGGTGCTTTCTTTCCCATGACCGCGAAGAAAGTGATTCGGGCGCAGAACATTGCCATCGAGAATCACATTCCGACCATCTACCTGGTGGATTCCGCAGGAGTATTTCTGCCACTGCAAGAAGACGTGTTTCCCGATACCGACGACTTTGGACGCGTATTCCGCAATAACGCAGTGATGTCGGCGATGGGAATCTCGCAGATCGCGGGCATCATGGGAATGTGCGTGGCCGGTGGCGGATATCTGCCGGTGATGTGTGATCACGTGCTCATGACGGATGGCAGCGGACTTTTTCTCGCTGGTCCGGCCCTCGTGCAAGCGGCGATCGGTCAAAAGATTTCGGCGGAAGAATTGGGTGGCGCGGCTATGCACGCGGCGATCAGCGGGACTGTGGATTTCCGTGCAGCGAGTGATGAAGCTTGCCTGGCGGAGATTCGTTCCATCGTGGAGAAGTGGGGATACCGGAGACAGTCACCATGGCATCGCAAAAAACCGGTGGAACCGGCAATGGCGGCGGAAGAAATCTACGGCATTTACGATTCTTCGCCGGCGCGTCCTTACGACATGAAAGAAATTCTCGCTCGCATCGTGGATGGCAGCCGCTTCGACGAATATAAGCCCGAGTACGGCAAGACCGTGATCTGCGGCTATGCGAGGATTGGCGGGTTCGCTGTCGGCTTTGTTGCCAACCAGAAATTGCATGCCCAGCAGACCGATCATGAAGGCCACAAGCGGATCGAGTTTGGCGGCGTGATCTATACCGAGTCCGCGGAAAAGGCGGCACGCTTCATCATGGATTGCAATCAAAGCCTTGTTCCGCTAGTTTTTTTTCACGACGTGAACGGCTTCATGGTGGGACGCGATGCGGAGTGGAGCGGAATCATCAAGGCTGGCGCCAAAATGGTGAATGCAGTAGCGAACTCAGTGGTGCCGAAAATTACCGTGATCATAGGCGGATCATTCGGCGCCGGACACTACGCTATGTGCGGCAAGGCTTACGATCCACGATTTGTGTTTGCCTGGCCCACTGCGCGCTATGCGGTGATGAGCGGAGACTCCGCCGCAGGCACGCTGGTGGAAATCAAAATCAAGCAACTGGAACGCAGCGGGAAGAAATTAAGCGACGAAGAGCGCAAAGAGCTCTTTGAGTCGGTGAAGAAAACTTACGAGGAGCAGACTGATCCCAGATACGGCGCGGCCCGCTTGTGGATCGACAAGATCATCGATCCAGTGGGAACTCGGGATGCTATCGTGCTCGCGCTCGAGGCTGCGGCGTTGAATCCGGATGTGCCGGAGTTCAAGGTGGGAGTGTTGCAGACGTAGAAAGCGGCGTGATTTTTGATTGTTGATTGTTGATTGTTGATTTCCGATTTCCGATTGTCGATTAACAAAACACTACGATGTCCGACTCAGTCAAAATCATTGAATGTCCGCGCGATGCGTGGCAGGGATTGAAGGGACAGATTCCTACGTACATCAAGATTGATTACTTGAGAGCCTTGATCAGTGCGGGGTTCAAGCACATTGATGCCGTGTCGTTTGTATCGCCTGCGGCGGTGCCTCAGATGGCGGACTCGGAAGAGGTGCTCAAGGAACTCGATCCACCCGATGATGTGGAGATCATCGGCATCGTCGTGAATGAAAAAGGCGCCATCCGTGCAATCGAGAGTGAGGCGGTGAGCACGCTGGGATTTCCGTACTCCGTCTCGCCGACGTTCTTGAAAAATAATCAGAATCAGACACTCGATGACGCTATCGACGTCTTGGAAAACATTAAGCAGAAGGGTGAAGAGGCGGGACTCAACACGGTGGTTTATATTTCGATGGCTTTTGGAAACCCGTACGGCGATCCTTGGAACGTGGATGAGGTCGTCGATGCTATCGATCTCCTCGAATCGTATGGGGTGCGAACGATTTCACTGGCGGATACGGTTGGATTGGCTGGGCCGGCACAGATTGGTGAATTAGTATCTGCAGTCATGTCTAAATACGACTACCTCGAATTTGGAGTGCATCTGCACAGCCGTCCAGATCAGGCGGCGGAAAAAATATTAGCGGCATACGATGCAGGGTGCCGCCGTTTTGATTCCGCGCTCGCCGGATTGGGAGGTTGCCCCTTCGCGCAGGATGCATTAGTGGGCAATATTCCGACCGAAAAAGTTCTGGAAGCGCTGCAGCAACGTGGGGCGGCTTTGCCTGCGCTCAAGCCTCTCGATACTCTGCTGCGAGTTTCGACCGAGTTAGGCGCGCGATACACAGATTCTTCGGCGGCGGATTAGAGTTACTTCCTTCGCTGCATTCAGGATGACAAATCGTATAGTGTCGAGAAAATGAATTTCACCACACTGCAACTCGCGTACGATGACCGCGTCGCCACGCTCACGCTGAACCGGCCGGAGAAGCGCAATGCCATCAGTTTCGAGCTGATTGATGATCTTCTCCAGGCGCTGGATGAAGTTGCCAAATCGTCAGCATCGGTGCTCATTTTGACTGGTGCAGGCAAGGCGTTTTGTTCTGGGATGGACCTGGAGAATTTGAAATCGCTGATAGGGCGTTCTCCGGAACAGAACTTGAAGGATTCTGAAACCATGGTCCGATTGTTTCGCGCGCTCTATGAATTTCCTAAGGTGACAATCGCGGCGGTGAATGGCGCGGCTATCGCGGGAGGTACGGGGCTGGCGGTGCTGTGCGATTTCACGCTGGCTGTGCCCGAAGCAAGGTTTGGTTATACGGAAGTGAAGATTGGATTCGTTCCGGCGATTGTGTCCACCTTCCTGCTGCGTCAGCTTGGCGAAAAACATGCACGCGATTTGTTGCTTACGGGGCGACTTATTGGCGTCGAAGAAGCACTTCGCATGGGGCTGATTAATGAAGTTGTCCCGGCAGACCGGCTTATGTCGCGAGCGCGGGAACTGGCGGCTCAGATCATGGAGAACAGTCCGACGTCGCTGGCCTTGACCAAGCGGCTGTTGAGCGACCATGCCCGCGCCGAACTGGACACGCAGATCGCGGCGGCGGTACGGGAGAATGCTGCGATTCGGACAACTAAGAATTTTCGAGAGGGGGTCACATCATTTCTGGAAAAACGCAAACCGCACTGGAGCAGCGAGTGAGCAATGGCAATAGCCATCCTGTGATTTGCGAGAGCCGGCTGCGGGTGCGTTACGCCGAGACTGATCAGATGGGCGTGGTCTATCATGCGAACCATTTCATTTGGTTCGAGGTTGGCCGGGTGGAGTTATTGCGCCAGCTCGGCTTTTCTTATCGCGATATGGAAGAGCACGACCAATGCTTTATCGCCGTGGTGGACGCGCGTTGCCGTTACAAAGCGCCGGCACATTATGACGATGAGATCATAGTGCGGACGCAACTGAAAGGTGTGCGGGAATCCGTGATTCATTTTGGATATGAACTGGTGCGTGCCGGCGATGGCACGCTCCTGGCTGAAGGTGAGACCACGCACATTGTCACCGACGCGGCGATGAAGATGACACCGCTGCCCGAAAAGTATACGAAAGCTTTTCGAGCTGCAGTAGGAAGATAGAACTGTTTTCTTCCCGCTGACTCTGACTTCTCATGAAAGCTCTTCACATTAACGGCAATGATCTGACGCTGGACGCGGTCCGGGAAGTGGCGGTGGAGCGCCGCCCGGTGCTGCTCGATCCGGATGCGCGTGAAGCAGTCGATCGGGCGCGGGCTGTCGTCGATGCGCTGGTGGCGAACAATAAAGTCTCCTATGCGATCACTACCGGCGTTGGCAAGCTCAGCGATGCGCGCATTGCTGGCGATCAGATTCGCGAGCTGCAAACCAATCTCGTCCGCTCACACTCAGTGGGCGTGGGTGAACCGCTGTCCATCGCAGAAACGCGCGCCATGATGGTGCTGCGCGCCAATTCTCTTTCCAAGGGCTACTCCGGCGTGCGCGGCGTGGTCATCGACGCGCTCTGCGAGATGCTGAATCGCGGCGTCACTCCGATGGTACCGTCGCAGGGCAGCGTCGGAGCAAGTGGCGATCTCGCGCCATTGGCTCATCTGGCGCTGGCGCTGATTGGCGAAGGCGAGTGTGTGGATGAGAACGGCAAACGTCTCTTGAGCACCGAGGCGCTGCGTCGGGCGCAAATCAAACCGCTGGTGCTCGAGGCGAAAGAAGCAGTGTCGCTGATCAACGGCACCCAAGGAATGCTGGCCGTGGGAGTTCTGGCGCTGCTGGCTGCTGACAGGCTGGTGGATTCCGCCGACGTCATTGGCGCGCTGACCCTGGACGCGCTGCGCGGAACCGACGTCGCCTTCGATGAACGGATTCATAACGTGCGTCCGCATAGCGGTCAGCTCACTACGTCCGCGAACCTGCGCAAGATGCTTGAAGGCAGCCAGCTTCGTGAATCGCATCGCGATTGCGACCGCGTGCAGGATGCGTATTCCCTCCGCTGCATGCCGCAGGTTCATGGCGCGGTGCGCGACACGCTCACGCACTGCCGCGAAGTAATGGAGATCGAAGTTAATTCGGCGGTCGACAATCCTCTGGTTTTCGTAAAGAACCCGAAGCAGGCCGATGGTGAGGGAGATGTCCTTTCCGGCGGAAACTTTCATGGGGAGCCGCTGGCGTTTGTCTTGGATTTCCTGGGCATCGCTCTCAGCGCGCTGGCGGGAATTTCCGAGCGGCGAATCGAGCGCCTGGTGAATCCGGCATTGAATGAAGGCTTGCCACCGTTCCTGGCTCCGGGCGCAGGACTGAACTCAGGATTCATGATGCCGCAGGTCACAGCAGCGGCGCTGGCCAGCGAGAACAAAGTGCTGGCGCATCCCGCGTCGGTGGACTCGATTACCACTTCCGGCAATAAAGAAGATTACGTTTCCATGGGGATGACGGCGTCACTGAAGCTGAAACGAATCCTCGACAACACGCGCAACGTGATAGCGATTGAAGCGATGGCCGCAGCCCAGGCTCTGGATTTTCTGGCGCCGCTCAAGACTTCCAAGCGAGGTCAGGCCGCACATGCGGCGATCCGGGCGGTGTGTCCGACGATGGAGAGGGATCGGGTGATGTATCAGGATTTTGTGAGGATCGCGGAAGTGATTGCGAGGGGAAACGTGGCGGAGGTTCTGCGATAGCCTTGGATTGTGATAACCTACGCCCCACCGGGGCGAAAGATGTTGTCTCTTCGAAAGCCAATTTTTCATGTTGCCGCTCTCTTGGGGATCGCTTCATCCCTGACCGGTCAACAACCCGATCCATGCCAGCAGCGCACGATGGTTGTGAGCGTGCGCGATCACGACGGACAACCGCTGCACGGACTGAACCCCGCAAATTTTCATGGATCAATGCACGGGCGACCAGTCCGCATTTCGTCGGTCGAAGCCGGGCCAGCAGTTAGGAGAATAGTGGTGCTGCTCGATTCGAGCGGCAGCATGACCGTTCCTGCCGAGAAATGGCGACTTGCACGCCTTTTGGCGGGGGACATTGTGGCGCACGCCTCGGCCTCCTCGCAACTGGCATTGGTGACGTTTTCGGGGGAGATCCGCGGGAGTGAGGGCTTTTCGGTAGGACGATCGGCTCTGCTCGACAAAATAAGAAAGATTGATGATCCACAGCAGCAAGGCGGCCCGACGGGGATCGCCGATGCCATCGCGAAAGCCTTGGACCTCTTATCCCCTGCTCAACCGGGCGACTCTATTTATTTGATCACGGACGGCTACGACAACCATAGTAAGCACAAACCGCGACAACTGCGCGATGCGCTTACGACTAGTGGGACACGTCTGTTCGCCTTTCTGCTAATGGACCCGATGGCAGGCGGGAATGGACCGGATGCGCAGGATTTCCGTACTCTGGCGAATGAGAGTGGGGGCGCCGTAGCGAAGTTCGGTGTCCAATCCCTGGTAATAGGCACTGCTCAATGGCATCTTCAACCACGAACACGAGCAGCCATCTCCTTGGGAGCAGAGGTTCTTTACCGCCAGATGGAGAATACGTATCGACTCGAGCTGGAACTGCCTTCTGTATTGAACAAGGCACAGAAGTGGAAACTCGATGTCGTCGATACGCAGGGAAGCAAGCACAAGGATATCGATGTGATCTATCCGCACGAATTATTTCCCTGCACCGTGCAGGCGGCTCAGCACTAGTCTTCCAAGAACTTCCCCGGGACAGAAAGAAGATTGGTTTTCCACACCGGCATCACTACGCGGAATTGACGGCGTTTCCATCCAGTCCCAACTCTTTCGCGATCCCTTTCATCGCCTCGATGCAGAACGCGATATGCTCCTCCAAATCCACGCCTAATTCCGCGGCGCCGCTGGTTATGTCGTTGCGGTTGACGCTGCGGGCGAAGGCTTTGTCTTTCATCTTTTTTCGGACGGATTTGGCTTCGACTTCGGCCAGCGACTTGCCTGGTTTGACCAGGGCGCAGGCGGTGATGAATCCTGCGAGCTCGTCGCAGGCGAAGAGAGCTTTTTCCATGGGGGTGTCGCGCGATACGCCGGAGTACTCGGCGTGGGACATGATGGCGCGGCGGATTTCGTCGGAGTAGCCGCGTTCTTTCAAGATTTCGTTGCCTTTGTAGGGATGTTCTTCCGGGGTGGGATATTTCTCGTAATCGAAATCATGGATCAGTCCGACGATTCCCCAAAGATCCTGATTCTCGCCAAACTTTTTGGCGTAGGCGCGCATGCAGGCTTCGACGGCGAGGGCATGTTTGCGCAAACTTTCTGATTGGGTGAACTCAGTTAGTAACCCCCAGGCTGCTTCGGGATCATTCATGGTTTCTTACCTGTTTTCTCCCGGTTTTCGCCGGTTAGTTTTGGTTTTTTAATAAGATACTTCGTGTTTAGGCCCAGAATATCCTTGACATCCACAGGTGTTGTACCTCAGATTACGCTGCAGGTTGGAACATTCGCGAATCTCAGGGGCTAAAGCCCCGGGGATGGACGGGGTTGACGGCACGACTAAAGTCGTGCCCTTTCAAAGCAGATTTTGAGGGCTACCCTTTCTTCCTAGGAGTCGCGGTTAACGTTCCAGGAGAAGCCCCCA
>WNFC01005745.1_pt1 | contig 19366 bp, 13 predicted proteins | sample 5400541 | NCBI WGS metagenome assembly WNFC01 (sample SAMN13153342, study PRJNA577476) | soil metagenome | isolation source: 120 cm saprolite under Douglas fir tree site 2 hole 2 replicate 1 | place: USA:California | collected 2015-04-18 | reverse complement strand
TGGGTGTTCAGCCGGGACGAGCTGGTGGGCGACGGCTGGCTAGGGGGAGAGCCCGATGGCGACGTGTGCCTGCGGCTCGGCGACGTGGCGATCGTCCCGTTCGCGCCCATCGCCATAATCGATCCCGCCGACCCTGGGGAGCGCCGGTTGATGAGCCGCCACGGGTCGCTCACCGAAGCCGAGATGTACGTCCCGCTGCTGGCGCAGGGGGGATGAGGGGTCCAGGGTCGGCCGGCGCGGCGCCGGCAGCCATACCATTTGGTGACCATTTGGTGCCGGCCGACTCGCCGGGGAAGGATGGGCTCATGTCCGATGACCCCCGAGAGCAGGTTCCCTCGCTGATCGTGGTTCCTGGCGCGACCGCACCAGGCGACGACCAGCGGGGGCAACCAGAGACTGTCGAGCTGCCGGCCAAGGTGATGAGGATCGGCTCGATGGTCAAGCAGCTCCTCGACGAGGTGCGTCAGGCGCCGCTCGACGATGCGGGGCGCATGCGCCTCCGGGAGATCTACGAGACGTCGGTGCGCGAGCTGGCGTCGGGGCTCTCGCCCGATCTGGCCGCCGAGCTAGACCGGGTGACCATGCCCTTCGGGGAGGGGATCCCGTCCGGGGCCGAGCTGCGCGTCGCCCAAGCCCAGCTGGTGGGCTGGCTCGAGGGCCTTTTCCACGGCATCCAGGCCACGCTGTTCGCCCAGCAGATGCAAGCCCGGTCCCAGCTGGAGGACATGCGCCGGCGTGGGCTACCGCCCGGCCCGGACGACGGCGACCCGCGGCCGGGTACGTACCTCTGACCGCTCGGGGCCCGGCCGGGCCTCAGCTCTGATCGTCGCCGGGCGCCAGGGGTAGTCGGATGACGAAACAGGCGCCGCCTTCGGAGCCCGTCTCGAAGGTGGCCGAGCCCCCCCATCGCGCCGTGGCTCGGGCCACGATCGCCAGACCGATGCCGGTCGAGGTGGGGTTGACGACGAGGGACGACTCGCCCCGGTGGAACGGCTGGAACAGGTTGGCACGATCCGGCTCGGGGATGCCCGCCCCCCTGTCGCGGATCGAGACGGTCTGCACCCCGTCGCGGCCTTCGCCGGCAACGTGCAGGCGGAGGACTCCATCGGCGCTGCGGCCGTAGTGCGAGGCGTTGTCGATCAGGTTGAACAGCACCCCCACCACGTCGGGCCGGGGCGCCGCCACCATGCCGAGCTCGCCGGAGATCTCCACCACGGCGTCGAACAAGAGCTCGGGACCGGTCAGCTCCTCCACCACCGGCTGGAGGTCGGTGCCCGGCGTGGCGACGGTGGACGGTGTTCCGTTCAGAGCCAGCGCCAGGAGATCGGTGACCATTTGAGAGGCGCGGTCGGCGGCCGCCGAGATGCGCTCGAGCAGGCGGACGCGCAGGGCTGGGTCGAGGGCGTCGCCCTGCGCCACCAGCGTCTCGGCCATGCCCTTCATCACGCTCAACGGCGATTTCAGGTCGTGGGAGGCCCGCTGGGCGAACAACTCCAGCTCGTGGTTGCGGCGGCGCAGCTCGTCGTTGAGGGCCTTCACCCGGGCCGCGGCCCGGACCCGGGCCAACAGCTCGGCCGGCTCGAACGGCTTGGCCAGGAAGTCGTGCGCCCCAGCCTCCATGGACTCGACGACCTCGTGGACCCGCCGGTGGCTGCTCACGACGACCACGGGGATCGACGCCAGCATCTCCTCTCGTTGGAACACTGCGAGGATCTCCCGCCCGTCGATGCCCGGCATCTCGAGATCGAGCAGGACGACGTCGGGTCCGGCGGACCGGGCCAGGGCCAGAGCGTCTTGACCGTGCGCGGCCTCGCGCACCTGGTAGCCGGCGCCTTCGAGGTGGTGGCGCAGCGACATCCGCACGGTGTCGGAGTCGTCCACGACGAGAACGGTCGAGCTCAACGGCCGTTCACCTTGCCCCGTAGCAGCTGGTCGAAGCCAACGGCCAAAGGCTCCTCCGGATGCTCCTCCCGATGTTCGTCCAGCGCGGCATCGATCCGGTCCCGATCAGTCGTGTCCGAGGTGGCCAGCGCGCCCCGGAAGGCCCGACGGGCGGCGACAGGGTGGCCCGCCCGCTCCAGCGCCACCCCGAGGTGGAAGTGGTCAACGGCGTCAGACGCAGAAAGATAGGCGGCTCGACGCAGGTCTCGTACCGCTCTGCGAAGGTCCCCGCCCCGGAAGGCGGCCAGGCCCGCCGAGCGGAGGGCGGCCAGCTCGCGCTCGACCCCTTCGCCGTCACCCCACGCGTCGGGCCGTCCGGCGGTGGCCCGCCGTGGTTCGGCTGCGACTGCCGGGGCAGAACCGCCGATCGCCCTGGGAGGCCGCACCCGGCGCCGGTGGGCCAGGCCAGCGCCCATCCGCACGAGCTCGAGGTCGTCGTGGACCCGCCAGAGGGACTCGGCCGACCCCAGGAACAGCCACCCGCCGGGCGCCAGCGCGTCGACGGGCTCGGTGGCCAGGTTGTGGTGCAGGACGGCTACGCGCCGCCGGATCATGGGGCGCACGGTCCACTGCAAGCCGTCCGGTTCGAAGAAGCGCTCCCGGTGGGCGGGCGAGAGCCCCCGGAGCTCCCGGCCGGAGTAGGCCGCGGTGCGGGTGCGGGCCAGGGCGGCCTGGTCGATGTCGGTCGCCAGGACCCGCCAGCGGGTCAAGCCGACCTCGTCGAGGGCGATGGCGAGGCTGTAAGGATCCTGTCCGTGGGCGCAGCCCGCGCACCAGAGGTGGCCGACGGCGCCCCACTGGGCTTCGAGGTCGGCTACCACGGCCATCTGCGCCGGGTCTCGGAACCACCAGCTCTCCTGCACCGTCGCGGCCTCGACGAGCGCCTCGACCGCTGGCGCGTCGGCTCCCAGATCGCGGGCGAGCGCAAGCGGGGTGACCCCCCGGGCCCCTGCCAGCTCCCGCAGGCTCCCGCGGACGCGAGTCCTGATGGTCCCGTGGACGCGGATGCCCGCGGTCTCGTTGACGGTGGCCTCCGCGAGCCGGTAGGCGGGGTCGCCGGTCGGGTCGCCGGCCGCGTGCTCGGCGTCGGGCCCGCCCTTGGCGGCGAGGGCGGCGCGGGGCATCCCGAACACAGCGCTCGTGGCCTCGTCCTGGACCAGGGTGACGGCGCCGGCCCGGCGCATGGCGAGCAGCCCCGCGGCGCCGTCCTGGCCCATCCCGGTGAGCACGACCCCGATGGCGCGGGGCCCGGCCTCGGCCGCCACCGAGGCGAACAGGGTGTCGGCTGACGGCCGGTGCAGCGAATGGGGCCGCCGGCTCAGCACGGCTCGCCGGTGCGGGGCGAGCTCGAGATGAGCGTGTCCGGGCGCCACCAGGACATGGCCGGGACGGACCAGGTCTCCGTCCGCGGCCTCGCGCACCGGAAGCAGGCTGCAACGCGCCATCCAGTCCACGAAAGCCGGACCGAACTCGGGGTGCAGGTGCTGTACGACGAGCACGGCCACCTCGAGTCGGCCCAGGCTGGCGAGCACCCGGGCGAGAGCCGCCGGTCCGCCGGTCGACGCGGCGACGGCCACGACAACGTCGGCGCAACCGCTGACCGTCGGCGGGACGGAGCGGATGGCGATGCCCGTGAGGGCCCGGATGCGGGCGCGCACGTCGTCCTCGGCACCAGGCGACCAACGGACGGGCTTCGGGAGGGCGTCGGCGGCGCCTGAAGCGAGCGCCTCGACGACGGACGCGGCGCGCAGCCCCCCGACGGCGGCCGACACGACGAGCAGAGGCGTGGGACGGGTGGCCATGATCGAGCGGATGGCCTCCAGGCCGCCGCCGGGGATGTCGAGGTCGATGGTCGCCACGTGGGGCCGAGCCTGCCGGACGGCCAGGACGGCTTCGGCCGCGGTGCCTGCCTCGGCCACGACCGCGAGATCGCCGTCCGCCTCGATGACCCGCCGGAGGTTCGCCCGCTGCACGCCGGAGTCCTCGACGACCACCACCCGCCGAGGCGCCGGCTTGGCCCCGCTACCGCGCGTCACGGGCGGCCACCCCCGATCGGCGGTCCGACCAGCCTGGCCACCAAGGCGAGGAAGGCGGCTTGGTCGAAGGGGCTCTTCACCACGTAGGCGTCGGCTCCGGCCTCCATGCCGGCTCGCCGGTGGTCCTCTGAGCCGTGAGCCGTCAGGACGATCACGCCGGTCTCGGTCAGACCGGGGTCGGACCGGATGGCCCGCACCAGCTCGATCCCGTCCATGCGCGGCATCTCGAGGTCGGTGATCACCAAATCGATCGCCGTCGACCTGAGGGCGGCCAGGGCCTCCTGGCCGTCGGCGGCGGTGAGGACGCGGTACCCGGCCCGGCTCAGCATGGCATGCTGCATGGCCAAGACCGACGGGGCGTCGTCCACCACGAGCACCGCCGCCGAGCTCGTCTCCGAGGCGGCGGCCCCGCGGAGATCGGCGGACCCTCTGGGCGGGCCGGCCGCGCCGCCGCGCCGGGCCCGCTCGATCAGGCCGGACGCGTCGAGCACGTAGAGCACGGACCCGTCCGGCTCCACGCTCGCGCCCGCCAGGACGTCGATGCGGGGGAGGAGGGGGCTGAGGTTCTTGACGACGACCTCCCGCTGGCGCAGCAGGCGGTCGACGCGGAAGGCGTGCCGGCGGTCGGCGCTGGTCACGACCACGACGGGCCCCCGGGCAGGCGGCTCGGGCGGCCCGCCGAGGGTCGCCCCCAGGTCGCTGACCGCGATCTGGCCTCCCGCGACCGCGACCGCCGGCCGGCCGACGATGCTCGTGGCGGCCTCGCCAGGGCCGAGCACGGTGGCGACCGAGTGCATCGGCACGGCGTAGGAGCTGCCGCCCGCCTCGATCAGCAGGCAGCGCAGCACGGCCAGCGTGATCGGTACGACGAGGCGGAACTCCGCGCCCTGGCCGGGCAGGGTCCGGACCTCGACGCGGCCCCGCAGCGCGTCGATGGCGGTCTTCACCACGTCCAGCCCCACGCCGCGTCCGGACACGTCGGTGACCGTGGCGGCGGTGGAGAACCCGGCCCGGAACAGGAGCTGGAGGGTGTCGCCCTCGTCCAGCTCCGGCGCTACGCCCGCCTGCCCGCGCAGCTCGTCGAGATCGATGCCCCGCCCGTCGTCGCTGATGGTGACGACCACCTCCGGTCCGACCTGCATGGCGTGGAGCCGGACCGTCGCCGTCGCCGGCTTGCTCGTCGCGGCGCGGACGTCCGGGGCCTCGACGCCGTGGTCGACGGCGTTGCGGACCAGGTGCAGCAGTGCCTCCCCCAAGCGGTCGAGGACGTTGCGGTCCAGCTCGGTCGACTCCCCGGACACCTCCCACCGCACGTCCTTCCCCTGGCGCCGGGCCACCTCCCGAACTGTTCTTCGCAAGGGTTCGACGACCGTGGCGATCGGCACCATGCGGGCCCGCATGGTGGTCTCCTGGAGGGTGTTGAGCAGGCGCGAGAGGTCGTGCACCTCGGGAAGCTCGACGGCGCCGGGACCCAGGCGGTGCTCGATCGCCCGGCCCAGGCGGAGGTGGGCGGCGGCCGACTCGCCCACGAGGCCGGTCATGGCCTCGAGGCGCCCGACCGGAACCCGGATGACCGGCGCGGCCGACACCGTCACCCCGATCGACGCCGGGTCGGCGGGCCCAGAGCTCGCAGGGGGCTCCGGAGGCGGCGGCGGAGGCAGTTGGGCGAGCTGGCGGGCGAGGGCATCCGTCTCGGCGGCCGCCTCCCCGCCTCCGAGGAAGGTGGGCAGAAGCCGGCGCAGGCCGTCGACCGCGACCAGCAGGGCGTCCAGGTGGCCGAGCCTGGTCTCCGCCTCCTGGCCGAACAGCTCGAGCAGCTCGCGCTGGAGATCCCGCGCCACGGCTAGGGGCCCGGGCTGCGATGGGGGGAAAGGGTGGCCGCCGCGGTGGTCGGCCCCGCGATCCCGGACAGCAGGGCGCCCGGGTCGATCACGGCGACCGCCGACTGCCTGATGGCGTGGACGGCGAGCGCGTGGGGTGCATCGATCGCGGTCAGCTCGCGCCCGAGGACCGCCACCGATGGCAGCGTCTCCGCGACCAGCCCGGCCGGTCCCTCCTCGGTGTCCACGACGACGACGAAGGGCGGGCGGGTCGGGTCGGGCAGCTGCCGCGGCGTGTCGAGCAGCGGACTCGGGTCGAAGGCCGGCACGAGCTCGCCCCGAAGGTTGAACATGCCGACGACCGGAGAGGGCACGGTCGGCAGGCGCGTGATGTGTGGACCGGCGACCACCTCGCGCACCCGCCACAGCGGCAGGGCGAAGCTGTCGTCGGCTACGCGCAGGACCAGGACCTGGTCGCCAGCCTTCGGCGGGGTGGGCATCACGATCAGAACCGGGCCGCGGTCCCCGCCGCGGCCCGGTCCAGTTGGGCAGACAGCGCGGCGAGCGTGCTGGCCGCCGAGGCGATCTGCTGCGCGGTGTCGGTGACCTGGCGACTGGACTGCATGAGCTGGCTCAGGGCGTCGACGACCTGCTGCGTCGCCACCTGCTGCTGCTGTGTCGTGATGCTGATCTCGGCTGTGGAGGTGGCCACGTCCTCGAGCAGGGTCACGTCCCGCGTGATCTGCCTCGCCCTCTTCTCCATCGCCATCACCATCTCGTGGGTCTCGGACTGGGTGGCGTCCATGAGGCCGCTGATGCTGGAGGCCAGGTCCTTGGAACGCTCGGCGAGACGCCGGACCTCGTCGGCCACGACGGCGAAGCCCCGGCCTTCCTCGCCGGCCCGGGCCGCTTCGATGGCGGCGTTGAGCGACAACAGGTTGGTCTGGTCGGCTATGTCGTTGATCTGCTCCAGGATGGCGGACACGTCCGCCACCCTGGCCACCACGGCCATCACCCGATCGCTGGTCGAAGCCACGTCGCGGCTGGCCTCGACCAGCCCGTCGCGCGTCTCGGCCGCCTTGGTCGCGACCGCTTCGATGCTGGTGGCGATGGTGGCCGAGGACCGGGCCAGCTCCTCCATGGTGGTCGAGGTGTCGGCGACGGTCCCACCCTGCCCGACGATCGTGGCGGCCAGCTCCTCGGATGCGCCCGAGAGGTCGGTGGCGTTGAGCGACACCTCTTCACCCGCGGTGCGGATCTCGCCCACGAGCCGGCGCATGTAGCCGGTCTCGAAGGCGGCGAACGCGGTGGCGAACAGCAGGACTGCGAAGGTGCCCGCGAAGGCGAGAAGCATGCCCAGCACGAGGAGCTGGTTGCGCGGGTGGTCGACCTCGCTGGCCGCCTGGCGCACGACGAGTGCCCAGCCGGTGGTGGAGACCCGGCTGTAGCCGCTGTAGACGGCGTGGCCGTGCTCGTCGGACAGGCGGCTTGCGGCCGCGGCCCCGGCCAGGGCGGCCCGCACGTCCTTGGTGTCGACCGTGGTCTGCAACACGCCGCTGGCGAGCAGGACGGTGTCGCCCGGCCCCGGCGGGAACGTCGAGCTGTACACGAGGCGCCGGTCGGCGTCGAAAGCCAGCAGCACCGAGGAGCGCTCCAAGTCGGCGTGGCGCAGCAGGGGAGCGAGCGAGGTCAACCGGAGGTCGCCCAGGACCACCGCGGCCGGCCGGCCGGACGCGTCGAGCACCGGTACCGCGGTCACCCAGCGGATGCGGCTCCCGTCCAGGTACACCGGGCTGAGGACCTCGCGTCCCGACGCCGCTTCCCGGAACCAGTCCTGGCCGGCCGCGTCGAACGCGCCGGTCTGGTCGTCGCTCGCCGTCGGCCTTCCCGACAGGTCGACCACCTCTGCGCCCTGGAAACCATCGTGGGTGGCGACGAACTGCTTGAGCATCGGTTGGACCTGGTCCGCCTGCAGGCCGCTGGCGGTCCGCTGGGCGAGGAAGCGGCAGTCGGCCATGTCCGTCACGACGAGATCGTCGACGGTCGCAGACACGTGCGCGGCGCGGGCGGACAAGAAGTTGCGCGCCGACGCGATCGTGCGGTGCGACCCGGCCGCGATCAGCACGGCCACGAGGACCAGCATGACGGGGAGGGAGACCGCGACCGTCCCGAGGACGAGCCGGGTGCGGTACCTGGCGAGAGTCGGTGTGCGGGCGAGGGTCGGAGGCATTGATCGTCCCGAAAGGGGTAGGCCGCAGCCTAATTGGTGGCTTTCGGCCGAAGCGCGACCGGTGCCGGTCGGGGCCGGTTGCGCTACCCTCCAGGAACTACAGGTGTGTAACTCGTCCACAGGCTGTGGACAACCGGGTCTGGACAACGGGCGCCGTGCGTGGCAGAGGGCGCGGCAGAGGGGAGGAGCAGTGGTGGGCCGGAGCGGCGATTCGTTCGTTCACCTCCACGTGCACACCGAGTTCTCCATGCTCGACGGTGCGTCCCGGGTGGCCGAGGTGGTCGCCGGGGCCGCCGCCGACGGCCAGCCCGCGCTCGGCATCACCGATCACGGGAACATGTACGGGGTCCTCGACTTCTACCAGGAGTGCAAGGACCACGGGATCAACCCCGTCATCGGGACCGAGGCCTACATGGCGGCCGAGAGCCGCCGGGAGCGGCCCGTGCGCCGTGGGCGCATCGACGACACCGGAGGCGATGCCGCGGCCGGCGAGAAGCTCTACTACCACCTGACGCTCCTGGCGGAGAGCGACCAGGGGTACCGCAACCTCCTGAAGCTGTCCAGCGCGGCCTACCTCGAGGGCTACTACTACAAGCCCCGGGTCGACTGGGAGCTGCTGGAGCGCCACCGCGGCGGCATCATCGCCACCACCGGATGCCTCGGTGGCGTGGTCCTCCAGGCCCTCCTCCGGGGGGACCAGGAGGGGGCCGCCCGGCTGGCCGCCCGCCTCCAGGACATCTTCGGCCGCGACAACCTCTTCGTCGAGCTCCAGGACCACGGGCTGGCCAAGCAGCACAAGACCAATCCGCAGCTGATCGAGATCGCCCGCCGGATCGGCGCCCCCCTGCTGGCCACCAACGACAGCCATTACACCCGGCGCACCGACGCCGTCGCCCACGACGCCCTCCTGTGCGTGCAGACGGGCGCGTCCATCGACGACCCCAACCGGTTCAAGTTCGACGGGGACCAGCACTACCTGAAGACGGCGGCCGAGATGCGGGCATTGTTCTCGGGATGGGAGGAGGCCTGCGACAACACCCTGTGGATCGCCGAGCGGGCCAGGGTGGAGATCGCCTTCGGCCATCCGCAGCTCCCCGAGGTCTCGCTGCCGGACGGGTTCACGTCGGCCGACGCCTACCTACGCCACCTGACCTACGCGGGTGCCGAGGCCCGGTACGGGACGCCGCTTCCCGGCGCGGTGGTCGAGCGCCTCGACCACGAGCTCGGCGTCATCGCCGACATGGGCTTCAGCGCCTACTTCCTGGTGGTGTGGGACCTCATCCGCCACGCCAAGGAGGGCGGCATACGGGTTGGGCCCGGCCGGGGCTCGGCAGCCGGGTGCTGCGTGGCCTACTGCTTGCGCATCGTGGAGCTCGACCCGCTCCGCTACGGGCTGATCTTCGAGCGCTTCCTGAACCCGGGGCGGAAGTCGATGCCCGACATCGACATGGACTTCGACGAGCGGTACCGGGCCGAGATGATCAGGTACGCGGCCGAGCGGTACGGCTGGGACCACGTGGCCCAGATCGTCACCTTCTCGACCATCAAGGCCCGGGCCGCCGTCCGGGACGCCGCCCGGGTGCTGGGCTACCCGTACGCGGTCGGGGACCGCATCGCCAAGGCCATGCCGCCGCTCGTGATGGGGCGGGACACCCCGCTGTACGCGTGCCTGGAGGAGCACCCCAAGTACCACGACGGCTTCAAGATGGCCACCGAGCTGCGCGACATGTACGCGACCGATCCCGACGCCGAGCGGGTCATCAACGTGGCCCGGGGCCTGGAGGGCCTCCGCCGCCAGGACGGCATCCATGCCGCTGCGGTCGTGATCACCCGCGACCCGCTGACGGAGTACCTCCCCATCCAGCGCAAGCCGGAGCCCGGCGGCAACGTCGATGACGCGCCCATCGTCACCCAGTACGAGATGCACGGGGTGGAGGACCTCGGCCTGCTCAAGATGGACTTCCTCGGGCTGCGCAACCTCAGCGTCATCGAGCGGGCGCTCGACCTCATCGAGGAGTCCACCGGCAACCGGCCCGACATCGACGGCGTGCCGCTCGACGACGATGCGACACTGGCCATGCTGCGGAGGGGCGAGAGCATCGGGGTGTTCCAGCTCGAGGGGGGACCCATGCGGGCGCTCGAGCGCTCGCTCGCGCCCACCAGCTTCGACGACGTGGCCGCCCTGGTCGCCCTGTACCGGCCGGGGCCCATGGCGGCCAACATGCACAACGACTACGCCGACCGCAAGAACGGTCGCAAGCCGATCACCTACCAGCATCCGGAGATGGAGGAGATCCTCGGCGACACGTACGGGCTCATGATCTACCAGGAGAGCCTGATGCGCGTGGCCCAGCGTTTCGCCGGCTACTCGCTCGAGGAGGCGGACAACCTCCGGAAGGCCTGCGGGAAGAAGATACGCGAGCTCATGGCCAAGGAGCGGGAGCGGTTCGTGGCGAGCTGCGAGGCGACGGGCTACCCGCGGGCGCTGGGGACCGCACTGTTCGACATCATCGAGCCCTTCGCCGACTACGCCTTCCCCAAGGCCCACGCCTACGGGTACGGCCTGGTCAGCTACCAGACCGCGTGGCTCAAGGCCAACCACCCGGTCGAGTACTTCGCCGCCCTGCTCACCAGCGTCAGGGACGACAAGGACCGCACGGCGGTGTACCTGGCGGAGTGCCGGGCGATGGGCATCAAGGTCCTCGTGCCCGACATCAACGCCTCGGCGTCGGAGTTCGCCGCCCGCCGGCCCACCGAGGCCGGGCGCGCCGAGGGGTCCCGGGGTCACATCCCGTTCGGGCTGTCGGCGGTCCGCAACGTGGGCGAGGGCCTGGTCGCCCAGGTGGTGGCCGAGCGCGAGGCCAACGGCCCGTTCCGCGACTTCTACGATTTCTGCGAGCGGGTCGACCCCAACGTGCTCAACAAGCGCACGATCGAGTCGCTCGTCAAGGCCGGGGGCTTCGACTCGCTCGGCCATCCCCGCAAGGGCCTGTGCCTCGTCTTCGAGCAGATCGTGGACCGGATCCTGGCCCGGCGCCGGGAGCGCGAGCTGGGTGTCATGAGCCTCTTCGGCGATGTCGAGGACGCCGGCGCGGGAGGTTTCGACGACTCCCGGGTGCCGATACCGGACGACGAGTTCGACAAGGCCCAGCGCCTGGCCTTCGAGAAGGAGATGCTCGGCCTCTACGTGAGCGATCATCCGCTGATGGGCGTGGAGGCGGCCCTGCGCCGCCTCACCGACACGACGATCGGCGAGCTGCGCGAGGCGGCGAGCGCAGTGGCCGGGCCGGCGGGAGGCTCCGGGCGGGACAGCGAGGTCAAGGTGGTCGGCGGGGTCGTGACCAACCTGGTGCGCAAGTACACGAAGCGCGGTGACCTGATGGCCACCTTCATCCTGGAGGACCTCGAGTCGTCGATCGAGGCATGGGTCTTCCCGCGCACCATGCAGGAGTTCGGGTCGCTGCTCACCGACGACGCCATCGTGTGCGTGAAGGGACGCGTCGACGCCCGGGAGGAGCCCGTCAAGCTGGTCGTGATGGACGTGAAGCGGCCCGAGCTCGTGTCCGACGGTGGGCCTCCGGTGCGGGTGTCGCTGCCGCTCGGTGCCCTGACCGACTCGCTCGTCCGGGGGCTCAAGCACATCCTGGCGGAGCATCCGGGGGACTCGCCCGTGTACCTCCATGTCGGCGACAAGATCCTGCGCCTGCCCGACGAGTTCAACGTCAACGCTCGCAGGGGCCTCCTCGGCGAGCTGAAGGTGCTCCTCGGCCCTCACGCCCTCGTCGCCTGACCCGACCAGGGGGGTTGGGGCCCCCACGCTCCGGAGGAGGGCGGGGTCGGGGCCCCGCCCGGGCCGACAGCACGGCGTGGACCGGATTGGTGCCCATCCCCTAATCTGGAACTTGGCCGCCCGGTCAAGATGAGGTAAGGGACGCGCACGACCCATGGCGATGGACGTCGAGACCAAGGACTGCACCGCTCTCAGCGACGCCGAACTGGCAGAGATGGCCGACATCTGCACCGACGGGCCGTCCGGCTTCGACGTCGGCTTCCTGTCCAAGCAGCGCGAGGACTGGGTGCTCATCACCCAGGTCCGCGACGGCAACAAGCTGCACGGCTTCTCGTTCTGCACGCTCGAACGCATCGGTGGGACCCCCTCGCTGCTGATCGGCCTGGCGTCGGTGAAGCGCAGCTCCAAGCGCGACACAGCGCTGCGGGCGCTGATGAGCGATCAGTACCGGCGGGCGGTGCTCGCCTTCCCGGACGAGGACGTGCTGGTCGGGACGCGTATGTCGCATCCGGCCGCCTTCCAGGCCTACAAGGGCCTCGAGGACGTCGTGCCCCGCCCCGGCCACAAGGCCAGCGGTGAGGAGCGAGCGTGGGGGCGGCGGCTGGCCAAGCGGTTCGGGGCCGAGGGGCGCATCGACGACCGGACCTTCGCGCTCACGGGAGACGGGTTGGTGTGCGGGCTGCTCGACCACGAGTCGCTGAGACCCGTTGGCGTCGAGCCCGACATGGGGGCGTTCTTCGGCCCGCTCGACACGAGCCGCCGCGACACGCTGGTCGCGTTCGGCTGGGCGATGGCGGAGGACCTCGCCTCGCGGGCATCTGTCCGGTAAAGGTTCGCGGGAAGCGGGGGTCATGGAAGCGCGTCGGTGAAGGTCGGGCTGGTGCTCGGTGCCGGGGGCACCGTCGGCCTCGCGTACCACTCGGGTGCGCTCCATGCCCTGGAGGACATAGGTGGGTTCCGTCCCCAGGACGCCGACCTGATCGTCGGGACGAGCGCGGGCAGCGTCATCGGCTCCTATCTCCGCACGGGCTGGACCACGACCGACTTCTGGCAGTTCGCCCTCGGCACGCACCCCCACATGGCGCCGCTCGGCCGGGCGCCGCGGGCCGAGCCGCTCGTGCCGACGGCGGCGCCCGACCTCCCCGGGCGCGACCTCCCGGGGCCTGAGTTCCTCGCGCCCGCGTACCGGGGGCCGGTCGACTTCGTGCGGCGCTCCGTCGGCTCGGCGTACGTCCTCAGCAGGTCGGCGGTGCGCGTGCCCGTGCCGGTGGTCCCGAAGCCACTGCGGGCCGCTTTCCCCGCCGGGATCTTCGTGATGTCCGAGGGGCGGCGCCGCTTCGCCAAGGAGCTGCCCGCCGCCTGGCCGCCCGAGCCCCTCTGGCTCTGTGCCGTCGACATCGTCAGCGGCCGGCGCATCGTGCTCGGCAGCCGGGGCTCGCCCCCGATGACCCTTCAGAAGGCGGTCATGGCGTCCTGCGCCATCCCGGGCGTCTATCCGCCCGTGCCGCTCGGCCGGCGGGTCCTGATCGACGGCGGCGTCCACTCGACGACCAACCTCGATCTCGCCGTCCGCGCCGGCTGTGAAATGATCATCGCGGTGGCCCCGATGGCCTACGACAGCCGGTTGGCGCCCGGCTGGGTGGGGCGCGCCGCCCGGCGCGTGCCGATGCAGTCGCTCAACCGGGAGGTGGCGCTCGCCCGCCGGCGAGGCGTGCGGGTGCTGCTCGTGCGGCCTTCCGCCACGGAGGTGGGCCTGCACGGCTACCGCCTCATGCGCAGCGACGGGCTCGACTTGGTGGCCAGGGCGGCCTTCGGAGCGACCCGCCTCCTGGTGCGCACGGATCGGTTCCGCCGGGCGCTCGACGATCTGGCCGCCTGAAGGCGCGGTCGGGGCGGTTCGATCCCTTGTGATCGCATTCTGTTGACACTTATGCCAGCATAGCCGGCATAAGTGTCAACAGAATACCCAGGGGTGGTAAGGCCAGCCACGAAAGGTGGGGATGGTGCTGTGGCGGGTAGCGCCGCAGCACCTGGCCTATAGAAACCGCGGTAAGCGTCGCCCGGGGCCGGGCGACTAAGGCCGGGGCAGGACCCCCGCGACCACCTTGTAGCAATGGCCGCCAAAGGGCGGCGTCAGCGTGACGAGCAGGTGGGCGGGCGGGCCCCCGATGGCGTGGGCCAGCCCGGGGCCGCTTACCCGGGTCTGGCCGGTGCGGGCCATGACCGACTGGAGGTGGCGATCCTGGAGGGGAAGGTCGAGGTCCTGGCCGCCCCACCGGAACTGGCAGCGGGGGTTCGACCCACCCGGCCGGGTGCCCGCCAGGGCGGCGATGTCCGGCCCGTGCTCGGGCTCGACGAGCACCACCGACGGGCCCGCGGCCGTCATCGTCCAGAAGGGCAGCGCCGGCCCGGGCACCCCGAGCAGGTGCTTGCCAGCCGGCTGGACGAGGCGCCGCAGCATCCGGCGGATCGTCCGGCCGCGCATCAGTCCGGCGGGCCGGAGCGGGGCGTTGACGACCAGCGCCTCGGGACGGGTCGGGTCGGGCTCGTCCTGGGTGTCGGCGACGGTGGTGGTGACCACGTCGAAGGGCCGCACGACCCTGCCGACCGGCTGCTCGTAACGGGCCCGGACCATGGCACCCGAGTCGAGGTCCACGCCGATGCCGCCCCGCGGGCCCGAGGCGAGCATGAGGAGCGTGACCGGTGCCCCGGGCTCGGCCGTTCGGGTTCGGACGGTGGTGTTGACCGCGACCACGTCCCCCATGCTGGTCGGGGCCGGGGCGCGGGAGGTGGATCCCCCCGGGGAGCCGAGCGGCCCGGGAGGGACCGGTGGTCGCCACGGGGCCGAAGGGACCGGCGAGCCCCCCGGCACGGGCGTTGCTTCAGTAGCTGGGCCCACGCGCGCAGCTTATCCGTCCTGTCCGTCGGCCTGCCGGAGCTGTGTCTCGAGCTCCTCCACGGTCGTGGCCGGCAGCAGGCAGCTGTAGTTGCGGCACACGTAGGCTCGCCCCGGCGCCCGTCCCTCCCACAGCGGCGATGGCCAGGGCTCCCCCCACGCCACCACCCCGTTGGGGAGGAAGTGGCGCCGGGCGGCCGCCACCAGATCGGGGCGATCGCCCGCCACCACCACCTCGGTGGCGCCGGTGAGCAGCAGATCGACCGCGGCCAGTACGTGGGCGAAGGCCGTGGGTGAGTGGGCGAGCGGCTCGGCCAGCATGGCGAGAATGGCCTCGGCCCGCTCCCCGAACCGCGCCGAGCCCGTGAGCGCGCCCAGGCGGAGCAGCGCCACCGCCGCGACCGAGTTGGCGGACGGAATGGCCCCGTCGAACAGGTCCTTGGTGCGCACGATCAGCTGCTCGCCGTCGAACCCGGTCGTGAAGAGCCCGCCCCGCTCCTCGTCCCAGAACAGCGACACCATCTGATCGGCCACCGTGCTGGCCTCCTCCAGCCACCGGCGCGAGCCGGTGAGCTCGGCCAGCCGGGTGAAGGCGTCGACCAGCCACGCGTAGTCGGCGGCGTAGGCCAGGTGGCGGGCCCGACCGCCTTGCCATGAGCGCAGCCACCGGCCGTCATCCGGGCGGCGCAGCTCCGCCAGCAGGAATTCGCCCAGCGCCACGGCGGCGTCTTGCCAATCCGGCCGTGCGAGCGCGCCCGCCGCCTCGGCCAGCGACGCCAGGAGCATGGCGTTCCACTCGGTGATGACCTTGTCGTCGAGACCCGGCCGGACCCGTGCGAGGCGGTGGCGGAACAGCCGCTCGCGGGCCTCCTCCACCCGCGCCGGCCGGATCAGGTCGCCCCGGCGGGGCCGGTGCAGGATGTTGCGCCCCTCGAAGTTCCCGGTCGCGGTGACGCCGTACCATTCGCCGGCCTCGGCGGCGAGGTCGGCCCCGAGGACCGTCTCGATCTCGTCCATCGACCACAGGTAGAACCGGCCCTCCTCGCCCTCCGAGTCGGCGTCCTCGGCGGAGCAAAGGCCGCCTTCGGCGCCGCGCAGGTCGCGCAGCACGTAGCCCACGATCTCTCCCGCCACCTGCGACCACCGGGGCTCGCCGGTCAGCTGCCAGGCGTGGAGGTAGACCCGGAGCAGGCCGGCCTGGTCGTAGAGCATCTTCTCGAAGTGCGGCACCATCCAGAAGGCGTCGACCGAGTACCGGGCGAACCCGCCACCCAGGTGGTCGTACATCCCCCCCGACGCCATGGCGTCCAGGGTGGTCGCCAGCATCGCCAGGGTCTCGGGGCTGCGGTTGCGGGCCGCGGCTCGGACCACGAAGTCGACCATGGCCGGCTGGGGGAACTTGGGCGCCCGGCCGAACCCGCCCTGCTCGTCGTCGTGGGCGGCCCGCAACCCGGCGTAGGCCTGCTCCAGCAAGGTCGAGTCGAGGGCATGCCCGGGGCCGCCGGCCGGCAGCTCCGTGCGCGCCCGGATGGCGTCGGCGAGCTGCCCGGCCTGGTCCACGACCTCGTCCCGCCGGTGCTCCCACGCGTCGGCCACCGCCTCGAGGACCTGCGGGAAGCCGGCTGACCCGCCCCGCCCCCGGGGCGGGAAGTAGGTGCCGGCGAAGAACGGCCGGCGGTCCGGGGTGAGGAACACCGTCATCGGCCAGCCGCCACTGCCGTGCAGGGCCTGGACCGCCTCCATGTACACGGCGTCGACGTCGGGCCGCTCCTCCCGGTCGACCTTGACGTTGACGAAGAGGCGGTTCATGATCGCCGCCGTCCCGGGGTCCTCGAAGGACTCGTGGGCCATGACGTGGCACCAGTGGCAGGCCGAGTAGCCGACGGAGAGCAGGATGGGCAGGTCCTGCTCCCTGGCCCGGGCGAACGCCTCCTCGCCCCACGGGTACCAGTCCACCGGGTTGTCCCGGTGCTGGCGGAGGTAGGGGCTGGTCTCGTCGGCGAGTCGGTTCATGGTCCGGTCCTCGGCCTCTCCGTCGGCGGGGCCCTCGTTTGCTACGACGCGACCCATTGTGACCACCGGAGCGCCCGGGGTGCCGCCGCCGTCTGGGTCTCAGGCCGCCCCGGCGTCGCGGGCGGACGGGCCGTGGAGCCCGGACAGCACGCTGTTGATCACCGTCTCGGCGGCGCGCTCGCGCTCCGCCAGGTCCAGGTAGCTGCCCGACGCCATTACCGTGGCCGCCCCGTGGACCGCCGTCCAGAAGGCCAGGGCGGCGGTCTCGGCGTCCGTCTCGCCCAGCTGGCCGCGCTGGTCCAGCTCCTGGATCGGCGCCGAGCCGGCCTGGAAGACACGGGTCATCGACGGCTCGTCGTCCGCCGTCCGCATGGCCAGCTCGGGATGCACCAGGAAGATGGCCCGGAAGACGGAGGAGTTGTGGCGGGCGAAGTTGACATACGTCATGGCCATGTCGTGCAGGCGGTCCTCGGGGTCGAGCCCCTCCACCTCGCCGAAGCGGTCCTGGAGATCCTCGAGCTCGATGTCGGCGATGCCCTGGAGCAGGTCGTGCTTGTCCTTGACGTACGCGTACAGCGCCGGTGCCGTCACGCCCAGGGAGCCGGCGACCCGGCGGAGGGACACTCCGTCGAGGCCCTCCTCGATGAGTATGCGGCGGGCCGCGTCGAGCACCCGCGGGCGGGTCAGGGCTTCGCGCATCGCTCAGCCGGGGCACGCGCCAATATCGGGAGCATATGAAGGACTCTTCCCCCACAGGCACGACCCCTAATCGAACGGCAGGTCGTTTCGGCGGACCTTGCCGAGCGCCGTGCGGGGCAGGTTGGCCACCACGACCAGCTGGCGGGGCGCCGCCCAGGCCGGCATGCGCTCCTTGACCCAGGCCCGCAGCTCGGTGAGCGACGGCGGCGGCGTCGGGGGCTGGGCTACCACGTAGGCGACGACCCGTTGCCCCCATTCCGGATCGGCGACCCCGGCGACGGCCACCTCCGCCACCGCCGGGTGCAGCAGCAGGGCGCGCTCGACGGCGGCGGGCCAGACGTTCTCGCCGCCCGTGATGATCACCTCGCCGATGCGCCCCACGACCTGGAGCCGGCCGTCGGCGTCGATCCGGCCGGCGTCGCCAGTGGGCAGCCAGCCGTCGCCGGTGCGAGGGTCGGTGCCGTCCCGGTAGCAGCGCAACAGCATCGGGCCGCGCAGCAGAACCTGCCCGCCGGGGTCGAGGCGGAGCTCCACGTGATGGAGGGGCCGGCCGTCGTATACCAGCCCGCCGCCGGTCTCGGTGAGGCCGTAGGTGGTGACCACGTTCGGCGGCACCTCGCTGGGCGGTGGGCTCCCGCCGAGGAGGATGCGCCGGAAGGAGGCGGCGCCCCGCCCCAGCCGGGCCAGGGTCGTCGGCACGAGCGACGTGAGGGTGGCCCGTGGGGCCGCGCCGGCCACGGCGGCCGCGTCGAAACCGGGCTGCACGAGCAGCGGCGTGCCTGTCACGAGCGCCCGGGTGACGATCGAGAGGCCACCCACGTGGGCCACCGGCAGGCAGCACAGCCAGGTGTCGGACTCGGCTACGACCTCGAGCGCCGCCGAGGTGGCCCGGGCGGATGCCACCACGGCGTCGTGGGTCAGGACCACGCCTCTGGGGGTGCCCGTGGTCCCGCTGGTGGCCACGACCAGGGCGTCGCCCGGCTCGGTGTCCTGCCCGCCCGGGCGGGGCCGGTAGCCCGCCGCGTCGATGACGCCGTGGGGGCGGAGGGCATCGAGGGCCGCGCTCCGGGCGGGGGGCGGCAGGCGGGGATCGACGGGCGCGATGGCGTCCCCGGCGTCCCAGGCCGCCCGCAGAGCCGCCACGAAGTCCTCCCCGCCCGGTAGCACCACCGCGGTCAGCTTCGGCACCGGGGCTAGGGTACGACCGTGCGAGTGGTTGCCCCCGGTCATGGTTGATCGTCGGGCACCCGCGCCCCTTGCATGAACCACTGGGTGGCCGGAGCCCGGCCCCGCACCCTGCCGGCCGCGCTCGTGCCGGTCGCGGTGGGCACAGCGGTCGCCCAGGCCGCCGGGCGGGCCATCGCCTGGCGCGCCGGCCTCGCCCTGGTCGTCGCCCTCGCCCTCCAGGTCGGCACCAACTACGCCAACGACTACGGCGATGGCATCCGCGGCACCGACGATGTCCGCGCCGGCCCGGTCCGGCTCGTGGCCGCGGGCCTGGCCTCGGCCCAGGCGGTGAGGCGGGCCGCGCTCGTGTCGCTCGGCGTGGCGGCGGCGGCCGGGCTGGTGCTCGCCCTGGTCGCCAACCCGTGGCTGGTGCTGGTCGGCGCGGCGTGCCTGCTGGCCGCGTGGGGCTACACCGCCGGCCCGTGGCCGTACGGGTACGTGGGTCTGGGGGAGGCGTTCGTGTTCGTGTTCTTCGGGCTGGTCGCCGTCGGCGGGACCGCGTACGTTCAGCTCGGCCGGCTGACCGGTCTGGCCGTGGCCGCGGGCGTGCCCGTGGGCCTATTGGCCACCGCCCTGCTCGTGGTCAACAACCTCCGGGACATCCCGGGCGACACCGTGGCCGGCAAGCGGACGCTGGCGGTCCGCCTCGGCCCGCCAGCCACCCGGGCCCTCTACGCCGGGCTGGTGGGCGGGGCGCTGGCGACCGGCGCCCTG
>WNFC01005733.1_pt1 | contig 19369 bp, 15 predicted proteins | sample 5400541 | NCBI WGS metagenome assembly WNFC01 (sample SAMN13153342, study PRJNA577476) | soil metagenome | isolation source: 120 cm saprolite under Douglas fir tree site 2 hole 2 replicate 1 | place: USA:California | collected 2015-04-18 | reverse complement strand
ACGCCGTAGCGGATCCCGAACTCCCGCGCCAACGTGGGCCAGGCGGGAGGATGCCCGAAGGCATCGGGCGAGTACAGCACGTCCAGCCGCCCGCCCAACCGCTCCGCGTCCGCGGCGCCGAGCAACAGGTTCCGCACCAGGCCTTCGCCCGACGCGATCTGCTCGTCGGCGAGCACGTACCACGGCCCCACCTGCAGCCGGCCCGTCTTCACGAGCGCCCGGACGTCCCCTTCACGGTCCGGGCGAGCCCGCAGGTAATCCTCGACCAGCACCGTTTGCCCGTCGAGCAGAAAACTGCGGTACCCCGGGTTCGCTTGCAGGCGCTCGATGAGATCGTCCGTGACCGCCACCAGGCGGGCCTGGAGCGCGGCGCGCGGCAGGTACCACTCGCGGTCCCAGTGGGTATGCGGGATCAGATGAAAGATCAGGCCGACCATCGCGCCTAAGGCTAAGGGGATGCCGGGAGTCCCGCGAGCGGCCATATTGCGACCCATGCTCAAACGCTCCCTGCTCGCGCTGCCCGCCATCGCCGGCGCGGCGCTCCTCGCCACTCGCCTCGTCCCGGGAGTGTTGCGGGACGGGTCCACGCTGCTCCCCACCGGCTGGCGCATCCGCCCGGCCGGCCGCGTCGTGCCGGTCGGCACGCTGCCCTTGAACCTGGTGACGCTCTCCGATGGGTCCGTCATGGTCACGAACGACGGCTACGGCGAGAACAGTCTGATGCGCATCGACCCGGTGCGCGCCCAGGTCGTGTGGCGCGTGCGGCTGCCCGCGGCGTGGCTCGGCCTGGCGCGCACGGGTCGGGACTGGCGCGACACGGTGTGGGCGAGCGGCGGCCCCACGAACCGAGTGTACCGCTTCGTGTGGCAGGGCGGCGCGTCGTGGATCAAGGACAGCGTCGCGCTCGCCGATTCCGGCGCGAAGCTCTACCCAGCCGGCCTCGCGCTCCTGCCGCGACAGGGGCTGGTAGCAGTGGTCGGCAACTTGAGCGATTCGGTCTACTTCATCGACACCGCCACGCTCGAGCGCCGGGGGTCACTCGCGGTGGGCCACCGGCCGTACACCGCGGTCGCGAGCGGGAGCAACCTGTACATCAGCGATTGGGGCGACTCGACCGTCTCCGTCGTCGACCTGTCCACGAGTCCGCCCGTGCGCCGAAACGCCCTGTTCGTCGGCCCCCACCCCTCGGCCCTGGTGGTGCGCGGCTCGGAGCTGCTCGTGGCCCTGGCGGGAGCGAACGGGGTAGCGCGCGTCGAACTCGAAACGGGCCAGGTGCGCGAGCAGCTCACGGTCGCGCTCGCGCCGCACGCACCTCCGGGCAGCGATCCCAACGCGCTCGCCCTCTCTCCCGACGGGCGCACGCTGTACGTCGCCATGGCCGGGAGCAACGCGGTGGCCGTCGTGCGCCTCGGCGCAAAGGGCATGCGCGTCGCGGGACTCATCCCCGCCGGATCGTATCCCAGCGCGGTCGCCGCCTCCGCGGACGGGCGCACCCTCTATGTCGCGAACGGAAAAGGCAACGGCTCCGGCGCGAATCCGGACGGCACGTACATCGGCAACGTGATCAGCGGCTCGGTATCCATCATCCCGGTTCCCGACTCCGCCGGGTTGCGGCGATACACCGCTCAGGTGTACGCCCTGAGTCCGTTTTCCAATGCGCGCCTCGGTCCGGCCGTCCGACCCTCCGACCGTCCGCCCGAGCTCAAGCACGTGGTCTATATCATCCGGGAAAACCGAACCTACGATCAGGTGTTCGGCGACGTGGCCCGCGGCAACGGCGATGCGCGTCTTGCGATCTTCGACGACGCGGTCACACCCAACGCCCACGCTATCGCCGCTCGCTGGGTGCTGTTCGACAACTTCTATGTGAACGGCGAGGTGTCCGCGGACGGCCACGAATGGACCAATCGGGCGTTTGCGAGCGACTACAACGAAAAGACGTGGCCCCAGGTCTATTCGAATCGGCGCGAGTGGGATCTGACGAGCGGCGAGGACCTCGCCAATCCGGGCGGGACCTACCTGTGGGACGCCGCGCAGCGGATAGGGCTTTCGGTGGTGAACTTCGGCGAGATGACCGAGTCAGACGACTCCGACTCGACCCTCACGCGCCCGGTGCGCACCAACATCCCGGGCTTGAAGAACGTCACGGCCACGAACTACCCCGGATTCGTGCTCGCCATCCCTGACACGACGCGCGCGCGGCTGTTCGCCGACTCGGTGGCGAGCTGGGACCGGCAGAACCGTTTCCCGGACCTGGTGATTCTGTGGCTCCCGCGCGACCACACGTCCGGCCGCCGCGCGTCACATCCCACGCCCCGAGCCATGGTGGCCGACAACGACCTCGCCCTCGGGTTGATCGTGGAGCGCCTCTCGCAATCCCCGGCCTGGTCATCGCTGGCGGTCTTCGTGCTCGAGGACGACGCGCAGAACGGCCCCGACCATGTGGACGCGCACCGGTCGGTGCTGCTGGTCGCGTCTCCCTACGCCCGTCGCGAGGAGGTGGACAGCACCTTCTATACGACCGCATCCGTGCTGCGCACCATCGAAGGGATCCTCGGCCTCGCGCCACTGAGCCAGTACGATGCCGGCGCTACCCCTTTGTGGAACGCCTTCACTCGACGCCCCGACTCGACGCCTTTTTCCCACGTGCCGAACACGTGGCCCCTCCATGAGCTCAACCCGAGCGCCTTTCGCTCTCGCATCCCGGCCAGCGACCTGGCAGAGGCGGATGAAGCGGACGAGATGGAGCTGAATCGCGAGATCTGGGAGAGCGTCCGGCCGGGAGAGCGCATGCCAGCACCCCGGAGCGCCATTCTACAGGGACGCTAGCCCGCTCACATCCTCCGGCCGTTTCAGGTGCACGTGGGCCACCCGGCGACCCCGAGCCAAGAGCGCCCGAATGTCCCCCCGTGCCTGCGCGCGCTTCAGCCGCCCGAAGGTCGTACCCATTTCCGGGATCTCGGCGTCCTCAGCGTCCTCCGTGGTCACGACCAGGAAGAGCCCCGTGTTCGGTCCGCCCTTGTGCAGCTGCCCAGTGGAGTGGAGGTAGCGCGGCCCGAACCCGAGCGTGGTCGCACAGCTCAGCTCGCGGGCCCAGGCCGCGCGCACGGTCTGCAAGCGAGCCGCAATGTCGGGAGCGGGCGGGAGGTATGCGAGCATGGCGAGATAGTCGCCCGGCCGGAACGCGCGACGCAACTCTTCGGCACTCATGGTCGGCAGGGGCGCAGCTTGCTGCGCCGCAGCACCCTCCGCGTGTCCCTGCGCCAGCTCGGCGCGCGCCAGGGCCTTCGCCTCCTCCACGTCGGGCTGGTCGAATGCGTTGACTCCCAACCGGGTGCACAGTGCCTCCGTGGTGTACTCCCACGCCAGGAACTCGACGCCGAGCGAGAGCGGATCGGCCGAGAAGTCGCTCACGATCTGACTGTCGGGGCGCAGCGTCATCATCGGGTCATCGACCACCGGGACCACACCGCGTCCGCCTTTCCCGGTGCTTTCCGCCACGAGCTGCTCGATCCAGTCGGCCAGCCGCGCCACCGGCGGCGGCGGCCGCAGCACCAGTTTGTCCCGCCCCGCCAACACTGCTCCGGCGAGCCTGGTCCCGCGCGTCCGCGCGGCGTCCGGGTCGACGGCCAGCGCCCGCTCGAGGAGAACGCGGCCGTCCACGCCAAGCAGAGCGGCGGGAAGCATGCCGACCACCGTGAGGGCGGCATACCGGCCGCCCACATCCGGCGGGTGGGGGAACACGGCCCGGAAGCCGCGCTCGCGCGCCAGGGTCTCGAGCGGGCTGCCCGGGTCGGTGATGGCGACGAAGCGCGCCGCATCGGCGCGCGCGGCGAAGTAGCGATAGAACCCGAGCGTCTCCACGGTGCTGCCGGATTTGCTGCAGATGACGAACAGCGTGCGGTCGGGCTCGACCGCGCGCGCCACCGCGAGCACGGCGCTCGGGTCGGTGCTGTCGAGCACGGACAGGGACGGGTTCGCGAAGCTGGACGCGAGCACCTCCGGCGCGAGGCTCGACCCGCCCATCCCGCACACGATAGTGCGGGTCAGGCCGTCACGCCGCGCCGCGTCCGCGAAGCGCACGAGTTCGTCCCACTGCGCGAGCGAGGCGTGCGGCGCGGTCGTCCAGGCCAGGCGGTTCATATGGCCGCGAAACTTAACGCCCTCGCGGTGGGTCGCGTGCACCGTTAGGTTAGCGGCATCGGTCGTGCCTTCCCTCAACCGGCAGACTCGCGCGCTGGTGGCGATCGCAGCCGGGTCCTTCCTCGCGATCGTGCTGGCCTACGTGCTCATCCCCGCGCCCCGCCGCGCGCTGGTGGCCGATGTGTCGAGGACGTGGGCGATGGTATACGCGATCGCCTGTTGCGCCGTCGCCGCACGCCGCCACCCCTCACCCGACCAGCGGCGTGCCTGGGTGTGGATCGGCGCCGGCTGCGTCTTGTTCCTGGCGGGTCAGCTGGTTTGGACGTACTACGAAGTGGTCCTCGGCGCGACGCCGCCCTACCCCTCGCTCGCGGACGTGGGCTTCCTGGGCGTGTACGTCTGCTTTCTGGTGGCCGTGACGAAGCTGGTCGGCGCCGAGCCACGCCGCCGATTCGATCACGAGCTGCTGATCGACACCGTGCTCGTCACCCTCACGGCGGGCGCCCTCGCTTACGAGTTCCTCCTGAAGCCGCTTTTCGCCTTGGGGAACAGCGTCCCGTCGCTGCTGACGAGCATCGCCTGGTCCATCGGTGGCATCGCCGTGCTCTGGTTGATCCTGGTCGAGCTGCTGCGCCACACCCGGGTTCCCCTGGCAGCGGCGGGTGTCGTGTCCGCGCTGGCGGTCCTGTGCGTGACCAACGTCGTGTACGCCACCACCGCCCTGCGAGGCGCGTTCCGTTCGGGCGACGTGGTCGACCTCGGCTGGGACGCGGGGCTATTGCTGCTCGCCGCGGCCGCGGCCGTGGCGCCCGCCGCGCCGCCGACCGGGGAGGCCGGCGCGCGCACCATCTCGGGCAACGCGGCGCGCAGCGCGGCGCTCGTGATCGGGCTCGCCGGCATCGGCGCGGTCGCGATCAAAAACGCGTTGTCCCCCGAGCCCGACGTGGGAAGTGCCGTACTCGTCGCGCTGGCGGTCGTGATCATCGGGCTGCGACTGGTCCATTCCACCCGCGCCGACCGTCGCTACGCGGCGCTGCTCGAGAGCGAGGTCGCGAGCCAGACGCGGTCGCTGATGGACTCGCTCGCGGCCACCGCGGCCGCGGAGCGCAATCTGCGGCTCGTCATAAACGCCTTGCCTGATTCGATCGTGGTGGTCGATCGCGAGGGCCGCATCCTCGAATCCAACGGGCCGACGCGCGTCATGGGGGCGCTGCCCGGACCACCGGAAAACCGCAGCATCTTTGAGTTCCTGGGTTCCGACGCGGCGGCCGTGGTCCGGGAGAAGTTGGCGGCGGCATTCAACGGTGAGATCCAGCGGTTCGAGATTCCCTTCTCGCGCGACGACGGCACCAACGGGCTCGCCGCCGCGCTGTACGCCCCCATCCGCGAAGGCAGCGGGATCGCCCGGGTCCTGATCCTGGCGCGCGACATCACCGAGCAGAAGCGCAACGAGTCCCAGTTCCAGCAGGCCGAGAAGCTCGCCGCCATGGGACAGCTCGTGAGCGGCGTGGCCCACGAAATCAACAACCCGGCGGCGATCATCTCCGGCTTCGCGCAGACCTTGCTCCTGGACGACCTGAAGCCCGAGCAGCGCGACCCGGCGGCGATCATCTCCGGCTTCGCGCAGACCTTGCTCCTGGACGACCTGAAGCCCGAGCAGCGCGAGACGCTGCAGATGATGTACGACGAAGCGACGCGCATCGGACGCATCACCTCCAATCTGCTCGCGTTCGCCCGCGCCGGCTCGAAACAGCGCGCCCTGGTGGACATGAACGACATCGCGCGGCGCACGTTCGCCCTGCGCTCCTACCACCTGACGACGCTCAACATTGCGGTCACACTCGACCTAGATCGGGACGAGCCGAAGATCTGGGCTGACGCCTCCGAGCTCCAGCAGCTGATCCTCAATCTGCTCATCAACGCGGAACAGGCGCTCCTGACGGTGGAGGGGCCGCGCACCATCGTCGTTCGTACGCGCGCCGACGAGGGCGAGGCCCGACTCGAGATCGCCGACTCCGGCCCCGGGATCCCAGCCGAGATTCGGGGCAAGATCTTCGACCCGTTCTTCACCACCAAACCCGAGGGCGTAGGCACCGGCCTCGGGCTCTCCATTTGCTACGGCATCGCCCGGGAGCACGGCGGCCGGCTCTGGGTGGAGTCGGAGCCCGGGCACGGAGCCCTGTTCGGAGTGACCCTGCCGCGCGACCCGCGCGAGGAATCCCGGCCCCAGCCGAAGCCACCCCATGTCGCGCCCGCCGCCGGCGCGCTCGCCGTGCTCGTGCTGGACGACGAGATCGCGCTCCGCAACGCACTGTTGCGGTTCCTCGAGCGCCGCGGGATTCACGGTGTGGGCGTCTCCGACGGAGCCGAGGCGCTGCGCGTGCTGCAGCAGCGTCGCTTCGACGTGATCATTTCCGACGTCCGCATGCCCGGGATGAGCGGACGGGAGTTCCTCGAGCGGCTGCAGCGGGATCGCCCGGAGCTGGTCGCGCGGGTCGTGTTCAGCACGGGCGACACCTTCGCCCCGGACACCGCCGCCCTCCTGAAGGAGTCGGGGGTGCCGACAGTGACCAAACCGTTCGACTTCGCGATGCTCGAGCGGATGATCCGGGAAGTCGCTACCCGCTGAGCGAGCTACTTCGCGAGCAGCCGGTAGACGCCGTACCCGACCCCAGCCAGGAGCAATACGAGCACGAGCAGGACGCCGACGAGGCGCCCGAGCCTGCGCCGGGCATTCCCCGGTCGACGCGCCACCGGTATTTCGGGTGCTGTGCCAAGGCCTTCGACGATCAGGGTGGGTCCGCCGCGTCCCAGGGTTATCCGGTCGCCGAGCCGGAGGGGCACTGCGGTCGTGACCGGCTCGTCGTTCAGAAAGGTGCCATGCTTGGAGCCGGCGTCACGCACGGCCAGCCCGCCCGATGGGCCGACCGTGAGCTCCGCATGGATGCGGGATACGACGGACTCGGATGCGTCGACCGGCTGGACCTCACACTCGTGACCACGCCCGATCCGGATGCGTACGCCCCGCGCACTGTAATGGCGTCCAGTCCCTGCGTCGAGCAGGGTGATGCCGTACGCCCGCGCCCCGAGCCGATCGGTCACGGCTGCCACCTCAGATGGCGCGCGGCGCGCCTCCCCTGGCGCGACGATCCGGGACGAGGCGGCGCGGCACGAGGGAGCGTCGTACGGCACGGCGGCGCTCGCCGCCGGCACGACGCGGTTGGCCGGCGCGGCGCTCCGTGGGCACCGGCGTGTCCGCGGTCCGCCGCTCGGTCGGCTCCCGTCGATCGACGCCAGAGCGCCGGTCGTCTAGCAGGCGCTGGTCGCCTCGGGTGCGGCGGTCGGGGAGCGGTTCGTAACCCATGGGGCGCCCTCTCGCTGGCGGCGGGTGGGCGGCAAACTTATCGGCCGGGGGCACCCCCGGCTAGGGTGATGCTAGCTTTGAGCACGTCATGGACAACCTGGCCCATACCCTCGTTGGCGCCGCGCTGGGCCGCGCCGTCGGCGGTGACGAGCTGCCGGCCGCCGGATGGATCGGCGCGATCGCCGGAAATGCCCCGGACTGGGCCGAACTGTTCCTGAAGCCGGGCTTATGGGCGCACCCCGCCGGGGGCGAGTACCTGGTCTACCATCGAGGGATTACGCACTCCTTCGTAGGGGCCGCGGTCGAGATCGTGGCCCTGACCGGTGTGGTTACCGTCCTCCTGCGGTTGTGGGCCCGCCGCGCGGGTGTCCCCCCACCGCCTTGGCGCTGGGTCGCCGCGTGCGTGACCGCGACCGTCGCGAGTCACCTCTACCTCGATTGGCAGGGATCCTACGGTTTGCGACCGTTCCTTCCGTGGAGCGCGCAGTGGTACTACGCCGATTGGCTCGCAATCGTCGATCCCTTTTTCTGGCTGCTACCGCTCGTGGCGCTCGCGTGGGGCGCGCGCCGCCACTGGGCACCGGCGCTCGTGTACCTCGCCACGCTGATGGGCGTCACGATTCTCGTGCTGTGGCGCGGCGACCAGCTCTTCGTCTGGTGGGTGCGTGTGGCGACGGTCGTGTTCGCCGCGGTCGGCGTGGTGGGCTGGATGCGGCACTGGTTCGGGGTGGCAGGGCGCCGCCGCGCCGCGGGGTACGGCCTGGTCGTGCTCGCGGCCTACATCGCCGCGCATGCCGCGGTGAGCGTCCCGGTCAAAGCGCAGATTCGCGCGGCCGCGATACAGCGGTTCGGACCCGATGCCTCGTGGGCGGCGCTCACGATCCTGGGGCGCCCCTTCCGCTGGGAAGCGGTCTCCGTGTCGCGGGACAGCGTCGCGGGACAGGGATGGGTCGTGGCTCGACACCTCGACCATCGCGCCGTGCGCGCGGCGCTCCTCACCACGCAGGGCCGCGCGATCGCGCAATTCGCGCGGTTCCTCGCGGCGGCCGTGGATTCGAGCGGCGGCGACGTGCGCGTGGCGCTGTGGGATGTGCGCTACCATGGGTCCGGGTCGGGGGCCGCTGGCTGGGCCAACGTGCAGGTGCGGCTGCGATGAGCCACCCGACCCCTCCCGCCGACCTGCTGGACGACGTCGTCCGCGCCCTCACGCCGGCGTTCCGTCTGGACCAGCGAGTGGCTGCCGCGCCCGAGCGCGCCGTGTACCATGCCTGGGACCGGGTGCTGAAACGCTCCGTCGCCTTGCACGTGCACCTGGCGCCCGACACGCCCGGGCGCGCCTGGTTCCTGCGCGAGACCGAGACGCTGGCGGCGCTCGACCATCCGGCGATTCGCCACGTGTACGCGGCCGGCCTGGTCGGGAGCCTCGCGTACCGTACAGCCAATTGGGTCGAGGGGGAGAGCCTGGCCGAAGCGCTGCGCCGCGGTCCGCGCGCAATTCCCACGGCGCATGCGCTGGTGCGCGACCTGCTCGGCGCCGCCGAGCACGCCCACGCGCGCGGCGTGATTCTGCGTCGCATCGTCCCGTTGACGCTCATGCTCGACCTCACGGGCCGGGCGGTGATCACGGACCTGCGCTATTGCAACTGGTGCCTCCCGAATGTGCCGCCGGAGGAGCAGGGTGCGGGCGGGGCCTTCGTTGCGCCGGAAGTGCGAGCCGGAAGCCCCGGCGAGCCCAGGAGCGACGTGTACGGCGTGGCCGCCCTCGTCTACTACGTCCTGACGGGTCAGGAGCCGGATCTGGATCCGGCGCGCATCACGCCGCCGCGCCAGCTGCGGCCAGCCGTGCCGGCGGCGCTCGAGCGGGTGCTGCTGCGCGCGCTGCAGGCCGCGCCGAGCGCCCGCTACTACACGGCGACGGAGATGCTCGAGGATTTCGTGAGCGACGCGGGCGTGTTTCAGGAGCCGGCGGCGGCACCGCAAGTGGCCGAGGCGGGGTTCGAGCGCCGCCTGCGGCGCGCGCTCGGCGACGACTACGAGCTGCTAGAGGAGATCGGGTCCGGCGGTTTCGGCCGGGTGTATCGCGCACGCGACCTGGGGCTCGAGCGAGACGTCGCGATGAAGGTCCTCCACCCCTCGCTCACCACCGATCCTTCGGTCATGGAGCGGTTCCGGCGGGAGGCGCAGCTCGCGGGCGGGCTGCGCCACCCGAGCATCGTCAACATCTACGACATCAGGAGCCGGGCGGGGCTGCAGTGGTACACGATGGAGCTCGTGCCGGGGAGCAACCTGGCGCAGCTGGTCCACAAGCAGGGACCGCTTCCGCTCGATCAAACCGTCCGCCTGATCGACCAGGGCCTGTCGGCGCTGGAGCACGCGCACGCGCTCGGCCTGGTGCATCGGGACTTGAAGCCCGAGAACATGTTGATCGAGCCGGACGGCCGGTTACGCATCACCGACTTCGGGCTGGCGCTCGCGCTGCGCGGCGACGCCCGCTTTGGAGGCGCCACGTCCCGCAGCGGCACGCCGCAGTTCGCGTCGCCGGAGCAGCTGCTGGGCGAACGGGTGGATCAGCGCGCCGATCTGTATTCGCTCGCCGCCACGGCGTACTTCGCCCTGCTGGGCCGCCCGCCGTTCGAGGGACCCACCCCGGAAGCGATTATCGCGCGCCAAACCACCGAGGACCCGCCCTCACTTCATGACTCGCGCAAAGACGTGCCGCGCGAGCTGGAGGACGTGTTGCGGAAGGCGCTGGCGAGTGAGCCCGCGGCGCGTTACCCGACGGCCACCGCGTTCCGCGACGCCGTGCGCCGGTCGCGGGGGCTGCTGTTCCGGTTGCGGGCGCTGCTCTGGGGAAAGTGAACCGAGGCCCGTCAGCGCCAGCGGAAGATCTGCAGTGCCAACACGAAGCTCACCAGCCCCCACGCCGTCACGATGCCGAGCGGGGCGCCGAGCTGGGTCAGCCGGCTGCCGTCGATCATCACGGCGCGGAGGGCGTCGTTCAGTGCCGTGAGCGGCAGGGCTTTCACGAAGGGCTGCAGCGCGTCGGGGAAGCGGGCGTATGAGAAGAACGTGCCCGACAGGATCCACATCGGCAGCATCACGAGGTTCATCAGCCCGGAGACCGCCTCTATGGTGCGGGCGCGGCTCGCCACCAGCATGCCGAGCCCGGCGAACGACAGGGCGCCGAGCACCGTGATGAATGCGACCGCGGCGAACGAGCCGCGGACCCCCACGTGGAACACCCACCAGCCGAAGCCCACGAGCGCCGCGACTTCGAGGAACAGAAACACGAGCCGGGACAGGATGAACGAGAGCAGGTAGTGACTGCGGCGCATCGGGGTCGCCATGAAGCGCTTGAGCAGCTTCTTGGTACGCGCCTGCACAACTGAGAATCCCACGCCCCACAGCCCGCTCCCCATGAGGTTCATGCCGAGCAAGCCGGGGATCAGGAAGTCGATGTAGCGCGAGCCCAGCTCAGTGACCCGCTGGTCCGCGACGCGCGCGGGATCGGCGCGACCGCGGGCGCGCTGCAGCACCTCGTCGGCTTCGAGGCGGGCCAGGCGACTCTCCGTGCGGGTCGAGTCGTACCGATACACCAGCGGATCGCCCGGGACCACGAGCAGGGCCACGCGGCCGGTGCGGAGCTGGAGCCGCGCCTCACCCGAATCGAGCACCGCCGCCGTGAGCCCCGGCGCGCGCGCCAGCGCGGTGGCCATGGCGCTGTCTCCGGCGCCGCGCAGCACCGCCACCCGCAGCTCGCCCGGCCCCCGATTCCGAAACGCAATGCCGAGCGCGAACGCCAGGACGATCGGGAACCCGAACACCCAGAAGATCGCTTCGGGCTCGCGATAGAACTCCCGCATGCGGGCGAGCGTCAGCTGCACGAGGGGATGGTCACGCATCGCGCAGCTGCCGGCCGGTGAGCGACACGAACACGTCTTCCAGGGTCGCGTGGTGGGTGGCGAGCAGCGAGAGCTCGGCGCCGCGCCGCTCCAGCAGCCCCAGGAGGGCGGGTACGGCGCGATGCACTTCGGCCACCGTGAGGGCGGTGCGATCGAGCCCCGGGCGCACCGCGCGCACGCCCGGCAGCGCGGACAGTTCCGAGGGGGTCGGCGCGCGCGTCGCACCGTCGGCCAGGGCAAACTCCACGACGTGCTCGGCGCCGAGGGAGGCGATCAGAGAGCGGGGCGTGCCGAGCGCGATGACCTTCCCATGGTCCATGATGGCGACCCGGTCGCACAGACGCTCGGCTTCTTCCATATAGTGGGTGCTGAGGAGCACCGTGCCGCCAGCCGCCCGGAAGCGGCCGATCACGTCCCACAGCTGGCGGCGCGATTGCGGGTCCAGGCCCGTGGTCGGCTCGTCGAGGAACAGGAGCTCCGGTTGGGACACGAGCGCGCACGCGACCGCGAGGCGCTGCTTCTGGCCGCCCGAGAGCTTCCCCACCCACGCGCCGCGCTTCTCCTCGAGCCCCACCAAGCCGAGCACCTCTTCGACGGAGTGCGCCGCCCGATAAAAGCTGCGGAACAGCCGCACGGTCTCTTCGACGGTGAGCTTGTCGGCGAGCTGGGTATCCTGCAGCTGAATGCCCAGACGCTCGCGCAGCGCGCGGGTGTTGGCGCCACCCGTCCATCGCATTCCGAGGATCTCGACCTCGCCCCGGTCGGGCGCGGTGAGCCCCTCGAGGATTTCGATGGTGGTGGTCTTCCCCGCCCCGTTGGGCCCCAGCAGGCCGAAGCACTCGCGCGCGTTGACGGTGAGATCGAGCCCGGCGACCGCGACGACATCGGCGTATCCCTTGACGAGCCCGACACAGTGGATTGGAGGCGCGAGCAAGGTCAGGCCGGCTTCTTCGGCTCCAGCGGTGTGGTGGCGTGCTTCATCGCGACATCGAGCTGCATAAAGAGGCTGCTCACCGCATCGCCCAGCACGCGGATCTTCATGTTGATTCCGCCGCCGCGACTGGCCATGACCGACATGGTGCCGGCGACGTCGGCGATGGTCCCCACGTTCGCGGTGAGCGCCCGCTGCCGCATCTGCGATGCCTCGTTCGAAATCTTCTCGGTCAGCTGCTGAATGGTGCGGGTCTGGCCCGCCCGGTTCGCCTCCAGCTCGGTGACCAGGCGTTTCAGATGATGGGCCGCGTGCTGAAACTCCTCGATCTCCTCGATCCGACGGATCTGGTCAGGGGTGAGTTTCTGGTGCGCCATCGTGTCTCAATTCTGAGCGCCGAGCGCTTCGCTCAGGACGCGTCCGTCGAGCGGCTGGGCGGGCGTGAGCTCGAGCAGCCGCGCCAAGGTCGGCGCGATGTCCACGGTACTGACCCGCCCGGTATATACGCCGCGTCGGACCCCCGCGCCCCACAGGATGAGCGGGACATGCGAGTCCAGCTCCGTCGGCTGCCCGTGCATCGCGATGGCGGCGTTCGCGAGACTCCAGATCGAGTACGGCTTGAGCGTCGCGACCAGCTCCACACCGCCATCCGCCGGCACCTGGTGGATCCACCGGCGCAATACCGGATCCGTCGTGTCCTTGGGAGCGAGATCGGCGGCGCGGTCGACACGGGCTACGCCGGGCAGCGCCCGCAGCCGGGTCGCCACGTCAGCGACTACGCTGTCCACGTTCACACCCTGGGCGACCAGCTTGGCGCGATCGGAGACCAGCAACATCCCACTCTCGAGCTGGAACCAATCGCCGCCGCCGGCGCGCTGGTCGAGCACCGCGTTCACGCCCTGGATGATCGTGTCGGGGATCACCCGCACCGCTCCCGGGTGCCCCATGGTACGAGAGCGCTCGGGAAACGGGGTCACGCCGTGGTCCGCGGTGAGCACCACCAGGACGTTGGTTCTTCCATAGCGGACAAACAGCTGCTCGAGGAACCGGCCGAGATAGCGATCCAGCCGCACCACCTGGTCGTGAATCTCACGGGAATCGGGGCCGTACGCGTGACCGACGTAGTCGGTGGTGGACAAACTCACGGCGAGCAGGTCGGTGGCACCACGCCCGCCGAGCTGTAGGGCGCGGACTCCCTCGAGCGCGAAGGCGAGCGTGAGCGAGTCCATCGTCGGCGTGGCGACGAAGGCGAGGGCCGCCTCGCCGCTGTCGGTCGGGAGTCGGTGGGGAAACACCACATCCCGCCCCTGATTCTCGTAGGCGACGCTGTCGGGCTCGGAGTACTCGCGCTCCGGCAGGAATAGCGTCCACAGTGTCCCAGCAGCGCGGAAGGGAATACGCTGCCCGTTGAATACCCGGACCCACGTCGGGAGCGAATCCGCGTAGTACCGACTCGTGGTGAAGAAACCCCCGAAATACCAGTAGACGCGCTCCTTGGCCCGGCCGATGGGCAGAATCGCACCGCGGTCCTTCCCCGAAATCGAGAGAGCCCGCGCACCCGGCTCCGCAGCCTTGAGCCAGTCGAAGAACGCAGTCCCGCGAAAGCGCATGGGGGACGCACCCGGGCCGTTGACGCCGATCAGTGGCGCGGCCGGATCCTGCACACCAGCGAGGTTGCGGGTGATGCCGGTGTGCGCGGGCCAACGCCCCGACAGAATCGTCGCATGCCCCGGAGCGGTCTCGGTGACCGCATGGTCCTGGTAGGCGTCGGTGAACGAGGCTCCGGTCTTCAGGAGCGTCGCGAACCCGCCCTTCAGCTGCGGGCGGTAGCGATCCAGGTAATCCGGCCGCAGCTGGTCCACCGTGATGACCACGATGAGCCGTGGCCTGGGGGCGGGCGCGGTTCCGGCGCCGAGGCCCGCGAGCAGCAGGACGAGGGATCGAATCATGGGCGAAAGCTAGTCAGGCGGGAGCGGCTACTGGAGCCTCCCGCCGCTCCCGGAATGCCATGAACCCCGCGACGGCCACGATGGCAGCCGCGAGCAGGAACGGGACGCCGTGCCCGAGCCCGTCGAAGGCGAGGGTCGCTCCGACCGGGCCCACGATGCTCATGCTCCCGCGGAACGTCTGCTGCGCGCCCATGACCAGCCCGAGCTCGTGCTTGGCGGTGCGCTGACTCACGAGCGACGTGGACGCGGGAAACAGCAAGGCGGTCCCCACCGGCACCAGAATGAGAAACACGATGAAGAGCGCCATCCCGGGAGCTCCCGGCGTCAGCGCCGCCGGCAACGGCATCAGCGCCAGCCCGAGCCCGAGCAGCACGGTGCCGATCTGCATCGTGCGCACTTCACCGAAGCGATCGTTGAACCAGCCGACGAGCCAGATGCGCATCAGGACACCCACGATCCCGAAGATGGGGAAGAAGTATCCGATCGTGTCCTCAGTGACGGCGTACGTGTCCTTCAGGTACAGCGCGAGCACTCCGATCACGACGTTCAAGGCCAGCATTCCGACCACGTAGATCCAGATCACTCGATGCGCCGGCGTCGCCGGGTGTCGCATGATCTCCCACAGGGCCTGGCGCACGGACCGGCTTTGCGTCGGCGCGACATACCGCCCGCTCGGCGTCGTCGTGTGACCATCCGAGACGCGCGACTCCGGCAGCCATCTCCAGGCGAAGTACACGTTGATCAACACCAGGGCCGCGGCCACGACGCCCGGAACTTCTGTGCCGAACCGGTGCGCCACGGAACCGATGATCGGCCCGACGACCACGCCCGCACTCGTCGCCGCAGACAACCATCCCAGGGCCTTCGCCCGCTCGGCAGGCGCCATGGTGTCCGCCACGTACGCTTGCGCGACGCCGGTGGTCCCTCCTCCCAGTCCCTGGACGATGCGAGATGCGAACAGCAGCCACAGCGTGTTGGCAAACCCGAAGATCAAATACGCGAACGCGGAGCCTGCAAGACCGACAATGAGCGCCGGCCGGCGACCGTAGCGATCGGAGACCTTCCCCCACACGGGCGACGAGACGAGCTGGGCGACCGCGAAGGACGCGATCAACGGCCCCACCATCCACTCCGGCGCGTGGAGGCGCAACGCGTAAAAGGCCATGAGGGGAGCGACCAGCATGAGCCCCAGCATGTCCACGAAGCAAACGGCCATCAGCACCGACAAGCGCTTCATCGTCTCGCTCCCACGCCCAGGACCACGGCGCTCAGCACCATCAGGATCACGCCGAACCCCGCCGCCACACCCAGCTCCGACACGCGCAGGCTCGACATGATCTCGATCGCGATCGGCCGATTGTCTGGCGTATACAGGACGATAGACGTCACGAAGTCGCCGAGCGCCGCGACAAACGCGAGGCTGCCGCCCGCGGCGAGCGCCGGCTTGAGGAGCGGCAACGTGACCCGCCGGAACGTGGCCCAGCGCCCGGCGCCGAGGCTCGCCGCCGCCTCGTCGAGCGCGGGGTCGAGCTGCCGATACCCCGCGAGGACGGCGCGTCCCGTCACCGGCAGGTTGCGCACGAGATAGGCGAGCGGCAGCAACACCGTCGTCCCCACCAGCACCCAGCGGAGGGTGAGCGGGTCGTGCTTGCTGAACGTCGTCAGGAGCGCCAGGGCGAACACCGTTCCTGGGAGCGCCCAGGGCAGCGCGAGCAGGGCTTCAATCGGACCGCGGAACTGCCACGGCCGCCGTCTCCCAACGAGGGCGCCGGCGACCAGCGCCACAACGACCGCGGCGAACGTGCTCACGCCCGCCATCCACACCGAATTCACCAGCGGACGCAGCCGCTCGGCCTCGCGGAACAGTCGCGCATAGTTCACGATCGACAGCACCGGCGGCAGCGTCTCGGTGGTCCAGGTGCCGTACGGGACGAGCGAGACCAATACGAGCGTCAGGTGGGGCAGCAGCAGCACGACCGCGAAGACCCAGCCCGCCGTGGTGGCGAAGGCGCGGACGCCGGCCCGGCGAATCGGCCGCCGGCGGGGGGCCGTCCCCTTCCCGAGTGCCGTGAGAATGTCGTCGCCCTCGGTGCGGCGGAGCAGCGCGAAGCCCAGGACCGCCACCAGCGCGAGCGCCACGGTCTCGACCATCGCGAGGGGCAGCTCGCCGTTGAGCTTGGTGGCGACAATCTGTGTGGTCATGACGCGAAACCCGCCGCCGAACACGTACGGCGCGCTGAACGAGCCGAGGGCAGTCATGAACACCAGCAGCGCCGCCCCGGCGAGTGAGGGGCGCAGCAGCGGCAGGATCACCCGGCGCAGCGTGTCCCACCGCCCGGCGCCGAGCGCCTGGGCCGCCTCCAACATCGACGCGTCCAGCTTCGCGAGCCCGGCGCGGGCGAACAGGTAGAAGTACACGTACATCGAGTACGCGTGCACCAGCAGGATCGCGCCGGCCCCCTGCAGCCGCCACGGCGGCTGCGAGAGGCCGAGCAGCCGCTGGATCGCACGCGCCACGAACCCGGACTCGCCGTACAGAAACAGGAATGCGATCACGCCGACGAACGGCGGCAGCACCGCCGGCAGGGCGATGACGGAGCCGAGAGTCTTCCGGCCGGGGAAGTCGAGCCACTCGAACAGAAACGCGAGCGGCACGCCGATCGCGGCCGCGAGCGCTACGCTTACCACCGAGATCCAGACGCTGGCCCACAGCACGCGCCACTCGCCGGGGCGCGACACGAACGCCGCGAGCGCGTCCCCTGCCGCGGCATCGTACACGACGATCACGATCGGATACAGCACCAACCACACCAGCAGCAACGTGAACGCCGCCCGCGTCGCGAAGCCGAGCCGCGCGTTCACGCGGGCTCCTCGGGGAACGTCAGGACCCGCACCGCTTCGAGGTACACACGATCGCCCACGCGCGCCGCCTCCGGCCGGGCCAGGACCTCGAGCCGATCCGCCGTCTCCGTCTCGACCAGATAGAAGGCGGCGGCGCCCGTATAACGCCGCTCCCGCACCACGCCCGGCACGCCGGCATCCGCCAGCGCCAGACGCTCGGGCCGGACCACCAGCACTTGACCCGGAGCCGCCCCGAGCATCCGCGCCATTTTGCCGCGGAGCACATTGGCCCGGCCGACGAACATGGCGACGAACAGGCTCGCCGGATGCTCGTACAGCTCGTCGGCCGTGTCGAGCTGCTCGAGGCGCCCGGCCTGGAGTACCGCCACCCGGTCGCCCAGATCGAATGCCTCCTCCTGCTCGTGGGTGACGAAGATGGTCGTAATCCCGACGCGCTTGATGAGCGCCCGCAGCTCGCGCCGCGTACGCTCGCGCAACGACGGGTCCAGGTTGGACAGGGGCTCGTCCAGGAGCAGCACGCGCGGCTCGGGCGCGAGCGCACGCGCGAGGGCCACCCGCTGCTGCTGCCCCCCCGAGAGCTCCTGCACGCGCCGCCGCTCGAACCCCTCGAGGCCCACCAGCCCGAGGGCCTCCGCCACCTTGGGGCCGTTCGCACCCCGTCCGGTGAGTCCAAACGCGACGTTCTCACCCACGTCGAGGTGGGGGAACAGCGCGTAATGCTGGAACACCATCCCACAGCGTCGCTTTGCGGGCGGCACCGCTGTCACGTCCTCCCCCGCGAGCACGATGCGACCGGCGTCGGGGGTCTCGAACCCTCCCAGGAGGCGCAGCACCGTGGTCTTGCCGCTGCCCGAAGGGCCGAGCAGCACGAGAATCTCGCCGCGCGTGACTTCGAGCGAGAGGGGTCCGACGGCCACGGTGTGCGACCATTGCTTGCGCACACCGTCCAGGGTGACGAACCCGCTCATCGCGCCTGATTCCGCACGGTCTGATCCCAGTAGCGCATCCAGTCCGCCCCCCGCTCGGCCAGCAGGTCCCAGTCCACGTCGGCGACCTGCATCACGCGCCGGACCTCGCGCGCCCACGGCGGCAGGGAGTCCACGGGCAGATCGAGCCGCGCCGGCAAGCGATAGGCCTCCCCGGTCGCGGCCAGCTGCGCGGCGACGCTGCCGACGTACTCCACGAACGCTCGCGCCTGGGCGCCGTGGCGCGCGTTGCGCACCACGCCGATCGCATCCTCGATCACCGGCGTCCCGCTCTTCGGAAAGACATAGCCGAGCGGCAGGCCGTCGCGCCTGCTGAGCAGGATGTCCGGCAAGTCCCAGATGGTCACCAATCCTTCCTGGCGCACGATCTTCTGGTCGAGGAGCGGACCGTTCAGCACGTATTCTTTGGTCTGCGCGTCGAGCCGCCGCAGCCACTGGAACCCCGCGGCCGTGTCGTGCGTCTGCTGCAGGCCGCGTTCGATGATCATGCCCCACACGGCACGCATGGTGCCGGAGGCAAGGGGGTCGCGGATCAGGATCTTGCCTTTCCAGCGCGGGGCGAGGAGGTCGTCCCAATCCTCAGGGGCCTGTTCCGGCTTTACCGCCTGTTCCGCGTAGACAATGACCGCGGGCGTTTCATAGGCGGCGAAGTACAAGTCCCCGGGCGCGCGCCCGTGGGGCGCGATGACCTCCGCCCAGCCGGGCCGGAACGGCTCGAGCAGCGAGTCGCGCGCACCGCGTGCGAAGATCGTCGCAGGGCCGCCGAACCACACGTCCGCCTGGGGGTTGGCGCGCTCCGAGCGCAGCCGGTCGTACACCTCCTGCGAGCCCATGTCGAGCCAGCGCACGTCGATCTCGGGGTGCAACTGCTCGAAGCGACGCTCGAGTAGTGTGAGGAGGTCGCGGCCGTGGGGCGAGTAGATCACGAGCGGCGTGCGACCGTCGCCCCGGCAGGCGATCGACAGCAGGGCGAACAGGAGCGCACAGGCGAGCCGCATTCTATTGCTTGCCCAGCGCCAACAGGTTCGCAAACAACCGATACGCCCCGGGTACACCCGCGGGCAGCTGCCGGAAGAAGCTCAGCCCGGCGTAGACATAGGTGCCCTTGCCGAGCGCGGCCGGCAGGAGCCCGCCCTGGAGAGGCGGCTCGCCGGGATCGTGCATCTCGAGCAGCGGCGTGTAGGCGGGATCCCAATCGTGCGCAAAATAGAGTCCGCGCTCCTGCACCCAGC
>WNFC01002625.1_pt1 | contig 19371 bp, 22 predicted proteins | sample 5400541 | NCBI WGS metagenome assembly WNFC01 (sample SAMN13153342, study PRJNA577476) | soil metagenome | isolation source: 120 cm saprolite under Douglas fir tree site 2 hole 2 replicate 1 | place: USA:California | collected 2015-04-18 | reverse complement strand
CCGACCGCTTAATGCATGCAGTAGAAGGCCCGCCGCGAGTAGCCCGGCGCCGCCACCTAGCAATGGGAGAGGTGGGCGCAGTGCCAGTTCCCCTGTGCGCGGGAGCGCAGCAGGAACTTGTGCTGGAGTGGTTTGTCCTGCGGCCTGCGAGCGTTGGAAGGCCTGGAACGTGGCGGTCTGGGGATCGCTGACATCCAGGACGCCGCTGTAAGCAACAATCTTGCCGTCTTGGACCTCGGCGGTAACGTCGTTGATGAATCGCTCCACGCCCGCTCTTCGTCCGAGGTTGCTTCGGATCTCGACCCGGACCGTCACTCGCATGCCAGAAAGAGTGGCGGTGAGCACCGTGTATTGATTACCCCCGGCGATACCGTTCTCAACCTCGCGCTTTTGAATGTCGGCGGCACCGACACACTGCGGGGTGCAGGGGCCAGTGTTATAGGTCGCTTCCGGAGCAATCGCGCTCATGGCCTCGGCCACGTTGCCTCGATTGCGCGCCTCGTAGTAGCGCTGAACGACTGTCACTGGGTCCGTGCTCTGGGCGGACACAGCCGTACTGAATGCAAGAAGTGCGACGAACGCCAAGCCTGGTGCCAAAAGCCGAATGCTTTTCATTCCTTTTCTCCCCTTAGTGGTTTACCTGGCTAGAGATTCAATTGAGATTGCTCTATAGAGCATCCGCGGTGGAGTCCTTGGTCCGTTTGATCCTTCCTTCCATCCGTTTACACCGCTGGCGCGCACAGCCGCCGCCTGACTGGGGAAGGTTTGCCACAAAGCGCGGCTACCATCCCCACTGTTCGTGGGTGCTGTGTGCCAAGGTCCGCCGTCTCAGCGCGCCCCGACCAGCAAGTAGCCGTGACCCATCCCGCTGCTATCTGGGTAGTCGCCGACGATGTTGCCTGGCGCGTTGATGCCGAACGCATCGGAGTCAGCCGTCCCCGGGGGGACGCCCGGTGGAACCGCCAGGCTCAAGCTCGTGCCGTTGCGCTCCAACAGGAAGGGGACGCCGTTTCCGTTGGGTGCATCATAGGCTCCGACGATGTCCCCCCGGTTGTTCACGCCACGGGCGAGGACTCGGGTCGAGGCACCGGCGGCCGCGACGGTGAGTGTGGTGTAAGTCCCAGCGCTGGTTCGGAGGAAAGGATGGCAAGGCGCACAACCCAATGGCGCGGCATTCTCCGAGTAGAACCCGACGATGGCGCCCCGCGCATTGATCCCGAACGCTTGAGTCAGGTTGGCACCTGGGAAATCGATGCTCGTGTACGTCCCGCTGCTGGAGCGCAGAAATCCGTGGACGTGATTGTCGCTGCTCGTATAGCGCCCAACGACATCGCCCCGCGAATTGATGCCCTGGACGCGGGTGTTCGAGGACGGATCCCCCCGGAAATCGATCGCGGTGAGGTTGCCCGCGCTGAGCAGATAGCCACGACAGCCCGGACAGGGCGGGGGTCCGCCCCCACTGGCCGGACAAGCGCTGGAGTAGTAGCCGACAATGTCGCCTGCGGGGTTGATCCCGCTAGCAAACGTGTTGGGGCCGGGCGCGGTGGTGAGCTTGGAATACGTGCCGTGGTCGTCCCGGAGAAAGCCATGGTTGCACAGCGAGAGACTGTCGCGGTACTGGCCGACGATATCGCCTTGGGGAGTGATGCCACGGACGCCAGTATTGGTCGCGCCCGGGAAAGTCAGCGTGGTAAAGACCGTTGTCTCAACCGCCGCGGGACTTGCGGGATCACTATCCTGGACGTTGACTTCGCTACTGCTTGCCGCTGCCGCGGCCGGCAGGCTCAATAACCCCGCCATGAGCAAAACTGCGAGGACGAGGCCGGGCCAACGTTTTGACGACCTCGGCTCTGCGAACGCGTGACTACGGACTGCTCCTGGCGTCCAGCCAGCTGGTTGATAGGCGAACAGTTGTCTTGACATTACATTGGTCCTCTGTGTGTGGTTTTTGGATTTACGACCCTGAGATGAGGGCCGTGCATAAGAGTTCCCGTGTTTTCGACCCAATCGTGTTTCGACGAAGTCCTGTACGCTGCTGGCGAGCTCCACGCAAGTGGTTACTCCAAAGGTCGCCGCCCCAAGCAGTCCAGCGGGCACGGGTCCTGTTTTGTTCGTACGGGTGGTGTGCGATCCCCTTTTAGACACCCTGAGCAGCGAATTCATCTGAGTTCGAGGTGGCAGCTCTGGGGTCGATCAGCGTACGGAGGTTGACGCACTCCACGTATGCATCACCTACCTCGTGCCAGAGAAGCATTACCCCGCCACTAGCGAGAGTGTTCAGGTCTGCTACGGCTGCGGCACACCCCGCCGACCCAAGCGCCGTCGTGGTCGAAAGCGCCGGGTCGGTCGGCTGGCCATAGAGCGCGAGACGACGTGCGGTCATGACAGTATCCTTTCCTGGCCGGCGAATCGGAAGGAGACATGCCTGACGATTTCGCTGGGTGTTGATTTCGCCCGAAGCGTGATGTCCACGCAGGCCAATGACCGTGCGCTACGGGCTGTCAGTGGATCTGACCGGTGTAGGTCCCCAACGGTCCGGGGAGAGCGGCGGGCACTGTGCCAACCTCGCTAAGCACGCCGCGCAGATTGGCGAGACCGCCGGTCCCGCTGACGATGACGTCGGTGCCCTGGAATGACCCTGCTGGAGGCGCCATCGAACCCGTCCCAGCGAGGTTGAACGTGACCGTTCCAGGCACCCCGTTCACCGTCCCAGTGAAGGTTTCGACATCGTGGAAATTCGCGGTCCCGTCGGGATGGAAGATCAACGTGCCTTGCACGGTCGAGGTGCCGCTGAACGTGCCCGTGTAGGAAACCGTAGCGCTAAGGTCGATGATCGTGTTGCCTCCGGCCTGCCGGACGCTGTTGAAGGTGGAGGATGTATAGGTGAACGTTCCGCTCGCCGAAGTTGGCGGCGACGCGGCGGCGGCACCGGTAACCCCAGCCACAGCGAGCACGACCGCGAGAGGGATGAGCAGAAGACGAAGCCAACCTGTGATGGGCATGCGAGATTTTCCTTTCCACGCAGAGCGACTGGGTCGACAAAAAAGCGATGAAGCGGCGAGCCCCCTTCTTACACTAGCTCGGCGTGTCCAACGGAATCAGAACGCTCGGCTGACATGCACGCGTCTATGGTTTATCGGGGTCGCGAGTTGCGAGATATGGCATCAGCTCCTTCCGCTTGAATAGACCACGAACCTGCAGCGGGTCGCGCGAATGGTCACCGGGTTCCGCGCCCACCCGCCGACTCAGGCGCCAACCATGCCGGCCCGAGGCGAGGAGTCCATTTGTCCCACCCAACCCCACAAAGCCCTGCGCGTGCTGATGCAGCCGAGATCGCCCCAGACTCAAGGGTCACGGGAGCGAGCCCGGTGAGGATAGCGTGCCACTGAAGGTGGAAACAGCGTTCCCGCTCGCCCGGTCGATGGACGCGCTGTCGGTTCCACTGCCACTCGCTCCGCTGTACCGCCCTGTCCCGCCCGTCACAACGTAGGCGTCCGAAGCGGTCCCGGTGGTCGGGCCGAAGCAAACCTGCCCGGTGGCCTGCATCGTGATCTGGTCCCCGTTGGCGGCGGTGAGGGTCGTCGTCCGTACCTCGGCCGAGCACCCGGGTGCAGGATTGCTCGAGAGGTCCACTACGACGGTGGCAGCTTCGCTCGTTTTCCCGAGGAGGGTGGATCGACCGCTGCCCGCAATGGTGACGCAAAGCTGCGGCAGGGTTGGGCCGCACGGGACAGCAACAGAAGTCTCAGCGATTCTGGCTTGAAAAGGAAGCAGAGCCCGAGCTTGGTCAGCCTGGGCTAGTCCCGGCAGGAGCGCGGACAAGGCCAGAGCTGCGACGACGGAACCCCTGGCAACGCGACGAGTCAACTGCGTGGTACGGTTCATGAGAATCTCCAATTGGCCGATAAACAGCCAGACCTCGTGGACTTCGACCTCCAGGACTTCGTGTTCGTCGTCGGAGCCCCCGTGGCAAAAGGGGTCAGGACTTCATTTCGGAAATTCTGTGCGGGTAGATGAGCGCCGCCTCCACGGGCGTCCCGCCATTGGTACCAATTCATTGGCAGTGGGGCTTCCGCTTCCCCACCGTCAGTTCAGTGCGCCCCAGCCGCCACCTAGACGACGCCCCCCGGTGGCGGGATGGCGCCCAGCTGCTGCAGCAGGCCCAACTGGTCCCACTTCGTCCACTCCTCGACAATCCTCCCGTCTACGATTCGAAGCACTTCGATGCCCGAGACCTGGATCGTCTTGCCGGTGGGCGACATTCCCATCAACACTCCCAGGTGCGTACCGCGCGCTGTCCAGCGCACCACCACCAGGTCGCCCTCCGCGATTAGTTCGTCGACGGGGATGATCAGATCCGGGAAAGCCCGGCGGTACACCGCGACGATGCGCCCCAAACCCTCGGAGCCGCGTGCCTCTTCCGGGAAGGGAGGATCGTGATGAATGTACTGCTGAGCGATGATCTCCGACAGGATGCTCGTGTTGCCTCCGCTCCAGACTTCCTCGTAGTACAGGCGCGCGAGCGCTTTCTTGTCCTCGATCGACACCGCGCCGGCCTGGATCGCAGTCGCCGCCCCTGATTGCGTCGTGTTCATGGTGATTCTCCTCGCCTGGACATTCCGCCAGGGTGGTCGGGGCCGCCGGGTGCCGCGTGATGTTTACGGTGTCCGGCGATCCCCGATGCCAGCCACGTTAGAAGTCCGGAAGGCGGCCGGCATCCGTGCTCACACCCATGTGAGCCGGCGCGACTACGAATCTTCTTCAGGTGGCAGACTGCGCAGTGCCCGGAGTCGCACTGGGGGCTTGCTCAGGCCGCTGGTAGACGCATAGACGGCGGCGGCGGCACGGCCTACGCGGCCAGAGGTGCCGAGCTTGGCATAGATGTTGGCCAGGTGCCGCTCGACGGTACGGACACTGAGCACCAGTTCTTCGGCCATCTCGCGATTGGTCCGACCGGCAGCCACCAGCCGCAACACCTCGCTCTCGCGGGCCGACAAAGGCGACTGCGTGGAGCTAGCTCCGTTGGCAGTTGGCAACGGCGTACGCGGGTCGGGCGCCATCGCCAGGGCACGCTCGCGGAAGGTGGAGCGGAGGTGCTCATCGGGGACGTCCGCGGCCAACTCGTCGATCAGAGACCAGGCCGAGGTGTACTCGCGCCGGGCTTCCGCTCGTTGCGCCTGGGCCTCGTAGAGCTTGCCGAGGCGCGCGTGTATCCGCAAGAGCAGTGGCCGGGCAGCCTGGTCTGCCGCTGCCCCGCCCGCCTGTTTCAGGGCCTGTGCAGATTCATTCAGTCGACCCAGATCGGCGAGCGCGCGGCCCCGGAGGTGTTCCAGGCGGGGTATCGGGCGGTCCGGTGAGGCATTCGGGGTCGACGCGACGAGCTGATCAACGAACTCCAACGCTTGGGCCGGCTCGCCACGCGCGAGGGCCAGTTCGGTCCTCGCGACCCAGCAGTTCCGCTGGCCGACAGTCTCGAATGCACACTGGCCCACTGCCTCGTCGAGCACCCGCTCCGCCCGGACGAGCTCATCCTGGCCAACACAGGCCCAGGCCAGGAACGCCGCGGCCTCGCATGTCCACACACGCGAGCCCATCTCTCGCGCCAAGTCGAGCGCCCGCTCCAGATGCCATCGGGCGAGCGGCAGAGCGAACAGATCGAGGTGTAGCAGCCCCAGGAGCGCGTGGGCGCTTGTCATCCACGGCCGGTGGTCGATCTCCTCGGCGATCTCCAGGGCAGCCCGCCCGTGCCCCAGCGCCGCAGCGTACTCGCCCCGGAGCCCCAGGTAATAGCCAAGCAGGACGTGCGCATCAGCTTCCCCCGCTCGCCACCCCATCTCGTGCGCAAGCCTGAGGGCGACTTCGCCTGCGCCCGTCGCCTCGGCCTTGCTCATCGGCTCCGGGACGAGCGCGTCGCACAGTAGGCTGCCGGCGCACGCCATCAGCAGCTCGGCGCTCCCGGCTACCCCGCGGCGATCTTTTAGCTCGCTGAAGAGCACCGAAGCCCGCCGGTACTGTGTCGCGGCTTCCAACAGATCCCCCTGGATGTAGCTCGTCATCCCGAGCAGATCGTGCGTTTCGGCCAGCCCACGGCGATCGTCGAGCCGCTCGAAGATGGCCAGCGCCTCCTCGTGCTGCCGGCGCGCGTCGCCCATCCGTTCGAGGTTCAGGTGCCAGTTGCCGAGCCGATTCAGACTATGCGCAAGGCTTCCCGGCTCGCCCACTTCGCGTGCCAGCTCCAGAGCCTGGCGATGATAGTCGCCGGTGCGACCTAAGTCGCGCCCGGCCCACAAGAAGCCGAGATCTAGCAGCGCTCGTGCTGCAGCCTGGCGATCGCCCACCGTCCGTGCGGAGGCCAGTGCCGCCTCCTGGTCAGTCCGCGCCCGCTCGAAGTCGCCAAGCATCTCGTACGCCAGCCCACGCGCACGGTACAGCGCCGGCGCGGACTTGCGGCTGAGTTGGTCGGCCGCCTCCAGAGCCCAACTGAACAACTCGGCGGCGGCGGCTGGCGCTGGGAGGGCCAGTGCCCGCTCGCCGGCCTGTCGAGCATAGGTGAGGACCCGCTCCCACGCGCCCGCCTGGTGGTAGTGGTAGGCCAGGTCCGTCAAATAGCGGTCTGGCAGCCCGGCCGCGCGGTGCTCGAGCGTCTCCGCGACCTGTCGATGCAGCTGGCGGCGCTCATGCCCCAGGAGCTCGCCATAGACGGCCTCCCGTGTCAGCGCGTGGCGAAACACAAAGCGATCTACCGCTTCCTCGACGACCAATTGAGCGGCGACGAGCTCAAGGAGCTCGCCCACCAGCTCCGGCTCGGGATGGCCCGTCAGCCCCGCGAGCAACGCAAAGTCAAAGCGTCGGCCGACAACTGCCGCCAACGCTAGGGTGCGACGTGCACCCGGCCCGAGTTGGTCCACCCGTCGCTTGACAGAGTCCTGGATCGTCCGCGGGATGCGCAGATTGCCGATCGGCCGCCAGTCCCAGCCACCCGTGGGGGAAATGTCGCCGGCGGCGACGAGCGCTCTGAGCACCTCCTCGACGAAGAACGGGTTCCCCTCGGTCAGGACGTGAATTGCTTCCAGAAACTCAGTTCGGATCGGGCGATCCGAACCGAGCATTGCCTGCAGCATGGCATCCACATCGGCCCGGCTCAGGCGTCCGACTGACAGCTCGATGGCGAGCCGTCGGCGATCGAAGTCGGCGAGCACGTGCGCCAGGCTCGGCTGGATCTCCTCACTGCGGTACGTGAGCAGTACGAGCATGGGCAAACCCGCGACCCGCCGGGCTAGCTGCAGCAGGAACTCGAGGCTGCTCTCGTCGCTCCAATGCAAGTCCTCCACGATCAGCAGAACCGGCCTTGCGCCGGGCAATGCGGCGAAACACCCGGCAAGCGCGTGGAAGAGGCGCCGCTTGTCCTGCTCAGGCTCGAGCGGCGTGGGGAGCGCAACCGCGGGCAGCCGAGAGGCCAACTCGGGCACAAGCTGAACGATGGCGGCGACCGCCTCAAGGCTGAGGCCGTTTGCCACGTCTGGAAGTTGCTTGTAGCCAAGCCACGTGTTCAGCAGGTCGGCGAGCGGGGCGTACGGGAGCGCGCGATCGGGTTCGAAGCAGTGGCCTTCCAGAACACCGAAGCCGAGTTCGATGGCGTGCTCTCTGGCCGCGGCGACCAGGCGCGACTTCCCGATGCCAGCCTCGCCGGCGATCAGGATGGTCTGGCCAGTCCCGCCGCGAGCCCGGTCCAGCCAGCCTTGGAGCACGGTAAGGTCGGCGTCGCGGCCGATGAGGATCGAACACAAGGTCGGTCGGTCAAACCGCGCACCCATCGCCGCCGGCGGTCGGCTCTCAACAGCGGAAGCGGTTGCGAGCTCCGCGTCAACCACCCGTGTCCCCCACGTGGTGCGTAGGTCATGCTGCTGGCTATCAATGGTCGGCGCCTCTGCTTCAAGTTGGATCGGCATGCCCCCCGTGGGCGTGCGGTGCGCGGCAGCCAGCAAGGCAGCGCGCTCCCCCAGCCCCAGCCCCAGCGCCCCGGATAGGCGGCGCACGGTCGCCGGATAGGGCGTGCGGCGCGCGCCCCGCTCTAAGTCGGAGATGCCTCGCCGGCTCAGCCCCGCCCGTTTAGCCAACTCCTCCTGCGAGAGCCCGGCTGCCGCCCGGAGCCGTTGCAGCAATGCCCCTAGCGGCCCTGGCCTGTCCGTCGTCGCCGTCACCCCTGTTGCGCGCCAGGGTACCCGTCCGTGCGGGCGTTGTGTGCGGGCAAGTGCGTACACAGTGCGTTCACGCTGCGCCTCGCGGTGTAGGGAGCACGGGCGGAAACTGGGGCTGAAGAGAGGGACTGTCGACCGAGCAGGACAAGGCCCCTGGTGGCGGCGGTGACCCGCGGGACAGGAGGGGACCCAAGCTGCCGATACCGGTGACGACCACCCGCTTCCGGTCCACGGGCTACGCATGCTTGCCGAGGGACATGTCAGACATTAGCAACCGTGCGGGGAGCAACTATGCGGGGGCGAGCGTCTTTGGCGTTGCACGGAGCTCGCCACAGCACGTGAGGTTGGAGGCGTATCGACTCCGGCACCTGGATGCGATCACGAACGAGTCACTCCATGGCGAGCGAAGCTGCTTGGAGTACGCGACGCGCTAGCGCCTGGCGCCGCCTCTTCACGACCCTGTTCTTCGGTTGCCGGTGGCGTTTCGGATTCATCATCTTCATCGGTCGGCGCGGGCAGTTGTTCCGATCCAGGTACTGGGCTGGCAGGCGCGCGGGTCCCCGTCATGTCCAGCTGTCACTTTCGGAATTATGTGTCGTAGTTCCTCGGGGTGTAACCGACTTCAGTCCCTGACTCAGGCAGCGTGCTTGAGCAGCTCATGGTTCAGCAGGGCGCAGCGGAGCTGGAGGATGGCGCGAGCGCCGCGCCCGCTCCAGCGCATGCCTGCCCGCTTCATGCGTTGTTGGACGAGATGTTTGGCCGCCGACTCCACGGCGCCTGACCCGACAGGCAATCCCTGGTCACGGTAGGTCGAGTACTGCATCCGCTCAGCATTGGTGCGGAAATGGCCACGTTCTGTTTCGAGCGTCTTGGTCGCCGCCTCGGTGGGAGCGCAACAACTCGCCAACACGCGGAGCAAGGCGTCTGGACCGTGCCAGATCACATCCTTGGCGTGAGCCACCCAAGCGACGGCCTGCGCAGTTTCAGCACCGCACACCGCGTCGCCGACCACCCATACGTGTTGGCAACAGTGAATCCAATCCAGGATCTCGATGCGCTAGCTAGCCGAAGGTGCCCGCCACATGCTCCCAGATCCACTTGGCTCCATCGCCGATGACTACCACCCGCCGTAGGATGGCCTCCTGACCGCCACCGTCGGTGTCCAGACCGCGCCAGCCGACGATGGCCAGCGCCCCACGTGTTGGCGGCGGGTTTAGGTGGAGCGCGGGGTTCGGTTATTGGCGGCGCTGAATGAGGACGGGTGTACATGGTGGCGAGGCCCTTGCCGTCGACGGTGATCGGCGTGGCGTCCTTGGGCCAGGTCGGCGAGGGCGTGTGGGCGGCACAATAGCCGGCGGCTGAATCTAAAGAGAGAACCCTCCCGGTCGTAGAGCAACCGAGAGGGTTTCGAAGAGAGGGTGGAACAAGCACCCCCAGTGGCCATCATATGGCCGTATCCATCGTCGGTGTCGAGTTACGTGACGGCCGGCCAGCAGGTGGTCGTTCCGCCCCAGCGGTGTCCGAGTTGCCTGCGGTGGCTCATTGGCTGGGGTGGCTACTGGCGCTGGTTACGCGCGCCGTTTTGCTGGTCGAGCGGATCTGGATTCGGCGTGGTCGGTGTTCGGCGTGTCGGCGATCGCACGCGCTGCTGCCAGACTGGTGCCCGTCCGACGCCTGGATGCGGTGGAGGTGATCGGCGCGAGCTTGGCCCGCAAGTTGACGCGTGGGCTGGGACTGCGGCCGATCGCCGCGCAGCTCGCTGTGCCGCACACCACGGTTCGGTCGTGGTGGCAACGCTTCCAAGCACGGAGGGCTGTGTTGCTCGCCCAGTGCACCGCGCTGGCGGTGGCTCTGGACGGAACCCCGGTCGAGGTGAACGTCGGCGGTGAACACGCTGCGCTGGATGCGCTTGGGGTGGCATGGCAGCGTGCGTTGGCTCGGTTCGGCGTGCGCATCGGTGACCGCTGGTCGTTCTGGAGTCGGATCAGCGGCGGCCAGGCGCTGGCCACCCACACGACCTCGCCCTGGGCAACCCGTTGGGGAGCGGATTGGATGACGTCATCCCCAGTGGGAGGTCCAGCTCCATGACCGCCAAGTCCGCCGAAGCCACCGCGTTGTTCCGCTACCGCGTCATTGCCGAAGCCATCGGTCCGCGGCTCAGCCCCGCCGACCGCGGGCGGTTGGAGCGCGAGTTGGCGCGCCAGCTGCACGAGCATCCCGATGGCAGCCAGCGTCAATATTCGCGCGGCACGCTCGAATGTTGACGACGTGGGCGGTCGTGTCGTACACGCTCATGTACGCCTGCAGCAGCGGGCTCAGTGGCCTGGTGCGATCAGCACTTCACGCCCAACTGGGAGAAGTGCAGCCCGGAACGCCGCTATGGCTGCTGGCCGGGGGAGTCAGCATCGAACTGGTCATGCTGCTGTGTACCGTCGGGCTAGTGCCGACCGCTGGCGGTCGAGCAGGCATACGCGAACTCGGCTTGCGCGGGTTGCCTCTGGAGCGCGTGGTGCTGGTGGGGGTCGCGATCGCGGGGCTGACGCTGATGTCGGACGTAGGCAGTACCCTGCTTGCGACCCAGCTTGGCCTCGATCCGGCGCTGCTCAGCAATGCGCCGCGTATGGAGGCTGGTGCGTCGCTGAGCCTGGTGCAGGTGATCGCTGGTGATGCGGTTGCCCCCGGCATCATCGAGGAGCTGTTCTTCCGGGGCGTGCTGTTCGGGTTGCTCCTGCGTGCGCGTCAGCCGCTGTGGCTGGCCCTGCTCGTCTCGAGCGGCTTGTTCGCAGTCGGGCATCTCACCCCAGAGATGTCGCCGGTGCAGATGGTCGGCGTCGGCGTGCCAATCTTTATCTCAGGCAGCGTGTTTGCCGCGACGTACCGGCTGACGGGGAGCCTGCTGCCGGGCATGCTGGCGCTTGTGCTCAACGACCTGCCCATAGCGGTCGGGCTGGCTCTCGGCCCGGGTGCGAAGGGTTCGGTGGGCGCGGTCGTGGTGACGGTGAGCGTCTTTGCCTGGCTGCTGCTCGGGAGCTCGGCGCCCGTGATTATCCACGTCGTGCGCCCACCGCCTATAACGGCCTGGAACGGCTTAGCGCCGCCATCCAAACCCACCTGTCCACGCGCGCACGGCTAGCGGTGGTAGAGATCCTGCCCGTTCGGCACCTGGCGCTGATCACCGGCGCCTGGCTCGTCGGCGCCGCGCTCCGGCTGCCTGAGCCGCTCGGCTTCTCGGCGCTCGTGTACGGGCTGTTTCAAGGTGGGGCGTCTCGTGTCGGAGGAAGCACGCACCGCGATGGCCCTCGCATGCGGGCGCCGTCGTGAACGTTCGCCTGTCACCCCTGCTGCACGTCGAGTTCCGGAGGATGTCCGTCCGCAACGCGGGGCCGCCGCGGCTGGTATCGCCGCGCGCATCGCCCTCGGTCTCGCGTTGGTGGGAGCAGCGAGCATACTCGGGCCAACCTGGCCCGCTGCCGACAGGAAACAGTGACGATCGTCGGATGGCTGTACGTCGAAGGGAGCTTGCTCAGTCTGCTGCCCTTTTCGGGCGCTGACTTCGAGGGGCCACTCGTCTGGGCCAGGTCGTGGGCGGTCCGGCCGAGATGGCTTTTGTATGCGCTCGCTGTACTTCTAGGCATTGGCTGCGCCGGACTGACCGCGATCGAGTTTCCCACGGGTTACCTCGGGCCATGGCTTGCTGAGCTCGCTCAGCCGGCGCCTCTCGTACTCGTCGGCCTGTGGGTGGGAACGTGGGTTGTCGTCATTTCGCGGTTGAAGCTACTTGCGGCCAAACCGCCAGCACGCGGAGACATGGCTGCAATTGCCGGATCCCCCGCAGGGGCCGAGGGGCGATAGCTCGCTGCGGCCAACCCTGGATCGGGCACAGTCGTAAACAGAGGCGACCGTCGGCCTCGCGGGCAGCTATCCGGCGTTCCGGCGTCGAGGCTCGATCCGTCGAAGCGCTGCGCAACGAGCAACCGTAGCGTCAGGCGGCGCTGGCGCTCTTGACCGCGTGTACGTAGCGCAGCCAGGGCGGAGCTTCGCCGCTGCGGACCTCGGCGAACTCGGCCTCGGCAGCCAGCGGCTCGAGCTGCGGGACCATCTGGGCCATGTGGATGCGGCCGGTGATGGCCGCGAGCAGATGCCAACGACCAACACGGGGTATTTGAGCATCGGCCACCACCAATGTGCCGCCGGGCCGAAGCACGCGCCGCATCTCGCGCAGCGCGGTCACCTGTAGATCCTTGGGCAGATGGTGGATGAACAGGCTGGACACCACCAAATCGAAGTGCTCGGCCGGAAAGCGTAGCGATTCGGCCATGCCGACCTGGAACTGGCAATTTCTGGCACGGCCAGCCCGACGGCTGGCGTAGCTGATCATCTCCGGAGAGGCATCGACACCGACGACCAAGCCGTCAGGGCCAACCGCCTGGGCGAGCATGCTCGAGCTCGACGGTCGCAGGTTTGTCCAGGCGTCCTATAGCGAGGACGACTGGGTTGCGAGTAGTTCCTGGTCGGCGACGTGGCAGTCCCATTGTCGTTCGAAGCGGGCGGAAGCTTCGCCAGTCGCGAGGCGTGGCAGCGCGCGGCAGCCCAATCAGCCGTCCGTCTGCAGTGGGACCCGGACCATCATCCGAGCGGTGCCAAGCTCGAGCGTCGTGCGATCCAACTTGGGCTCCGCGGTCCGACGCTAGAGCACTACGCGAACGAGTCGATCGTCGAAATCGAGGACCTCTCTGACTGCGTCGCTGACCAGCGCCAGCATGTGCAAGCAGGTCGCTACGAACGTCTGCTCACGCCCCGCGAGGAGGTGTTGGCCATCGACGACCCCGAACTGGCAGCTCGCGTCGGAATTGCCCTATGACCCTCGGAAAGGGTTAGCGACAAATGTTAGTTATCTGGAAGGGACTGACTGGGACCACCACTCTTTAGAGGCTCGTCATCGTCGTCCTCTCCGCGTATCACGGCGTTCATTCCACATAAAATTTCTCCATTGCTATCCCAATGCCGACACCACCGGCGCCAGGCACGACAACATAGCATCGGTCACACGGAACGGCCGTTCAGCCAGGTCTGCCTGGCCTTGGTGTGCTCTGCATCGACCCGATCAGTCGGAGCAGTTTCGGAGAAGTCGACACCGCCGCACCATTGGTAGGCTCTCTGCAGAGCAAAATCACGGAAGGGACATGCTCAATGTGCATGCGCACTGCGCGCCCCCAATCCGGCTACGCGCCGGTCAACGGTCTGAACCTGTACTACCAGATCCAAGGCAGGGGCAAACCGCTCGTCCTGCTGCACGGTGGCGTCGCCGCAATCGAAATGTTTGGGGAGAACCTGCCGCTCCTTGCGCAAGGCCGCCAGGTCATCGGTGTCGATCTGCAGGCCCATGGACGCACGGCCGATATCGACCGGCCGCTGCGCTTCGAGTCGATGGCCGACGACATCGCTGGGCTTCTCGGATTCCTCGGCCTGGAAACGGCGGACATCATGGGCTACTCGCTGGGCGGCGGTGTCGCCCTGCGCACCGCGATCCAGCATCCCGACCGGGTGCGGAAGCTCGTGCTTGTGTCCACGCCGTTCAGCCAGAATGGCTGGTATCCGGAGGTTCTCGCGGGCATGGCGCAGATGGGTCCGCATGCCGCTGAGCCGATGAAGCAAACACCGATGTACCAGACCTATGCCAACATCGCTCCGAAGGTCGAGGATTGGCCGATGCTGCTGACGAAGCTCGGCGAACTGCTGAGGTATGACTACGACTGGTCGTCGGAGGTCGCGATGATCAAGGTGCCGACCCTACTTGTGGTCGGCGATGCGGACTCCGTTCGCACTGCGCATGCGGTGGACTTTTTCGAGCTGCTTGGCGGTGGCAACAAGGACGCCAACTGGGACGGATCCGGCATGTCGAGTGCACGCCTGGCGATTCTGCCCGGCCTGACCCACTACACCATCTTCTCGTCTCCGGTGCTTGCGTCCACAGTCAGCCCATTCCTCGACGCAGGATAGTCCGAGGTCCTAGGATCTGCCCGCCGAGCAGAGTTTGCTGACGCGCGCGCTAACGACACTCCTCTTCGTCGTGCTGAAACGTCACGTGGAGGTCGTGCATGACGAACTGGCAGGTCAGATCAGCGTGCTGAGCTCGGCCCGGGGCGTCGGAATGTTGTGAATCGCCAGACTACTCAGTACCACGTCGAAGGTGGCATTGAAGAATGGCAAGCACCGCGTGTCGCAACCCATATCGAGAACGCACTCGTCGTCAGCGACCGCGCTCGTCGCCGCGGGGTGTCGGGGATGAGAACCGCCCATGAATGGACTCAGATCGCTTCCGCACCGACATCCGCGGTATCTGGAGTTCTACCGCCAGCGCCGCCCGCTGCTGGACGAGATCGTGACGCGTCGCGGCCACGTGGGCGACATCAACGATGCCTTCCGCAAGCCAACCGCGCTCCGCCTGAAGGAGCGCCGTGATTGGCTCCTGGTGGCGACTGGCCGGATGGGCGATCGGCATCGCGTTGCGCTCGCGGCTGGTGCACTGCTTACGTATGCACTGAAGGACCACCCCAGCCGTGTATGCAAGTCGGCTCGCCGCACGAGTCGGACGGTTGCACTTGGGACCACCGGCTGGGGTCTACCCCTATGTCTCAGTCAAAACAACTGACTTTTGGAACCAACTGACTGTGACCAACTGACTGAACGTCACAATCTGGCGCTGCGAACCAACTAACTCGCGGAAATTGCCGTAGTCAGTCGGTCACCTGAGCAACAAGCTCTTAATCAGCTGGTCCGGGAATTTGCAATGCACCAACGGTGGGACCGGGCGGTGGCCACCTGGCCTGCGCTTCATGCCCGAAATCAGCCTCATGGTCGCTGGCCAATGGCCAAAAATCTGAGCTCCCGCCGCTCACAGCGTTCAAGGTAAACCGGTCAACATAAGACGGCTCGAGCCTTGCCGGAATTGGTTTCAACGCAACTCGTTTCATTCAGCATACTGCACGCTGGAAGCGAGTGGCTTGAAATCAATTCTGAAACCAACTGGGCGCGAAAACATGCAACCGAGGGCGAACGGAGGTGCTGGTATTGATCTCAGAACCGATGCCCGGCAACGACATGCGACGCCAAAATTCGAATCCCCCCTTCCGCATCGACTTCCACACCAGTTGCCAACCGTAGCTGGAATTGAATTCATTTTTCGGGAAATGTGTTGTACACCGAGGGTAAGTGGGGGCAATGCCAGCGAACAACGGCATACGCTGCCGCCTTGGCGAATGTCGATGACTCGGCCAGCTCTGTTCGCCCGACTCAATGACCTGCGAGCGCGTTACTCCTGGGTCACCACCGGCAGACCGGCAGCGCTTGCTGCGCCGCGCTGGATTGTTCGGCCAGCCGCGATCAAACCGACCAGATCGGCGCTCACCCGCCACAGCCGTGCCGCGGTGGCCTCGTTGTAACTGCGCTCGGAGGATCTCTTGGGCTTGCTGTTGACAAAGTAGCGGCCCGTCACCTGCTCGAAATCGGGCGCAGAAGCCAGGTGGATTGACGTGGCCGCTCCCCGCGCCGGGCTCTTCAGGAAAAGCCCCATGAATGGCGTGAACAGTCGCTGGACGAGGCCGGGGTCCTCGGCTCCAAAAGACGTGCGCACCACGCCAGGATGCAGCGCATTGGCGGTGACGGAGGTGCGCTTAAGCCTCCTGGCCAACTCGTACGTGAACAGGACGTTGGCGAGCTTGGACTGATTGTAGGCTCGTGCGGCGGAATAGGAGCGTTCGCCCTGGAGGTCGTCGAAGTTGATTTGCCCCATGGCCTGCACGTGGGAGGAGACCGTCACCACGCGAGCCGGTGCGCTTTGCTTCAGCCGGTCGAGCAGCAGGCTGGTTAGCAGGAACGGCGCGAGATGGTTGAGGGCGAACGTGCGCTCGAGCCCGTCGGCGGTGATATGGCGGGTGTTCCAGTAGCCCCCGACGTTGTTCACCAGCACGTCGATCCGGGCCAGGCGCTGGAGTATCTCGTCAGCTAGCCGCCGCACCTCCGATTGCGAGGACAGGTCCGCCACGAACACGTCCACCTGCCCGTCAGCGGCACCGTGGATCTCGCGAGCGGCGTCCTCGGCGCGCGCGCGGTCGCGGCCGGTGATCGCGAGGTGCGCACCCAGCCTGGCCAGGCCCAGCGCGGTTGCTCTGCCGATGCCGGCGGTGCCACCCGTGACCACGACAGTCTTGCCGGTCATCGGGCCCCTATTGCTGTGTTCCATGCTCCTGTTCCTTTCGGCCATCGGTCGTGTTGAGGACTCGCTCGAGCCCGTCGAGGATCAGATCGAGTCCGAATACGAACTCGTTTGCGTAGTCGTAGCCGGGCTGCAACACGTGCTTGAGGGCTATTTCCATGAGGTGGGGATACGCGTCGACCGGGAACTGGCGGCGGATGCCGTCGGCGACCTCGACGGCCTCCTCGGACGTTTGGAACGGCAAGCTCGCCTGCTGCAGGGCAAATCCGTAGATGTAGCTATCCAGGACGGAGTACGCGTGCGCGGCCAGCGCGATCGAGAAGCCTTCATTCCGTAGACAGGCGAGCACCGCGTCGTGGTGCTGCAGCGTCGCTAGCCCGGGGGTGCTGCGCGACTCCATCAAGCCTATTGCCCAGGGGTGGCGCGCGAGCACTTCTCGGGCCGAGATCGCCCGTCGGCGCATCGCCGTCTTCCAGTCCACGTCCGTAGCAGGCAAGCCGATCTCGGCGAACACGAGATCGACCATGCCGTCCACGATGTCGCCCTTGTTGCGCACGTGGCGGTACAGCGACATCGCCTCCACGCCGAGCGCCTGGGCGAGCTTGCGCATGCTCAACGCTTCGACGCCGTCCTTATCGGTACGGTCGAAGGCGGCGCGCAGCACTCGCGCACGGCTCAGGGGTACGCGCCGCTCCGCCTTCGGGGTCGCGTTGGTCGCCACGCTCTCTCCACCTTTCCCAGCATCTGCTCGCGTGAGCTCCATTGACAACAACAGCTTACACTGTTACCGTAACGCTGTCACGTTTACGGTGTATGCAGGGAGTACAAGGATCATGAAGGTTTGCATCGTCGGGGCTTCGGGGAAGCTCGGCCAGTACATGGTGCAGCACGCGCTCGATCGCGGCTACGAGGTCGTCGGCGTGTGCCGCGAGCAGAGCGTCGAAAAGCTCGATCGGTTCAAGGGACGTATCGCGGTCATTCCAGGGGCGACGGACGACCGCGAAGTCGTCAAGCGCGCCGTCGCGGGATGCGACGGGGTGCTCACGGTGTTGGTCCCACGCGGTGTCCATGGCTACTCGACGGGAACCGCCCAGGCGGTGCTCGACTACGCAGATCCTGGCGCGCGCCTGATCTTCTCGTGCGGGTGGCACATCTCACGCGATGGTCAGGACGTCTATTCGAGGAAGCTCAAGGCGATCGTGAACGTCTTCGGCCCGCTCGCGCGTCTCGCTCGCTTCGCCGACCTGGATGACCAGGTGGAGGCGTGCCGCCGGATTTTCGCCAGCACTACGCGGTGGACTGTCGTGCGCGGTAGCGACCTGGAAGAGGGCGAGAGCCAGGGCCTGCCGGTGTGGAGCCGGCACGTGGGCGATCCGATTCTGGAGAGCAACATCTCGCGCCGCGTGGACTTCGCCCTGTTCATGGTGGCGGCAATCGAGAACGACGAGTTAGTCCAGGAAGCCGCCGCAATTGTCGGTTGCCAGACGCCCTCGGCGCTCGCGCACAAGAGCCTCGTCGCCGCTTAACTGACCACCGGCGATCACCAACGACCTCCGAAGGAGGCACCAATCCGCTCATGTCAACCACCATTCGTGCTGTCTCAGATATCTCCGTGCCGAGTGCCGATCGCACCAATGGCCACACTGGCCGCGGCATTCAAGACAATGCTCCGGGCTCCCGCATGGCGTATTCGCGCCTGATCGGAGCGCTGTTTCTGGTGGGGTTTCTCTTTTACGGAGTGGGTGCCGCAGTGGTGACGTCCGTTACGGGCAGCCCTGACTTTCTTTCCACCCTGTCCGCACATCAGACGACACTGGTCATCGGAGCTTTTCTGATGTTGCTGAACACTGTGGTGGATGTCGGGAAGGGGGTGCTGTTCTTCCCGATCCTGGAGAATCACGGCAGGAGAAGCGCGCTGGCCTACCTGGCCTTCATTGTTGTCCAGGTGGTCATGCTGGACGTCGGGGTGCTTGCGCTGTTGCTGATCGTGCCCCTCGGCCAACAAGTTAGTGATGCAGGGCAGGCGAGTGCGGCGTGGGCCCAGGGCCTCGGGTCTCTCCTGATCCAGTGGAACAACATGGCCTACTCGATCGGCGAGGCAACGCTCGGAGTTGGGGGGTTGTTCCTGTGTTCGCTGCTGTTCCGAACCCGGTTGATCCCCAGTTTCCTGGCAGTTGGCGGGCTCGTCGGTTACGTGAGCCTCATAGTGGGAATGATCGCTGAACTTTTCGGGATCCACATCGGCCTCATGCTCTCGATTCCCGGGATCTTCTTTGAAGTGGGGTTGCCAGTGTGGCTCTTCGTCAAAGGCTTCCAGCCCCAGGCCTACGGCGGTCGCGCGGCCGAGGTAATGACCCCCACCATTCGCCCGGCCCCGGCCACGCCGTAGTCGACCGAAAGGCACGATGAAGCCGCGGGAGTACGGGGAGAGAGCAATGTCACACGAGTCTTCACAGCCAGGCACGCACCGTTCGCGGTCGGGTTGACCCGACGTACCCTGATGCGGCGGAGCGCATGGCTGCTTGGCGGTGCGGCGCTCGCTTCGCTGCTCGAAGCCTGCACGGTTGCACCCGCGGCGCCACCGGCAGTGTCGACGCCCACGGCCACGAAGCTCGTCCTCCTGGACGCAGCCAACATTGATGCTCCAGAAGGGGCGCCGCGCAAGCAGGTTGTGACTGACTTCATGGCCAGGAATCCGGACGTGACGATCGATGTGCGGGCTCTGCCGAGCGACATCCAGTGGGATCGCGTGGCGCGCACCATCGTCTCGGCCGGCGAGCAGGTCGACGTGCTGAACATCAATGGCCTGTTCATCCGAGCCTGGGTACGCGACAACCTGCTGGACGATCTTTCGGCGCATTCGCAATTGACGGCGTCGTTCGGCAACGTTGATGCGTCGTTCCTGGCTGCTCAGTCGGATGATCCCAGACATCCATTCGCTCTGCCCGTCATTCACGC
>WNFC01006648.1_pt1 | contig 19378 bp, 16 predicted proteins | sample 5400541 | NCBI WGS metagenome assembly WNFC01 (sample SAMN13153342, study PRJNA577476) | soil metagenome | isolation source: 120 cm saprolite under Douglas fir tree site 2 hole 2 replicate 1 | place: USA:California | collected 2015-04-18 | reverse complement strand
TTGAACTGCGAAACAACGTCAAACGAGGACTCACCAACAGGCATGGACTAGCTCAGGACCAGGTTGAGCATTGCGGGGTACACATACACCGCAAAGGATACGATTCGTGAAGTCTTGGTTAGAGATGTTCTGAGTATCGCACTGCTGGTCAGCATTCTGGTCGTCGCGCCGTTGGGCGCCACCAGCCCGTATTTCCTGATTACACCGGGCGGCGCCTATGACATTGGTTCGCGGTTGCGCGTGCCGGATGAGCAGCGCAAGCCAATGGGCCACATGGCGTTCACCGCCGTCTACGAGCAAGAGGCGAACTGGGGCGAGGTGCTCCACGCCCGGCTCGCCGGGCAGGCCGAAGTCGTCCCGGCGGTCGACGTGCGGCCACCGGGCACAACGCAGGAACAAGTCAACCAGACCAACAAGCGTTTGATCGACGAAAGCAAACCCATCGCCGCGGCGGTCGCCCTGCGCGCGGCGGGCTACACCGTCGACATCACCGGTCAGGGTGCCGAGGTCGAAAGCATCCTGCAGGGCATGCCCGCCGACGGGGTGCTGCACGTCGGCGACATCATCACCGCCGTCGACGGACTGCCGATCGATACCACCAGCGCGTTGATCGAGCGCGTGCGCCGCCACCAGGTCGGCGATCAGGTCACCTTGAAGATCCGCCGCGATGGGCAGGACCAGGACATCGTGCTCGGAACGAAAACCTCACCAACCGAGCCAGGTCGACCAATCGTCGGCGTGACGGTCAGTACCTACCTCTTCGAAGTCAAGATGCCCTTCCCGGTCGACATCGAATCCGACAACGTAGGCGGTCCGTCGGCCGGGTTCATCTTCGCCCTGGGCATCCTCGACGCGGTGACCGACGGCGATCTCACGCGTGGCTACTACGTCGCGGGTACGGGTACGATCGCCGCCGACGGCATGGTTGGTGCGGTAGGTGGCGCCGCGGAAAAAGCCCTCGCCGCCGAGCAGGACGGAGCTCAGCTTTTTCTCGTGCCCAAGGACGACTCTGAGGAAGCCAGACGCTGGGTGCGCAAGATTCAGATCGTGCCCATCGAGCGCTTCGATGACGCAATCCACGCCCTATGCGCCTTGCAACCCCTACCAACGGTAACTGCACCCGAACCGCCGACACCCTGCGGTTGAGTCCGTGTGTCCAGGTTTCTTGACATGCCGCACAGCGGACCGTAGCGTCGTTTCCCTTATGCGTCCCCGCTCGGGGAAAGATGCTTTACGAGACGATTCCGCCGCGGACAGCGATAACTGCCGCATGCGTTCGATCGGTCGCGCCCAGTTTCTTGATGATGCTCTGGACGTGATCTTTCACCGTGTCAGGCTCGACGACCAGGCGCAGCGCAATCTCGCGGTTGGTCAAACCGTCGACCAGCAGCTCGAGGACCTGCTGCTCGCGCCGGGTGAGCGGCGCCAGCAAGTCGATGCTGGTCGCGGGCCGCCGACCTGTCTCGCCCAGAAGTTGATCGACGAGTTGTTCGAGTCGCTGGTCCTTGCGTTGCAGCTCGTCCAGCATCTGCACGCTGTCGATCAAAATGGCCGCCTGGTTGGCCAGCAGCTCGAGCAACAGCGCGGCGTGCTCGTCCATACGCGGTGCGCCTGGCTCGCGGCTCGCGTTCATGACCCCGACCAGACGCCCGCTCAGGGCCAATGGCACGGTAATCGACGACGCAAGCTCGCGCGGATGGTCGGAGCTCGGCTGAGAAGTGCTCGGCCCATTGTAGGCTCCGCCGTGCAAGAGCACTGTCTCGCCAGCGCGAAGGGCCCAACCTGCGACACTGCGGTCGGCCGGCTGGCGAGTGCCCAGAATAGTTCGGGCGCGGGGTCCGCGGGCGGCGACGACAACCAGCGTGTCGCGCTCGCGCGACAGCAGCATGATCGAGCCAGCATCGGCGCGGACCACCTGCAAGGCGGTGCCCAGCAGCCGATCCAGGACTGGGTCGAGCTGGCGCTCGTTGGTGAACGCAACTCCTACCTCGGCCAACGCCTCCAGGACGGCGCGTTCGTCGGGCGCGGCAACCACCACGAGACTCGACGGCGCCGTTCGATGGGATCCCACTTCCTGCAGCATCTGACTCGACACAATGATCGGCAGGCTCGGGCGACCCCAATAGTCCCGAGCAGGGTTCAACAATGAACCCAAGTTCAGCCCAATTGGCCCGAAACTTGCTAGACTGGCACCCATCCCTGGGCTGGGTCGGCACCGGCAGGCGGCCACCGCGCCGGTTCACGAGAGGGAGAGGGTTCTGTGCTCGGGTGCGTGCCGTCGTTGGGGTCCTGTTTTTTTTAGGCCTCCTCTCAGGAGGTGCGCAGTTGGCCGCGTCCGCACCGGCTGAGCAGGACGCGCCGCCAGCAGGGTCCGTGCGCATGGATGTCCGCGCCGGATTCGACGGAGCGGGTCGAGTCGGTGGTTGGGTGCCGCTCGATGTTCAACTCGTCAACGAAGGCAGCGAGCTCAAGGCTCAGGTCGAAGTAGTCGTCGACCAACCTGGCGGCCGCAGCACCTACAGCTACGTGCCGACCACGTTCTCGCTGCCGGTCGTTCTGCCACGTCTCAGCAATCGACAGTTCACGATGGAAGTGAATCTGCCGAATGCCACCAACAACCGGCTCACCGCGCGGCTGGTGCGCGCACCTGGCGGCGAGCTCATTACCGAGCAGGACATCAGCATGACCCGTGTTCCGCTCGGCGATTACTTCTGCGGCGTACTGGCCCGCAATCCCTCGACGTATGACTTCCTGGCCGCGCTCGACCTCCCGCCGCCGATCCGTCGCGCGCGGACGGCGCCGCTCGATCCGGCGAGCATCCCGGAGCGGGCCCAGCTACTCGGGAGCTTCGACTGCCTGATCATCGACAACGCCGCGACCGCGCAGCTCAAACCTGAACAGCTCGAGGCGATCCAGGTGTGGGTTGGCACCGGTGGCTTGCTGGTCGAAGTCGGCGGCGCGACGTGGCAGAGCACACTCGGCCCCTTGCCCCCCGATCTGCTGCCTGTCGAACCGACCGGGCTGACCAACCTGCAGTCGCTGAGTGCGTTGGGCCAGTTCATGGACTCGCCGCTCGATACGCCTGGGCCGTGGCTGGTCAGCTCTTCCAAACCGCGGACGGGAGCCCACGTCGTGGTTGCGCAGGACGGCGTCCCGCTGGTCGTCGCCTCCAAGCGGGGCGACGGCACCCTGATGTACCTGGCGTTCGAACCGACCTCGCGCAGCTTCAGACAGTGGAGCGGTAATGAGGCGCTGTGGCGCTACTTGATCACGCACGCGGCAGTCGACAACGGCGTCGGGTCGGCACTGGTGCGACCGTACCTGCGCTGGGGTGGCCGTGCCCCGCGCTTGGCGATGGCCGACTTCTCGACCCACCCCAAGCCAACCCTGGATTGGTTCTGGGCGCTGGTCGGGGTGTATGGCACGGGGCTTGGCGCAGCCTTGTTCGTCTTTGGCCGACGCGGCATGGTCGGCTGGGGATTGCTCTCGATTGTCGGCTTGACGATCGGCGCGGGCATGACCGCGTTTATCGTCGCCCGCCAACGGGCCGAGCCGGATGCCGCGCTCACCCGCGTGATCGTGGTCCGCCCGATCGACGTCGGCAACAGTTCGGCCGCGTACACGCATGAATTCGTATCCATCCTGGCGCGCCACGACGGCCGATTCAACTTAGTTCTGCCGCCCGAAGATCTCAGCCGCGGGCTGTACTACCCGTTCCCGCGTCCAAGTGACGAGTCGGACGCGAGTTGGCCGTTCCGGATCAGCGAGGGTGCCCAGCCGTCGCTCGATCAGATGCCGCTCAAGCAAGGCCAGTTGGCGACCGCGCAGATCGACGGTCAGCTCAAAGAGGCACCTGGCGTTCAGGCCGACCTGTTGGTCGATCACGGCGCCTTGACGGGCATCGTCACCAATCGCACAGGTGGGCGATTGAGTGATGCATACATCGTGGTCGATGGCGATTTCAGACCGCTCGGGTCGTTTGAGAAGGATCAATCGAGCCAGATCGACTTCATGCTGCCGCCCCAAGCGGCCGCGGGCAACCTCGCGGCGACGGCAATTGCGGACAAGCTCACGCCACCCGGGTCCTCCGGACGACAGGGCGCCTCGGCGCGCCGTGACTGGCTCGAGTCGCTGTTCTCGGCCCGGTTCCTCTTTGCGCGCATGGAGCTGCGCGGACCCACGCTCCTAGGCTGGCTCGAGCAGGCGCCCAATCAGATCAGCGCGCCCGACTTCCGCCTGAGCACGGCGGACTTCACGTTGCTGGTCCAGCCCCTTCAGCCGCAGCTGCCGATCGGGTTCGAGGGTGAAGTGCCGGCCGCGGCGATGAATCGGCGCGACCTGGGCATCGGCTCGGGAGCACCCACCGATCGCGACTACTACACGGTCGCGCCAGGCGAGGCGATCACGCTGCAGTTCATGATTCCGCCCAGCGAGGGCACCTTCCAGCTTCGCCAACTGCGCCTGAACATCGAAGGCGTGGTCCAGGGCCGCGTGCGGCAGGCAAACTTGCCGTTCACGGTGTCACTGTTCAACTGGCGCGCCGCGGAATGGCAGGCCTGGGAAGTCGGCCCGGGCAGCAGCATCGTGCCCGACGGCGAGCGATACATCTCCGCGACAGGCGAGGTCCGCCTGCGCTACATGCTGGACGCCGCCCTGGCCTCGACGGTCCGCGAGGTCCGCCTGAATCGGCTGGACGTCACCGCGGTGGGAGCAATTCGATGACCATCCTGGACACCGTCGAACACGACGACCGCCCGCCGATTCCACGCCCACCTGCAGAGCCGGCCGTGATCGTCGAGCACGTCGTCCGCCGGTTCGGCGGACGTGTCGTCTTGCAGAACATTTCGTTCACGGTTGCCCCGAGCACCGCGTACGGCATCGCCGGCGCCAATGGCTCGGGCAAGACCGTGCTCCTGCGCCTGATTGCCAGCCTGGACCGGCCGACCTCCGGCCGCATCTCGATCCACGGCTACGACACCATGCGCCGCGCGCGCGCCGTGCGCGACCGGATCGGTTACGTGCCGGAGGAACCGATGCTGTACGACGGCCTGAGCGCCGAGCAGTACCTGCAGTTCGTCGGCCGCGCGCGCGGCCTGGGCAAGCAAGTCCGCCAGGTCGCCGTCGATACGCTGCTGCAGGTCGTCGGTCTCGAAGAGCGCCGCTGGCGTGATGTCAGCGCGTTTTCGCCCGGCGAACGGCGGCGGCTCGCCCTGGCCAGTGCGTTGGTTCACGAACCTGACGTGCTGCTGCTGGACGACCCGTTACGCGGGTTGGACGGCTTTGCCCGGCTGGAACAAATCGAAGTTCTGCGCGAGCTCCACCGCCTTGGGTCGACCATGATCCTGGCTGCCACCCGCCCCGAAGACCTGCTCGAAGTGTGCGACAGCCTGGCGGTACTGCGAGACGGCGCGCTGGTGTGGAGCGGCGACACAACCGCGGCCAGCGCCCTGGCCGCGCCGCAGTTCGCGAACACCGTCCGGGTACGCGCCGAGCTCCTCGACGGCCTGGAAGCCGGCCTGGCATTGCTCGGCCAGCGTCGCGACCTGCGCGAGTTAGAGGTCGACGAGGACGGCCGCAACGTGTGGTTCCTCTTCACCGGTGATCAGGAGACGCTCGCCAACCTGTTGCCCCAATTGATCAGAGCCGGCTGCAGCGTCTCGCACTTTGGCATTGAGCGACGCTCGCCCGCCTCAGCAGTTGCGAGACTTTTCCACGAAGGTTCCGGATAATCTGCCATGCCGCTCATAGGGGCGCTGGTCATCAAGGAGTTCCAGACGTGGCTGCGCGGGCGGCTGACCTTCGCGGCGTTCACCCTGCTGGTGCTGCTCGTGTCGCTTCTGGTGTTCCTGCTGGGCATGTTGATCCTGGCGCCCGACGCCAACGCCGCGCCGGCCCTGTTTTCTACGACGTCGACGACCAGCACCAATCTGTTAGTCGCCAATCGCGCCATCTTCCTGTTCGGCGCAGTCGGCCTGTGCGTCATTCTGACCGCGGCCGTGGTTGCCCCAGCCGTAGCGGCGTCTGCGTTCGCCGCCGAACGCGAGCGTGGCACGCTTGACCTGCTCCTCCTGCAAGGGCCTGGGCCAGCGCGCATCGTGCTCGGCAAAGTCCTCGCCGCATTGATTTTCAGCCTGCTCTTGCTCGCGGTCGGCTTGCCCTTCTTCGCCCCAGCCTGGTCATTCGGCGGGGTCCAGCCCGACCAGGTCATCGCCCTGATCACGATCCTGTGCACGGTGACGCTGTTCTTCAGCGCGTTGGGTGTGTTTTTCGGCGCGATCCTCAAAGGCGCGCTGCAAGCGTCGCTCTTCGCCCAGGGCGTCGCCCTGTTCATCGTCTTCGGCACCCTCGGCCTGCACCTCGCCTTCGTGATTCTGAGCGGCAACGACATCCTCCGCCCGCTCCTGTGGCTCAACCCATTTCTGGCGTTGCTCTCGGGCGGCGGCACGGCCACCGACGCCTTCGCCCGCGGTGCACCGGCGGCGTATCGCAGCGTCCTGTCGCTGCCTCCCCAGAGTTGGGCGCCGGGACTGCTTTTGCCCGCGTGGGTCATCGGCAGCTTGGCCTGGACCGCTCTCGCCGTACTGCTCGTGGTTGGTGCGGCGATTGCTATTGAGCCCACGCACCCCATGAAAGGCAGACGCGCCCGATGACTATGCTGTCGCCCGCGGCGACGTACCACGCCGAGCTGCGCGAGCAACTGGGCAGCGTTGGGCGAGCGTTGTCGGTCCAGCGCGGTCTGTTGTGGCTCGCCCGCGGCCTGGCGGCAGGGACAGTCGTAGTGCTGGGACTGGTGGTCTGGGCGTGGATCCGCGACGCCGTGGCGGCGCTACCGCTGTTGCTTCTGGTTGGCCTGCCAGTCGCGCTGGGCCTGGTGACCGCCGCCGGCAGCATGTTCATCCGCCACAACACGCGCGATCTGGCGCGCCGCGTCGATCACGCCGCGCGCCTCCACGAGCGGTCGACGACCGCGCTCGAGCTCGGCGCGCGTGGCGACGAGTTCCCGCTGGCCCTGGCCCAGATGCGGGATGCCGTGGAGCACCTGGAGCGCGTTGACCTGCTCGAAGCTTTCCCGCTTCGGGCGCCGCGCAACGAGTTGATGGCCGCCTTTTTTATCGTCGTCATCGCCGTGCTCGTCGGCATCAGTCCCAACCCGTGGCTGCTTCGAGCGCGCGCATCTAATCCCGCGATCACCATTGCCCGCGAGCAGGCGCAGCGTGTGCAGCGTCTGGCCGACAGCATCCAGCCAACCACGCCCGAGCTCGACGCGCTGCGACAGCTCGTGAGCAAAGGCGCGCGCACCGTCGACGCCCGCAGCAATGAACCGGACGCGGCGCTGAACGCGCTGCAGGACCTCGAAGAGCAGGTCCGCCAGATGAGCGCTGGCGACGACCAGATGGCCTCGGCGCTCGCCGCGATTGCCAGTGCGCTAGCGTCTGACCCGGCCACCCAGCAATTGGCGAACGCGATCAACACCGGCGACATGCGCGAGATTTCCCAGGCGGCGAAGGCCCTGGCAGCGGCGGCCTCGAGCATGAGCAGCCAGGATCAGCAGCGGGTCGCCCGGGTCATGCGCGACGCCGCCGGCAAGGCGGGCCGCATATCCCAGAGCGTGGCCGGCAGTCTTTCGGATGCCGCCGATGCGATGTCGGCCGGCGCGGGCGCGAACGCGAGTGCTTCGGCGGACTCAGGTCAGACCAGTCAGTCGGGCAGCCAATCGCGCAGTGGCCCAAACTCGCAGAACATGCAATCAGCACAAGATGCCCTGAATCAGCTCAGCAACGACGCGGCGGCAGCCGGCGAACGGCAGCGCGCCGCGAGCCAGCTCGAAAGCAGCCGCAACGCCCTCGAGCGTGCCCTTGGTCGAACCCAGAGTCGATCGGGCAGCAGTGGCCGGTCGTCCTCCAGCAACCAGCGTAGCCAGGCCTCCAGCACCAGTCAGGCTGGCGATCAGGGCCAGGGCAGCACGCCGGGACAACCTGGCGACCAGGCGGCCGACGGCACGGACGGGGCGGGCGGTGGTACGCCTGGCGGCGATCAGGGCAACGGCGGTGATACCGGCCAGGGTGGCGGTTACTCAACTGGCGGCCAGAGCCAGAATCGGACGGGCACCTCAGGCAGCGGTCTCGACGCGATCGTGCGACCCGAGCAAGTGCCCACCTCCGGTGGTTTCGCGCCCGACCAGAGCAGCGTCAACCCGTACCTCGGAGATGCGGGTACCAGCGCCGCGCAGACTGCCCCGGAATCAGTGCAGCCGTCGTACTCGAACAAGCCGACGCAGGGCAACGATTCCGGCAGTATCCCGCTCGGCCTGCGCGACCTGGTCAAAGACTATTTCAGCTCGCTGGATCAGAAGTGACGGTCCTGCCTGCCAATGTACCCAGCGGGCCGACCAGCCAGCCGAGCGGGCCAACTCCCTATCGGTTTATCGAAACGGCGCGCGCGATCGAAAACGAGATCGGCCACGTCATCATCGGCCAGCCTGAGGTGGTCCGTGGGGTCCTCACCTGCCTCCTGGCAGGCGGACATGCCCTGCTGGAGGGTATCCCTGGACTGGGCAAAACCCTGCTGGTGCGCACCATTGGCGAGGCGCTCGAGCTGACCTTCAGCCGGGTGCAATTCACGCCCGACCTGATGCCCGCCGACATCACTGGCACAAGCATCCTGCGGGACAGCGCCGATGGCAGCCGCTCGTTCGAATTCCAGCCTGGGCCACTCTTTGCCAACCTGGTGCTCGCCGATGAGGTCAATCGCGCCACACCCAAGACCCAGTCCGCGCTGCTCGAGGCAATGCAGGAGCGGCGAGTCACGGCCGGGCGCACGACGCACACCCTGCCTGAGCCTTTCTTTGTGCTCGCGACGCAGAACCCGATCGAGATGGAAGGCACCTACCCATTGCCCGAGGCGCAGCTCGACCGCTTCCTGTTCAAGCTGACGGTGCCCTATCCGAGTGAAGACGACCTGTTGCGCATCGCACAGATCACCACCGGCGCCACGATGCCGCATCCGACGCGGGTGGCCAGTGGCGCGGCCTTGTTGGAGTTGATGCGCTTTGCGCGCGAAGTCCCGGTGGCCGAGCCGGTGCTGCGCTACGCCGTCCGCATCGTGCGGCGGACCAACCCCGATACGCCAGACGCGCCGGTCGAGATCAAGCGCTTCGCGCGTTACGGGTCGAGCCCGCGCGGACTCCAGTCGATCGTGCTGGGCGCCAAGGTGCGCGGTCTGCTCGAAGGCCGCTACAACGTGGCCTTCGACGACATTCGAGCCGTTGCGCTGGCCGCCCTGCGCCATCGCATCATCCTGGGCTTCGAGGCCGACGCCGACGGCATCACCGCCGACAAGCTGATTCAGGACGTCGTCACCACGACTCCCGAGGAGTAGCGCCTCCCAGGGCCATGGCGAACCAACAGACGCTTCTCGACGGCGCGTTCGCCCGCAGGCTCGAACGACTGCAGCTGGTCAGCCGAAAGCGGCTTGTCGGCCAGGGCCAGGGCGATCGGCGATCGCTGCGCAAGGGGTCGAGCCTGGAATTCGCCGATTACCGACACTACGTTGAGGGCGACGATCCAGCGCGGGTGGACTGGAACATTTACAGCCGCACCGACACGCTCTTCGTGCGCCTCTACGAAGAGGAAGAGGTGCTCAATGTCCATCTGCTCGTCGACGCCAGTCGCAGCATGGATTGGGGCGAGCCGTCGAAGCTGCGCTACGCGCGCCGTCTGGCGTCGGCGTTGGGCTACATCGCGCTGAACGCATCAAATAGGTTGTTCGTGTGGCCGCTGAGCGCTTCGACGATGGCCTACGGGCCGGCCTGGGGCCGCGGTCGAGCGGGGCCCATGCTCAACTTCATCGACGAGTTCAAGCCGGCGCAGTTGAACACGCCCATTCTGGCGGGTTTGAACGCCCCCCTTGACCTCGAGCAATCGCTCAGCACATTTACCAGCCGCGCGGGCGGGCTGGTTGTCCTGGTCTCTGATCTGCTTTCGCCAAGCTGGGAAAAAGCCCTGGCGCGGCTCGTTGGCCGACCTGGCGAAGTCGTGGTGCTGCACACGCTCTCGCCCCAGGAGCTTCGCCCAACGCTCGGCGGTGACGTGCGCCTGATCGACCGCGAAAGCGGCGCCGCGGTCTCGGTGACCCTGAACAACGATGCCATCCGTCTGTACGGCCAGCGCCTGGACGAGTGGCGCCGCACCGTCGAATCCTTCTGCGCCCGCCACGGCGTGGGCTACGTCCCGATCGACACTGAAACGCCTTTGGAGACCCTGGTCTTCGACACCCTCCGCCGCCGCGGAGTTGTCCGATGAGCCTCATTGCGCCGCTGGCGCTCGCGCTCGGGATTACTTTGCCGATCGTGGTCGTTTTTTATCTGCTCAAAGTGCGGCGCCACGATGAGGAGGTTTCCTCAACGTTTCTGTGGAACGACCTGATCCGCGATTTGGCGGCGCACGAGCCATTGCAGCGGCTGAAGTGGAACCTGCTGCTGCTGTTGCAGCTGCTCGCCCTCGCCTTGATCACCTTTGCCGTGGCCAGACCGTTCTCCGAGCAGATCGGCCAAAAGCCCGTTCAGGCCGTCCTCTTATTGGACGGCTCGGCCAGCATGCAAGCCAAGGACGTCCAGCCGTCGCGCTTCGACAAAGCCGTCGAAGCCGCGCGCAGCACACTGGGCGGCTTGCCCGAGAACTCGCTGGCGACCGCGATCCTGGTCGCCGCGCATCCCCAGGTGCTGGTCTCCGCAACAGCCGATCGCCAGCAGGTCGATCGAGCCCTGGCTAGCGCCCAGCCCTCAGGCGCCGCCGCCGACATGCGCGAGGCCCTCCTCCTCGCCCGGTCGTTGGGCGGCGACCCGAATTCGCGGCGGATCTTCCTCTTTACCGACGGCGCGTTCACGCTACCACCCGATCTGCCCGACGATCTCGGGTCCGTCGAAGTCGTCCCCGTCGGCCAGCCGAACACCGGCAACCTGGCCGTAACAACCATCGCCACCCGACCCGATCCGCGCGACAACCGACGCCAGCAGCTCTTCACCCGCGTCGAAAACTTTGCCGATCGCAGCGCCCAGGGTGTGATCACCATCAGCGTCGACGGTCAGGCCGTCGAAGAGCGCGCCGTCGACCTGGCGCCGAATGGCCACACCGAGCTCGTCTTCGAAGAGCTCCCCGCGGGCGCGCGCTGGGCGAGCGTCACGATGTCCAGCACGCGCGGTGACAACGGCCTGACGATGGACGATACGGCCTACGCCGTCCTGGTCCAGCGCAAACCTGCGCAGGTGCTGCTGGTCAGCACCGGCAATCAGTTCCTGGAAAAGGTGCTGACGTTGCTGCCGAACGTGGATCTGTATCGGATCGCGGCGCCGCGTTACCTGGCGGTCGAAGCCGACCGCTTTGACATCATCGTCTTCGACAACTATCTTCCGCCGCTGTTGCCGCGCGGAAACCTGCTAGTGCTCAATCCACCGGACCGCGGCCCATACCGCACCACCGGTCAGGTCACCCGGCCGCGCGTCGCGACCTGGGATCGTGAGGACCCGATCCTGTCGTTTGTCGACATCCGCGATATGAACGTCAGTCGCGCGTCCAAGCTCGACATGCCGCGCTGGGCCAAACCCTTGATCAGCACCTCTGACGGCCTGCCGTTGATGGCCGTCGGCCAGGACGGTGACAGACGCGTCGCCATCCTGCCCTTCGACCTGCAGCAATCCAACTTGCCGCTGATGTCTGCGTTTCCGATCCTGATGGCCAACATGGTCAACTACCTGTCGCCGCCAGGCGTTGTCCAGTCGTCGGAAATTCATACGGGCGCGCCCGAATCGCTGTTGCCGTTGCCGCAAGTTGAGCGGGTGCGCGTCGCGGCGCCCAACGATCAGATCCTCGAGTTCCGCACTGGTCAGGGCCCGATCACGTATGCGGCCACGGACGTGCCGGGCCTGTACCGTGTGCAACAGATCATTCAGGGTGGCCAGCAGACCGTCGACGACGATCTTTTTGCCGCCAATCTGGCCAACCCAGACGAAAGCGACATCCGCCCGCGGCTCTCGGGCCTCTCAAATCCCGGCCCGCTCGATGCTGGGCTGACGACGCTCCAGAAGGAAATCTGGGGCGTGCTGGCCGCGCTGGTCCTGCCGCTGCTCTTGTTCGAGTGGTTCTGGTTCCACCGCCGCGTCTGACGCTCGGCTGAAACGCCCCTCACTTCGCAGTGAGGGATGGACGGAACCCACCGTGGCGCGGCGGTGTATGACATGCTGACGTCGACTCTGTGGAGGGCCGTCCACTGGAGCTCATCGAAGACGCAACAGCTCGCGAAGCCGATCACGCGCTCGTCGAACGAGCCCGCGTGGGCGACGCCGTGGCCTACGCTGGCCTCGTCGAGCGCTACCAGGACGTCGCATTTCGACTCGCGTACGTCGTCCTGGGCAGCGCGGCGGAGGCGGAGGACGCGGCCCAGGAGGCTTTCATCAAGGCGTACTACGCGCTGCCACGGTTTCGCAGCGGGGCGGCGTTCCGCCCATGGCTGTTGCAAATCGTGGCGAACCAGGCGAAGAACCAGCGGCGGGCTGGCGGTCGACGTGGCAGTCTGCTGTTGCGCGCGACCGCCGAGGAGCGCCCTTTGCGCTGGGCTGTGCGCGCGGAACGGTGAAGTCACGTCTATCGCGCGCGCTTGCGCGCCTGCGCCAGGTCGTGACCGCCGCGGGTCTTCGTGAAGTCGACCGGCAGGAGGTCGGCCATGGCTGAGCGACTGATCTCGCTGAGCGAGCCCGAGCTGGAGCAGGCACTCGTCGACCTCGGAAGTCATCTCGCGTACCCGCCGACGCCCGCCCTGGCCGCACGTATACGGCAGGAGATTGCGCTGCGGCCCGCGCGTTCACCTTCGTTGTGGGCATCCTGGCTGCCGAATCAGCGCCGGCTGGCCTTCGCCCTGGTCGCGCTGATCGCGCTGGCGGGCGCCGTCCTGGCCTTCTCGCCGGAGGCACGCACCGCCGTCGCCGAGCGGCTGGGCCTGCGCGGCGTGCTCATCCGCGAAGTGCCGGCCCTCCCAACGCCAGTGCCTACGGCCACGGCCTCGGCCGCGACGCCATCGGCGGCGACAGCCGTGGGCGCCGCTTCGCCCGTGGTCCCGACCGTTCCGCCGTCGGCCGGTGCGCGGCTTTCGCTCGGTCAACCGCTCACGCTCGGCGAGGTCCGTGGCCGCCTCGCTTTCCAGGTCCCGCTGCCGGGCGCGCTCGGACCGCCCGACGAAGTCTATTTCTCGAGCACGCCGCCTGGCGGCCAGGTCGCGCTCGTCTACTACCCGCGCCCCGGCCTGCCCGAGGCCAACACCACGGGCCTGGGCCTGCTGCTGACGGCGTTCCAGGGCAGCGTCCCGGCCGGCATCTTCGGCAAAGGCATCCCGCCTGGTACCCGCATGGAAGAAGTCAAGATCAATGGCGGCCAGGGCTACTGGATCGAGGGCGACCCGCACACCATCTTCCTCATGGACAATCGCGGCCAGGTGCGCCCCGAAACCACGCGTCTCGCCGGCAATGTCTTGCTCTGGAATCAGGGCGAGCTGACCCTGCGGATCGAGTCTGCCTTGTCAAAGGACGAGGTACTCAGAATCGCCACGTCCGTGCACTAGCTTCGGCTGCCTACTACGGCAACGCACACAATCCGTGGCACCTGGACTACCAGCTCGCCACCGATTGGCACTGTCGCCGTCCGCCCGAGCCGGCCTGAGGCAGGGGCCGAGCAACCCCATGCGCCTGGGTGGAGGGGAGTTGATTAAACCGCCGCAGGCGGGTGAGGGGTGCGTCAGTGGCCGAGGGCGGCCAGGACCTTCTCAGAAGTAATGGGCAGGTCCATTACCCGCGCGCCAACCGCGTCCGCAACTGCGTTGGCTATCGCGGGCGCGACGCCGCTGTTGGTCACTTCACCGACCGCTTTGGCGCCAAATGGGCCAGGGCCGATGTCAGTGCGCAGCAGCACGGTGCGGAGCGGCGGCATATCCATGACGGTGGGCAGCTTGTATTCACCCAGACTGAGCGCGGCGACTTTCCCGCCGTCGTCGATCGGCAGTTCTTCCATCAACGCCGCCCCGACACCAAATGCGAATCCGCCGTTCAACTGGCCCTGGTGCGCCAGGGGATTGATGACCGTGCCAACGTCGACCACCTGCACCGCATCGCGCACGCGCACCGCGCCGGTCTCCCGATCGACCTCGACCTCGACGGCGTAGACCGAGGCATTGAAATCGCCACCCTCGTCGTGCCCATGCGGGTGCTCGGCGTACGTGCCGCTCACTTCAACGGGCGGCCCGCTGCCCAATCGTGCCGCGACCTCCTCAAAAGGAGCCGACTCCTGCCCCGACACGAATCGGTCATCCAAGAGCCGTACCTCCCCCGCTGGCCAGCCAAACGCCTCAGCCGCCAGATCCTCGAGCGTCGCCTTCATGCGCTGCCCGCCATCCAGCGCGGCCTGGCCGATGACGTGCGTCACCCGCGAGCCGCCCGCGCCCGGATCCTGGGGCGCCTCGCCGGTGTCGCCGTAGCGGACCTGGATACGCTCGGCAGCCACCGATAGCGCCGCCGCGGCGACGCGTCGAATCACCGTGTGCGCCCCGGCGCCCTGGTCGACCATGCCGGTCAGCACCTCGACCTGACCGGTCGCTGGCAACAGCCGCATGCGCATGGACGTCTTGCCGCCGCCTACGTGCCGGATCTCGACGGCCACGCCACGACCTCTGCCCGCCGGTGGCGGCTCGTCCCAATGAATTTCGCGCCGAGCTGCCTCGAGCACTTCGCTGACGCGCGATTGGCGCACCCGTTCGCCCGGCGCACTCAGCTCGCCGTCGCGGACCGCGTTGCGCAACCGAAGCTCGATCGGATCGATGCCCATCTCGCGCGCGATCAGATCGACGTGGCTCTCGCCCGCAAACAACGCCTGGACCTCGCCGGGCGCGCGCATGTGTCCACCTGGCACGCTGTTGGTGTAAGCGGATGTCAACTCGAGTCGCACGGCCGGCACGCGATACGGGCTCAACGTGGCCAGGCCGCCGCGCACCACCAGCCCGTCCAGCGGCTTGCCGCCGGCGTATGCGCCGCCGTCGAACAGGATGCGTGTCTCGTGTGCCAGGAAGTGGCCCTGCCCATCGCACGCCGTGCGCAAGGTCATGACTGAAGCATGGCGTGGATTGGCGGCGCCCAACTCGTCCACGTAGCGCATCTCGGCTTTCACCGGGCGGCCGCTGGCCTTGGCCAGAAAGTAACAGGTGTATTCGTCGAACGACGTGCCCTTACCGCCGAAGTCGCCGCCGATGAACGCGCTGTCGACCACGATGCGGTCTTCGGGCACGCCAATTGTCCGAGACATCTGCGTTCGCAGGCCGAATGGGGTCTTGTTCGTGGAAACGACGCGCACGGTGCCGTCCGGCTCGATCCAGGCGGCGCAGGCATGCGGCTCGATATGACCCTGATGCTGGCGCGGGGTGCGAAACGTGTGCTCGAAGACGCTATGCGCACGGGCAAAGGCGGCGGCCCGCTCGGCATCGGTACCCAGTGTCACGATGACCTGGCCCTGGACGTTGGGATGCGGCACGGCCGGGCGCGTGCCACCGAGGTAGGCGTATTGCTCGGCGTGCTCGTGCAGGATCGGCGCGGCGTCGGTCAGCGCGTCCTCGGCGCTCGACACGACGGGTAACTCCTCGTATTCGACCTCGACAAGTTGGGCGGCCGCCTCGGCCGCCTGACGCGTCTCGGCCGCGATTGCCGCAACGCGGTCGCCGACGAACAACACCTTCGAACGAGCCAGGACGGGCCAGTCCTGAATGCGCCGCCCAAATCGGGCGTGCTCGGGCAGATCGACGCCGGTCAACACGGCGTGCACACCCGGCATGGCCCTGGCGCGTGAGGTATCGATCGAGCGGATCAGCGCGTGCGCGTACGGGCTGCGCACATACACCCCGTGCAACATCCCGGTCTGGCGGACGTCAGCCGCGTAGCGCGCGCGACCGGTGACCTTCAGGTGGCCTTCGACGCGGTACTCCGGCTCGGCGAGAGCGTCGGAGATCGACAGGTCCGCGGTCACACTGCGGCGGCGGCCATGATGCTGTCGACGATCTGGTAGTAGCCAGTGCAGCGGCACAGGTTGCCCATCATCCAGCTCTTGACCTGTTCGGTGGTCGGTTTGGGTTGCTCCTGGAGGAGAGCGGTCGCGGCGATCAGCTGACCGGGTGTGCAGATGCCACATTGGAAGCCGCCATGGCGGATGAAGGCTTCTTGGAGTGGGCTCAGGTGGTCCTCGTCGGGTGCCAGGCCTTCGACCGTAGTGACCCTGGCGTCCTGGATCATGACTGCCGGCAGGAGGCACGACGACACGAGCTGCCCGTCAACCAGCACCGAACACGCGCCGCACACGCCGACGCTGCAGCCCTCTTTTGTGCCTGTCAGGCCCAGGTCATCGCGCAACAGGTGCAGCAGCAAGCGGTTGGCTGGGATAGTCACGGTGCGCGGCTGACCATTCACGGTGAGCTGGAGGGTGTGTTCACTCACGCGGTTCCACCTTATACCGCAGGACGACGCCGCCGTCGTCATCGACGTCAACTTCGGTCTGTGTCAGCCGAATCGCGGCCGCGCGCGCCAGGCCGGCGCCGTCGGCCAGCGTCGGCGCGGACGCCCCGCCGAAGACTAATGGGGCGACAAAGACGTGCACTTCGTCCACCAGACCCAGGCGCAGGAGCTCGAAGTTCAACGAGCCACCACCCTCGACCAGCAGGCGGCGCATTCCCTGGTCATACAGGGTAGTCATGGCCGCGCAGAGGTCGACACGGCCTTCACCGATGGCGAAGACTTCAACGCCCCTCGCCCGCAGTGCCGCCAGCATCGACTCCCAGGCGGCAGCATCATGCTCACGGAGTGTCGCTGGCGCCGACGCAGCGACGCAGGGCGTGAACAGGATGATCCGCGCTGGGCCCGCCGTTACGAAGCGGCCATTCGGGTTGGGGCGTTGGTGAAGCGACGTGACCGCTACTTTGGCGGGATTCGCAGGTAAGCCGCGCGCTTGCCGGTCTGCGCGCAGCTCGGCAGACTTCACCGTCAGGCGTGGATCTTCGTCGACGACCGTGCGGCCGCCGACCATCACGGCATCCACCGAGGCGCGCAGCGCATCAACCCGCTCGCGGTCGCGCTCAGACGAAATTGCGGTGCCCCGTCGTTGGAACGTGTCGATCTTGCCGTCGACACTGGCCGCGACGTTGAGAATCACAAACGGCCGCGCCACCATATGCCGGAAAAAGGCTCAGGCGTCGGGCCGGAAGCGGTAGCCGACGGCTGGCTCGGTCACGATCCACCGCGGACGACTCGGTTCGTGTTCCAACTTGCGCCGCAGCTGAGCGATAAAGGTCCGCAAATTGTCGAGCGCATCCTCGTAGCCCGAGCCGAGCGCCGTGCGCAGCAGGTACCCGTGGGTGAGCACGCGGTCGGGGTTGGTGGCCAGGACGCGCAGCAGCTCGTACTCGGTCGGCGTCAGATGCACCTCGCGATCGTCGACGGTGACGCGTCGCGCCAGCAGGTCGATGACCAACCCGCCGGCGTGAATGATCGGCGCCTCGTCGATGCGTGCCTGATCGCGCCGCAACGCGGCACGGATCCGCGCGAGCAGCTCTTCCGTGCCGAACGGCTTGGTGACGTAGTCATCCGCCCCAGCGTCTAGCGCCTGGACTTTCTGCGATTCGTGCACGCGCGCCGACAACACCAGGATGGGCACTCGGCTCCAGCTCCGCAGCCGCCGACAGACGTCGACGCCGTCTAGTCCAGGCAGCGCCAGGTCGAGGAGCACCACTATCCTCGACCAGCAGATGTCCCCCTTGCGCCTCGGTCGCAGCGCGGGCGATCGCTAGACCCAGGCCAGTCCCAAAACCTTCGTCGCTCAGCCGCTGGAATTTCACAAACACCCGGTCGCGCGCGACGTCAGGAATTCCGGGCCCAGCGTCGCTGACGACCAATCGCACAGAGCCGCCCTCAATGCGGCCGACGATGGAGACCGGCGTGCCGCTGGGAGTATGAACGCCAACGTTTTCCAGCACGTTACTCAATGCCTGGTCCAGTAGCCCGGCGTCGAAGCGCGCAAGTGGCAAGGTATCGGGGACGTCGTACGTTACGGGCCGTTCTCCGAGGATGGGACTAACGCGATCGAGCACAGCCGAGACGATCTCGCCCAGGGCGTTCCACTGGCGGTCGGGGGTGATACCCGCTTCGAGGCGGGTCATCGCCAGCGCATCGCTGACAAAGTGAACCAGTCGGTCTGCCTCGGCTTCGATCGTACCGAGTAACTCGAGCGCAGTCCCGTCAGATAAGGGCGCGCCTGGATTGCGCAGCGTCGAGATCGAGGTCTTGATCGCCGTGAGCGGTGTGCGCAGGTCGTGCGACACGATTGCGAGCGCTTCATCGCGCGCCATCAAGGCCGCTTCGGCCTGGCTGCGCGCGTGACCCGCTCGCTGACGGGCGGTCCGCAACCGAGCGTTCAACGTGCCCAGCAAGACTGCCACCAGGACGAAAGCCAGCAAATCGACCGATGTGCCCAGGGCCGTGATCTCGAACGTGTACGGCGGGTACTCGAAAAAGAAGTCGAGTGCCAGGAAGCCACCAACGACGGACACGATCGCCGGGCCATACCCGCCGAATGAGGCGCTGATCGCAACGGCGGCCAGTAGCAGTAGGACTGGAAAGTCGACAGCGGCCGGGTACAGTGGCAGGGCGATGAGCGTCGCAAGCAGGACGCTCATCCCGGCAACCAGGTAGCGCGCCACCTGGCGCTTCACCACAGAGCGATGCTAACGCCAGCTTGGTGGTCGAGCGACGGGACGCACGAAATCCTGATGTGCCGTCCCGCCTGCGCGGCTAACTCGTCGCTGGTGCGGTGCAGGACGTGGCGAACGTGCACACGTTGAACGCGTCGCGGTCCGGATCAGGCGCCGATGGTGTAGCCAGCGCGGCGCCCTTGCTATCGACCAGGCGGATCTCCTCCGCGGCGGTCAGTCCAGCCGGACGACCGTTGGTCAAGCTCTGATCAAACCCGACCGTGGACAGCCGCGGCATTGGACCGACGGTGACCTTGCCGGAGTTGTCGATGACCACCGGTGTCTCCTCGATCCACTCGGCTGTGGCGTAGGTCGAGGGGTACGGCGTCGTCGTGTTGAATGTCTGGCCCGTGGTCTGGTTCTTGACGGTGATCGACCACACGCCCGGCGTGGTTTCGGCGATGTCCACGAACACAACGTTGCCCGCGCTGACCGCGAAGTTGGCGATGGGTGTGCTCGGCTCGGGAATGATCTCCCACCACGCGCTGTAGCTTGCCGCGCCGGATACATCGACATCCTGCGACGTACCCGCCTGGATCAGCGTCGCGTCGGTTAC
>WNFC01026428.1_pt1 | contig 19381 bp, 16 predicted proteins | sample 5400541 | NCBI WGS metagenome assembly WNFC01 (sample SAMN13153342, study PRJNA577476) | soil metagenome | isolation source: 120 cm saprolite under Douglas fir tree site 2 hole 2 replicate 1 | place: USA:California | collected 2015-04-18 | reverse complement strand
CCGCCCGATATACCTACACTGTAGCTGCCTGACAGCGACGCATTGGAAAATGGTCCTGTTTGGGCGTAGGCCACACCACTTGCTACCGTCTGGCTATCCAGCGTGAGCAGTTGCATACCTCCGGACGAGGGATATCCGACCAGATTCAATGCTCCAAAGGACAGTGCCACGCGATTGCCAGTTGCCGCATAGGTCCCGCTGAAGTTCGAACTGCCAATGATGCCGCCCAGATTCACGTCTCGCACGCTGGTATTCAGAATGTTGCCCGCGCCATCCGTTTCCAGGACTCCACCGGTGGCAAACTCAGATCCATTGAATTTTCCCAACATGGTAAAGGCAAGCGAACTCGGTACGCTCGTATTCGTTACACGATAGGCGTCACCCGCCAGTGTCCCGCTGTTGCCCAGGAGTTTAAAATGATTAGGATTCACAACAACGCACCCGAATCCCTGCAAACCCTCCGTAGAGCTAACGAACGCCACGCCGCCTCGCCCAAGATCAGGTAGAAGCTCCATTACGGAAGCGGGTCCAGCTGTAATTGCCGAGTTACCGCGGATGACGCCATTGTCATTTATGTCCTGTGTCCCGCCAATGACATTGCCGCTGGCATCGACTGTAAATACGCCCACGGATGCCTCTGGAAGTCCGGCGGAATCTGCTCCTTGAACACTAAAAACATATGTCCCAGCAATCGAAGTCTGCCCAAAGGCAGTCGGCTCTTGCCTGTCCAGGGTGCCAGTTGCGGTAGCCGCGTTTTCGAAACGGACAAGCTGGCCATGCTGCGGAGAAGTCAGCACCACACTCACGGTAACCGGACCCACGATCTGGGTATCCAGGTTCAACACCACTTGGCCACCAGGACTGACCACATAGGTGCCTGTCATGTCCTGATTGCCAAAGCCCCCGGTTGTTATACCGTTAAAAAAATTATAAAAAGTATGTCCGTTTGAAATGAGTCCATGGCCATCCGCTGCAAAAGTGGCTGCCAGCGTAAACGGCCCAGTGGCATTGACTCCCTGACTTGTGAATGTATAAGCACCGGTAAGAGAAGCGTTGGTGAACGCCGGTGTCGTTGAACTCGAGCTGCCACCGCATCCGATACACAGGAAAAAAACAGGAATGATGAGAAGAGTTGATAGCAAACGTACGCGCACGGGCTACCTCCAGCTCTGGATACTACAGCAACTCTGCTCTCTTAAGCTCGATAAGATAGGTTAACTTTGCGTAAGTTATGGTTTCTTTAGTTCATGGTCTTGGTAGATAGGAGTCTTCGATTGCGAACAGCTCCCAATTGATTCGTGGAACAAAGTCGGATCTAGCGACCAAACTCTCACCACCGAGACGCAGAGACACGGAGAAAAGCTGGAGAGGGTTATTCATCGAGGCTATTCTTTGCGCATGAAATCGATACAAAGGAGCGGATAGTTTTCAAACTCGACACTAAAGCCCAGATCCCGCACAATTGTCTTACTATCGCGGCGCCTGCTGTTTGACTCATGGTTCAAAGATCTAATGCCCTGCAAGTCTTAACTTGCCAAGGGCGAACAAAATACGATAAGATCGGAAGCTTTTAGAAAATCGCCAAATGGCGAACAGGTGCGATGGCGTATCTGGAATGGTCTTTGACAACTTACAGTGACCAGCAGCTGGCTTATGGCAGCTAGCTGCTGAGACGTCAAAAAAACGGCTATTGGGATGGGTACCTCTAAGTCCTTTAGATCTTGGGATGAGGGGGGAGGGTAAGCAAGATTGAGTAATCGGGTAATTTCGTAATCGGGTAATTTTGAACCCGGCTACGGCGGACGCGGATGGTCGCGGATCAGAAGAGCCAAACCCGGTGGTTGGGATGTATTGGGATACATCGGCTTAAGTGCTTTGGAATCCTAGTTGAGGGTACGGGGGATGTGCCAGTCCATTCACATTCATTCATATTCACGCTACTTTCAATATTGGGTGACCTTGGGTGAGCTTGGGTGAAATTGGGTGAAACCGGGGGTAGGGGCAGGGGGATCGGATCGCCGAGATCGCTGCCATCGCACGACATCGCCGAGATCGGAAATTCGAAACCTGCTTCACCACTGATTACACAGATAACACTGATCAGAACCGATTAACGCGGATGGTCGCGGATCAGAACGGCCCAGAACGCAAAAAATGCCCGCCATCGCTGACGGGCATCTTCACGAACTGCTAAAGAACCTATCCAGCCACTTCTTCCAGCTGTTTCTGATCGAAGTCAAAGTTTGAGTACACGTTCTGCGTGTCGTCAAAGTCTTCTATAGCTTCCAGCAGGCGGATCATCTGGTTGGCGGCAGCGCCTTCCAGCTTCACATAAGTCTGCGGCACCATGCCAACTTCCGAATGCACTACCTCCGCGCCTGACTTCTTCACCGCATCCAGTACCGTTTCATAAGCGTTGGGCGGAGTGATGATCTCCCACGTATCGCCATCATCATTCAGGTCGTCACCGCCGTGCTCCAGGACAATGTTCATCAGGTCGTCCTCTTTCGCTTTCTTGGAGACAACGATTGAGCCCTTCTTGCTGAACATCCAGGCAACCGAGCCGGATTCACCCAGGTTGCCGCCGTTCTTGCCGAACATGTGGCGAATCTCGCTGACGGTGCGGTTGCGATTATCCGTGGTTACGTCCACAATCACCGCCACGCCGCCGGGACCGTAACCTTCGAAGGTGATTTCTTCGTAGTTCACGCCTTCCAGTTCGCCGGTGCCGCGCTGGATGGCCCGCTTGATATTGTCGGCAGGCATGTTCTCCGCCTTGGCGGCAGCAACCGCCGTACGCAGCCGCGGATTGCCTTCCACGTCACCGCCGCCGCCCTTGGCAGCCATGGTGATTTCCTTGATCAGGCGGGTGAATATCTTGCCGCGCTTGGCGTCCAGCGCGCCTTTTTTGTGCTTAATTGTGGCCCATTTTGAGTGGCCGGACATGGTAATAACCTCAACACTCAGGATTTTTTCGGCAGCCGAACTTCAGACCCGGCAGGCGCAACAAACGCATGAAAACAAAGTGGATTATACCATGCCGGGATTGCTAAGATGCATTGTGGACTCAGCGCAACCGCACGAAGAACAACCCGGCCAGACCTCAGTTCCTGAACCGGCCCCGGAACCACAGGCCACCGAGCCGGCGCCGGAACCAGGTACGCCCAAGCCCGCATTATCTAAGCCTAAGCCCCAAGCCAGCCTGTGGCAGCGCCAATGGCTCTTCCTGCGCCAGCGCTGGTGGAACACCGCTTCGCTTACCCCTACTCAGCGCGCCGCGTCTTTCCTGCGCGGCGTGATTCTGATCGCCGTTGGAGCCATCGGCCTGATCATTGTGGTCAACAATACGCTCAACCTCAATTCCCGCGGCATGGACGCCGTGGCAAAATTGATGGCTGAATTCCTGCTCATTCCCGTCGGCATACTGGCACTCATCATCGCCGGCTACGGCGCATCGCAAATAGTCCGCAGCTTTGTGCCGAACTCGGTCGCAGCCAGGCATGCGTTGCGCCAGTCAGAGCGGGAAGAAGCCGAGTCAGAAAAATTTCAGCTCCGTGATGAAACCAAACCCTGACGCGGAATGAGGGATAAACGCTGGGTACGCGGAGAAAAGACCCGCTACCAAACTGCCGCAGGCCCGTCGCGTAGCGTCAGCGGAGCAACAATAAAGAAACGCTTCAGCGATGGCGGAGCGACATCAAGGCCACCGAAAATGTTCATCCCGAGCCGGTCAAAGATTCGTAATTTAGAGATCAATGTTGTGGAGGGCCTTCCGCGGGCAGCTTATGATTTCCTAAAAGCAAAGACAACCGCCCGAATGATCGGTTTTATGATTGTCAAGAGCTGACCGAGTGCTATCATCCGTTCACATGAACAAGCACGTATGGCTCCAGGATTTGCGCAATCGGCAGCGAAACATCGTCTTCCCGGATACCGTCCTGAACACGGGCAACTTCTATCGCAACATTCTCTCCAGAGGTGCAAGCTTCAATCCAGCCCAGCGTGCCGGAATGATCATCATGTCTCTTGTCCTCATCTGTATATCGATTTTGCTATTGAGTCCAATTTTTGGTGACTCGGAGAACGGCCCAGTTAAGTTGATTATGACGCTCGAAGGTCTTTTGTTCGGGCTTCTTTACGGTTTAGTCGGCTTTCGAATCTTGAAACGCGCCGCGACCGCATCTTCCGCGTCTCATTACAAACGCCGCCGCAAAGATTTCCAGCATCCGACCAAATTCTAAGCTTCCGGATCTAGTGTCCGCCTATTCCGAAACGCAAACACAATCGCCAGCAACGGCGGAGCCAGCAACACGCCCCAGAATGGAATGATGATGCCGAGCACGATCGGCGTCAGCAATGACGCCCAGAACGGCACCTTGGCCGTCCGCTTCATGAGGTACGGCTGCAGGAATAAGCCGTCCGCAACCATGATCACCGCGAACAGCATGAGCACGTAGAAAAACCGGTAATGATCTGAGCTGAGCGCGCCCAGTATTGCCGGGCCTATCACCGCCACCGCTCCGCCAAAGTTAGGAATGAATTGCAGCAATCCCGCCAGCACCGCCCATGCAGGAGCCCATGGAATATGGATGATCCATAGTCCCACCAGCCACAGCGCGGCGACGGCCAGCGAATCAAGGCACTGTGCGATAAACCAGTTCTTCAGCGCCGATCCCGTGGTGCGGGCGTGCCTGCCAAGATCGTTCCAATCCATGCGATTAGTTTACCTGTCGATGATGGAAGGCATGGCTTAATTCACTCCAAAACGCCGCGTGCGAATATGCCCTGCAAACCCCCGCATTCCTTCATGATGAACTTGCGGTTAGCTTTTTGTCTTATCAGCGTTTATCCGCGTCCATCAGCGGTAAGGTTTGTCTTTGCTCGCATCTCGTAAATGTCCGCGTTAATCAGCGGTAAGGTTTGCCGACTTTGTGGTTAAAATAGGATTATGAAATTCGGCGTCATCGTTTTCCCCGGCTCCAATTGCGATCATGACAGCTATCACGCGGCCATCACCGCAACCGGCCAGCAGGCCACCATGCTGTGGCATGACTCTCACAATCTGGAAAACTGTGACGCTATCGTCGTCCCCGGCGGCTTTGCTTATGGCGACTATCTGCGCACCGGCGCCATCGCCCGCTTTGCGCCCATCATGCAGGAAGTTTCTAAGTTCGCGGCCTCGGGCGGTCTCGTCATCGGCATCTGCAACGGCTTTCAAATTCTGTGCGAAGCCGGCCTACTTCCCGGCGCGCTCATGCGTAACGCCGGGCTCAAGTACATCTGTAAATTCGTAAACATCCGCGTGGACAACGCCGACACTCCTTTCACCAACGCCTGCAAGCCGGGTGACATCCTGCGCATGCCCATCGGCCACATGGAAGGCAACTATTACTGTGACGCGCAAACGCTGGACAAGTTGAAAAAGCAAAACAGAATCGTATTCCGTTACACCAGCCCAAACGGCACAATCACGGCGGACGCCAATCCCAACGGATCACTCGACAATATTGCCGCCATCTGCAATGAGGGCGGCAACGTTCTCGGAATGATGCCGCACCCTGATCGTTGCAGTGAGCAACTGCTCGGCTCATCTGATGGCGCTAAGATTTTTCAGTCGATGGCCATGGCCACCGTCGCTCGCTAGATTCTAAATAGAACTGTTTCATTTCATTTTGCTTTGCTTTGCGTTCCCTTGGAAGGGGCACAGCTTTAGCCGTGCCGAAAAACACTTAATGTATTTGGGCTTTAGCCCCTGAAAGCATTTTCCCTTTAAGAACTTTTGGCCTTCATTGCGCCGCACCCCTGGAGTCGCGCACCAATCCAGCTCACACCCGCTCTCGCCAGCCCTCCCCTAACCAACCGCCAGCATCCAAACCTCTTGACCGCACCCCTGAGCGGAGACAGGAGATTTTTATGCGTGCTAAGAGCATCGTGGTGACCGTAGCATTTTTGCTGCTCTCCCTCTGCATCGGCTGTAACACCAATAAGGCCAACACTCCGGACGTGAAAGACCAGGTCTCCAAGGCTCTGGACAACGCCGGCATCAAAGACGTAAAGGTCAACGTAAACAATGACAAGCAACTGGTCACGCTCGCTGGCGATGTGAAGACCCAGGAAGACAAAGAGAAAGCTGAAGACGTGGCCAAGACCGCGGCCAATGGTTTCGTAATTTCCAACGAAATCGGCGTTCGTCCTGAAGGCGTGGAAAGCGCCGCCAAGAAGATTGACTCCAATGTGGACGACGCGATTGAAAAAGATTTCAAGGCTGTGATCATCGCCAACAAACTGGAGAACCAGCATATCCGTTCCAGCGTACGGAAGTTGAGAAACTCGCCGCCACCGTTCCCAACGTTCAGCAGGTTGTGAATGAGCTGGATGTAAAAGGTATGAAGAAGCACAAGACGGCTTCCTAAGCTTCGATCTTGTCATTCAGATCGTGGTCATTTAGATCGCGTCAGTTCAGATCGTTATCAATCGTTATCTGTTCAGATCGCGCACGAAGAAATCAGGTTGCAGAAGACACGGATGGCCCGACTACCGTCCGTTTGTGTTTTTGGGATCTAATGTATTTTCTTAAAAGATCTCAACGCAGAGACGTAGCTTGCTTAGCTCGCTACGTCTCTGCTGCTTGATCGACCCAATACTAGTCTGGAACAGCTGGTTGTGCGACGCTTTCTCCCCGTGCCATTCTGAGCGATGTCGGAGTTCCACGGCGCGGAACGACAGCGAGAGAGGAGCCCCTGCCACGCCGATCGTCACCACGCCGATCGTCACAATGCTGCATCAGGGAATTCTCTCGCGACAACAACTACCTTCGTCATCCCGGAATCCCCGTAAGCGAACGCGCGCTTTCTTCAGCGCGTGAGCCGGGGTGAGGGACCTTGTGTTTGAATCTTTTCAATTCCAAATTTCAAATTGTAAATTTGAAATGTCCCTCAGAACGCTTCCTTATTCACCACGTACGGCATCTTCTTAACATCGCCCCCGTAATCTCCTTCCAGCACGTCCATTAATCCCTGCACACATCGCCCTGCCATGCCTTTCGCCGGGTCCGTGGACAGCCGCGTAATACGTCCTCCACTGGCGAAATGATGAAACAGCCGTATACGATCTTCAATCGCGGGATCAAGCAGCGGAGAATCCGCGGGCAGCGGTTCACGCTCATAAACGTCCAGCGCTGCGCCGGCGATCCACTTTTCCTTGAGCGCCTTGTACAGTGCCGCCTCATCCACCACCGGCCCACGCGATCCATTAATCAGGTAGGAATCTTTGCGCATCATGCGCAAAGTCTTTTCATTCATCAGGTGATAGGTAGGCGTGATTGATTCTTCTGGCCGTATCAACGGCACGTGGATACTCACGTAATCTGCCTGACGCAGACATTCTTCCAAACTCGCATATTTGATCCAGTTTCTTTCCGGCGCAAGACCTGTGCTGTGGCGCAAGTCCATTACCTGCTGGATTGATTCCACAAACTTATGGTTCTGGAACACCGGATCGTAGCAGAGCACGTTCATGTCAAAGCCCGTGCACTTCTTGATCATGGCCAGGCCAATTCGTCCGGTACCGATGATCGCAACCGTCTTGCCGGTAATTTCGTCCCCAAGAAAAGGCAGAAAGGGATGCCAAGCGCCCCACTTCTGCTCGCGCACCTGCTTCTCGCTGTCCCACAGACGACGCGCCACTGCGCCCATCATCAGGAAGATGAATTCAGCCGTCGCATCCGTCAACACGTCAGCGGTATTGGTGAAAGGGATTTTGTATTTGTTCGCATCCGCGCGATTGATATTGTCAAAGCCCACCGCAATCTGTGACACAACCTTCAGCGTCTTCTTCCCTGCTTCAAACACTTCAGCATCAATCTTGTCGCGCAGCGTGGTGATCAGGCCATCCACGCCGCCGCGGACTTTTTCAATCACCAGGCTTTTATCCGGAGCCGCCGGACCGGGAAAGACTTCCAGTTGATAGCCTTTTTCTCTGAGCAGGTTCTCGGCGGCCTCGCCGATGTGGCAGGTGGCGAATATTTTCTTGTTGTCAGGCATTGGGGAGTACCAGACCTTATTTTTTTAAAAATGGATCACGAGTTTTGTCGCAGACGCAACCATGCCGCGAATTTACCCGAATAAAACGAACCAGTCTAAATCAATCGACTTGGCTTCGTCATATCCGCATCTTTCGCGGCATGATGTCTTTGCGCTGAAACTACAGGTTGGCCTTCACCCAGGTATTGATCTTGTCCAGGGCCTTGTCCAGGTTCTCCATGGAGTTGGCAATGCTGAAACGCAGGTAGCCTTCACCAAAAGCGCCAAACGCCGTACCCGCCAGGCAGGCAACGCCTGCCTGCTCCAGCAGAACATCGGCCAGCTTCTTTGAAGTCCAGCCGGTCTTCTGGATGTTGGGGAATGCATAGAACGCGCCATGCGGTAGACGGCAGCTGAATCCGGGGATCTTGTTCAACCCGCCAATAAACCTGTCTCGCCGTTTATGGAACTGGTCGCACATATGCTCCACGGCTGACTGGTCGCCATTCACGGCCTCAATACCCGCAACCTGCGTGAAGCCGGCGCTGCATGAGTTCACGTTGGTCATCAGGCGTCCGAACTGCACCGCCAGGTCCTTGCGCATCACGCCATAACCAAGACGCCATCCGGTCATCGCGTATGTCTTGGAAAAACCGTCCAGCATGATCACGCGATCTTTCCATCCGTCCAGTGACATCAGCGAGAAGTGCGAGCCTTCAAACAGCAGGCGGCTGTAGATCTCGTCTGACAGCACCATAATGTCGCGATCGCCAATAGCCGCAGCCACGTCGCGCACATCTTGTTCCGTCATTACTGATCCCGTGGGATTATGCGGAGAGTTGATCACGATCAATTTGGTCCGGTCCGTGATCAAGTCAGCCAGTTCGTTGGGATCAAGACGGAAGTCTTTCTCTTCGCGAAGCTGAATCGGCACTGCCTTGGCCCCGGTGAAATGGATCAGCGACTCATAAATTGGGAATCCCGGATTGGGATAAATGACTTCATCACCCTCTTCCACCAGGGCGGTGAACGTGAAGTAGATGGTCGGCTTGCCGCCGGGGACAATAACTACCTCTTCCGGCGCAACCTTCACGCCGCGCGACTTTGTCACGTCGGCTGCAACGGCCTCACGCAACGCAGGCAGACCGGCGGACGGCGTATAGTGCGTCCAGCCGCCGCGCATTGCCTTTACGCCGGCATCAATCACATTGGAGGGACTGTCAAAGTCGGGTTCGCCAATCTCCAGATGGACAATATCTTTTCCCTGCGCTTCCAACGCGCGTGCTTTGGCCAGTACTTCAAAGGCCGTTTCCATTCCCAGGCGGCTCATTCGCTTGGCCAGCTTAAGTTCTGTATGCGTAGTAATTCCTGTGCTCATTGGGTCTCTTTTAGATTTTATGATTGAGAAAACTATTCGTTGACGGCTTGTTCCTGGCTCTGCGAACGCAAAACATGGGCAACCGTATAAGGCACACGTCGAGCAGGCTCCTGGAAATTCCTTACCTGTAGATCACCCAGCAGTCCCAGTGCCAGCATCTGTCCACCAAATACGATCAGCACCGCTGACGCAATTAGCAAAGGCCCGTGCTCACCCATTACGCTGGCATGGAACAAAAACTTGGAAAGCATCAGCCAGAACGCCACGCCCAGTCCACCCAGCATGGAAAGCATGCCTACACTCCCGAATAGATGCAGCGGACGATACATGTATTTCAACAGAAAGCGTATGGTGATCAAGTCAAAGAACACGCGGAACGTGCGCGAGATGCCGTAATGCGATGCGCCCTTGGGCCGCACAATGTTCTTGATGGGAATCTCGCAAATCGACGCGCCATACCATGAAGCCAGTGCGGGAATGAAACGGTGCAGTTCGCCATACAGCGGAAGCTGCGCAATAATGTCGCGACGATACGCCTTGTACGTGGTCCCAAAGTCATGAATATTCACGCCGCTCAGCTTTGACATGGTCCAGTTGGCAATTCGTGAAGGGATCCTGCGCATCACAAAGTTGTCCACGCGCTCTTTGCGCCATCCGCTGACCAGGTCATAACCCTGTTCCAGCATCTCGATAAATTTGGGAATCTCGTCCGGATCGTGTTGCAGGTCGCCATCCATGGCGATGAGGTATTCACCCTGAGCATGTGCGAATCCGGCGGCCAGTGCTGAAGTCTGTCCAAAGTTGCGACGCAGTTTCACCACCACCACGCGGCTGTCGATCGTGACTATCTCGCGCAGCAATTTGTAGGTGCGGTCCACACTGCCGTCGTCAACAAAGACCAGTTCGAACGTCTCGCCGGTGGCCTCCATCACAGCCTTCAGGCGATCGTAGAGAGCGGTTACGCTCTCCTGCTCATTGTGAAATGGGACGACAATTGAATACTTCAGCATCACAGCAAATTATACATCGGCAAAAACCGCTCCGGCGACTTCAAAATTGTCGAAAAATCTCTAATTTGCATTGCTTTCGTATGTCCCAAAAGCCGCACTTTCAGTTATTTAGAAGAAACCAGCTTCACAGGTGCCATATTGGTACTCGAGCTTTGCTTTTAATCCCGAGCATAGCAAGAGATCCTTACAGTCTTCCACCAACTCACTGTCGACTGTACCTGTCGACGGCACCCTCATCCTCTGTCATTTTGAGCGAAGTCGGAGCGCATGCGACGACGAAGTCGAAAAATCCCGAGGATCCCGCTCGTTACCATGCCGCAACAGGGAATTCTCTCGATGCTCTCGCCCTTGGCCCGCGTAGAAAGCAATGGATATACCACGCAGCCTAGCCAGTCGCCGCCACGGTCAAAAACCCAATTGTCTTCTCCGTGACTCCGTGTCTCGGTGGTGAACATTTCCTCGTGCTCCACAATTAAATTCACGGTTTTATCCGCGTCTATCAGCGTTCATCAGCGGCAAGACTTGCTTTCCCCCACTTGGCTCTGATCTTCACCGTCCGATCCAGATCATCTTCCACTTCCAGAATCTTCAACCTCAAATCATGGTCCAGATTCGCCGACTTCAAAAATTCCCGCACCTCCGCCTGCGCCGCCGCTGAATCCTGTCCGCCAATGAACGAGTTCAGCCACGCCAGCACAAAGAAAATCTTGCGCTGCTGCTTGACTTTCGGCAATGCATCCAGTGCCGGCCTGAGATACGGAAACGTCAACTCTGACTGGTTCCAGTAATTGAACGGACCCAGGCTCTGCTCCACCCAGTCTTCCGGACGCACCGCATCATGTAGATATCCATCAAAATATTCCTGCTTCGCCTTCGCCTCCGGACGCGCCGCCTTCGCCATGAACGCATACTTGCGCCCATCGCCTGTTGAGTCGCGTTTCTCCTCGCCTGCCAATACCGTCTCGGCGTCTTTATCTCCCAGCGCGACCAGCGCCGTCACTATGCTCCATCGGTCCAGCGGACGCAACTCCACTCCCGGCGCCACCAGCTTTCCAGAGAGCAAATCTTTCAGCGTCTCGCGTCCACTCTCGGTCTGCGCCACGCCACGCATGGCACGGAACCACACAATCCGCATGTCTTTGCTTGCGGCATGCAGCATCTGTTCGCGCGCCAGGGCTTCCGCCTTCGGCGCGATTTGCGCACGCGTCTCCGCATTCACATACCAGTGCAGCGCTCCCACCGTATGGCCAATAACGTTCTGCGCCAGCGCCTCATCCTTTTCGTTCGGCAGCAATCGCAGAGCGAGTTCGATATACTCGCGCGGATCAAGCTCCGCCTCGCGCACTGAATCCCACAGCGATCCCCACAGCAACGTCCGTTCAAATACATCATCAATGCTGCCCAGCTTCGCCATCACCGCCTTGCGACTGCGCTCATCCAGCAGGAAGCGACCGTAGGCGTAGTCCTGATCATTCGCGAAAACAAAGTCAGGGCACGTATGATTCCAATAGCCCAGCAAAACTTGCGTCGTAATTGGCCAAACGCCACCCGCACCAAGAACATCGTGCTGCGTCAACACCAGGCTCTGCACCCGATCCGGACTATCGCAGGTCATCTTTGCCACATCCACCTGCGGCATGCCTCTCCTCTTGATATACGCATCCGCCCAGGGCCCCAGCTTCTGTCCGGACACTTTCTCAAACGCGCCTACCAGATCAGCCCACTCCGCATTCGCATAGTCATGGTCCTTCAAATACAAACGCAGGCCATCACGAAACTTGTCTTCGCCCAGCACAAACGCCAGTTGCTTCATCACGCCGGGCGCTTTGGAATAGACGATCGCTCCGTACGCTGACTTGGCGTCCTTCAAGTTGGGAATGGTCTGATAAATGGGCGTGGTTCCCTGCGTTGCGTCAATCGCATACGCTGCCGGCTTAATCGCCTGATAAAAGCGCTTCCACACATGCTCATTGGGCTTCAACGCATCCAGCGCGTGATACGCCATGTACTGCGCGAATCCTTCCTTCAGCCATAGATCATCAAACCACCGCATGGTGGCTAGATCGCCAAACCATTGATGCGTGAGCTCATGCAACAGAAGAATGTCACGATTCAGCCGGTCACTATGTGTCGGCGCCTGGCGAAACAGAATTGACTCTTCCCGCAGAAACGTCGCTCCGGCGTGCTCCATTCCTCCGTAGGCAAAGCCAGGGATCATCACCATGTCGTATTTGGGAAATGGAAAGGGCTGAGCAAAGTAGTTCGATAAATACTTAATGCCGTCCCCCGTGATCTGCTGCACCTCTGCCGCCTCAGCCTGCGCCTTCTCCAATTTCGATTTGCGGACATACAGCCCCGGCAGTCCCGGCTTGTCATTCACCTTCTTGAATGGCCCTGTCGCGAAGGCGAATAAATATGTGCTGATCGGCTTCGTCTCAGCAAATTTGATTTCCTGAAGCTCGATCCTCGGCAACTTATTCACGTCCACCGAAGTTGGTGCACCTTCCGGGAATTGAATCGTCGCGAAATGCCGGGGCGGAGCCGCTGCCGGAGTGTTCGCGATCACCGTCCAATCACCCGGCGCCGTCACCTCCAGTGTGAACCTCCCTTTTAAATCCGGCTGATCAAAACACGGGAATGCCATGCTGGCATCCATCGGGACAAACAGCGTGTACAGATATTCGCTGCCATCATCTTTGTCTTCAAAACGGGTGATCGCCTTTCCTGCCGTTGCGATCGGCGCCCTGAATTCGATCGAAACCTTATTCTCACCTTGCTTCAGCTGCGATGCCGGCAATTCGATATGGCCATTGTCGAGCTTTCCTTCCGTCTTCGAGCCATTCAACGTCAGGCTAGAGATTGTGCCTTCGCGAAAATCCAGCAGCAGCGCCTTACCGATTTTCGACTCGCCATCCTTCAACTGGAACGTGAGTTCCTCATGGCCCTCGGTGGACGGAGCTTTGGGAACCAACGTATATCTCAGCCGATAACGAACATCGCTCACCCGCTGCGCACGCTCTTGCGCCAGTTCACGTGGAATGCCCACTGGCATTGGCGTTACCGGCGAATCGGCCGACGCCTGAATGCCCGTGTCCGATGCCGAACCCGTCTGTGCAGCCGCTGTTTGAACAAACGCGCACGTGGTCCCGGCAAACATAAGCCCGGCCAGCAAAATCACACCTGCCCGATTTCGTCCGCTTTGATTCGTCTTTAAAATCGCCATCAAGAAGATATCCATCCCATTCTCAAACCGAAGTTAGTTCGGCCGCGAAGATCATCTCAAACTTTGGAAGCGAAAAGAATTTCAAAGTTCATCTTAAACGTTGGGAGCGCAAAGGATTTCAACGCGCGCTTTCGTTTGCGCGTGATAAGGGCGGAGGGACCTTGTATTTGTTTTTTGCTTGGGCGGTCGCGCAACAGGGTGGAGCAGGCATTTATGCCAGGGAATCCACTATGGCGTCAGGAAGAGTGAACTCTACTGCTTCGCCTTGCCCGTCTCCGTGATTCGTGTGACCTGCAATGGCTGCTTGGGATCGCTGGAAATTGTGATCCGGTAATAGTGCGGAGCTGTGTTGCCCAAAACAATATTCTTGAAATCGGCCGTGCTTTGCTTCCCTGCCTTGTTCAAAGAAGCAACATTCAGCGAATACGTCCCCGACAGGTCGGTGGATATTTTCAGGTTGTACTCTCCTGCGTGGGCCTCGGGTACTTCGATTCGCTTGAGTCCCCCTGCGGCAGGCGTTGGCCGCCCCTGAGTTCGCCCAGGCGCAGGCGTGGCGGAAGGCGTCGCATCATCGTCATCAATATCATCCGCGCTGTCATACGCGCCGCCCTCGATCTCCTGAAAGTTCTTGTGCGTTTGGGCGTCGTAACCTGTCTTTTTTCCTGCGGCGTCACTCAGAAGCAGTTCGCCATTTCCGTTGATGGAGATCAGCAGCGCGGAGAAATCTTTAGCATCAGCTTTTGAAGCCTCAACCTGCGGCTGCTTAATCACGCCCTTTTCGCGCCCTATGTTGCTGTGCGTGGTGGGCTGGGTTGACTGGCTGGCGGTTTGCCGCCACGCCGGCACAAAAATCACCAGCAGCGCAATGGCCAGCACTGAAACCATGGTCAGATAGAGTCGCGGCCTCATCAGCGTAACCTCACATATCCAAAATAACGCGGCAAGTTACATAGGTATAGGGTCCCCGCTGCTGCAGGGACCCTGTTTCAGTTTACGGAACCAGAAAGACCAGCCGGTCTGTATCGGTCGCTGTGCGCGAAGGCAGATTCCCTTGAATGGATAGATCAAGCACATTGCGCCCGGAAACCATAGGCAGGCTCACAAACTCGTGTCCTCCTGCAACCGGATGGAATAATTGGGTCACGTCTGCGCCGCCAAGTGTTGCCGAAAATGTGGCCGGCAGCACTGTGTTGGAATAGAAAATCAGAAGAGGAAAGCTGGTTGTTCCTGCCGCCAAGCTCGCGTGGTTTGACGTTGGATTGCCGTAGCTAAGGAAGTGGTTCACGTCCTTAGGCCGCTGGCCGCCGCCATCAAAACCTCCCGACAGTTGAAGCTGGGCGCCCGGAGTGGAATCGTAATGGATCACGATGGTCTGCACCTGGTTGGTCGAGATTGGCACACCAGAGAAGGTTGAGAGTGAAGGTTGGCCATTGGCGTCCAGGCCCTGAATCTCCATATCGTAAGTGCCATTGCCCGTACCCGTGACGGTCAAAGTGTAGTCGCCGGTAGCCGGTGACACCACTTCAAGCCCCTTCATTGTGTCGGTGTCGTCGTCTGGAATACCGGTGTCATCGTCTTCCAGCGGCTCGTTGTTGTATGCGCTATTGGGAATCTCCTGGAAAGACGCATTGGTCAGCGGATCGGCCCCGAGGCGACGCCCGCTTGGGTCAGTGATCAGCAGCTCACCCGGCGAATGGAAGCTCACGGTCAACCCCGTCATGTCGGTAAACGTGAACTCTGGTCCCTGGAAGGTCCGCACCTCACAGAAATTGTTTCCGTATTTCGCCGCCAGTGTAGTAGAGACGCCGCCCGCGGGATCTTTAAGCAACCACGTGGTTTTGTCCTTGTCGCGGCCGAAGGCTAGCACCCAGTGCGTCGCTTTCAGCACGCCCTGTTTGTTGGGCTTGCACTTTACTCCCATCAATTGCGGGCCCGCCGAGCAAACTGCCTGCGACAACGTTGATGGATCGGCAAAACCGCGATACTTAATATTCACTCCCTGGCTTGCCGGCGACTGAATCGCTACCGAGCCGTTCACAAGCCCAGAGCTGTAGCCGCTTGGCTTGCTTTTCAGGAAGCTGTTCAGCCCTCGCGGATCAATGGGTGCGTCGAAATAACCGAAAACCATGGCCGCATCGCTCAGAAAACATCCTTTGCCGCTGATAAACCACGGGATCTCTCCCGGCAGAGACTTGCTGGAGTTGCAGATGTGGCTCTCGTGCAACGGCACTCCGTTCACCACATTGCGGCAAAGCGAGTCATACTCATCCAGTCCCGGCGTCTTGAACGCTCCCTGGTTATAAACGTTTGCAATCGCGTCTTCTTTCACCTGCGGCAACACAGTGAAGGTCCCGGTGAAAAACTTCGCGCCGTTGTAAGAGAAATCCATGGTCCAGGTGCCGTCTTCACCGCACTGCATGGATGAAAACCAAAGCACGTCAATACTTGCGGCATTGCAGAGCGCCTGATTGAATCCCACCCAGCAGTTCTGCTGGCCGTTGAACGTGCTGTGAAATGTAAACGGCGAGAATGAATTGATCACGCCGCTTGGCGAGACAATGTCGGCGCCCACCGTGTCACCATCGTTTGGCGTTCCGTCACTGAAGGTTTCTCCAGCCGCAAAAACGTCGCGAAAGTAAGCAGTGCTCCCGCCGTCCATAGGAATAAAATTTCGGATTTCCGCTGGGAACCGGAAGAAGCCTTCAAAGGTGTTGGTCACCGGAGCGGCCAACGCGGCCGCGCCGGTGGGCGCGGATTGGGAAGCGCGTTTTTTCACAATAGCGCCGGACTTGCCCGGCCCGATTGTTGACGTAATGTCCTGTCCCCAACCCGCGAGACAGGATAGAGAAATTATTGCGATACACGTAAGCGTGCGTAGTTTTGCGCGAACAGTCATGGAACTCCCCTTCCCTGTTATGGGACTGATTGCGAATTAATTCCTGATCTAACTGCTTTGCAATTCCGGGACTTCTTAAAGGGGAAGGGACGATTCTGAGGGCCGGAATTTTTGGGTGGTAGTGTGACTCTTAATCCAGCTTGGGTGGGCGCGAGCGCACTTTAGTTTTTTGTTCCAAAAACCGAAAACTTGGCATCTTCTAAATTTCGCTATTTTCTGAGGGTCAATTGATGCCCACATGTCGGTGTGCGATCGGAAAATAGAATTGGCTCTTTGCCGACGGCACTCCGGATTCTCGTTGACGCCTGGCCACCGCCTCCTATAGAGTATTTATCTTAGATGCACCAAGACCGCTTTAATCCCGCTTCCGCCCACAACATGGCCATGTGCATGTGTTGTTGTATGTGTATGTGTAAAAGCGAGCGGCCGGTGCAACGCACTCTTTCTTAGGTTTCAACAAGTTTGAGATTCCGGGGCCGCTCACAATGAGCGGCCTTTTCATTTTGGCTGCTCTTCTGGGCTGACCCCTCGCAAGAGAGGACAGCATGTCACAACCGAAGCAGCCAATCGCTATCTATTACGAGCATCCGCATTGGTTCAAGCCACTCTTCGCCGAGCTCGACCGGCGTAAGACTCCCTACGTCCAGGTCAACGCGGCCCAGCACCACTTTGACCCGGCGCACCTGAATGGCGACGGCAATTATTCTCTGGTCTTCAATCGCATGAGCCCGTCCGCCTACCGTCGCGGCCACGGCCAGGGCATCTTTTACACCCAGTACTACCTCGCCCATCTGGAGCAGAACGGCAAGCGCGTGGTCAACGGACAAAAGGCCTTCCGCTTTGAGACCTCAAAAGCTCTCCAGCTTTCGCTGCTTGAATCGCTTGGTCTGCCTTATCCCAAGTCGCGCGTCATCAACAGCCCGGCCGACGCGGTCGCCGCCGCCGACGGTCTCCGCTTCCCCATCGTGATCAAGCCGAACATCGGTGGCAGCGGCGCCGGCGTCAAGAAGTTTGACAACCTTGACCAGCTTAAAGCCGCAGTCGAAGCCGACAATGGTGATATCGACCTTGGACTCGACAACACCGCACTTGTGCAGGAATTTATCCCTGCTCGCGATGGTCACATAGTCCGCGTTGAAGTGGTCGGCTGCAAATTCCTATACGGCATCAAGGTCCATCTCACCGGCGAGACCTTTGACCTCTGCCCCGCCGACATATGCAAGACCACTGGCGGCCAGGACCTTCAGCGTGCCGCATGCCCCCTGGACGCCCCCAAGACCGGCCTTCGTGTGGAAGGCTACACGCCGCCCGACGATGTCATTCACAACGTCGAGCGCATCATGCAGGCGGCGCAAATTGAAGTTGGTGGCGTGGAGTACATCACAGACGATCGTGATGGTCAGCTCTACTTCTATGACATCAACGCTCTCTCCAACTTCGTGGCCGACGGTCCCAAAGTCATCGGCTTCGATCCCTTTGTCCGGCTCGTTGACTACCTGGAACGGGAGGCCGCGTAATGCGATTTCGATCTCACACTCATCGCTGAGCTAAACCTGAATGACATCAAAGGTCCCGAGGCTCCGTCGCTCGACGCGTGGTCCACGGCTGCAGCTCTCGCCGCCGTTACTCATCGACTCGAATTGATGGTGGCTGTACGGCCCACGTTTCATAATCCGGCGCTGCTGGCCAAGCAGGCCGCCAATATTGACCACATCAGCAATGGCCGCGTCTCACTGAATGTCGTCTCCTCATGGTGGGCCGAAGAAGCGAAGAAATACGGCGTGCAATTCGATCAGCATGATGATCGTTACGCCCGAACTTCTGAGTGGCTTGACGTCGTCGATCAGGCATGGAAGCAGGACCACGTCACCTATCACGGCAAGTACTACCGTGTGGACGACCTCATCCTTCAGCCCAAGCCGGTATCGCGTCCGCGGCCGGTGATCTATGCGGGCGGCGAATCGGAAGCGGCGAAGAACCTCATCGCACAAAAGTGTGACGCTTACGTCATGCACGGTGATCCGCCGGAACGTATTCGCGCCAAAATCGCCGATCTCTCTGAACGCCGCGAACGCTTTGGCCTCCCGCCCATGCAGTTCGGCGTGGCTGCCTATGCCGTGGTGCGCGATTCAGAAGCCGAGGCGCAGAAAGAACTGGCCCGCATTACTGACGTGAAGCAGAACGCCGCTGGCTATGGCAATTACCAGCAGTGGCTCGCCAATACGCAACTTGAACAGCGCGTCTCGCTGGAAGACTACTCAGTCTCCAACCGCGGACTTCGTTCCGGCCTGGTAGGCACACCGGAACAGGTCAGTGAACGCATTGCTGAGTTCGAAGACGCCGGGGCCAATCTGCTTCTTCTGCAATTCAGCCCGCAACTGGAAGAGATGGAGCGCTTCGGCGCGCAGGTGATTCAGCCCGCCAGCCGGCCGGTAGTCAGGGTTATCAACGGGTTCGCGTCCCGCGAAACGAGAAGGGCGGCCAACGGGTAACGGTCGGCTGTTCTACTCGGCAATCAGGCGAGTTCGTGAAGTAGCTCCTTCCCGGACTCGCCTTTTTGCGTTTTGAGCAGTGCTTTTATCCCGAGTGCAACGAGGGATCCCTACGCGACTGGGTGGAGCAGGCATTTATGCCTGCGTTAAATCCCTCTTCCCCTTTTTGTCATCCTGAGCACCTCACCCGCTTTCGCGGGTTGAAACTTCAATGAACATGACGGCATAGCCGTGCCCCTCAGGAGCAAAACGACTTTCCGCGTAGAGACATAGCTTTGCTACGTCTCCAAACATCGCAGGCTCAAATAATTCCCAGGGCTGCCCATGCACAGAGCGCCGAAAGGCGCGAATGAAAATAGCC
>WNFC01006055.1_pt1 | contig 19382 bp, 17 predicted proteins | sample 5400541 | NCBI WGS metagenome assembly WNFC01 (sample SAMN13153342, study PRJNA577476) | soil metagenome | isolation source: 120 cm saprolite under Douglas fir tree site 2 hole 2 replicate 1 | place: USA:California | collected 2015-04-18 | reverse complement strand
ACATTGCGGTCCTGCTATCAGCCCTATGATTGGGCGCATGCGCGCGTCGCCCACCGTGCCCGCTACCAGATCGCGGCGAACTGGAAGCTGGCGGTCGAGAACTACCTCGAATGCTATCACTGCGCGCCATCGCACCCGGAATATTCGCGCCTCCATGCGCTCGAGCAGCCGGCTGCCCGGATCGCGACGCTCAACGCCCGAATGGCGGCGCGGACGGCGGCGCTCGGCATCGAGATCGCCGAGCATGATCACTGGGCCTCGAGCGCGGCCGGCGAGGAGGCCGTGTTCGGCTTTCGCTACGCGCTCTATGATGGCGTCAAGACCGGCAGCGAGGATGGTCGCGCGGTGGCGCCGCTGATGGGGCGCTTCACCGACTTTGATTGCGGCGTCACCTCGGTCCATCTCGGTCCCGCCAGCTTCTTTCTTGCCTATGCCGATCACGGCGTCATCTACCGCTTCATCGCCCGCACCCCGGCGACCAGCGAGATGGAGGTCATCTGGCTCGTCCGTGGCGATGCGCGCGAAGGCGTCGACTACGATCTCGGCAAGCTCGTCTGGTTGTGGCATGTGACGAGCGAGGCCGACAAGCGCATCATCGAGGAGAACCAGATCGGGGTGAACTCGCGCTATTACGAGCCCGGCCCCTACGCGCCGATGGAGCACAACACGCGCCGCTACGTCGCGTGGTACCTGCACGAAATCGCATGAACGATGGTGAAGGGTCCGAGCGGGAGTAGTCGCATCGACCCCCTACAACCGATGAGGCCCCTCTCCCGCACCGCAGGAGAGGGTGGCGAGCGCAGCGAGACGGGTGAGGGATTAGTAGATGGAACCAGACGCTTGATACCCTCCCGGCCCGGCGCGCCTTACTGAAGACGACACTCGCTTTCGGCCCGGAGCGGAAGTTTGATCCACCGCCGCTTGGTGCCGATAGGGACATTATGCGCATGCGTTAATGATGAGCCATTGAGCCAAAATCGACGCCGGCGACTAAGAGAACGGACGATGACCAATAATCCTCCCGGATTCTTCCAAGGCACCGAGATGCCAACGGCCGGATGGTGGGAGGCGCTGTGGCCTGACCCTGCTGGCGTACTTACCGCGGTGGGGGTCAATCCGGGCATGGAGGTCATTGATCTCTGCTCTGGCGACGGCTGGTTCACGTTACAAATCGGGAAGATCGCGCGTCACGTCATTGCGATCGACATAGACTCTCGCCTGCTGGAAGTGGCGCGTCATCGCCTGACCGAAAGCGGCGTGACGAATTGCGACTTTGCAGTGGGCGATGCCTACGAACTTGCCAAGCTCGCACCGCGACCGGCTGATTTCATATTCATGGCGAATGCCTTTCATGGTGTTCCCGATCGGCGTCGATTAGCGCGCGCTGTGCGCGAAACACTGAGGCCGGCCGGCCGCTTTGCGATCGTCAACTGGCATCAGCGCCCGCGTGAGGAAACGACGATCCTGGGCGAACCGCGCGGACCGAAAACAGAATTGCGATTGTCGCCGAAACAGACGATCGAGGCCGTCGAATCAAGCGGCCTGAGGTTCGCTCACCTGATCGAAGTACCGCCTTATCACTACGGCGTCGTGTTCATGCCGCCCACTCCCTGAGAGCAATGATGCCTCCCATTCTCGACAACAAGAATACGTCGTTGCCATCTGTCTTCCGGCCTGAGGCATTGTTGCGCGAGGCACGGCGGCAAAAGGGCCTTGCGGCAGTAAATGTGCCGCCTGTCTGCATCCTGGACCCGGACGGCGACATCGTTCGACGGCTGAGGCAGACAGGTCAAGCGCAGCCCTTCGAGGGCTGGCCTTGCTACCACACGAGGCTCGATACCTTCACGCTCGCAGGCCGAACCGTCGGGATCGTCGGCTGTGCCGTTGGCGCGCCATTCGCCGTCCTGATCTCAGAAGAACTGTTCACCAGTGGCTGCCGCTTGCTATTCAGCCTCACCTCAGCAGGCCAGATCACTCCGGCCGGCCCCACTCCCTATTTTGTGATTATCGAACGCGCCTTGCGCGATGAAGGGACCAGCTATCATTACGCACCGCCATCAGAATACGGCGAAGCAGACGTGGGACTGGTAGCGATGGCAGTGGAAGCACTGAAGGGCAAAAAGCAACGCGTCATCGTGGGTTCAAGTTGGACGACGGATGCTCCGTTTCGTGAAACTGCAGAGGCGATCGAAGCAGCTCGATCGAGGGGCGTTCTTGCGGTCGAGATGGAAGCGGCCGCGCTCTATTCATTCGCGCGGAAGGCTGGTGCGAAGGTTCTCTGCCTTGCTCACGTCACGAACACGATGGGTCAGACGGAACGAGATTTTGAAAAGGGAGAGGCCGACGGCACAGCCGACGCGCTGGGAGTTCTCGAAATGATTTTGCGGAACATCTCCATTGAGTGAGGCATGGCGAACGGCGCCGCACCAATTGGGATCGAGAGTCCGCGAATAGTGCGCGCAACTTTCCCTTGATGCTAACGATCAGATTGCAGTAGAGATCGTCGCCCCCCAGGCTGCGACTCGGGGGCGCCACACTCTCCCCGCGATACAGGCGAAGGCTCACTCGATCAGCTCGGCTCGGCGCCGTCGAGGACGAGCACGTCGTCGTGGGCGAAGGTGACGGTGACCTGCTGTCCCTGGCGCGGCGGTGCGACGCCGGGGTTGTTGAAAGTGTCGAGCGAGATCGTGCTCTCGGTGAAGCGCACGCGGATGCGCATGACGGAGCCGAGGAAACTGACATCCTCGATGGTGCCCTGCATGCGGTTCCGCTCGCCGCCGGCATCCGCCAGCGACACCGCTTCGGGGCGCAGCGCGACCGAGCGGATCTCGCCGGTCGCCATACCGGCGCCGCCGCGCCGCGCGACGATCTCCTGACCGTCGATCGTGATCAGGCCGCGCGCGGCGTCGGTCACCCGGGCACGCAGGATGTTCAGCGTGCCGACGAAGGAGGCGACGAAGCGCGTCTTTGGATAGTTGTAGGTCTCGAACGGCGTGCCGATCTGCTCGACGCGTCCCTCGTTCATCACGACGATGCGGTCGGACATCGACAACGCCTCTTCCTGGTCGTGCGTCACATAGATCGTGGTGATGCCGAGCGCGCGCTGGACTGTCTTGATCTCCTCGCGCAGGGCGACGCGGATCTTGGCGTCGAGCGCCGATAGCGGCTCATCGAGCAACAGCACCTGCGGCTTGATGGCGAGCGCCCGGGCGAGGGCGACGCGCTGTTGCTGCCCGCCCGACAGCTGATAGGGATAGCGCTCGGCCAAGGTCGGCAGCTTGATGAGGCGCAGCATCTCCTCGACACGCCCGCTAATCTCGGAAGCCGGCCGTTTCGCCACTTTGAGGCCGAAGCCGACATTCTCCGCCACCGTCATGTTGGGAAAGAGGGCGTAGGACTGGAACACCATCCCGACATTGCGCTGATTGGGGCGGAGGCCCGTCACCTCCTTGCCGTTGATGCGGATGGTGCCGGCGCTCGGCTGCTCGAAGCCGGCGACCATGCGCAGCGTCGTCGTCTTGCCGCAGCCGCTCGGGCCGAGGAACGAGACGAACTCGCCGCGCTCGACCGCGAGGGCGAAATTCTGCACGACGCTGATCGGCCCGAAGACCTTGCGCAGATCGTTGATCTCGAGAAACGCCATTCGCTTTCTTCCCCCTCGCCGCGGCGCTCTAGTACCGACTTTCGTAGAAAGTCGGTACATCAGTCATGTTGTATGTACCTGCCATCGTTGCACCGACCTGTGTTTTCATGACTCAGTCTTCAGCGATGGCTGGTACTAGCGCGTGTCCGACGCCAGGCGGGCGCCGCGTCCGAAGACCTGGATCAGCCCCATGCACGCCCAGGTGACGATGAAGGCGATGATGGCCAGCGCCGAGGGCTCGTAGGCGCGATTGGCACCGATCAGCTGCAAATAGGGGCCGAAGGCCGGGCGGTCCAAGAGGCTCGCCATGGTGAACTCGCCGATGACGATGGCGAAGGTCAGGAATGCGCCGCTCAGCACGGCGACCCGGACATTGGGGAAGATCACGCGGAAGAGGATTGTCGGCCAGCTGGCGCCCAGACTCTCCGCTGCCTCGGTCAGGGTGCGCACGTCGATCGCTCGCAGCCCCGTATCGACCGCGCGGTACATGTAGGGCAGCGCCAGGGTGACATAGCTGAAGGTCAGCAGCACGTCGGTTGCCCGCTCGCTCGACGTCATCGGCAGCAGCGAGGAGCTGTTGTAGATGCGCAGATAGCCGAAGACCAGGACGATTGCCGGGATGACCAGCGGCAGCAAAGTGATGAACTCGACGAGCGGCCGCAGGCGCGGCAGGCGGAGCTGGATCCAGTAGGCGGTTGGCACGACCAGCAGGATGCCGACGACGATGGTCGCCAAGGCAAGGCAGGTCGAGTAGGTGAAGGTCGCCTGGAACTGCGGATCGGCCAGCACGATGCGATAGGCTTCGAAACTGTATTCGCCGCGCTTGAGGCGGAGCGAGAACTCGAAGGTGCCGATGAGCGGCACCAGGAAGTAGATCGCGCCGATCGCGATGGCGAGCCACGGCCCCAGCCGCGAGGGTTTCATCGCAGCCACCGCTCGCTGCGCGTCCGCAGCCAGATATAGGCGAGGTTGGAGAGGCCGGTGATGAGGATCATCCCGAGGGCCAGCGCGTAGCCGAGATTCTGGTCGTGCAGCACGTCGCCGCGAATCTGCGCGTAGAGCAGGATGGTGACGATGTTGAGCGAGCTGCCGGTGAGACCGTAGGCGGTCGCGATCGCGCCGAAGGCGTTGGCGAAGAGCAAGAGGCTGGTGCCGAGCAGGCTCGGCCACAGCACGGGAAGCGCGACATAGCGCCAATATTGCCAGGCGCTTGCGCCGAGGATGGCGGAGGCCTCGCGCCAATCGCGCTTGAGGCCATCGAGGGCCGGCGTCAGGATCAGCACCATCAGCGGGATCTGGAAATAGAGATAGGTCAGCGCCAGGCCCCAGAAACTCAGCAGATTGAAGCCGGTGCTGTAGATGTTGAAGTCGAAATACTTGATCAGCAGCGCGGTCACCAGCCCGGCGCGTCCCAGGGTGGCGAGGAACGCGAAGGCGAGCGGCACGCCGGCGAAATTCGAGGCGACGCCGGAGAACGTCATCACAGTGGGACGGATCCAGCGCGGCAAGCCGCCGAGCACCGCCGCATAGGCGAGGAAGAAGCCGATGATGGCGCCGCCGATGGCGGATGCCGCGCTGACCTCGATGCTGATCCAATAGGCGCTGAGGATGGATGGCTGGAAGAGGTTCCAGAGATTGGCGAGGGTGAAATGCCCGTCGGCGTCCTGGAATGCGCCGACCATGAGGAACCCGGTCGGCAGGATCAGAAACATCAGGGCAAAGATGAAGAAGGGCACCACCCCGAGCCAGGCCCAGGATATGCGCCCTCGGGACATGCGACCTGGCTCGCTAGGCGCGGCCGACACTGCCGGCATCTTGCCGACGTTGGTCACCATTGCGGCGACGGCGCGGCAGGGTCACGCGGCGGAAGAGGTCGTGCCGCCATCCGCGCCTTGCGGGCGAGCATGCCGGGCACGACCTCTGACGAAAGACGCCGCCTACTTCACATTCGCCCCGACCACGGTATCCCACTGCTTCGTGATGACGCCCTTCGACTGGTCTTGCTGGTCGAGGGTCGGGAAGACGGCTTTCTCGTACGCAGCGGCCGGCGGCAACTTCGCCAGAACATCGGCCGGCACCTTGTTGTTCTTCACCAGATCCTGGAAGCGGATGGGGTGGCAGTATCCCTTCAGCCAGCCGACCTGGCCCTCGTCGGAATAGAGATACTCCATCCACAATTTGGCGGCGTTGGGGTGGGGCGCGAAGGCACTGATCGCCTGGACGTAGACACCCGCGACGACACCGGTCTTCGGCACCACGACCTCGATCTTGGGGTTGCCCTTGAGGGTATCGCGGTCGGCGAGGGCGTTGTAGTCCCAGCGCACGACGACGGGCGTCGCGCCCTGGGCCACCGAGGCCGCCTTGGCGATGACCGGCACGAAGTTGCCGGTCTTGTTGAGCTCGGCGAAGAATTTGAGGCCGGCATCACCGGCCTTCGCGACGTCGCCATTCGCGCTCGCCAGCCCGGCGGCGAAGACCGCCTGGATCGCCTGATTCGAGACGCGCGGGTCGCCGGCGAGGGCGACGGCATTCTTATAGTCGGCCGCCAACAGGTCTGGCCAATCGGCCGGAATCTTCTTCACCAGATCGGCGTTGATCTCGAAGGCCAGGACGCCGTAATAGTCGCCGGTCCAGTATCCTTCGGCGTCCTTCGCGCTGTCCGGGATGGTGCTCCACGTCGACACCTTGTAGGGCTGAACCAGCCCGTCCTTCTTGACCGTCGGGCCGAAGGAGAGGCCGACATCGATGACGTCCGGCGCTTGCGGGCCCTTATTGCCCTTGTTGGCCTTGATCGCCTCGACCTCGTCGCCCGATCCGGCATCGGGGTTGAGCTCGTTGACCTTCAGCCCGTATTTGCTCTTGAAGCCATCGATCACCGCGCCGTAGCCGCACCAGTCATGCGGCAGCGCGATGACCGTTAGCTGGCCCTCGCTCTTCGCGTCGGCCACGAGCTTGTCCATCGTCTGAGCGGATGTCAGTCCGGTGGACATCAGCATGGCCAGCGCCGACGTCGACATCAGGCGTATCCAATTGCGCTTCATCTCTTCCTCCCCTCATGAAATCGTGGTGACTGGACTTTTCCGAAGATCATCGTGAGCTTGCTGGCGGATCGCTCCCGCCCGAACATTGCGCGGATAGAGTAGGCACCGCGAAGCGAGCCGGGCAAGTCCGGATCGTGCCGCGGCAGACCGCGCGTTGCCGCGGCCGTGCTGCGGAAATCGTGTTCGCCGTCGAGCTCATCGCGCGAGCTTAGATCGCGATTGTTACAGCAACACTGCGATCGGCCGGCGGATCGTGATCGATGCGGCGTCATCACGGCGTCACGCATCGACGTGCCGCCGCGCCGCGGCGTGAACGGACTTGCCGCGTGGCGGCGAATAGATTTCGGCATAGTGCGGTTCCGGTGCCGGCCGCCCCAGGATCATGTCGGCTGCCTTCTCGGCGATCATGATGGTCGGTGCATTGAGATTGCCGCTGACGACGCTCGGCATGATCGAGGCGTCGACGACGCGCAAATCCCGGATGCCGCGGACGCGGAGACTGCCGTCGACCACGGCCATCGCGTCGTCGCCCATCTTGCACGTGCAGGACGGGTGGTAGGCGCTGTCGGCCTTCGCGCGCACGAAGGCATCGATCTCGGCATCGCTGCGCACGGCCGCGCCGGGCTGGATTTCGGCCCCGCGATAGGGAGCGAAGGCGGCCTGCGCGAAGATGTCGCGGGTGAGCTTCACGGCGTCGCGCATCTCCAGGCGGTCCTGCTCGGTGGCGAGGTAGCAGGGCTGGATCTCCGGATGCGTCGCGGGATCGGCCGAACGCAGCCGGACATAGCCGGTGCTGGTCGGGCGCATCGGCCCGACATGCGCCTGGAACGCATGTCGGCCGATCGGCTTGCGGCCGTGATCGTTGACCAGCGAGGGCAGGAAGTGGAATTGGAGATCGGGATGCGGCACCGCGTCGTTGCGGCGGATGAAGGCACCGGCCTCGAGATGCGCCGAGGTCGCAAGCCCAGACTTGAAGAGGAACCATTCGAGGCCGATGCGGACCCGGGTCAGCGGGTTTTCGACGAGATGAAGCGTGATCGGTTTCGTGCACGCGTATTGCACATAGAGCTCGAGATGGTCTTGCAGGTTGCGCCCGACCCCGGGCAGATCGAGGGCGACCGGAATGCCGAGACGGCGGATCTCGTCGGCGGGTCCGATCCCGGACAGGAGCAGAAGCTGCGGCGAGTTGATGGCGCCGCCCGAGAGGATCACCTCGCGCCGGGCGCGCACCTGACGTAGCCGGCCGCGCTGGCGGAACTCGACGCCGGTAGCGCGGGTTCCCTCGAGAAGGATTCGCGTCGTCAGCGCCTCGACCACAATTTTCAGATTGGGCCGCGACAGGGCCGGCCGCAGATAGGCGGTGGCAGCGCTCCAGCGTCGGCCGCGATGGATCGTCATGTCCATCGCGCCGAAGCCTTCCTGCTGAAAGCCGTTCATGTCCTCGGTGTAGGGATACCCCGCCTGCTGCCCCGCCGCGATGAACGCGGCGAAGAGCGGGTTGCGCATGGCGCCGCGCGAGACGTGCAGCGGTCCGCCATCGCCGCGATAGGCATCGCCGCCCCGGGCGCAGGTTTCCGCGCGCTTGAAGTAAGGCAGGACGTGCGCATAGGACCACTCGGCGAGCCCGTTGCCCGCCCAGCGATCATAGTCGAGCGCATGGCCGCGGACGTAGACCATGGCGTTGAGCGAGGACGAGCCCCCGAGCACGCGACCGCGCGGCCAGTACATGCGCCGTCCATCCATGTGCGGCTGCGCCTCGGTCTCGTAGGCCCAATTGTACTTGTCGCCGGACAGGTTGTAGGTGAGCGCCGCCGGCATGTGAATCTTCCACGTCCGGTCGCGCGGTCCGGCTTCGATGAGGAGGACGCTGGTGCCGGGCTCGGCCGAGAGCCGGTTGGCCAGCACGCATCCCGCCGATCCGGCGCCGACGATGACGTAATCGTAGGAAGTCTCTTTGCTCAATTCGCTTCCATCCTCTCAGCGATAGGGACAGGCGACGTCGCCGAGCTCGACATAGACGGTCTTCAGCTGCGTGTAGTGCTCGATCGCCGCGCTGCCGTTCTCGCGCCCGATGCCGGATTGCTTGTTGCCGCCGAACGGCGCCTCGACCGGCGTCACGTTGTAGTTGTTGATCCAGCAGACGCCCGCCTCGAGGGCGGCGACCACGCGATGCGCCCGGGCGAGATCGCGCGTGAAAACGCCGGCGGCGAGCCCGAATGGCGTGTCGTTGGCGCGGCGGACGACCTCCGCTTCGCTGTCGAAGGCGAGCACCGCCATCACCGGGCCGAAGATCTCCTCGCGCACGATCGTCATCTCGTCGGTGCATTCGGCGAAGATCGTCGGCATGACGAAATAGCCGTCGGCGAGCGCCGGATCGGCCGGAATGCCGCCGCCGCAGAGGAGAGTAGCGCCTGCCGTCTTGCCGGCTTCGATATAAGACAGCACGCGATCGCGATGCGTCGCCGAGATCAGCGCGCCGATCTCGGTATCCGGCTGCATTGGATCGCCGACGCGCAGTCGCCGCGTCCGCTCGACCAGCCGGTCGAGAAAGGCGGCGAGCAGCTTCTTCTCGACGAAGACGCGCGTGCCGTTGGTGCAGATCTCGCCCTGGGTATAGAAATTCGCCAGCAGAGCCGCCGAAACCGCGTTGTCCAGATCGGCATCGGCGAAGACGATGAGCGGCGACTTGCCGCCGAGCTCCATCGTCACCTTCTTCAGCGTCGCCGCGGCATCGGCCATCACCTTTCGCCCGGTGCCGACCTCGCCGGTCAGCGACACCTTGGCGATGCCCGGATGAGTCGCCAGCAGGCGGCCGACCGCGCCGTCGCCGTGGACGATATTGAAGACGCCCGGCGGGACGCCCGCCTCGACATAGATCTCGGCCAGACGCGAGGCGGTGAGCGGCGTCAGCTCGGCCGGCTTGAAGATCATCGCATTGCCGCAGGCGAGCGCCGGCGCCGATTTCCAGCAGGCGATCTGGAGCGGGTAGTTCCAAGCGCCGATGCCGGCGCAGATGCCGAGCGGCTCGCGCCTGGTATAGACGAATGCGTCGCGCAGGGTGATGTGCTGACCGGCGATGCTCGGCGCGAGGCCGGCGAAATATTCCAGGCATTCGGCGCCGCTGATCACGTCGACGGTTGCCGCCTCCGCGATCGGTTTGCCGGTATCGAGCACTTCGAGCTCGGCGAGCGCGCGGTTGTGCTCGCGCAGCAGCCGGGCGGCGCGATTGAGAATGCGGCCGCGCTCGGCGCCGGTCATCGTCGACCAGGTGGCGAAACCCCTTGCCGCGGATTCGACCGCGCGCTCGACATCTTCCGCGCCGGCGCGCTGCACGCGGCAGATCTCGCGCCCGGTCGCCGGATTGATCGTCGCGAAGGTTTCGCCGCTCGCTGCGTCGGTGAGGCGGCCATCGATGAAGAGCTTCTGCTCCGCCAGCATCGTCTAGATCCCGCCGGCGCTCGCTTGCGCCAGCTGGCCGCGCAGATAGGCGACGGCGATGGCGCGCGCCCCGGCGCCGTCGAGCGAGCCGTCGAGCGCCGCGCGCAGCCAGAGACCGTCAATCAGCGCGGCGAGGCCGCGCGCCGTCTGCTCAGCGGGCGCGCGCGGCAGCAGACGCCGCAGGCTGTGGAGGAGGTTCGAGCGCAGGCGCCCGGCGTTGATCCGCTGCAGACGGGCGAGCGCCGGCACGTGCGGCGCCTGCGCCCAGAAGGCGAGCCAGGCGGCGATCACCCCGCCGTGGAACTGGCCCGTGGCGAAATTGCTGTCGATGATGGCGGCGACGCGCTGCTCGGGGGTTGGCGCGGCACTGAGAGCGGCGACGACATCCGCGCGCAGGCTTTGCAGCAGGCGCCGCATCGTCGCCTCGAGGAGCTCGTTCTTGCCGCCGAAATAATGATGGATGATGCCCGAGGAGACGCCCGCCGCGCGGCTGATCCGCTGGACCGTCGTATCGGCGAGCCCGTAGCGGCCGATCGACACGATCGTCGCATCGATCAGTTGCTGGCGCCGGATCGGCTCCATCCCGACTTTCGGCATCGCGATAGCACCTCGAAGCAAGGGGCGGTCAGAGCATCGACCGGGACCGTACGGATATTTTAGTTGGACGGTCAATTAAAAAAGAGATAGAGCCAATGGGTCGGCAATCCCTGTCGCCAATGGGTTGACGATCTCGGTTGCTCTCGGTCATGGGTTGAGGCATGGCAAGAATTGGTCTCGGCGCGGTCGTCCGCGACATCGAGCTGGCGGTGTTCGACAAGGACGGCACCTTGATCGATTTTCACCATCTGTGGGGGCGCAAGGCGGTGCTTGCCGTCGAGGCGGTGGTGGCGTGGGCGGGTGCCGATCGCGTGCTAGCGGGCCGGCTTTACCAGGGTATCGGCTTCGATCCGCAGACCGGGCGGCCGGAGGCGAATGGGCCGCTTGCGGTGACCTCGATGGCCAAGCTCTATACGATTTGCGCTGCGATCCTCTACCAGCACGGGCTTGCCTGGCACGACGCCGAGCACGCGGCGCAGGCGCATTTTGCCGGCGGGCTCGGGGCGCTGCCGACGGCCGATCTGGTGCGGCCGGCGGGCGATGTCGCCGGTCTCTTTCGTCTCCTCGCCGAGGCCGGCGTCAAGATCGCCATCGTGACCAGCGACGACCGCGCCGCCACCGCGGCAACCTTGCCGATCCTCGGCATCGAACCCTATGTCGCCGGGATGGTCTGCGGCGACGATCCGGTCGCCAACAAGCCGGCGCCGGACGCTCTTCTGCGGCTGAGCCGTGATTTTGGTGTTCCACTGGCCCGCATCATGATGGTCGGTGACACCATCGGAGACATGATGATGGGCGGCAGTGCAGGGGTGGGCTGTCGCGTGGCGGTGCTGAGCGGTGCTGCCGGCGCCGAGGCGCTGACGCCGCACGCCGACGCGGTCCTCCGGTCGATCGACGAGATTCGCGTGCTCGCGTGACGCTCACTGGACAAACCGCCGTTTCGCGTGCTGTCTAGGTAACATCACATCGATGACAGTCTCGGACTGTGAGGACGCTGACAGACGCAGCCGTCGGCTTGGATTATCGATGCTGATCGGGACGGCGCCGCCGGTGTCCCGATCATCGCAAAGCCGCGAGTCCCGCGGGCGATCGAACTGGCGTTTCGCAGTGGGAGATTGTCATGCGGCTAAGATCAGCAATGCGCCTTCTCGCGGCTCCTGTCGTGGTGGCGCTCTTGATGTCGGGTGCGGCACGCGCCGCCGGGGGTTCGGCGGAGTTCATCGCCGATCTCGGCACTCAGGCAATCAAAGTTCTCGCCTCGCCCGATTCGGAGCAGGAGCGCGAGCGACAGTTCCGCGCCCTCTTCGATGCCGGCTTCGACGTGCCGGCGATCGCCCGCTTCTCGCTCGGCCGCTATTGGCAGACGGCGAATGACGCCCAACGGACGGAATTCACCGGGCTGTTCACCGCCTACATGGTGCATGTCTATGCCGTGCGCTTCAACGAGTTCACAGGCCAGCAGCTCAAGGTGACGGGATCGCGCCCCGAGAGCGACAATTCCTCACTCGTATCGAGCCAGATGAGCAGCGGCGGCGAGCAGGGGGTCAAGATCGACTGGCGCGTCGCGACCGCCGCCAATGGCTTCAAGATCACCGATCTCGTCGTCGAGGGCATCAGCATGGCGGTGACCCAGCGGCAGGAATTCAGCGCGGTGATCTCGCGCAATGGCGGCGACATCGAGGCGCTGCTCAAGCTGCTGCGCCAGAAGGCGCGGCAGAGCTAACGCTCGGAGGTTGCGATGTCGGTAATGCTCGGCAGCGGCGAATTCAGCTACGCCGTCGCGGAAGGCTGGGGCAAATTGCCCGACGGCTGGTCGCTGAAGGAAGTCGCCGGGATCGGCATCGACCACCGTGACCGCGTCTACGTCTTCAATCGCGGAGCCCATCCGATGATCGTCTTCGACCGCGACGGCAATTTCCTCGCCTCCTGGGGCGAGGGGCTGTTCCAGCGCGCGCACGGCATTCATATGGGGCCGGACGAGTCGATCTATTGCACCGATGACGGCGACCACACGGTGCGCAAATGCAGCCTCGACGGCAAGGTGCTGCTGACCATCGGCGTTCCCGACAAGCCGTCGCCCTATATGAGCGGCGAGCCGTTCCACCGCTGCACCCACACGGCGCTGTCGCCGAATAACGAAATCTATGTCTCGGACGGCTACGGCAACGCGCGGGTGCACAAATTCTCGCCTGCCGGCAAGCTCTTGATGTCGTGGGGCGAGCCCGGCACCGATCCCGGCCAGTTCAACATCGTCCACAATGTCTGCTGCGATGCCGATGGCTGGGTTTACGTCGCCGACCGCGAGAACCACCGCGTCCAGGTCTTCGACGTGAACCGCAACGTGCCCAATCTCGGGCCGCGCCTCAGCATCGTCAGCCACGAGGGCAAGATCCTCGCCCGGCTCGGCGCTCTCCACGCCGGAATTGAGCCCGGCCAGTTCATCGCCCCGCACGGCATCGCCGTCGATTCGCGCGGCGACATCTATGTCGGCGAGGTCTCGTGGACCGCCTGGCCGCAGATCAACCCGGATGAGCCGCGCCCGGAGGGGCTGCGCAGCCTGCAGAAGCTGATCAAGGCGCGCTGAGCCGCTCGAACGGCACCGGCTGCGCCAGCCCCTTGAGCCGGGCCTGCTCGGCCGTGCGTTTGCGGTCGGCGAGGAGCGGGGCGACGGCGGGATCGGCGGCCAGGCTCTGCGACAGGACGACGTCGCCGCCGAGGCTCTGCCCCTGCAGCCGCGCCGCCGTGTTGACGGTCGAGCCGAAATAATCCAGCCGGTCGTTCATCGTGACGGCGATGCACGGCCCGCCATGCAGGCCGATCTTGATGGTGATCGCATCGCCGCCTTGCTCGGCGTTGAAGGAACGCACCTCGTCCTGCACGCTGAGCGCGGCGCGTACCGCGTCGGCGGGATCGCTGAAGGCAGCCATGACGGCATCGCCGATCGTCTTGACCAAGGTGCCGTTGTGCCGCCGCACCGTGGCGGCGAGGAAGGCGAAATGATCGCGCACCAGCCGATAGGCGCGCCCGTCGCCGATCCGCTCGTAGAGCGCGGTCGAGCCCGCGAGATCGGTGAACATCAGGGTTACGTTGTCGATCGCGATGTCCTCGCCGGGGCGCAGCGCCTCGCCGGGGAGGAGGTCGCGGAAGGCTTGCAGCAAGGTGGCGCGATGGGCGGTCAACGCATCCGCGACCCATGCGCGGCTCTCGATGACGATGCCGGAATCGGTCTTGCCGGCGTTGATAAGCTCGATCTCGTTGGCCGATATCGGCTCACCGGCGAGGATGGCACCATCGTCGACGACGATCGACGGAAAGGCACCCGCCTCATGCTCGATATCGATCTGCGCGCCGGGCTCGAGAGTCCGCAGACGATACGGTCCGGGGTCGAGCGTGGCCGTGATCGTGCGGTGCTCGCCCGGCGCGAGGACCTGCTGGACGACGACATGCGGCGTCGAATAAGGGCCGTTGAGGCAATATTCGCCGATCGTCAGCTCGCGCACGCTCGGCGCCGGCCGGAAGCTGAGCTCGACATTGCGCGCGAAATCGGCGTCGTAGCCGATATTGCAGGCGGAACAATGCGCCGCCTTCGGCAGCTGGTCGAGCGCGGCGACGGAACTCTTGGCGCCGCGGCAGCGCGGACAGAGAAGATCCCAGCTCAGCCGCAGGAGGCCGATGCGGGTCGCCTCGAGGAAAAGCTCGACGACGAGGCGCGGCTCGGCCGCCCAGTCGCGCGCCAGTTTGAGCGGCCGCATGCGCATCAAATCGACTTCCGGCGCGCTCAACAGATACTCGCCGAGGCGAGTTGCGAGACCATGCCCATAGGCGCCGGCTTCGATCTGCGCCACAGCAGCGGCGACGCGCCGGTGGGCGCCCTTCGGTAGCGACGGCGCGGCATAGTCGAAGAGACGCGCGCGTTCGCCGGCGAGATAGTCGGTCGCCATCTTGACCAGCCTGGCGATTGCGGCGCCGCCCTTCTCGAGAAAGCCGAGGCGGAAGAGGATGGCGCCGACGACGCCTTTCGGCTCGCCGGTCAGCGTATAGCTGAGCAGCGTCCCCGAGCCCTCCGACTGCAGCTCGACGACGGGGCCGAAGCGCCGTAGCGGCCCTTTGCGGAACACGCGCGTCTGGCGGAAGCTGCTGCCGCGCACCCACTCGTAGGGGCGCTCCTCCCATTCCAGCTTGATGCCGCCCACCGTGGCGCGCGCCAGGCGGAGCACCCGCCCATCCGCCTGCAGGATGTCCTCGACCTGGTATTTCGGCAGCCTCGCCGCCTCGTTGAAGCGCGCGGTATCGGCGATCACCGGCCACAGCATCGCCGGCGATTGGGCGAGATGCCATTGCCAGCTCCGGCGATGAAGAGTCTGCATGTCGCGCGCCTCTGGAAGCGACGGCGTCTCTCGCTTCCGATGATCCCTCTATGTCCTTATACGTGCCAGGGCAAGGTTCGGATGCGGCAGACGGCCTTATCTGCGCAGCACATCGAACAGCTTCCCGCTGCGGAACTTGCAGATCGCGCGGACTGTCCGTCCTTCGCCCGCGGCGAGGGTAATCCGCGCCACATCCTCATTCGGGCCGCGCTCCACCGTGCTGTTCGAGATGACGATGAACTCTTCGCCGACGCCCTCGAAGAAGCGCTCCCGCACCTCCTTGCCGCACTCGGAAACCAGCTCGCCGTCCGGCCGATCGTCGGTGGCGGCAGCAAGCGGTGCGCCCGCAGAGATTGCGGCGAGGACCAACGCCGCAAACCCCATTCTCGACATCGCAGATTCGCTGGATCGCATCATCGCCCGGCCTGCATACGATTGACATCGATCGGCTAACGATTGCACGATATCAATTGCCGGTAGAAGAACGCACGGATTTTGCTGCGAGCCGGCACGTGATAGGGAGGAAGGCCTGCGATGCGGTATGTGCTGCGTTGCGCCGTCGTGCCTCTTGTGCTCGGGTTTCTCCACGGTACCGCGGCGGCCAATGGTCCGCCTGGGCCGCTGAAGGACTGGCCGTGCGCGGCGCCCTTTGCCGACCGCCTGACCCCAACCGGAATGTGGCCCGCCGATCTGCCCGCTCCGTTGCCCGCCGAGGGAGAATGGGCCGCCGACCCCCAGGCGCGCCAACTGGTGGAATTCATCGCCGATCCGGCGAACTCGCCGCGCTCCGGCGCCCGGCATATCGAGGACTTCGTCAAGGATAACGGACCGCTGACGCCGGCACTGTCGATGTTGGTGCTGACTGGGTTGGTCGAACGCATCGACAAGATCCGCGACATCCTGATCGAAGGCATCCACACCCAGATCGTCCGGTCTCACATCCTGGCCGAGGTGGTCGAGGAGAACAACGCATCTCTGGCGCTTGCGATGACCGAGCCGTCGGCCGATCCGGCGCGACAGCCTGATGCGATCAGGCGGGCGCGCTTCCAGAATCTCCGTTCGCTGGACGATGCCGGGGAGGGGGCGGAGATGCTGTGCCACCGCTATTCCTACGACGAAAGTAAAGCGCGGGCGCTCGCCGCCGCCCTGCAGCAGAACACCCGGTAATCTGCCGGCTGCCACGCACCTTGTTGGGTCCTGCCAATCGGGCGCCGCCGACCCGCGACCAAGCCCTCGGGAACGCCGCGTCACATCCCGTAACCAGTCGGGTGAAGAGGAGGGAACGATGCGCATACGCCGAGGTTTCAAGACAAGCCTGAGTGCTGCCGCCGTCACTCTTATCGTAGCAGGCGCGGCGCAGGCCGCGAGCTGGGACGAGATCTCCAAGTCCGGATCGCAGAGCAAGAACTGGTTGACCTATGGCGGCGACCTTGGCCAACAGCGTTATTGGCCGGGCAAGGCCATCAACGCCGAAAATGTCAGCCGGCTGCGGATCAAATGGATCTTCCAGACCGGCGTCGTCGGCTCGTTCGAGAACACGCCGATCGTCGAGAACGGCATCATGTACATCACGACGCCCTTCGATCACGTCTTTGCCGCCGATGCGAAGACCGGCAAGGAGCTCTGGCATTTCCAGCACAAGCTCGGAAAGAACATCTTCTGCTGCGGCCCGAACAATCGCGGCGTCGCCGTCTATGGGGACACCGTCATCCTGGGCACGCTCGACGCTCACCTGGTCGCGCTCAACAAGAAGACCGGCGAGAAGGTGTGGGATGTCGAAGTGGCCGATTCCGAGGTCGGCTACAGCCTGACCGCCGCGCCGACGATCTACAAGGACAAGGTCATCATGGGTATCGCCGGCGGCGAATACGGCATTCGCGGCTTCGTCAGCGCCTACAATGCCGCCGACGGCAAGATGGTCTGGCGCACCCACACGATCCCGACGCCGGACGAGGCCGGCCCGGACGGCATCAAGGGCTGGGAAGGCGCCTATGTCGAGAAGGCGGACGGCATCAACCCGCTCAACCGCAACATCGCCGCCGAGAAGGCGGCAGCGGCACAGGACAAGGATTCCTGGATGCGCGGCGGCGCCGGCAATTGGATGACCGACACGATCGACGTCAAGCGCGGGATGATCTTCGCGACGACCGGCAATCCATCGCCCGATCTCGACGGCTCGCATCGTCCGGGCGACAATCGCTGGTCGGACTCGCTCATCGCGCTCGATGCCGACACCGGCAAGGTCAAATGGGCCTATCAGTACATCCCGCATGACGTCTGGGATCTCGACTCGGTCTCGCCGCCGGTCCTCGCCGATGTCAAGGATGCGAGCGGCAAGACGGTGCCGGGCGTCATCCATGGTGGCAAGACGGGCTTCGTCTATGTCCACAACCGGGAAACCGGCAAGCTCATTCGCCGCTCCGCCGCGATGGTGCCGCACGAGAACCTCTTCGCCTTGCCGACCGAGGGAAAAGGCACCCGCATGCTGCCCGGCGCGAATGGCGGCGTCGAATGGTCGCCCTGCGCGATGAACCCGACCACCCGTTTGTTCTATTGCGTCAACCTGCACCAGCCGATGGACTACATCGTCAAGCAGGAAACCTGGGACGACTACAAGACGCGCTATGCCAAGGCGCCGAATATGTGGCTCGGCGGCGCTTTCGTCGCGCGCGAGGGCGAGGCGCAGTCGGGCAACGTCTCGGCGGTCAACGTCGACACCGGCAAGATCGCGTGGCAGGCCAAGACCCCGCAGCCGATGATCGGCGGCGCGCTGACCACGGCCGGCGGCCTCACCTTCGCCGGCGAGGGCAACGGCCTCTTCAAGGCCTACGATGCCAAGAGCGGCAAGGTGCTGTGGTCGTTCCAGGCCGGGGCCGGCGTCAACTCGGCGCCGATGGCCTTCGAAGTCGACGGTAAGCCGTATATCGCCGTCGCGGCGGGCGGCAATTTCCAGCTCAGCTTCAAATACGGCACCTCGGTGCTGGTATTCGGGCTCGATTGAGCGTCGTGGGTGGCGTCGGGCTCGCTGACGCCACCCGCCTCCTTTTCAGTGATCATCCAGAAATGCGGGTTTTTGCTTGTGCCGTGGGGCTCGCCATGGCGGCCTCGCCGGCTGGTGCCGCCGAGCAACCGCTCGTGCCGAGCTGGATGAAGATCGAGAAATCGGCGCATCTCGTCCGCCTCAACATTATAGCCGGTTGGAACGCCAATAACGGCGCGCTGAACTTCAACGGGTATTTCAGCGGCGACATGACGGTCGTCGTGCCGGTCGCCTGGACGGTGGACATTGCATTCAAGAACACCGATGGGATGCTGCCGCATAGCCTCGTCGTGACGAAGCCCTTCAAGCCCGACGAGATGCCCGATCTCGCCGGCGTCAAGGAGGTCGCGATACCGCGCGCCTACACCAACAATCCCGAGGAAGGAATTCCGGCGCCGAAGACCGATACCGTGCGGTTCGCGACCAAGGATGCCGGCGAGTTCTATTTCTTCTGCGGTGCGCCGGGCCACGGCCATGGCGGTATGTGGACGCGGCTGAAGGTCGACCCCAGCGCGGAAGCGCCCTACGTGCTCATCGACAAGGGCGCCGAGAACGGTCGAGAATAGGCTGAAGGGTCGGGCTCCGATCGTGCCGCCGGCCCGCGGGATTTGTGCGCCTGAGGTGATGGGGACGGCATGATGGATTCGGCCTTGGGCGCGGTGCGGCAGCGTGTTCGGAACCTGACGCTGTGGCGTGGCGATGTCGAGCCGGAACCGTTGCCCGGCGGCCTCAGCAACCAGAACTTCATGGTTCGCGACGGCGCCGATGCCTATGTCGTCCGCCTGGTCGGCGGCGACGATCCGGCGCATGGCATCGTGCGCGACCGCGAGGTGGCGGTGAGCCGGGCGGCGCATTGCGCCGGGATCGCGCCCGAGCTTGTACACGTCGAGCCCGGCATTCTGGTCTTTCGTTTCGTCGCCGGTCGCGTCCTCACCGAGCGGGAGGTGCGCAGCCCGGCGATGCTTGGCCGCATCGCCGCGCTGCTGCGTCGCTGCCACCGCGAGGTCGCGGCGCATCTGCGCGGTCCGGCGCCCTGCTTCTGGGTCTTTCACGCCTTGCGCGACTATCTGGCGCAGCTCGACTCTCATGGCGTCTTGGTCGGCGGGACGGAACGCCTCCGCGCCATCGCCGATGCCCTCGAAAGAGCGGTCGGGCCGACCGATCTCGCGCTTACCCATAACGATTTGATGCCGGGCAACATCATCGATGACGGCGAGCGGCTGTGGTTGATCGACTGGGAGTATGGCGGGTTTGGA
>WNFC01010252.1_pt1 | contig 19388 bp, 14 predicted proteins | sample 5400541 | NCBI WGS metagenome assembly WNFC01 (sample SAMN13153342, study PRJNA577476) | soil metagenome | isolation source: 120 cm saprolite under Douglas fir tree site 2 hole 2 replicate 1 | place: USA:California | collected 2015-04-18 | reverse complement strand
CGTTGAATCGCTGGCTGCGGCTTTCTCGCGATCGCATTCAATTCCAGGGACTGCCGGCGCGCATCTGCTGGCTCGGTTACGGCGAACGCGCCGAGATGGGTGAGGCGATCAATGAACTCGTCCGCCGCGGCGATCTGAAAGCGCCGATCGCGATCGGCCGCGATCACCTCGACACCGGATCGGTCGCTTCGCCATTTCGCGAAACCGAGGGCATGAAAGACGGATCGGACGCAGTCGCTGACTGGCCGATACTAAACGCCTTGCTGAACACAGCAAGCGGCGCCAGTTGGGTTTCGTTTCATCACAGCGGCGCCAGTTGGGTTTCGTTTCATCACGGCGGCGGAGTCGGCATTGGCTACAGCTTGCACGCCGGCCAGGTCTCAGTCGCTGACGGTACGGATGAAGCAGCGAAGCGTTTGAATCGGCTGCTGACAAACGATCCGGGCATCGGCGTCGCGCGGCATGCGGATGCGGGATATGAAGAAGCGGAAAAGACTGCGCGCGAGAAGGGCATCAAGATTCCGATGTTGTCGGCGACGAATTAATGCCGGTTCCGAGAAGCCCGTGAAGCGGGGAGGGATTCGGCACAGTTGTGATTAGACTGTCGCCGGTTTGGGCCGGCTCTTCGATGTTCGGGTTGTCTTTCCTGGGGCTCACGCCCCAAACTTTATGCTGACGCCTGCTCCGCAGGCTCGATACTCAAATGAAGTTTGACGCGCCGCGCTGTTTGGCATACCTTGCGCGTCTCAGTTCTGGATCAGAAATACGGCTCGCCTTTGGAGGAACCAATCAAATGAACTCGAAACGTTTCGCTACCGCTCTGTTACTGCTTTGCTTCATGGCGCCGTTGTCGTTGGCCTGGGCGCAGAGTAAGCCCGCATCGTCAGACGATAACAAGTCGGCCAAGAACGAAGCGCCAGAACCGCGAACGAAAAGTGGCGGGAAACTTTTGACCGCTCTTGATCTGATGAAGGTCAACGCGGTAAGCGGGCCGCGGATTTCGCCCGACGGATCGCGCGTCGCTTACACCGTCAGCGAAATCAAAATGGAGAAGGACAAGGAATGGAAGAGCGTTGGCCAGGTGTGGGTCGTGCCGACAAATCGGAGCGCGAAGTCGCGCCAGTACACTCGCGGCGACAAGAGCGCGACCGCGCCGGAGTGGTCGCCGGATGGAAACATGATTGCGTTCCTGAGCGACCGCGAAAAAGACGGCGAGCGTCAGGTCTGGATGATGATGGCGGATGGCGGCGAAGCGTGGGCCGTGACTTCACACAAGGGCGGCGTCACCGGATTCAAATTCTCGCCGGATGGAAAACAACTCGTGCTGCTCGCCGTCGATCAAGCTTCTAAAGACGAAGAGGACAAGAAGAAACTCAAAGACGACACGATGGTCATCGATCACGATATCAAGATGACGCATCTGTGGTTATTCGACCTTGATAAAAAAGAAGAAAAGAGACTTACAGAAGGCAGCTTCACGGTCAGCGATCCGCAATGGTCGCCAGACGGCACCCGCATCACTTACACAACGCGGCCTACGCCGAGGGCGGACGATGGTGCTTTGAGTGATGTGTGGCTGGTAAGGGTAGCGAATGGAGAAAAGCGAAAGCTCGCAGGCGAACCGGGCACAGCCGACAACGCTCGTTGGTCTCCTGATGGGAAGTGGATTGCTTTTACCGCCACGAGCGACCGTGATCCCGGCCCGTCGACTGCTTACCTCTATTTGATTTCGCCAGACGGCGGTGCGCCAATACATGTCGATGCGAAATTCGATCTGAGCATCGGCACGCCGGTGTGGGCACCCGATGGGCACACGATTTATTTCAGCACGAATGTGCTGGAAGCGATCGAAGTGTTCAAAACTGCCGCTGTGCCGGACAGTATGACGAAAGAGGTCTGGCAGCTCGGCGGCTCAATTGGCATAACCGAGATCAGCCGCGACGGTCATACGCTTGTGGGCACTATTTCATCCGCACAACAGCCGGCCGAGATCTACATTTCGAAGAACGGTGATTATCCGCAGATCATCACGCATCAGAATGCGTGGCTCAACGACTACTCGCTGGCGCAGTCCGAAGTCGTGAAATGGAAGAGCAAGGACGGCACGGAGATCGAGGGCGTCTTGACGAAGCCGGCGGGCTATGAAGCCGGCAAGAAAGTTCCTTTGCTGCTGAATCCGCATGGCGGACCAACCGGCGCTTCGATTAATAGCTGGAACGGCACGGTGCAGGTGCTCGCGGCGAATGGCTTCGCGGTGCTGCAACCAAACTTTCGCGGATCGACGGGCAAGGGTCTCGCTTTTGCTCAGGCAAACAAGAACACCTGGGGCAAAGGCGATTACGAAGACTGCATGTCAGGTGTGGATACGATGATCGCCAACGGCCTTGCTGACCCGGATCGGCTGGGCGCGTTCGGCTGGTCGTACGGTGGTTACATGACCTTCTGGATTCTGACGCAAACGGATCGCTTCAAGGCAGTAAGCCCGGGCGCGGGCCTGACCAACATCTACTCGATGTATTCACAGACCGACATTCATCGCTATCTCAATTGGTTCTACACGGACAAGGCGCCATGGGAGAATCAGGAGCTATATTGGGATCGTTCGCCGATGAAGTATGTCAACAACGTAAAGACGCCGACGATGATCATGCACGGACAGGTGGACACGCGGGTGCCGATCGCGCAGGCGCAGGAGTTCTACCAGGCTTTGGTTGAGCGCAAGGTGCCAGTTGAGTTTGTCGTCTACCCGCGCGAGAACCACGGCTTCACCGAGCCGCGTCACCAGATGGATCGCGTGCGGCGCTATGTTCGCTTTTTCGCGAAGTATTTGAATGCTCCGGTGATGACGGAACCGGCCGGGCAGTGAACGAACCGCAGCTTTTATGGACGACAAATTCAAAAATATCAAATTCCAAATTCAAGAGCGGGTCGCGCGGATCACCTTCGCGCGGCCGCCGCTCAATGTCCTTAACATCGCGATGATGCGCGAGATTGGCAATGCCCTCGGCGAGTGCGTGCGGCGGCGCGATCTGGCGGCGATAGTTTTTGACGCGGCTGCGGACACCCGAGCCTTCAGCGCCGGCGTGGCGGTCGAAGAGCATGTGCCCGAAACAGTCTTTCAGATGCTGGACGCGTTCCATTCAATCTTTCGCGTGTTGCAGCAACTCGCGAAGCCCGTAATTGCGGTAGTCGATGGTCCGGCGTTGGGCGGCGGGTGCGAGTTGCTGGCCGCCTGCGACATCGTGATTGCGAGCGAACGCGCGCATTTTGGCCAGCCGGAGATCAAGATCGGCGTGTTTCCGCCCGTCGCCGCGATTCTCTTGCCGCGCGTTATCGGCGAGAAACGCGCTCGGGAATTGATTCTCACCGGCGATCTGATCGACGCCGCGGAAGCCTTGCGGTTAGGCCTGGTGAATTACGTCCTGGCCAGCGCCGAACTGGAACAGAAGACGGAAAACATTTTGACCAAGCTGCGTGAACTCTCGGGGTCGTCGCTCACCATGACGCGGGCGGCTCTTGATCTGGGCGGTCAAAGTGATTTTGACGCCGCCCTGGCGGAGGTAGAGAATCTGTATCTGCATGAGTTGATGAAGACCGAAGACGCGCAGGAAGGTTCACGCGCGTTCATGGAAAAGCGGAAGCCCGAGTGGCGGAACAAGTAAAGGATGAAGGATGAAGGCGGAAGGATGAAGTTTCTAAACCAGAAACGCGAAAACCGGAGACGCCATGATCGGAGGCGCGATGACCGGAGACGTGACCGCCTTGGCTTTGGTTTCATCCTTCATCCTTCATCCTTCATCCTTTCGATCGCCGTTCTCGCCGCCGTCGTTCCCTTCGCAATTTCGTCGCGTGCGCAAACGAGGCCACGACGCAGCGGCGCACACTCGACGACCGCGCGCGAAGTATTTACGCCTGCGGATCGAGCAATAGTCGAGCGGGCGATCGGCGTGACCTGTGCGGAGCGCGTGCGCGATCCGCTCGGCAGCATGGCGATTGACGAGATGCAGACGCGGCCGTCCCTGCCCGTCAGCAATCCTGATGCCCAGGCGGGCGCGCGTCGAGCGGAGCGCTTGCTGCCGGCGACCAGGAGACTGGTGGCGAACGCGCTCGTCGAACTGGCGAAGGATTACGATTTGTATGGCCCGGACTCAGTCAGGACCACGGCCGTTCCCAAACGGCGTCTGGCTGATCACCGGCCCACCCCGCGCCGAAGCACTCGCCGCGCCACGGCGCGTCCCGGGGTGGTGGACCTGAGAACCCGAGTCAATACCGCGGCTGCGCGCGTGGAAGCCGTCCGGCGGATCAAGCCCAACGTCGACTCGCGCGACAACGCGTCGGTGCTCTTGCGTGACCCGCGGGTGATTGACTTTGGCACAATTTTTCTGGCCGGTCTCCGTTCCGATGAAGCCGTGGTCAGTGTGCTGGCTCATGAACTGACGCACATCGCCGGCGGTCAGGCGGATTCGCTGCGACCGCTGTTTCGGGCCATCGCCCGCCGCGCGGCCGGGCGCACCGGCTTGCGCATTCAGGGACAACGCGTCGAAGAGCTGGGCTGTGATTTGGTTGGCGTAATGGCGGCGCGCGCCTTCATCAAACAAACGCCCAGCTGGGAACCGCTGACACGTCGCCTGGCCCGGGCCTTTGAACACAACTGCGTCGACGACGACGTGTCGGACGAAGATCACCTGTCGCCGCGCAACACCATTCGCGCGTTGTTCTCCCTTGACGTGAGTTTGGCCAGCGAAGAGCTGAGCGACGCGAGCCCGGGCGACTCACGGATCGAGCCACAGCCGCCCCTTACGAAACCGATCATGTTGACAGCCCCGACGCGCTCTCCCTAAGATCACGCCGAATGCTCACAGGCTTGAGCACGGCAAAACTTTCTGCGCTACAAATTCGCACCCGGTCGAAACACCCGAGCGCGCGGCCCGCGCTTGCTCTCCTGACAATGCTTTTTTCTGCGGCCAGTTTCGTCCTCATCTTTTGCACCCCGGCCTGTCGTCCGGACAGCGAAGCCCAGCGCGTTCGGCCGCGACAGTTGCGCGACGTCCCGGCAGAGCGGCTGGCTTTCAGCTTTCAAGCCGATGTCGAAGCGCCCGCAGGCGCAACTTCTGAAGACATTCCCAAACTGGCGCCGATTCAACAGGATTTCGATACGAATCGAAAGACTGAGGCTCTGTTGCGCACGGTGGTTTCCCCCAACGGCCAGCGCGCCCTGGCGCTTTACAGCACCGCGGATGAACCGACGCAAACCTTTCGCATCGATCTGTATTCCGCCGACGGAAAGTTTTTGCGTAATTTGACGCCGCCGGATTTGGCGGTAGTATTTCAGGAATCGGTCGCGTGGTCTGCCGACGGAGGATTCATCGCATTCGTCGGCCGCCGGAACTCGAAGCCCATGCCAAGTCCGACTCCGATCGAAGAAGTAGAGCCGGCGCTGCCAAACGCGTCTCCGCTGCCTTCGCCTTCCATCGCTCCGCTGTTCGCGCCGCTGGCAACGTTTGACACCGAGCAGGTTTATCTCTGCAACAGCGACGGCTACGATCTGAAACCGCTGACGACGCGCCAGGGGTTGATCTATTTCGCGCTCTCCTGGGCGCCGGATGGCCACGCGCTGGCGGCACTCGCGTGCAAAGAAAACGAATGGGACACGCGCGAGAAAGAATTCAAGACACCGGCGGGCCGGCCGCGATTGATTTCAATTGATGGAGGGGAGCGTCTGTTGGATGACGCGCTGGCCGAAGTGCCGCTCGTTTGGTCGCCTGATTCGTCAAAGATCGCCACGTCATTCGGCGTTGACGTCGGCGTCTACGATGCTGCGGGCAAGGCGCCGACGCAGGCGCGGATCGTTTTGCGCGAGCGCCTGCTTGGCGCTTCCGCGGCTTTCGATGAAAAATCAAGACCGGCGAAGAAGCCAACCCCGGAAACTTCAAACAAGAACAGCGGCAATCAAACCCCTGCGCCGGCGGCGACCGTGCCTGTTTCATTCAATCCGATCGTGCGCCTGGAATGGCCGGCGCCAGAGAAGCTTTACCTCGAAACTGCTTACGTCAGTGTGCGCAGCGAGTTGATCAAAACTTTCTCGCGCTGGCACCTGGTGACGTTGAGTCCGCAGGCAGCCGTGCTGCGCTGATGTTTGGTTCCGAGTCGCGAGTGGGGCGACCAGATCATTTTCCACTTGCCATTCTTCACTCGTGCTTCGTGCCCGAAGCCACTGGAGACAAATCCGGCAAATGGCAGAGAAATCTCAAATGGAAAATGGAAAATGGCGCTGCTCGCGCTTCTGTAATTCCGGGGTTGCCGGCCAGATCAACGAAAGAACCTTTCCGATCACCCACAGGCCGGCGGCCACCACGGCGGTCATCACGATCCAGAACTTCCAGTAGCTGCCGAAGCGTTGCTCCCAGCCGGGTTGAATGCGGAACGCCAGGTTGACATTCAGTTCCGGAGCCGTAAAGAGCCGCGCCGCGAGTTGCACGATCGAATACCAGGCAAAGGCGTAGAGCCAGGCGATGTGATCCATGCGCACCCGGCGCAAAACGATCAATCCGATCACGATTCCCCCGACGTGAACGAGGATGGATGACAGCACCACCTCATAATTGAAGGTGGCGTAAAGTACGTAGCGGATCCAAAGGGCCAATCCGGGAATCGTCCAGATCGCGGCCGCGCGGATCAGTTCTCGCCGATCAAGAAAGAGACCAATCGCCAGCACCAGACTTCCGGCGTTGCACATCCAAAGCAGGTTTCCCATACCGCCGACGCGCCAGTAGTGAATGGCTTGCGCCAGAAAGAAAATCACGGGCAGGAAACCCAGCAGGCGAAAGCGCAGCGTCAGTGGCCGAGGCATCTTCTTAAGAATATCACGCACGCTCCGGTAACCGGCCACGCCTCTGCCTCCGGCGAGCTTAGAGTTCATCAAGCTTTAGCTTGGGCCGGTAATTGGCAAGCTCAAGGTTGAACTCTGAACAGTTAAGTATTGATTTGTTCGTACCGTTCCGGCATTCTGTTTGTGGTCATGGAAGAGACTGAAAGCACACCGCTTGACGCCGAGAGTAAACCGCCAAAGCCCCCGAGGAACTGGGCCGGATCAGAATCCGCGGTGCGCGTCGCCGATCTCTTCGTCGGTGCGGTCGCAATTACGCTGGTGTTCTGGTTGCTGCAACGCCAGACTCAGGCGATCTGCTGCGGCGACTTTGACGGCTACTATCACATCAAATGGGCGCGCCTGCTTTGGGAAAACATGCGCGCGAAGCATTTCCCACCCGCCTTTACCTGGCTGCCGCTGACGACGCTGAATCCCCGCGATTACGTCGATCACCACCTGCTCTTTCACATCATTCTGATTCCGTTCACGTGGTTTCGCGATTTGCAGACGGGGGCGAAGGTGGCCGCGGTTGTTTTCGCCAGCCTGGCCGTCCTTTCCTGTTACTGGCTGGTGGTGCGCTACGAAATTCGTTACCGGCTGATCTGGTTGCTGGCGCTGCTCGCTTGCTCGGCGCCCTTTCTTTATCGGATGAGCATGACAAAGGCGCCGCCCTTCGCGATCATCTTTTTGGTGCCGGCCATTTATCTGCTGTTTGAAAAAAAGTATTGGCCGCTGCTGCCGTTGGCCTTCCTGTTTGCACTGACCTACGACATGTTTGTGCTGCTGATTTTGACGGCGGCGATCTGGACAGTGGTCATCGGATGGGCTGAAGAGCGTTTTGAATGGCGGCCGATCGTCTGGGTCTTGCTGGGCACGGCAGCGGGCTTGGTGATCAATCCGTACTTTCCACACAACCTTTATCTTTTTTGGGAACATGCGCGGGTCAAGATCACGGCTACGAATTTCACGACCAAGGTCGGCAACGAATGGTACCCATACGACACCACTGAGTTTTTCCTCAACTGCTACGTGTCGCTGGCAGCAATGCTGGCCGGCTATCTGGCTTTTGACTGGAGCGATAAAAAACGCGCCGCGCGCCCGATGTTTTTTCTGATCTTGTCGACCGCCTTGCTGCTGATGACCGCGCGGTGGAAGCGCTTTGCGGAATATTTTCCACCGTTCGCGATCCTGTTTGCGGCGTTTACGTTGGAGCAATTCTGGCGTGGCCGCTCGGTGTTTACTCATCTGCCGCAGGATGTGATGGAAGACTTGCAGCCCTTCCTCGATCGGCAGACACCGACCGCGACGGCAAAAGAGACACAGCACGAAGAGACCTGGAAGATAGTTAAGGCCGCTCTTGTCGCCCTCGCTCTGGGCCTGGCGCTGTTTGGCAACGTCTACCGCACGGCGAAAGACATCGCCGAAAGCGATCCGCGCGACTATTATGCAAAGGGCGCGGCGTATATGCGCGGGAACATTCCCGCCGGCCAAATTGTCTTCAATACCGACTGGGATGATTTCCCGCGCTTGTTTTATTACGACCCGACGCACGTTTATGTGTCGGGACTTGATCCGACTTACCTGCTGGATAAGAATGCGGAACTGTCAAAGCTCTACGTTCGAATCACGACCGGCGAGGAGGAAGATCCGGGCCCATTGATTCGCGATCGTTTCGGCGCGACCTGGGTTTTCAGCGACAACACAAAGGATCACGACTCTTTCTATGACAATGCACTGCGGAGCGGCTGGTTCGATCGCGTTTACGAAGACAGCGATTGCAGCGTCTTGCACCTGCGCGATCAGAAAGCCGAGCCGCCAGCGGAAGACAAGAACGGCGACAGTGACAAAGGCGGCGGTGACGACAATGACAACTCGCCGTGAGGCTGGGAGCGCGGGCGTCCCCGTCCGCACAGCGCGCGAAGCGCGCTCATTAGCGATAGCGGGGCATTGGCCCGACCGACGGGCTCATAAAGATTGGTAACTTAAGATGCGAAGACTGTTTCAACTCTCTGTCGTGATCATCCTGGCCGTGGGCGTGGCCGCCTTGCTCGCCGGCTGTCGACGGGGCACTTCATCTACTACCGCAGACGAGACGCCCGACACTTCAACATATAAGCCCGTGCCAACGCCGAGATCCTGCACACCAACGCGCCGAACGTAGTCGATTGGCTGAAAGTGGGCGACATGAAGCAGTTCATCGCCGGCTCAAACTTCCCGATCGACCCGCCGCAGATGGCCGTGCTCCAGAAGCGATACAAGATCGAAGACTATTCCGGGAAGTAAAGCGCTTTAGGGTGCGGGGCAGTAGCCCGACCGTAAGGGAGGGCGCGATCAAATTGCCATCATCATACTCGGTCGGACAAGACTGAACACGCCCTCCCTCACGGTCGGGCTACTGCCCCGTGCTGACACTTCAAGTTTCACAAAACGAAGACTTACCGCGCTTCGCTTGTCACCGCACTCCAAACAATTACTTCGGCGGATTCTTCGCAAAGTCGCCCGCTTTGTAAATCACCAGCTTTGACGGATCCACGTATTTCCGCATGGCCGCGTTAATTTGTTCGGGCGTGAGCGTCCGGATCTTCGCTTCAAAGTCAGCGTCCCACTGCCAGGTGCGGCCAATGAAGAGATACGTGTTCGAGCGATTCAGCAGTTCGTTATCCTGCGCGCGGCTCACCTGACGCGATTGCAGGTAACCGGACTTGGCGGCCTCGACCTCTTCGGCCGTGAAGCCGTCCTTGAGCATCCGCGCGATCTCTTCTTTGAATGCCGCCTCGAGTTTGTCGACGTTTTGCGGCGCATAGATCGCCGTCGCCATAAAGCGGCCGTAATGATCTACAGCGCTCACGAAAACTCCCGAGCCGACGCCATAGCTAAGACCTTCCTTCTGGCGGATGCGCGCGGCCAAGCGCGAGCTTAAGAAGCCGCCGCCCAGCATGTAATGGCCCAGCGTGATGGCCGCGTAGTCAGCGTTATCGTCGCGCATGTCGAAAAGAAATCCGGCGACAAAGAAGGCGTTGGCCTTGTCCGGCGCCTGGAAAGTTTGATTCGCCGGCGCGATATCCCGGAAGACGCTCGGGACGCGCTTGAACGGGCGCGGACTCTTCCAGTCGGAAAACAGCTCGGTGGTCAGCCTGGTCATTTCCTGCTCATCGAAATCGCCAACCACTGTTAGTTGCGCATTCGAGGCGCCGTAAAAGTCATGGTAGAACTGCTTTGCAGAATCAAGCGTGGCCGCATTCAGTTCCGCAATGTCTTCATCCGGCGTTGAGACATAACGCGGGTCGCCCTTCGGAAAAGGACTGATCTGGCGATTGAATGCGGTAAAGGCAATCTGGGTCGGCTCGCTCTTTTGCTGTTCGATCCCGGCGAGATGCTCCTGCTTGAGCAAATCAAATTCCTTTTCCGGAAACGCGGGTTCGCGCAACACTTCGGCCATCAGCCGCATCACTGCCGGCAGATTCGCGCGCGTCGTTTCGATGAAGAGAGTGGCCTGAGTTGGGACACCGGAAACGAAAGCGCGCGCCTTCAAGCGATCAAGCTCGTCCTGAATCTGTTGGCGCGTGTGCTTCGTCGTCCCGCGCATCAGCATCGCGCCGGCGAGCTGCGCCGCGGTAGAGCGATTCATCAAGCTCTGCTCATCGCCAAATCGAAACAGCATCTGCGCGACGACGGTGCTGCCGCGGGTCTTCTTTGGCAGCAGGGCGATTTTCACTCCGCCGGCTTCGGCTCGTTTGGTGCGCGATTCAATGTTGGTTGGCGAGGGATCGAAGGCTTCGCCGGCGGCGATGGCTGCTTCGCCCTTGTAATCTTTCAGCATCGCGGCCACGTCGGGGGTGGCGGGAATTTCCGATCGATCCGGCTTCGGCGTGGGAATGAACATCCCGAGCGTGCGGTTCGCGGGCTTGAAATAACGCGCCGCTGCCTGCTGCACTTCTTCTGCGGTTACCTTGCGCGTGCGGTCGCGCTCCAGAAAGAACAGACGCCAGTCACCTGACGCAATGTACTCGCTCATGATCAGTCCGATTAGATCGGCCTTATTCATGTTCAGATCAAAGTCTTTCAGCAGTTGCCCCCGCGCGCGCTCGACCTCTTCCTTCGTTGGCGGCGTAGCGCCCAGGCTTTCGATTGTTTGCACCAGGATGTCGCGCGCAGCCTCCAGCGAATCGCCCTGTCGCACTTCGGCGCCAAAGACCGCGATTCCGGGCTCGCGCAACTCAAAGTTGAAACCGAAAGTGGAACTGGCCTTTTTCGTTTCGACCAGCGCTTTGTGCAAACGCCCGGACGGTGTGTCGCCGAGTACTTGCGCCAGAATGTTCACGGCGGCGAAGTCTGCATGCGAGGCCGCGGGGACGTGATAGATGGCCAGCACCAGTTGGGTATCACCAACTCTTCGTAGCGTAACCGCGCGTTCGCCATCCTGAGTCGGCTCGATCGTGTAGATCTTTTGCAGCGTGCGCGTGGGTCGCGGAATCGGTGAAAAGTATTTATCAATCAGTGCGAGAGTCTTTACTTCGTCAAATTTTCCCGCGACGGTCAGGACTGCGACATCCGGTTGATAGTACCTGTGGTAGAAAGCCTGCAGGCGTTCAATCGGAACGTTCTCAATGTCCGAACGCGCGCCGATGGTCGCCTTGCCGTAGTTGTGCCAGACGTACGAGGTTGCTATCAACCGCTCCAGCAGCACGTTGAACGGACTGTTCTCACCCGCCTCGTATTCGTTACGCACGACGGTCATCTCGCTGTCCAAATCTTTTTTTGCGATGAAGCTGTTGACCATGCGATCCGATTCCAGATCGAGCGCCCAGTTCAGATTCTCGTCGGTCGCGGCGAAGGTTTCGAAATAATTTGTCCGGTCATAAGAAGTGCTGCCGTTGGGCCGGGCGCCGTGCGACGTCAGCTCTTGCGGAATGTTTGTGTGTTTCGGCGAGCCTTTGAAGACCATGTGCTCTAACAAGTGCGCCATGCCCGTCTCGCCATAATCTTCCACGGCGGATCCGGCGAGATAAGTCATGTTGACAGTCATCGTTTGCTTGCTGGGGTCAGGAAAGAGCAGTACCCGCAAACCATTCGCGAGTCGATATTCGGTGATGCCTTCGACTGACGTGACGCGCTCGACGCCTTTCGGCAGCGCGGGGTTCTGGGCGGGCGCACTTATTGACGCGATGGCAATCAGCGCGAACGCCAACAGCAGGCAGTTGGTCTTCATTGTCGTCTTCATGATGTATCTCCCGAGGCTAAAGACTTGAAGGTGTCTGGGTGGGCGCATTCTATGGCATCAGGACAAGCTTGCCAAACTGCGCGCGGTCTTCCATCAATTCATGAGCTTTTCTGGCTTCGGCGAGCGGCAGAGTGCGATCGACAACGGCGCGAATCTGACCGGTACCGATGAAGTTCATTGCTGACAATAGCTCTGCCTTGGATCCCATCATTGATCCGAGAATTGTCAGGTGACGATAGAAGACTTGCCGCAGATCCGTGCGCGCGTCATAGCCGCTGGTCGCGCCGCAAGTCACCAGGCGTCCGCCCTTTTTCAATGAGACGATCGAGCCGGGCCAGGTCGCCGCGCCGGTGTGTTCGAAAACGACATCGACGCCGCGGCCGTTGGTTAGCTTCTTAACTTCCTTCGGCCAATCGTCGCGCGTGTAATTAACTGTTTCGTCAGCGCCAAGCTCGCGCGCCTTTGTGAGTTTCTCATCTGAACTTGCGGTAGCAATCACGCGCGCGCCGCGCAGCCTGGCGATTTGAATCCCGAGCGAGCCGACACCGCTGCCTGCCGCATGAATAAGTACATCCTCGCCGGGCTGCACCCGAGCTTGCGTTACCAGCATGTGCCAGGCAGTCAGCGTCACCAACGGCAGCGCCGCGGCTTCCGGCCAGCTCAAGTTCCCCGGCTTTGGAATCACGTTCACGCCGGGCACTGCCAAGAGTTCCGCATAGCCGCCATCGCGCCGATAACCAATCATGTCGTATTCGTCGCACATGTTGTCGCGACCGGCGAGGCATTCTACGCAATGCCCGCAAGAGACACCCGGCTGCACCATCACTTCGTCACCCGGCTTTGTCCAGGTAACGAGCTCGCCGGCGTCGCGCACGACGCCCGCGACATCGTCACCGAGAATGTGCGGCAGAGGAATCTTGATTCCGGGCAAACCGGCGCGCACCCATACGTCCAGATGATTCAACGCGCACGCGCGCACTTCGACCAAAACTTCGTTGGCTTTGATTTGAGGATCGGGAACTTCGGTGTACTTCAGCACCTCAGGCCCACCGTGTTGAGAGAAGATGACGGCTTTCATTTGCTATTTCAATTCGATATCCACTGCCTCAAAACGCGTTTTGCCGACATTCTTGATTGAATGGATGACTGGTCCACTGCGCCAGCGGACATCGCCCGCCGGCACCTTGACGCGCTCGGGTTTATCTTTTCCTTTGGTTGTTACTCGGATTGTGCCTGGCGTGATCGAGATTCCAAGCCCTGGCAGAAAGTGCGTGTGCGTGGTGGTCGATTCGCCGGGCGCCAGAGAGAGTTTGTAAACACGCACGCGTTCGTTCTCGAGGATGGGCGGCCTGGCGATTTCTTCTTTCGTGTTCGCAAGAATTCCTGAGAGTGGCGGCGACCTGAGAAGTTCAATCGTAAGATTATGAAACGGCGTCGTTCCCACATTCATCGCGCGATGCACATAAGTCGCTTTGCCAAACTTCACGTCGCCAAAATTCCATTCGACCTCGGCAGTTGCCGCGCCTACAGTCTCGATCCTGAGGCTGGCGCCGCCCAACGTGACGACGACATTGTCATTACGATGCGCATGCCAGAGTGTCGCGTCGCCGGCCGGCACCGTCACATCCCAGATACGCACGAATTCATTTTCAAATTTCGGGTGATGCCGTGGCTCGCCGCTGATTTCCACGGGTGACTGCGGTGAGTTGGATTGCGACCAGACGCCGATTGGAATCAAGACCACAGCAAACAGCAGAAACAACGGGGACAAAAATCTCATCAGGAACTCCTTGGAGTTAGTCAGTAAGGCCCGTAGGCCCGACATCTTTATTAGTTTCAAAGGCGGAATTATATCCAGCCCCGTAGGGGCGACATAGATATTCTCGACTTGGACCTCAACATCGACTAATGCCGGCCCTACGGGCCTTGGAAACAATTAGCGCAAACTGAGCTATAAAGATGTCGGCCCTACGGGCCTTTGATGGCGACTTGTTTTCGCAACGCGCGTCCCGCCAGCACGCCCGTATACTTTCCATTCTCAACCGCGACCCGGCCGTTAACGATCACGAACTTCATTCCCACTGAAAGCAGCTCTGGCTGTTCATAAGTGGCGCGATCGGCGACCGTTTTTTCGTCAAAGACAATCACATCCGCGAAATAGCCTTCGCGGATCAAGCCGCGCTCGGGAATGCGGAATGTTTCAGCTGTCAGCGCGCTCGAGTTGCGCACGGCAAACGGCAAGCTGATGAGCTTCTGGTTGTAAACGTATTCGCGCAGCTTGCGCGTGAACGTGCCGTACTTGCGCGGGTGACCGGTGGAGCCATCAGAGCAGGTAGTAACAAACTTCTCTTTCATAAAGCGCCGGATATCGCCCTCGTTCATGTTGAAAGAAATGACGCCGGCGCTGCCCAGCTTGATCAATTCCAACGCTGCTTCGACCGGTGTCTTGTTCATTTCCTTCGCGATCGCGTCCAGACGTTTGCCGACAAACTCGCGATTGGGTGAATCGGCGATCAGCAGACTGTCTGCGCCGCCGCGCCCCTTTAGATTTTCTTCCATCTCCTTTATCAGGCGCGGGCGGATTTGCGGATCGTCGATTCGCTTCAAGAGTTCGCGCCGGCCGCCGACTTCGGCCCAGCGGGGAACCAGCGATGCCTGCAAGCTGGTGCCGGATGCCGTGTAAGGATATTGACACGCGCTGGCGTCGATTCCGGCGGCGCGCGCTTGCTTGATCAGCTGGATGGCCTGGGCGCTACGATGCCAGACCTCAGGGCCCAGCGCTTTGATGTGCGAGATGTGCACCGGAATCTTCGCCTCGCGTCCGATGCGAATCGTCTCAACGATCGCTTCGAGCAAGCCCGCACTTTCCGAGCGCATGTGGGTGTCATAGATGCCGCCTTTCGCGGCGGCGACTTTTGACAGCTCGATCACTTCTTCCGTTTTCGAATAACTCTGCGGAGCGTAGTAAAGACCCGTAGACAATCCGAACGCGCCTTCGTCCATCGCCCGCGCGACCAGTTGCTTCATCTCTTCCAGTTGCGCCGCGTTTGGTTGGGCGTCGGTCGGCCCCAGAACCTTCCCGCGAATTGTGCCGAACCCGGCGAGCAGGATCGCGTTGGTGCCGATGCCCTGCTGTTCCCATTGACTTAAGGTCGCACCGATATTCTGTGCACTGCCGCCGTCGTTGCCGGTGACGACCGTGGTCACGCCTTGCATCAGGTAGGCCTCGTTGCCCTTTCGTTTCTCGTCGGAAAGGTCGCCGAGGGTGTGCGTGTGCGGATCGATGAAGCCGGGCGCGACCACGAGGCCGGTGGCGTCGATTGTCTTTGTTGCTTTGAACTTTTCTTTGCGGGCGTCGCCGATGAATACTATGCGGTCGCCGCGAATGCCCACATCAGCGGTGCGGGGCTTGTTCCCGGAACCATCAACAAGCTTGCCGTGAAGCATCAGCAGATCAACGTGCTGAACACGATCAATCTGCGAACCTTGCCCTGCCGATGAAAAGTTTGACGAAGAGGTCAGTACCGCCTGCGGTAGCAGGTGGGTCGCAAAGGCAACGAGCGCTACCGGGACAAACAGCGCGACGGCAGAGCGGAGGCGAGTCAGAATCAGAAGCAAAGATTGGAGATTGGTCATCGACTGTGGCGCGATTATAGATTCATACGCGAGAATCTTGCCACTTTCCTCAGGCGTTGAGGAGATTACACTGGGCAACATTTGAAGCCAGCGAGTTTGTTAATTGGACGATGGCGACCTTCAAGAGGGTCATCAGGCGTTGATCTAACTCCTGTCCTTTGTCGATGATGAGTCGGTGGGATTGGCTGCGCTCGGCAAACATTGCCTGATTCTTCATTGCTTAGCAAATTGATGTGATATAGCATCCGTCCTCTAACGCGCAGACCGGACGAATCGTTCTGCGCGACTATCCAGTGACCGTCTGCTTCTGCACGCTCGCCATTCATGCACCGTATCGTCGAAGGGCACAACTTCTTTGTGCCGACGCGCTGGCGGTGCCCTGGCTGGTTTTGACCGACGAGCCGGACGATTTTAGGGGGTTACCCGTTCGGGCCATCCGATACGCCCCGACCGGCCCGATGGCGACTGATTATTTGGCGCGTCTGCGGCCGACCGGAGAGGGGCGCGGCGCTGCGGCCTATCACGACAAGCGGTTCGCCCTCCTCGCCGCCCTCCAGGACTTCGATACAGCTATCTACGTGGATGCAGACTCTCGCATCGCCGCCCTTCGTCCGCTGGGCGTCTTCCCTTCCGGCCTCGCCGTGCTTCCCGTCGTGCGGAACAGCATCGCAGAGCATCTGGACACGTACGGATCGTGGCGGATGCCCGCCTTCCTTGAGCTGGCCCGACATCTCCACGGCGACGCCGGCATCATGCGGACCGCGCGGTGGTGTCATGAGACACTCGTTGCCGTTACCAAGGATGGACGCGAGTCCCTCTTCTTTGCGGCTTGGGCGCGGGCCGCGGACTTCCTGCAGGACCGCGGCGTTTACTCGGGAGAAGGGGGCGTGATCGGCCTCGCGGCCGCATACGCAGGATGGACGGTTGACTACGATGCCCTCAAGGGCCTGGCCGCTTCGATTCAGCATGAGGGTGGCGGACCGAAGGCAGCGTGACCGGGTCGCCGGCTCACCCGACGATCCATCGCCATTGCTGATTTGACCACGCGTTCGCTCCGGGCAGGAGTTCGCCAACGGCCTTTACGACCTCGGGCCATTTGAGCTCGTCATAATCATCGCCGGACAGCCAACCGCCCAGCTTAACTTTCGGGAGCCACGCCCGGATGTCCGCTTTCACGCTGAAGTAGTCGTGGCGAGCATCGAGGTGAACCCAATCGATCGACGCGTCGGCGAACAGCCGGGAGGCGGTCACGGAATCGGCGATGATAAGCTGAATAACATCTCCGTATCCGCAAGCCAAAACGTTCTTGTGCAGTGTGCCGGCAAAGCTACCGCCACCCTCCGCCACCGCCGCGCCGTGATAGTCCTTCGCGCGCAGGCCCTCGGGTCCGCTGCCACGGCACGTGTCGACTCCGATCACCGTGAAGCTCTTGCCGCTCTGCTCGACGACTTCGCCCAAAGAGCAAAGGCTGCGACCGAGATAGGTTCCGACTTCGACGAAGCAACTGCCTTGCGGAAACCGTTCAGCCGCCTCTTCCTGTCCGGATCGCCACCGAAACCAGCCATCTATCTCAAGCCAGTGCACGCCATGTCTCCGATGTTGGCAAGTGAGGCGATGTCTTCCTCACCACAAAGACACGAAGAACACAAAGGGAAACAGATCAATGGTCGCGGCTCTTTGTACAGAACTCTTCATTCTTAGTGTCTTTGTGTCTTAGTGGTTCACATGCTTATGCGTCCCGATCGAAGGCGACTTTCAGCCAGCGCTTCACTTCATCATCGATGTCTTTAAGCGAGGTGATCTCGAAGCGATGCGTGATGCGATCCTTCCTGGCAAAGCCGCCGGTGTCGATCAGACGTTTGGGCGTCTTCATGTTGCCGAGCGCGAGGCCAAAATCGATGCGCGTCTGGGTTGTCGGTTTGATTTGGGCAAAGACGTGATTGCGATAGAGCGGCACAATCGTCTGGCAGGGACAAGCCTTCGCTTCTTTGCCAACACCCAGTCCCAGTTTCAAAAGCGCGTGGTAAATCGGTCGTAGAGGTACTTTCTTGCCGGCGAACATTTCTTCCACATATTTCTCCGCGGCTTTCAAATAAGTGTCGGAGTCGCCGAGGTCGTCTCCTTTGCCGACGGAGCGTTCGGCCATCCACCACGCGCTGTTCGTGCCCAAACCACATTTCGTTTTGAGCCAGTCGCGCCGTTCTTTCTCAGTCGGCGGCCCTTCTTTCTTGATTAGCCGCAGCCATTCGTCGAGCGTGCGGCCGGTTTTTTGTTTCAGTTCGGCAATCCACTTTTGCGTGATCAGAACGCCGGGATGAACGCCGTAGATCGATTTCTTCTGAGTTAGAGGTTTCGCCACAACGTACCTCAGGTCTTGGTTTCTTCCCTTCTCCCATTGGGAGAGGGGTCAGGGGAGAGGGCGCGTAGCGTAGATGAAAAGAGAAAGTGGGTGCTCTCCCGCTAGTCCCTCACCCCAGCCCTCTCCCAACGGGAGAGGGAGCTTTGAACAGTTCGTCCTAAATTATGCGGCCGCCCTCCCGCGTACTACCGCGGACATTACCAGCGACGCGAGAAACCAGCCAATCACGATCACGCCCATTTGCATCAGGATGTAAGCGTTGCTAAAGCTCCACCAGTTCCATTCATCCAGGTGGCCACCGACGAAAATGATCAGACCAACGCTCGTCAGGAAGACGACGCGACCCCGGTAAGAAAGCCCGCCAGTGTGCAGCAGCAGAAAAGTTCCGAGCAGCGCTCCGAGAAACTGCGTCAGAAACTGGAGCGCCAAAGGCTTTCTCATTGAGCCGAATGGCTCGAGCCGCACTGAAGCAAACACGAACGCGCTGCTTCCCATCTTTTGCTCCGCCGCTTGCATCGCGACATTCCATTGCTGATCAGTCATGCCCGGCGTTCGCCGGGGCATATTCGGCACGAGATAAGTTCCGGAACGCGGCGAGTTCTCTTTAATCGCCTGTAGCACTGCGTCTTCGTTGGTGAAACTGCGTAGCGGATCGCCCGGCCACGGCATCAACATCCACGCCAGCGCGCTCCACAGAAAGAGAACGATCGCACCCAGCACCGTGCCCAAAAGCAGTTGTTTGGTCATTACGGTCTCCTTCGATACTAATGAGCCCTTGCAGCCGAAGAACTCCTTTTCCCTTTGGAGAGGGCTGGGGTGAGGGTGCCATGCTAACGGGCCGCCCGGCCCTCACCCTAACTCTCTCCCAGAGGGAGAGGGAACATGACTAGGCAGTCGTCGGCGTTGCTTTGTCCTGTCCTAAACTGAACCAGTTGCCCGAGTTGTCCTTCATCACCGTGGCCGTCCCCCACGATTGCGTGGTTGGTGGCCCCTTGAATTCAACTCCCTGGGCCTTTAGTTCTTCGTAGGTCTTGTAGATATCGTCGGCTTCAAAGACGCCTGCGCCGAGCACTCCTTTTTCCATCAGTGATTTCAGTTGCGCGGCCGACTCTTCATCCAGAATGTATCCCGGTTTTGGTTCCATCAAGATAATCTCAAAGCCCGGCTGACCTTTTATTCTCATCGTCAACCAGCGATAGTCGTCGCCGATCATGGCGTCCGTATCGACTTCGAAGCCCAGCTTATCCCGATAGAACTCGAGCGCTTCCTGCTGGTTCTTTACCCAAACTGTGGCATGCGACATT
>WNFC01002621.1_pt1 | contig 19391 bp, 17 predicted proteins | sample 5400541 | NCBI WGS metagenome assembly WNFC01 (sample SAMN13153342, study PRJNA577476) | soil metagenome | isolation source: 120 cm saprolite under Douglas fir tree site 2 hole 2 replicate 1 | place: USA:California | collected 2015-04-18 | reverse complement strand
GCCGGCGGAATGGATCGGAGATCGATCCTATCTGCCGCATCGGGAGCGGGCGTCGCGCCGGGCTCGAGCGGGAGGCGGGCGGCGCCGGCCGCCCACCCCTTGAGCCCCCCGTTCGACCGCTAGAAACCGAATGGGTTGCAGGCGGCAGGGACGGTGATGTTGGCGTTGTTGGTCTGCGTCGAGTGGGCGACCTGCGCCAGCGGGTCGCTGACGGCCGCATCGCCCAGCGTGCCGGTCGCCGTCGAAAACTCGTAGTCGAAGGTGCCGTGGAAGGTCGCGACGTAGCCGAGGCACTTGCTGCTGCCGGAGTTCCGGTTGGTCCATAGCGCGCCAGAGCCAGTCCACGTTAGATCAACGGTAATGTCGGTGATGGGGGTCGGTGGCGGGCCGCCGCCGCCAAATCCAAGTGCACTCTGTAGGCCGGGCTTCCCTCCGGTCGCCGACCCGACAAAAAACCCGGGGCACTGCATGTCGGGCGTCGCATGGATGTTGAGCGTGGCGCCTGAGAGATCACTGGCGACGACAAAGGCTGCGTCTGGGATGATCCAGCAGCCAGACCCCGACTGCTCGGAGACATTGAGCACCGTACCTGGTCGCTCGACCACCGGTGCGCCGGGGGTGTGCTTGAGCTTGAAGCTCTGCGTCCCGCGATCGACGAAGACACTGCCGTAGAAGTTGCCGGTTGTCGGATCGATGGCAGTGGCGTTGGCGCTCCAGTCGGTGAACATGAAGAGGCCAGGTCCGCCGAAGCCGCCACCTCCGCCAGCGGCCGCCGAGCCGGCAAGCGCGAGGGTGAGGAGCCCGATGATACCCCCGACGGGCAGGAGTCGTTTGAACATAGCGACTTTCCTTTGTGGTTGATGTTTTCCGATGTCAGCTGCACAACGAGCGACCTTCGCTAGGGCACCCCCTTTCTGCTGGTCAGTGATGCCTTGATAACGCCGGCATCGCCCGGGTGGTAACGGTCGGACTACATGCCACCGATCCGGATCGCCCGGGAGGAGACGAGACCGACGTAACGGGGGAATACACTGGGCTGGTGCGGGAAGCGGAGCTGATCAAGTCGCTGCGCTCGGTGCGCCAGTTTTCGCAGCGCCAGATCCCGGACGACGTCTTGCTCGACATTCTCGACGCCGGCCGCTGGACCGGATCGGCCAAGAACACCCAACCGTGGGACCTGATCGTCGTGAAGAGCCGGGAGAACCTGGCAGCGCTGGCGAAGTGCGGCCGCTACGCGGGGCACCTCGCGAGCGCGACGCTCGCGATCGCGCTCGTCATGCGCGGGGACGACGTCGCGACGCTAATGGACGAAGGCCGGCTGATGCAGAACCTGATGCTGGCGGCCTGGGCGCACGGCGTTGGTTCGTGTATCGCCTCGATCTATCCCGCGGACAACCAGCAGCGCGCCCGCGACCTGCTCGGCATCCCGAAGGATCGACAGCTGCGGACGATGCTCTCGATCGGTTATCCAGCGGGGCCGGAGGCGTTGCGGCTACCTGCGAACGCTCCGATCCCCCGCGGGCGCCGGCTCATGACGGATCTCGTCAGCTGGGAGCGATTCGGCATCGGCGAGTAGCAGGGCGAGGCGCATGTGGCCTCGCCCCTAACGCCGCTGGTCGCTTAGCTGCAGCTCTTGCCGGTGGTCAGGCTGGAGCCAGTCGTTTGACGAATAAAGATAGGTAGGCTGGTGGCGCGAGGGCCACCGGTGATCGGATCGGCCACGGTGGTATCGCCGCTCGCGATCACCACACACCCAAGGCTGTCCACGCTATTGGTGAAGTAGTCGCCCAGCCGGCGGTCCTGGCCGCTGGCCACGCAGGTAGTGCCGCTGTCGCAGATGCCACCCTGGTGAATGAATCGTCCCGACGCGTTGGTGACCGCGATCCGTCGGTTGGTCGCACTCAAGGCGTTGCTGATGCGCGCCTCGTAGATATAAGTCTTGACGTCGGGGACGGTCTGGCCGTTATAGATATCGCAGTCGGGATCCACCATCTTGTCCATCTGGTACCAGACGACGGACACATTGCCGCTGGACCCGGCCACGCTCCATGGCCACAGCACGCGTGCGTTGCCCTGCGAGGCGAGGCTCACCGGCGCCATGAAGGTCCATTGACCCGCGCCGACATGCTTGCCGGCGACGAACATGATGTGATTCGGCAGCGGGGTCGGGCCGCCACCGGTGTTGGGAATGGTCTGGCTGCAGCCGCCGGTGCCGTTGGGATCGCGTTCGTTGGTGTCCCAGGCGAAGTAGATGTTCTCGGCGCTGTCCATCGAGATCAGCTCCGGCACGCCGAAGGGTGAGTAGACGGTCGTCGGGTAGACGATCTCGCGTGGCTGCCAGGTCTCGCCGCCGCCGTTGAAGGCGTCGCGGGCGTGTGGCAGCCGGCTGATCCCGACGCCAACGCTGCCGTCGGCGTGGACGAACTGCGCCGGCTCGATCAGGCTGCCGTCGAAGGGGTCGTAGACGAGCTTGCCGAAGCCTGAATAACTCTCGCCATTGACGGTGCCGTTGTCGATGATGCCGGTGGCGCTGCAGCTGTCGCCGTAATTGCTGCTGCGAAAGACCTCGTGGCCGTTTTCGGCCGTGTCGGTCGTGAGGAAGACCTCACTCGACGCCCCGCCGGCCAACCACGGGCGATCGCCGTTGTGGCACTGGGTCGTGCCATGGGGCCAGGTCTTGCCGCCGTCCTGGGATGAGAAGAGGCTGTCGTTGACCAGGTCGATGCCGGTGTTGTAGATCGACCCGGATGCGTCTTGCGTCAGGTCGGGGTCGCTGAACCCGGTGTAGGGCAACGCTTCGTCGCGCAGTTGCCAGGTCAAGCCCCGATCGTCGGAGGTCCAGATCCAGACGTGGTTCTTGTAGCAATCGGCTGTCGTCAGTCCCGGACAGAGGAACTGCTGGATCGAGACCGGACCGCCCGACCGATCGATGTGGGTGCTGCCTTCGTGCGACGTATAAACGAGGTTGCCGTACTTGTTGCTGTGGATGACGCCGGGCTCGCCCCCAGCTCGAACCGGGTCGACGAAGATTGATGCCCCGAAGCCCACCGAGCTCGCCGCCGACGTCGGCGAGGTCGTCACCGCGCTCCCCACCGCCAACCCCGTGAGTCCCAGAATCGCGAGCCTGCTGATTCGCCCTAGCCCATGGTCCCATGCGCGGTCGAGACGGATCATCTGCTAATCGCCTCCTAGGCAGCCGGCGGTTCTCCCCAGCCGGGCTGGCTACTTACGATCGGATTGAGACAGATACATCTCACCACAATCGACCATCAGCGTGCTCAGCTATCAGGAGGGTCGCGGCGCCCTCGAATCAGGCGTCGACGGTGACGCGCTCGCGCCGAAGCCAGCGGACCAGTTCGGCGACGACCTCGTAGCGCCCGAACGAGGGCATCAGGTAGACGCCCTGCACCAGCTCCCTCGTCTCCCGCAGCAGCTCGCGCGACTGCGCGAGACCTTCCGCGATCCCGTTCTCGCCGGCCAGGCGCATACGCTCGCGCAGTTGCGCCGGGATGACGATGCCAGGGACTTCGTTGTGCATGAATTCGGCGTGGCGCGAGGACTGTAAGGGAAGCACGCCCAACAGGAACGGGATCGGCAAGCGACCGGTGCGCTCGAAGAATCGCTCCAGCGTTTCGCGGTCGTAGAGCGGCTGGGACATCGCGACATGCGCCCCGGCCTCGATTTTCTGCCGGAAGCGGTCGATCTCCCGGTCCAGGTCCTCGGCTGCCGGATTGACGGCGCAGGCGATCGTGAAGTTGGCGGGCTTGCCGATCGAGGTCCCGAGCCAGTCGTATCCCTCGTTGAGGCGCTGCAGGATCTTGATCAAGCCGATGGAGTCGACGTCCCACACGCCGGTCGCCGACGGGTAGTCGCCAATCCGGGGGGGATCGCCGGTCAGCGCGATGATGTTGCGAATGCCGAGCGCGTGCGCGCCGATCAGCTCCGCCTGTAACGCCATCAGGTTCTTGTCGCGCGAGGTGAAGTGGATCAACGTGTCCGTGCCCACCTGCTGCCGGATCATGACGGCGAGCGAGAGCGCGCTCATCCGGACGCGCGCCATCGGGCTGTCGCCGATGTTGACCGCATCGGCGCCGGCGTCTTTGACCAGCTGCGCGCCGGCGATGCACTTGGCCGGATTGAGCCCGCGCGGCGGATCGATCTCGACGCTGACCACGAAGGCACGCTCGTTGAGTCGCTGCGCAAAGGCCGTGGGCGGGAGCTGCTCGGCCGGATTGAGATCGATAGCGATGGCGTTCGACGGCGCGGGCGTCGTGATGCGGGCCGGGCTTGCCGCTGGCTTGAGGGCGGCCCGCATGGCGGCGATGTGCGCCGGTGTGGTGCCGCAGCATCCCCCGATGTAGGCCACGCCGAGATCGGCCGCCTGGCGGGCGAAGGTCGCGAAGTATTCGGGCGTCGCGAAATAGAAAAAGCGGCCTTCGACTCGGGCCGGAAGCCCGGCGTTGGGCTGGCCCGAGAGGGGAAGGCGCGTCTGCTGGCGCATCTGCTCGAGGACCTGGAGCGCGACCTGGGGGCCGACGCCGCAGTTGACGCCGATGACGTCAACGCCGGCGCGCTCGAGTGCTTGGACCACCTGGCTCGGCTCCTCCGCGCTGAGGGTGAGGCCGTCTTCGGCGAAGGTCATCTGGGCGACGATCGGCAGGTCGGTGGTTTGCCTGGCGGCGCTGACCGCGGCGAGGATTTCCGGAAGGTTGGTGAAGGTCTCCAGGATGAGGAGATCCGCCCCACCCTCGACCAGGCCGGCGATCTGCTCCTCGAAGGCACCGGTCGCCTGGGCCACCGTGATCCGACCGATCGGCCCCAGCTGCTGGCCGATCGGACCGACCGACCCGGCGATGAAGATCGGTTCGCCGGCGATCTCACGCGCCTCCCGGGCAAGCTTGACCGCCCGGAAGTTGATGTCCCGCACCCGGTTCTCGAGCCCGTGGCGGGCGAGCTTGATCCGGTTGGCACCGAAGGTGTTGGTCTCGATCAGCTCGGCGCCGGCCGAAATGTACGCTCGGTGAATCTCCTCGACGATTTTGGGCTGGGTGAGGTTGAGCTCGTCGAAGGATCGCTCGAAGCTCACCCCGCGGACATGGAGCTGGGTTCCCATGGCGCCGTCCCCCAGGAGGGGGCCACGCGCGAGCCGTTCCAGGAACGGATGACGGATTGGGGTGGAGTCTTTGGACGCCTGGGCCACGGAGCGCAATAGTAATGTAGGCGGCCCCAATTTGCGCCGTCCCGCTTTGGCGGAAGGCTGGGGTGGGGGCGCCCGCTCGGGTGCAAGAGGGTCGCCCGCACGGAGTTGCTCCTGTGCGGCATGGCTGACCAGACTTCGCCCGGTGCCACCAAGCACGTGGTGGTGATGGGCGCCGGACCCGCCGGGCTGTCGGCCGCCTACGAGCTGACCCGGCACCGGACGCCGGTGACGGTGGTGGAGAAGGATCCCCGGCAGGTCGGAGGCATCGCCCGCACGCTCGAGTTCATGGGTTGCCGCTTCGACGTGGGCCCGCATCGGTTTTTCTCCAAGAGCGCCGAGATCGAGGCACTCTGGACCGAGGTCCTGGGCGATGAGATCCGTCAGGTGGCGCGGCTGACCCGGATCATGTATCGGGGGAAGTTCTTCGACTACCCGATCAAGGCCTCGAACGCCTTCCTGAACCTTGGGCCGTACGAGACGGCGCGCTGCCTGGTGAGCTACGTGCAGGCGCGGCTGCGGCCGGTCGTCGACCCGAAGTCGTTCGAAGACTGGGTGTCGAATCAGTTCGGGCATCGCCTGTTCGAAATTTTTTTCAAGACCTATACCGAGAAGGTGTGGGGGATCCCGACGACCGAGCTGTCGGCGGACTGGGCGGGGCAGCGGATTCGTGGGCTCAACCTGGTCGAAGTGATTCGCAATGCGCTCCTGCCCGCGGCGTGGCGCGGCGGCGAGGGGGCGATCGTGAAGACCCTGGTCGACGCATTCCGCTATCCGCGAACCGGCGCCGGGCAGATGTGGGAGGCGGTGGCATTGCGCCTGGCGGCGGCGGGCCATCCCGTGCGCTTGGGCGAGGAGGTGGTCGCCGTCCGCCATGCGAACGGCCGAGTCATCTCCGTGCAGGTGAGGGACCGGAATGGTGGAACGCTCGATGTGTTGGGGTCGGAGTTCATCAGCTCCATGCCCATCCGCGAGTTGATCGCGAAGCTGCAGCCGGCGGCGCCCTCGATCGTGCGCGCCGCGGCCGACGCGCTGGGATATCGCGACTTCATCACGGTGAATGTGGTGGTGGACCGCGCCAACGTCTTTCCGGACCAGTGGATCTATGTGCACGACCCGGGCGTGAAGGTGGGGCGGATCGGGAACTTCAAGAATTTCAGTGCCGCGATGGTCGACGACAGTGGCTTGACCGGGCTCGGCATGGAGTATTTCTGCTTCGAGCAAGACGGCATGTGGAGCTGGCCGGATAAGGACCTGCTCGATCTGGGGCGGCGCGAGCTGGTGGCGCTGGGCATCGTGCGGCCCGAGGAGGTCAAGGCGGGGATGGTGTACCGCCAGCCGAAAGCCTATCCCGTCTACGACGGTGCCTACCTCGGGCACCTGGCGGTGGTGCGCGAATGGTTGCGCCGCGCCCTGCCAAACTTGTGGCTCGTCGGGCGCAACGGGATGCATCACTACAACAACCAGGACCACTCGATGATGACGGGGATTCTGGTGGCGCGGAATATCGCACTGGGCGCGAACTACGATCCCTGGCTGGTCAATACCGACGCCGAATACCACGAAGAGGAACGCACCGGGGAAGCGGCCGACGGCGAGGGCGACGCGGGGCGGCAGGTGCCGCAGCGAATCGCAAGCTGACCCGGAAGTCGACCGATATACTGGTTCGCGCCTGGCAGTCCGGAGTAGCTCAACGGTAGAGCAAGGCGCTGTTAACGCCGAGGTTCTCGGTTCGAATCCGAGCTCCGGAGCCAAGCCTCCTACTTAGGCCCGAGGCTCCAAAGATAGACCCCACCGTTCTGCGTCGGGGTCGTCCCCATGATCGCCGTCAGGAATTCCAGCATCCGATCCTCGTCCGCCATCGGGCCGAGCACCACGGCCTTGACCTGCCAGCGTCGTAGCTCCGCCAGCGCCGCGGCGCGGTAGGTCGCTGACACGTCCGGCGCGCGCGCTCCCTGCTGCATCGCCATCAGGTCGTGACCCAGCATGGTTGGCGCCGGATCCAGCGCCGGGCCGGGTCGGTTGGCGTATCCCTCCGGCATTTTGAAGCGCAGGTCCGCGCTCAGTTGCCAGAGCATCGCTCGCGACTCGAACTGGTGGGCGTAGGGGACAACCAGGGCGACGCTGTCGGTCGGAAGTGTCGAGACCGCGCCGGCGGAGAAGTATGCCGGGACGTTGGTCGGAGAGGTCACAAACGGAATCCGTGGCAGCAAGCTCAGCAGCGCCAGGACAGCGACCGCGCCGGCGGCCATCGTCTGGCGTCGCGATGCGAAGTTCCAGCGATCGACCAGCACCGCCAGGAGCAGGCCCGCAAAGAGGAACACGTACAGCATCAGGCGGCTGGGCACGACGTTGTGCAGCAGCGGCACCGTCGCCAGCCCTGCCCAGGCTGTCCCGAAGATCACGGGGGTCAGGCGCCCGGCCCGCGTTCGGCTCACGGCCAGGAAGGCGATCGCGAGCAGGCCGGCCGGTATGCCGGTTGTCACACCGTCGAGGTGGAACGTGACCCCGAGCGAGAGTGCGATGGCCAGCGCCGCCAGCATCGACGCAACCTGGACGACCGGAGCCCGCCAGTGGCGCATCACCGCCAGCACCAGCAGGGCCAGTAACGGAAGACCGATGAACGTCCCAGCCTCGTACTGGCTGCCGCTGAACCGATCCGTGACGGCGGTCAGCGCGGATGGTGCGATCGCCTGCAGCGAGGTCGGTAGCAAGAGTCCTGCCACGTCTGTGACAAAGACGTTGGACGCCGGGAGGGTACCGTGGACCGCCTGCGGGCCGAAGAACTGCGTCGACAGCGGCCAAGCGGCAACCAGCGTGAGGATGCCGGCTGCTACCCCAAGCACCTTGAGGACGTAGGCCGCCCTCATCCGAACGTTGTCTGGACGTAAGCGAATGAGAATGGCGAGCGCCATCGCAGCCAGCAGCATCTGGGTGAGCAACATTTCTTCGGAGATCAACAACTGGGCCGCGGCCAGCGCGCCGACCATCGCCCCCAACCGCCAGGGCGATCGTCGCTGCCGCACAACGGCCTCTTCGAAGGCGATCAGCATCAGCGGGCAGATGAACACCACCCCGACGTGCGGATGGCCGAGCGATTGACCCAACACGTAAGGCGAGAAACCAAACAGCAGCCCACCAGTGGCGGCAGCCCACGGACGCAGCACATGCCGGCGGAATGCCAGGAACCCGCACCACGCGGCCAGCGCCATGGACGCCGTCATCAGCAGGTTGTAGGCGAAGATCGGCCCCAGGGTCAGCGTTACCGGGGCCAGCAACAGGCCGAGCAATGGCACCGAGGTCTGCCACATCAGGTTGATCCCGTCGGGGAAATCGAGATAGCTGGTTAGGAGCGGATTGAGCCCATGGCTGAGCGCAAACGGCACCCAGCGCAGGTACCAGATAAAGACCGGCGGGTCGGGGCCGTCGCCGATGACGTGGGAGAAAGGGTCCGCCCAGGTGGCGGCGAACAACCCCAGCGCGAGCAGCCCGTATATGCCAAGCAGCACCGTGGGCGTCGTGAGACGGATCAGCCAGGCGCGCGGTTGCGCCGGCTTGGACGCCCGCGCGTCAGGACGAAGGAGGGGCGCTGGAAGGCTCATGGTTTGCCGGTCACCACGTTAGGGAAGGACTTGTTTAGGTCCGACGTTTTTCTGCTATAACGCCGGTGGGCGGGCGAACCGCCGGATCCAGAATTGGAGGTTCAGATGGGTATCTTCGGGGAGGTCCGGCGCGAGTTCATCGCACGGCCGGATTCAGCCAAGGGTCAGATTCTGTTCAAGTGGCCCGACACGAACATCCGCAAACTGACTCAGCTGACCGTTGAGCAGGACGAGCTGGCGGTCTTCTTCCGCGACGGCCGCGTCCAGGGAACGATTCAGCCGGGCCGGGTGACCCTCGACTCATCGGAGATCCCGTTCCTCGGCATCCTCGTGGACGCCGCCAGCGGCGGGAACCTTTTCCGCACCGAGCTCTATTTCATTTCGACCCGCGAGTTTCCTAACCTGCCCTTCGGCGGAGCCATCGACAACGTCGTCGATCCGCAGACCAACTTCGGCGTCGGACTGCGCGTGTTTGGCGAATATTCGCTCAAGGTCGTCGAGCCGCAGTCGTTGATCGTCAACCTTGTCGGCACGCAGAATCTCTCGACCAACGACGAGATCACCGACTGGATGCGGGAGCAATTGCTCAAGACGTTACGAACCGACGTCGTGTCGCACGTCGTGAGCAGCGGTTGGCCGCTGCTCGGCATCGCGGCGCACACCGATGAGATCGAATCGGAAACGATCGCCCAGGTGCAGCGCAACATCAACAGCTACGGCCTTCAGATCGTTCGGCTGGGTAATTTCACGATCACCCTCAAGCCCGAGGACGAGGACAAGCTCAAGACCTTTCTCAAAGACGTCCAATACACCAAGCTGGCCGGTGGTTTCCAGCAATACGCGGCCGGCGCGGCGATGATCGGCGCCGGGCAGGGACTTGCCCAGGGCCCGGGCCAGGGTGGCGGGGTGAACCCGGCATTTCTCGGGGTCGGCCTCGGGGTGGGCGGCCAGGTCGCGGGCCAACTCGGTCAGACGCTGGCGGCGGGCGGCCAGATCCAGGTCCGCTGTCCCAACTGTCATGCGTTGAACGCGGAGAATGCAAAGTTCTGCAGCAGCTGCGGCCAGGCCCTCTCGCCGGCTCCGGCGCCGGCCGGTGCAACGGTTGCCTGCCCGAAGTGCGGTACCCAGAACTCGGCGACCGCGAAATTCTGTACCAACTGCGGCCAAACACTCACCGGCGGAGGCGCACCGGCACCAGCGCCGTGAGGCTCAGGCAGCGTGTCGGCCTGGCGGCGGTACTGGCGCTCTCGGTCATCCTCACCAGCCCGCTCCTGGCCTTTGCCCGGGCTGGTGGCGGCCAGAGCTTCGGCGGGGGTGGCGGCGGATTTGGCGGCGGCGGCTCCTTCGGTGGGGGCGGCGGCTTCGGCGGAGGCGGATTACTCCTGCCTTTCCTCTTCTTCGGCGGCGGTGGGGGTGGGTTCTTCTTCTTTCTCTTCATCCTCTTCGCGCTGTGGCAGGTTTACCGCCGGATGAGCATCGGCAACCCGATGCAGGCGTCGAACTACGGTCCGGCCTATGCGCCGATGGCGCAGGTGCACTCGACCTTGACCGAAGACCTGGCGGCGCTGCAGGCCAAGGATCCGAACTTCAATCAGCAGATGTTCCTCGATCGGGCACAGGCCGCCTTCTTCGCGCTGCAGAAGGCGTGGATGGATCGCAATCTCGAACCCGCGCGGGTATACATGTCGGACGGCATCTATCACCGGTGGAAGACACAGATCGATGCCATGATCGCGGCGCACAAAAAGAACATGCTCGACAACCTGGTCATCGGCGGAGTCCAGATCGTCAAGGTGCAGACCGATCCCAACTTCGACACGATCACGGTCCGCATCGACGCCAGCGCCGCCGACTACGAGGTCGACGACACCACCGCCAACAAAGTCATCTACGGCTCGCGCCAGAACCAGAACTTCACGGAGTACTGGACCTTCATTCGCAGCGGGTCGGCTCGAACCAAGGCGGGCGAAGGGGCCGAGGTGACCCAGTGTCCCAACTGCGGCGCGCCGTTGTCGATCAATGAGTCCGGCGTCTGCAGCTACTGCAAAGCGGTCGTGACAAGCGGACAGTTCGGCTGGGTCCTCGACAACATCACGCAGGCATCGGAGTGGCAAGGATGAACGACCAGGACAGCAACCCACCGACCGAGGAACACGCACCCGACCCGGCGCCCAAAGGGGAAGACCGCACCGGTTGGTCGCAGCCGCCCGCCGCGCAATCCCCGGGTCCGCCAGGCGCCTTTGTCGATCGCCCCGCCGCGCCGCCCGGAGCTCCGCTGCCACCCGGCGCCGGCTCCCCGCTGCAGCCTGGACCACCGATGTCGGTCAACGCGCCCATCGTTGACACGACTATCAACCGCTACGCCGTTGTGGTGGGCGTGGTCATCGTGGTCTTGATCCTCATCGTGCTGCTGGTGATCCTGGGCGCCGTCTTCGGGCGCCACTAAATATATAAGCGGCGACAGATACACAGATATGTAGTATCATGCTGGCATGGCCGCGCCGGACGAGCCAGGCCTGCTGGCGGCGCTGCTCGGGCAGCGCGCTGACCTCTTAGGGGTGAAGGCCTTGCTGGCCGAGGGAGGCATCGTCGAGCGCCTGCCGGGTGATCTGCGGGAGGCGGCGCGACGGCACGGATTTCGGCCGGCACAGGTCCGCCGGCTCTTGGTGGTCCGCGAGCTGGCCAGACGCTGGCACATTCCGGCGGACAGTGCCGCCCCCGCCGTCACCTCACCCAGGGAGGCCCTGCTGCAATTCCAGGACCTACGGAGCAGCCCCAAGGAGTGCTTCTCCGTGCTCTATCTGAATACGCGAAACCAGCCGGTCGGCTGCGAGAAGGTGGCCGTCGGCGGGCTCAACGTCGCCGCCCTCCAGCCGCGCGAGGTGTTCGGCCCGGCGCTGACCATGGGCGCCGCGGCGGTCATCCTGGCGCACAACCATCCGTCCGGCGACCCGACCCCAAGCCCCGAGGACCTCGCGGTGACGCGGCATCTCCTGGAGGCAGGGCGATTACTCGGTGTGGAAGTCCTTGACCACCTGGTGATATCCGCCGAGCGTTTCCGGAGCCTCCGCGAGGCGGGGGCCCTATAGCTCCGGCCATTCGGTAGTTGCAATAGGTGATATTGCCGATGCCAGCTACGGCATCCAAGACTCGTTCAGATCACAACTCACCTGCCACAAAGCCCCCGACGGGTGAGAGAATAGGCCTGCTCGCCTGCCGGCGGGCACGGCCCTAGCGGGGCAAGAAAACCGACCACTGAGCGATGGTCGGTTTTCTGTTTTCAGCGCCTTTTCCCTTCGGGTAGAGCCGCTAGACCCGATCAATCCGCGTGAGCAACCAGCCGAACTTGCCGCTGATCACGGCCGCATCGCAGAAGGGACAGATGCTCGTGATGTCGACGTTGACCGATGCCCCACAGTTCGGGCAGCTCTGCGCGGTGATCGTCCCCGGCTGACCGGTCGTCATCGTCGACGGACGCTGGAAGATCCAGTCTTCGGTCCAATCCCACGGATTCCTGTCGCCGCTGATGACCCGTGCGCCGGCATCGAGGTCGTAGTCGGCCGAGCTGGCGTTGAGTCGAACGGTCACCGTGTCGAATCCGCTGTTCGAGAGCGCGCCGGCCACGACCGCGCTGGTGAGGCTCAGCCCGTCGAGCGCATTGCGCCAGCCCTTCGTGCGGTAAGCACCGATCTGCGCCTTCTGCTGTTCCCAGATGAGCGAGGCCATCACGCCCTGACTCAACGCCGGCTTGAGGGCGGTCCAGGCCTCGAGCACGGCGAAGAAGAGTCGCTGCACCTGGGCGAGGAAGACGTTCTCGTCGAAACCGGGGTCGTGCCCATCGATGGCCGCGATACCGGCGAGCTTGCCGTCGACTCCATCGGAATCGATGTTCGGGGCCCATGATCCCGACATCACCTGGCCGAACCACTCGCGGCTGGGACGGTGCATCGGGCCGTTCTCCGATGTGAGGAAGCCCTGGCTGGCGCTCGCCTCGCCCTGGGCCAGCCAGTCCGTCATGTCTCTGAGGCGATCGACCAGGCCGATACTGAATGCGACGGGCCCAGCGGCCCGGTTCTTTCCCTTAGCTCGTGCGGAAGATCTCGGTGATCTGGCCGGTCCCGTAGTCGCCGACCAGCAGGCCGCCGTCGGGCGCGATCGTGATTGCCAGCGGATGGGAGAACCCGGTGGCGAAATCGGTGACCTGGCCATGCTCGCTCGCGCCCGACCCTGAGAGAACGACTCGCAGCACGCGGCGGCCGGTCGGACCGCCGACGTTCGCGCCCCACTCGGTCACGAAGGCGTTGTCCGCATAATCGCCGCCAAATTCGCCGCCGTCGTAGATGACGATGCCGTCCGCCGAGCTGTGGGGTGTGAAAACCGCCACCGGCGGGGCCACGCCACCGCAATTGCCGTGAAGGCTGCCATCGGGATAGGCCGGCCAGCAACGCGGCCAGCCGGCGTCTTCACCGTCGACGACCCGCAGCATGTGATCGGCAGGCTGCGATCCGAGGTTGTCCTGACCATTGATCATGACGTAGGCATCGCCTGTGCTCGCCCGTAACGCGAGTCCATAAGGATTTCGGCTGCCGCGTACCGCGATCCCGGCAAGGGTCCAGTCGGAATGGAATCGCAGGACCGTGGCGCTGCGCGAGTCGGACTCGTTGCAGACGTCGCAGGTCGACCCCACCCCCAGCAGGAAGTCACCATTTGGCATCGGAAGGATGGCGTCATTCTGATGCCGGCCGGTTGGCAGGCCCCCGACGACCACGCGGCCGCCGCTCAGGCCGCCGTTGTTGAGCTGGTAGGCGCGGAGGCTGCCCCGGACGGAAACGATCAGGTCGTTTCCTCGCCATGCCAGCCCTAGCGCCGTCGGCAGGCCCGAAACCAGCGTATGCGCTGCCGCGCCAGGCGACGCGACGACCCCGATCGAGCCGCCCTGGGTCGTCACGTAGAGCCGGCCGTCGGGTCCAAACGCCATCGCGGTGGTGGCGCCCGCCCCTCTCGCGTAGATATAGGCGGAAAAGCCGGCGACCACGTTGATCCCGGCGGCCGGCGCGAGGTTGGGCGGTGGTGGAAGCGGGGTCGGCGTCGGGACGGGCGTCGGGCTGGGCGTCGGGGTCTGCCGTGGTGAGGCGGTCGGCGTCGTCTTGGCAGTCGGCTGGCCGCAGCCGGCCAGGAGCAGCGCGATCAGCGCCGCCGATTGCATAAGGCGTTTCACGCGAGCGGAGGAATCGTCAGGACGATCTTGCCGAAGTGGTCGCCGTGGTCCAGAATCTCCTGCGCCTGCGCCGCCTGCTCCAGGGGTAGCGTGCGGTCGACGACCGGCCGGAGGGTCTTGGCCGCGAGCAACCGGTTCAGTTGCTCCCAGTCGTGGGGGGTGCCCATCGTCGAGCCGTAGATGGTGATTTGCTTGACGAAGATGCGCCGAATATCCTCATCCGGCTTGGGGCCCGAGGTCGCGCCGCAGGTGACGAGCCGGCCGCCCTTCGCCAGCGCCCGGATGCTCCCCGCCCAGGTGGCCGCGCCCACGTTTTCGATCACGACGTCGACGCCACGTTTCTCCGTAATGCCCCAGACCTCCTTCGAGAAGTCGGCCGTCTTGTGGTTGATCAGTACGTCGGCGCCCATCGCCTTGGCCCGTTCGAGCTTCTCCTGGCTGCCCGAGGTGACGAAGACGCGCGCCCCGGCAAGCTTGGCGATCTGGAGCGCGGCCAGCGCCACTCCGCCGCCGATGCCGAGGATCAGCACCGACTCGCCGGGCAGCACATGTGCCTTGGTGATCAGCATCCGCCACGCCGTCAAGAACACCAGTGGGAATGCCGCAGCCTCCTCAAAGCTCAGGCCCTCGGGGATGGGCCGGAGGTTGCGTTCCGGCACCACCGTCGCCTGCGCGAAGGTGCCATCGCGATGCTCGCCGAGGATCTCCCACCTGTCGCAGAGGCTGTGCTCGCCGCGGGCACAGTAATCGCAAGTGCCGTCGCTCAGCCCCGGGTCGAAGAAGACGCGGGCGCCGACGGGATACCGGGTCGCGCCGGGACCGTTCGCCGCCACCATGCCGGCGCCGTCCGCGCCGCCGATGTGGGGCAGGGGGACCTTCGGGACGCCGCCGCTGCGCGTGAAGATGTCCAGGTGGTTGAGGGCGGCCGCCCGAAGCGCGACCAGCACCTCACCGAGACCAGGCTCAGGAGTCGGTGCGTCCTCGTAGCGGAGCACCTCGGGGCCGCCGTGCTGGTGAAACCGAATGGCTTTCACAGCGTCTCAGCTTAGCGGGGCCCGGTTGCATCGCACGACGCGGCCGGCTCGAAATTTTCGGAGAGGATCGAGAAAGGAAGTCACGGAGGGTGACGTTGCAGAATCGAAAGCCCACAACAGCAGTTGCCGTTGTGTCAAAAAAGTATGACCTATAATGTGGCCCACGTGACAGCCGACCCCGAGATTCAATTGTTGAACCGACTCGGGGGTCTTTTCACCGGTTCCCTTTCGCTCAACGACAACATCGACGCGATGTTGCGGGCGACGTCCCAGATGGTGCAGTTCGACGCGGCCACGGTCTTCCTGCTCAACGAGGGGAGCCGCGAGCTCACCGCCACCGCCACCTACCCGCACCGCGACATGGTGCCGCACATCGCCCGCTTCGTCCTCGGCGAGGGCATCCTCGGCTACGCGGTCGAACAGCTCGAAACGCTCAACATCGCCGACGCCACCCTCGACCCGCGCTTCAAGATCCTCGACCAGAGCCGCTCGCCGCGCTCGCTCATGGTTCAGCCGCTGGCAACGACCCAGCGGGTGGTGGGCGCCATGACCATCTCGCGCCAGCGGGTCGACCCCTTTACCGAGCTGGATGTCGCCATCCTGAAGGTCATCACCAACCAGGCCGCGATTGCGATCGAGAACGGCCGCCTCTACGAGCAGCTCCAGGCCCACCTGGGAGAGCTCGAGACAGCCAACGCCCAGATCGCCGAGGTGAGCCGGCTCAAGTCGGAGTTCCTGGCCAACATGTCGCACGAGCTCCGGACGCCACTCAACGCCATCCTCGGGTTCTCAGAACTGCTGCGCGACGACCTGGCCGGCAAGATCACCGAGAAGCAGCGCCGGGATTGCCTGGACAACATCTATAACAGCGGCCGCCACCTGCTGTCCCTGATCAACGACGTTCTCGACCTGACCAAGGTCGAGGCTGGGCGGATGGACCTTGTCTACGAGGAGTTCGGGGTCGACTCCGCGGTCCGGGAGGTGCTCAACGTCGTGCGCTCGCTGGCAATGAAGAAGGACATCGAGATTGCCTCCAGCGTCGAGCCGCTGGACGCCCTGTTGATCGCCGACAAGAACAAGTTCAAGCAGATCCTCTACAACCTCCTCTCCAACGCCATCAAGTTCACCCCGCCGTCGGGGAAGGTCGGTCTCCAAGCCGTCGTCGAGGAAGAGGCGTTGCGGATCGCCGTCCAGGACAGCGGCATCGGCATCCCAAGAGAGCTCCAGCACAAGATCTTTGGCGCCTTCTATCAGGTGCAGAGCGCCAATAACCGGGAGTATCCCGGCACCGGGCTGGGGCTGGCGCTGACCAAGAAGCTGGTCGAGCTGCACGGGGGCTCGATCGAATTCGATAGCGCCCCCGACAAGGGGACCGCCTTCACCGTTGTGTTCCCCCTCCGGCCCGGCCCGAGCAAGCGCAACCGCATCCTGGTGGTCGAGGACAACCCTTCGAATCTGGACCTCGCCCGGATGGTCCTGGAGGGCAACGGCTTCACCGTGGACACCGCTGCGAACGGCCAGGAGGGCCTGGAAAAGGCTCGCCATCTCCGGCCCGACCTAATACTGATGGATATGCAGCTTCCCGGCGTTGATGGATTAGCGGTCACTCGCCAGCTCAAAGCTGACCCGGCCACCGCGAGCATCAAGGTGGTCGCCCTGACAGCCAATGCGCTGAAGGGGAGTGAGGAGCAGGCGCTGGCCGCAGGGTGCTCCGGTTACATCGCAAAACCGATCGAACTCAAGAAATTCATGCTACAAGTGACGAACTTTCTGGAGAAGGAGTAGGACCCGCCGAAATGCCGTTCCCGAAGACAATCCTGATGATCGAGGACGACGCGCCGACCCGCGAGGTCGTCCGGATGGCATGCGTGGGTCAAAACCTGACTCTGCTCGAGGCCGACACCGGGGAGAAGGGCATGGAGATGATCGAGAAGTCCGAGCCGGACCTGGTCATCCTCGACCTCAATCTGCCCGGGGTGTCCGGCATGGATGTCTGTCGCCAGCTGCGCGCCGACGGCACCCAGGTGCCGGTCATCATGCTGACCGCCAAGAACGACACGATCGACGTCGTCGTAGGGCTCGAGGTGGGGGCCGACGACTATCTGACCAAACCGTTTGAGGTACGGGAACTCTTGGCCCGGGTTGGTGCGCACCTGCGCCGGAGCGAGCAGGCGGTCGCGCAGGCGTTGCCCAAGACGCGCTTCGAGTTCCCAGGCCTCATCATCGATATGAACAGCCGCCAGGTCTGGCGCGAGGGCAAAGAAGTCGCCCTGACGCTGACCGAGTTCAACCTCCTATCACTCCTGGCCTCGCAGGCTGGCCAGGTTGTGAGCCGCGGCGAGCTGCTGCGGAAGGTCTGGGGCTACGAGGTCGAGATCGAGACCCGCACCGTGGACGCCCACGTCTACCGTCTGCGGAAGAAGATCGAGCGCGACTCGGAGAAGCCGCACTACATCCACTCGGTCCCCGGAATCGGCTACCGCTTCGTCGCGGAATAGGCGGGGCAACAGCCCGGCCCGGATCGCGGCGACGAGTCGTTAGAGGCTCCGGCGTATCTTGGCCGGCCATTTCCAGGAAGGCGCCGTTCCGGCGGCACCGGATCAGGCGCGGTGCGTGGCCTCTTCAGTCTTGTGATCTTCGCGGCCATCGGTTTTGCGGCAACACTGACATCAAGGAACACGGTTGCGGCTGTGCTCTGCGTGGTCGTCGCTACCCTGGCGCTCGCCGCGGCCGTCTACGTCATCCGATCCGAAGTGCTGCGCGAGACTCAAAGGTAGCCACTCCTCCCCGAGCGCGCCCGGCGGCTTCCTCGTGGTTGAGCTAGCCGGGCAAGCTCGCGGCGACATACCTGACGGGACCGATGAGATCGGACAGGTCGCTGCGCTGCTCAACGAAGCGGGCGAAACCCACCACATCGTCGATTGCATCGTCGACGGGAATGACCCGAATTGGGCATCCTGGTATCCCGATTGGTTGGGTGCTGCGGTCACGCCAGGCCGAGTTACATGTGCTACGCTTCGTCGCCGAGCAATCGCGGTAGCACGAGCTCAACCGCAGAGGTAAGGCAATAACACCGATAGCACGTGCGTCGCTGGAACGCGTATCGTGAAGGCAGGGAAGCGGGGCACGTACCTAGGGAGCGGATGGCGAAGCTTATTGCGCGCGTTGATCCGACGCTGGAGGATTACATCGAGGCCGCGGCTTTAGCCGAAGGCGTTCCGATGGATGAATACGCGGGAGCGCTCCTACAGGTAGGGTGGGACGCCGTGTTCGGCTTCCGCCGGTCCGAGCGGCTCCCCCGAGCGGCTTCGGCCTCACGCCAGGCTGAATTGCGGGCTCGCTTTGTTGCGTTGCGGGCCGGTTTGCCACACGGGACAGCCAGAGATGGTCACGGATTGCAATCGGAGACCGCGGACGGTGACGAGCAGGAGGAGCCTCTAGTTAAAGCTGACGACCCTGCCGTCCGGCGTCACGACCCGCCGAATCTCCACATCGCGCACTAGGAGGCCACCCGGCAGGGTCGACGAAGTGCGTGTCGGCGTTGCGCTAGCTCCAGGCTGGGGTCATATTCGTTCCGTCAGCAGATCCCCGTTGACGTAATACTGCTATTGTGCTAGGGTGCTAGCACAATGGCGTTGATTTCTTTCCATCTGGATCCGAACTCCGGGGTTTCGTATTACGTCCAGCTGATTCAGCAAGTCCGCCAGGCAGTCCTTTTCGGGATCTTGAAGGCTGGTGACCGGTTGCCCACAGTGAAAGAAGTCGTGGCCCAGGTCGCGCTCAACCCCAATACCGTCCTCCGCGCCTACCGCGACCTCGAGCATGAGGGCCTGGTCACGAGCCGACCTGGCCTCGGCACCTTCGTGTCCAGCAAGGTGCCGCCGGCCGTCGCGCCATCGAGCTACCGCATGCTGAAAACCGAACTTGAGGCCTGGATTCGAAAGGCGCATGCGGCTGGACTCGACGACGACACGCTCGCCGCGCTCGTTGCGCACGTCCTTCACGCAACAACAGAGGAGGTCGTTGCATGATCGCGCCCATCGAAGCCACCGGTTTGGGTAAACGCTTTGGTCACAGCTGGGCGCTGTACGACTGTTCGATCCGGGTGCCCGCAGGAAAAATCGCGGGATTAGTCGGTCCCAACGGCGCCGGCAAGACAACCTTCCTGCACCTCGCCTCCGGACTTTTGAGGCCGACGGCGGGCGAGATCACCGTCTTTGGGCGCTCGCCACAAGAACAACTACTGCTGCTGCTCGACCGGGTTGGCTTTGTCGCCCAGGACACGCCACTGTACGCAGGATTCTCGGTCGGCGACATGCTTCGGTTTGGGCGCGAGCTCA
>WNFC01012360.1_pt1 | contig 19394 bp, 16 predicted proteins | sample 5400541 | NCBI WGS metagenome assembly WNFC01 (sample SAMN13153342, study PRJNA577476) | soil metagenome | isolation source: 120 cm saprolite under Douglas fir tree site 2 hole 2 replicate 1 | place: USA:California | collected 2015-04-18 | reverse complement strand
GGAGCAGGGGAAGGGAAACTGCCCCCTTCCCCTGCAACCCCATCCCCAAAACCAACCCCTCTCCAGCGGCGAGGGCACAACTTTGAAACCGGACATTTCACTTGCTACAAAAAGCGGACATCTTAATTTGCTAAGAACATGGGCGGAAAAATATTTAACCGCAGAGTACGGACAGAAGCAGGTTTCAAGGCTTCAAAACAAACAAGGAGAGTCGAAACGTCGAAGCCTTCTTTTCTGGCTCGCGGGTTACTTCAATTCCTGTAGGTTTGCCGATGCTTGTCGCGCCGCCTCACTCTTGGGCGCTTCCTTCTGGACTTGCTCGTACTGCTTCTTGGCATCGGCGTTCATGCCGGCGGCCTGGTAGGTTTCCGCCAGTTGGACTTCCGCCGCCAACTTTCCTACTGTCTCCGAAGGTTTGTCCATGAGCTGCTTGTAGAGGTCAACCGCGTCCTTGGTACGGTTGGTGTTGCGGTAAACCGAAGCCAAAGCCAGTTTTGCCAGGGCCGAGAGGTCGGAATTATGACCATCGGCAACTGCCTTGAGTTGGCGCTCCGCGGCTGCATTGTCCCCGAGGCTGGCCGAAGTGACTCCCAAAAGATAGCGCGAGAAATCCGCAGAATGGGTGTGCGGATACTTATCAACAATCGCCTGAAACTGTTTGTGGGCATCGGTGGCGCGTTCCTGCGATGACGCGAAGGTGGGGTACTCCGGCTGCGCGGGCATGCCCGCCGGTCGAACCGGCGTGTCCAGCACCCGCACCGCCTTGCCGAAATCCACGCTGGCCTTGTCATCCTGCTGCTCAAGGTAATACCAGCTTCCCAGGGCTGCGGCAACCACGACCACCAGCACGATTACGCCTGCGATCAGCTTGTTCTTGTGCTCGGCCGTCCAATGAACGGTCTGCTCCGCCACTTGAATTGTGGTCCGGCTGAATCTGTCCTGTTTGAGTTGGTGACGGGTTTCTGCGCGCACGAACTTCCCTTCTACGTGGAGAGGATTCGGAAGATTCAGTTTATCAGAAGCGGAAGGCAGCTATTAGCTTTTAACTGTTAGTCTACATCGCGCGATCTTGAGTAGAAGCAAAAAGCTAAAGCTACTTGGACGCTTCTTCCAGTATCCCTTTCTCGAGCTTCTCCTGGCACTCGATGCAGTGGCGAGTCCAAGGCACGGCCTCGAGGCGCTTGGGGTTGATTTCTTTGCCGCAGGAGATGCACTCACCAAAGCTGCCTTCGCGGAGCCGGGCCAAAGCAGTCTCAACCATTAGCAGCAGTTGGCGGTCGGCGTTGCTTTGGTGAAAAAGGAACTCTTTGTTGTAGGAACTGGCGGCCTTGTCGGCGATATCCTGGGCGGTATCCTCGTCGGCATTGCGGCCGTCCTGTTGCGTACGAGTGACCATGCGTCGCAGATCCTGTTGCCGCGTCTCCAGCCGCTTCCTGAAATACTCTAACTTCTTTTTATCCATCTACTTATTCCAGACTGCCGTAGGTTTTCTCCAACCCGCCGGCCTTAAAAGTCAAACCGGAATCATATGCGCCTAAATTAAGATGCGTCAACTGCCGTTCCGGCTTCACGGACTCCTCGGCGCTGTCCCTGAAGGCGACTTGGTTCATCCCACAACAGTTTTCCCAGCACCGACGTGCTGGGCTAATCAGATGGCGTCGCTTTGCGACTGAACATTGTGGCTGGTAATGAAGCCGAAAGCATAGAGTCCGACGTCAAGAACCTGGAGCCTAGAGCCTAGAGCCTAGAGCCTAGAGCCTAGAGCCTGACCTACCTCGCCAGCGGGTCCGTCATGTTCGCCAAGGCGTATCCCATTACCGCCATGCACGCCGCATTCTCGCGTAGTTCTTCGGGAATGACTTTGTCCAAAGTGTCGGCTGGGGTGTGATGGTACTTAAAATACGTTAGGCCGTTTTGCCATACGCCGATTGCGGGCACGCCCTTATCTGCGAGCGGCTCAATATCGGTTTCTGGCGAGTCCGGCACTCGTTCAATCAGGTTGGCACCAAATACCCTGAGTACATCCTGGACCGGCGACAACGATTGCTGCGCGGCCTCGCTGATTTTCGCGTGAAAGCCCAGCGGATGCTCTGCTCCCAGATCGCTCTCCATCGCCGCCACATGGTTCCCGAGTTCGGCAGCATAGTCTTTGGCGTAAACATCACGGCCGGTGGCGCCCATTTCTTCGTTCATCCAGGCAATGACGCGAATCGTCCGCTTGGGATGCAGGTGCAAGCGTTGCAGCAGTTCCGCAGTTTCCATGGCGACGACCACGCCCGCGCCATCGTCGATGGCGCCTGTGCCCAGGTCCCAGGAATCCAAGTGTCCGGAAACGACCACCACCTGCTCGGGATGTTCGGAGCCTTTCAAATCGGCAATCACGTTGTAACTCTGCACCTGCGGGCCCAGGTGAGTGGGAAGCGACAAATGCAAGCGGACCGGGCCGTGGGAAGCCAGGCGCGCAATCAAGTCGGCATCTTCGGCGGAAACCGCGCCGGCCGGAATATGGGCGTCGGCACTCCATCCGGTGTGCGGCAGGCGGACTTCCCCATCTCCCGCCGAACGCACCATAGAAGCCACCGCCCCCAACTCAGCGGCGGCAAGAGCGCCCGTTCCGCGATATCGAACTGCCTCACCGTATGCCGAGCCTGCGCGCCCGGCGGCCGCCTTGCGACTGTCGTAGCGGACATCCCACAACACGATCTTGCCGACGACCTTCTCTCTTCCCAAAGCTTTGAGCTCGTCGAAATCGTGGGCCACGATTACTTCTCCCGTGATTCCGCCCTCGGGAGTCGGCGCGTTGCCGTACAAAGCGGTAATAAATATCTTCTGCGTGGTTCCAGCCACCTTGCCCGGGTACTCGATTAGTTCCGCGGAATCGTTCCCGCGCAGGAAGCGGGTGACGGTTACCGGCTCCAGATGCACATCGAGTCCGAGTTTGCGCAATTCGTCGGCGACATAATTAACGGCCGCATCGGCTTGAGGCGAGCCAGCAGGTCTCGGCCCGATACTGTCGGTCAGGTGTTCGAGTTGGCGGTAAGCGTAGTCATCCTGCAGCGCGGCATCTCGAATCTGTACCATTTCGGTGCGAAGCTGCGGCGGGAAGCCGCGGGTTGCGGCCTCGGCTTCCTCGGGCAAGGAGTTCCAGGGTTTCGCTTTTTGTCCTTGTGACAGGGCAGGAATCAGGAAAAGGAACAGGGCGAATCGAGCTCGCATGGCTACCTCGACCGGGATTTCTAATTTTCCTTTCTAAGGTAACATCATGAGCACAGGCTTGAGCTGCCCGCGCGTCCATTTTGGCTTGGGAGCGGCCATCAAGGTGGACAGGGTTGAAATTCGGTGGCCCCGCGGAAAGAAACAAGAAATTACCATGCCAGGACTGGATCAGGTCTTCGTCGTGGATGAGATCAAGGGTTTGAAGTAAATTGTCGCCGCGCAGTTCGTCGAGCAAAAAAAGCGGCCCCATTTCTGGGGCCACAATTCAAAAGAGGCATTCGGCAGGAAAGTCAAGACAAGATGCCGCTCCCGCTGAGAGGGCAGCATGGTTCGAAGGGTCGAGAACAATGAAAAAAGAAGAGGGTTGGGCTCATACTTTGTACGGCCTCTTTTCTTGGGTATGAAATTGCACTTGCCCCGCCAAACCTGCGGGGCCGGCCATGATGGCCTCTTCTGATCTATAAGTCATTGCCCAGGAAAGATTTGTTGCCGACCCATCCAGCCGCGGCCGCATGCGCGCAGCTTCGCCTGAAGCTGCACATTTCTGCATATTGACTGCACGGACATGGGTTGCGCGGGATGCCGCGGAGGAACTTTTCTGGTCGCGCGGGCGTCTGAATGGTCGCAGCTAGTCTGCTAAGCTTGGGCCAGTTGAGTTTCGGAGGCATAAATGCGTGGCCTGTTCGCTATTGCCGCTGTCCTCCTTCTCGCATCTTTGCTTAATGCTCAGAGCCCCACCGCCATGAACCCGCCGCCTCCGCAGACTGCGCGCCAGGCGCTGATCGAAATGTTCTTCGGGACCGCTGCGAACCACTTGGAGAAGCATCTTCCTGACGTGACGCGCGAGACTTTTAAGAGAATGGACTCCGGCAACGGGCAAAGTTTCCTCAGCGAATTCTCTAGCCTTGCAATTCAGGCCAAAGCCGGCGGAGCTAAGTTCGAAACCTTCGATACCGGCCCAACCCTGCTGAACTTCGAAGAGCCCGGGGCGGGAGATGGGACAGCGGTAGATAGTGGGAAAGTAGAGATCACGGTTGAGCGCGACGATCTTGTTGGTGAGAAAGACCAGATCGAACTGGCGCTCCACATGACTCGCGGCGGGAAAGAAGAGACTTTGCCCTTCATTCCGCACTTTACCTTTTCGATGAAGACGGAATCCGACGTGTGGCGCTTGAATGAAATCAATGTGGCGGTGCGGTTGCCGCTGGCCGATCCGGATTTCCTGAAGAACATCGAGGACCGGCAGCGAACTCAGAATGAACAAACGACGGTGTGGGCAGTACGCGAGGTAACTACAGCCGAAAAGAGCTATCAGTCCACGCATGGCGGTTTCGCCTGCACCCTCTCAGCGCTGGGAAATGCAGGCAAACAACCGGCAAGCGGGGGCCCTACTCTATGACCGCGAGCTAGCCAGCGGAAAGAAGGGTGGGTACATCTTCGCTATTTCGGGATGCGACGGATCTCACTACAAGATCGTCGCGGAACCGGCGGTGCGGGATTCCGGGCAACGGGCGTTCTGTTCGGACGAGGGCGGCACGATTCGCGCCTCCGCCGATGGCAAGGCAACCACGTGTTTGGCGAATGGTGAGTCAGTGCAACAAGGCAACACTCTCTACGCTCCGCCCGCGGATTGAGACTTGTCCTTGCCAGATTGAAGTAATCTCTCTGCCCGCATCCAATTTCATATAATCCGGAGTTTCTGGTAAACCAAAATAGATCCGCGGAGGAACCTTGAGGCGCTTGGCTTGGATGGGGTTGTTTTCGTGTATAGCGCTGTTCTCGGTCGGCTGCGGCGGCAGCGCCGCTGGCGCCGACGCCATGGTGCGGTTTCTGCAAGCCTCGCCCGACGCTCCCCTGGTCAACGTTCTCGTTGATGGCACGTCGGTTGCCGGAAACCTCGCCTACGGCAATGCCAGCGGTTACATTTCCGTGAAGGCTGGATCGCGCCACATTCAGGTGGTGCCGGCCAGTGGTTCAACGCCGATTTTCGATCAGACGATTTCCTTCACCTCGAGTACCAACCAGACTCTGCTGCTGACCGGTCCCGCCGCCAGCATTCAGTCGGTCCTGCTCAAGGACGGAGGGACTACCGCAACGACTGGCGACGGGTACGTGCGGGTAGTCAATGCCTCGGGTGCCATGGGCGCGGCTGACGTTTACATAGTTCCGGCTGGAGTCAGCATCGTCGGGGTCAAGCCGATCGCGGCTGGACTCGCCTTCGACAAAGACACCGGATATCAATTGACCGTGGCTGGTAATTACGAGGTCTTTATGACGACGCCCAAGACCGCCAGTGCACTGCTCAGCACCGGATCCATCAGCCTGACCTCGGCCCAGAACCAGACCGTGGTGGCCCTCGATGGCACTTCCGGCGGGTTCATGTATGCGTTGCTTACGGACCAGTAATTTCAGAGTGCCCAATCCCCCTTCTTTGCCTCTCCCGATTTTGGAGGCACAGAGCGGGCTTCTCTTTAATCATTACAATCATTACATCTACACTTCTTTACGTGCCTGGCCGATGGTACCAACAACGCTTTTTCGAAGTCGTGCGTCTAACCCAATGTAGGCCGGAGCAAACTTGGCCTTGTCCGCTCATAACAGCGGTATAATCAGAAGTTTGGAAAAGTGGAGGCAAGTCAACATGGAAGTACGCGCTAACGCCTTGTGGGGGCGTTTCAGAGCTAATCGTCTGGCATTTACGTTGGTAGTTTTGCTGACTCTGGCAGTCGGCATTTTGATCGGAACCGTGGTTTCGGTCGGAGTTCGAGGGCAGGAAAAGAGATCGGCCGAGGCTACGCCATTAAGCGTTCCCGCGCCCCGCCAGCTTTCGAACCAGTTCTCGCAGATCGCAAAGTCGCTCGAGCCGGCGGTCGTCAACATCAATACCGAGTCCACCATCAAGCCAGTTGCCCGCCGCCGGGGAGAAAATCCCGGCGACGATCAAGGCAATCAATTCGGCGACTTTTTCGACAAATTTTTCGGTGGTCAGGGAGACGGCGGACCGATACGAGAGCGGTCCCTGGGCTCCGGCGTTCTGGTTGATCCCAAGGGCTTCATTGTCACCAACCGTCATGTGGTCGAAAAAGCTGACCGCGTGCAAGTCCGGCTGCAGGACGACCCGCCCGGGGTACAGCACGATGCCAAGGTGATCGGCATGGATCAGGAGACTGACCTGGCGGTGATTAAGATTGAGGTGGATCATCCCTTGCCCGTCGCCAGGCTGGGCAATTCTGAAAGCATGCAGGTGGGTGATTGGGTGCTCGCGGTTGGCAGCCCGTTTGGACTGCAGGCCACCGTTACCGCTGGAATTGTTTCTGCCAAGGGGCGCAACATCGTTCCCAACCGGCAATTCCAATCCTTCATCCAGACCGATGCTGCTATCAATCCTGGCAACTCCGGCGGGCCGCTGGTCAATATGGACGGCGAAGTCATCGGCATCAACACCGCTATTCTTACCGACACCAACGCGTACGCAGGAGTCGGTTTCGCGCTGCCTTCGAACACGGTGATGCAGGTTTACAATCAGCTCACCGGCCCTGAACACCGCGTCCAGCGCGGCTCGATTGGAATTGAATTCAACGCCCAGGAAAATCCAGCCATCGCTCGCGTATATGGCGTGCAGTCGGGAATCACGGTTTCGAGCGTAGTCACCGGCAGCCCGGCGGACCGCGCCGGCCTGAAAGTCGGCGACACCATTTTTTCGGTGGACGGCAAGCAGGTTAAGAACGGCGATGAATTAGTGTCTGACATCGCAAGTCGCAAACCGGGCGACAAAATTACGCTGGGCTATTTCCGCAATGGCAAGAAAGAGGCGACTGCTGTCACCGTCGCCGACCGCGCCAAGCTGTTCGCTTCGCGCCTGGGTGACGACCAAGAGAGCAGCGAAGAATCCGCTCCCAAACAAAGCAAGCTCGGTACTACGGTGCGTGCTCTCACTTCAGAAATTGCAGACCGGCTGAATGTCCCGTCCGGCAAAGGCGTCATCGTCCAGGACGTGAAGGGCGGATCCTTCGCTGACGATGTAGGCCTGACCCGCGGCGATGTGGTTCTCGAGATCAACAAGCAGCCGGTGAACAGCGAGGAGGATTTCGACCGCATCCAGTCGGGCCTGAAGAGCGGGCAGGATGTAGTGTTCCTCGTACGCCAGCGAGGCGGAGGCCGCAACGACGGCACCATTTTCCTTGCCGGTACACTTCCGTAACTGTTACCGTGCACCAACGGCACTGGCGCCGAATCCCGTTCCGCGAGATGATGAACGGCGCCAGAGAAGACGGCTGAAGCGCGGTTTGCGCTTTACCTGCCAGGTATCGCGGCGCAGGAGCAGGGAGAAGGAACAGTCGAATGGATTCTACGCGGACAAGAAAGTTGACAGCTCCAGCAGTCATTCTGCTGCTGTCTGCGTCTTTGTCCGCTCAGACCTCGCAGAAACCGGCCTCGCACTCCGCGGCAAAAACCCACAAGGTGTCACATCACGCGAGCAAGAAGTCGCGGAAACCTCGCGGGCAGCAGGCTATTGACGGCGAACGCGCCCGGCAAATCCAGGCGGCGCTGGTTCGTGAGCGCTACATGAACGGCGCGCCTTCCGGCAAATGGGATGACTCCACCCAGCAGGCCATGCGCCGCTATCAGGCTGACCAGGGCTGGCAGAGCAAGAGCATTCCCGACTCGCGCGCGCTTATTCGTCTGGGGCTGGGTCCGGATCACGTACACCTGCTGAATCCGGAGAGCGCCATGGTCTCAGAGCCGCAGCTCTCGGGCCGAACACGGGCATTGACGCCAGTCGCCTCGCGGCGGTCAGTTCCAACACCGGGATCGTCTTCCTCGGCGTTGCCCGCGCAAACGTCAACTACGCACGTGACCGCGCCTGCTGCGACTGTGCCGGATATTTCCCCAAGCCGATAGGTTTTTCAGGCTGACTTTCCTGAGCCGAATTATTTCCTGAAACGTTAGTCTTTGAAACAAGCCAGCGGCTGGTCATTCACGACTGCCTTGGGATTTCCCTCAACCAGCGAGTCGGCCGTCGCCCCGCCAAATTGTTTGGCGACAATCTTTCGCGCCTCGGAAAGCACCGGAGGCCGCCGCACCGTATCGTGAGCGTCGGTCGCCAGAAAATGCACGGCTTTCTCTTTGAGGAACCAATATGCCAATTCCCTCGCCTTCGCTCCCCACGATCCCGTGATGGCGGAAGCCGTCACCTGCACTGCGCATCCCTGTTCCACCCACTCGAGCACGCGCTCCCCGGTTTGTTGCAGGATCGGGTTGCGCTCAGGATGAGTGATAATCGGCCTGGTGCCAAGCTCGACCATCTGGCTTAGCCATTCGTCAATCTGCGCTGGGATGCCGAAGTTGCTGAACTCGACCAGCAGATAGCGGCTACTGCCGATGCGATACCGCTCCGGGGTGACCAGCGCGGTCTGCATATTTTCGAGAGAAAGATGAAAGTCGCAGCCCAGGCTCAACTTTGGATTGTTGCCAATCCGTTGCTGAAGCTTCTGCAGCAGGTCAGAGAGATATTCGCGATCGTAAAAATAGCGGTCGTTGGCATGAGGCGTAGCAACCATGTGCTCGATGCCATCCTGCGCCGCCATCCGGCACATGCTCTCGGCCGTCTCCCAGGACTTGGGACCGTCGTCCACTTCAGGCAGGATGTGGCAGTGAATGTCGATCACGTTGCTCGTCGATTATGCTGCTCGTGTGGGGACGGACGCCCTCGTCCGTCCTCGGGCCGCAGGCCCGATCTGTTTCTCGATTGGGCCGAGGTCTCGCCGGATCAGTAACGCCCCTTCATGAAGTCGCCAATCTCCGCGTAGGCTTTTTTGAGAACTTCTTCCTGGGGGAGAAACACGATGCGGAAATGCTTTGTCCCGGGTTTTTGGCCGAAGCCCGAGCCGTGCACGACCAGAATGTGCTTCTGCAGCAGCAGCTCTTTCACCCACACGTTGTCCCCTTCAGGAATGTCGATTTTCGGGAAAGCGTAAAACGCGCCGCGCGGAGGAACGCAACTCATGCGTGGAATGGCGTTGCAGGCTTCAACGGTGATGTCGCGGCGCGCGCTGAGTTTTCTGCGGACCTCGATGAGGTGATCTTGCGGCCCTTCGAGCGCAACTTTGATCGCATACTGCTCGGGATGGTTGGCCGAAAGCCGCAGCGTAACCACGGGAATGTCGGGAGCGACAGCGGCGATGGAGATGTGCTCTCCGCCATCGAGGATCAGCTTGTTGTAAATTTCATCGGCGATGATGAGCAGGTTGTGCTGCCGAGCAAGCTCGGCAATCTGCTCCAGCATTTTCCGCGTACATAGCGCGCCCGTAGGATTGTTCGGATTGATCAGAATAATGGCCCGGGTGCGCGGGTTGATCTTGCGGCGCATGTCCTCGAGGTCAGGCTGCCAGCCATCTTCTTCGTTCTGGAAATATGAATTCATCTCCGCGCCCGTCTTGCAGAGGACCGCCGTGTACAGCGGATAGTCGGGGCTGGGGGTGAGCAGGTTCTCTCCCGGATTGAGCAAGGCCGTCAGGCAAGTGTCCACCGCTTCGCCGGCGCCGTTCGTGATGAAAACATCTTGTATGCTGCTAATTCCTGACTGCTCGGCTTCCGCGCGAATGGCTTCGAGCGCCTCGGGAACACCATCAGAGGGTGCGTAGCCGTTTTTGTTGTCACGCATAGCGCGATACGCCGCTTCGATCACGTGCGCGGGCGTGGCGAAGTCGAAGATGTTGGGATCGCCGACGTTCAGGAAAAGAATCTTGTTGCCCTGCTTTTTGACCTCATTAGCTAGGCCAACCAGATCGCGGATGGCGTAGCGCAGGTTGTCCAGGCGCTGGGCGGGGGTGATTTCGCGGGCTTGGGTTAGTGGCATAAGCAATTTTAACCGCTTAGTTCGAAGCGATGCAGAAAATCAAAAGCTCTACCACAGGGGGCACAGAGGATCACAGAGTCTTCAAATTTCCTCTGTGATCCTCTGTGCCCTCTGTGGTCAAGCCTTTGATCTTTGCTGGGCAACGCCCACCGACCGACGACGGTCTTACTTTATTCCGGCCGATCGATCTGCGCTCTCTGCAGCTTATCTGAGTAATCCACGTACACCGCCTTCCACTCGCTGTAGAAATCAATCGCGCCGATTCCGCCCTCGCGGTGGCCGTTGCCGGTGGCCTTCACTCCGCCAAATGGCAGATGAACCTCAGCCCCTATCGTGGGCGCGTTGATGTACGTAATGCCGGCGTACAGATCGCGCATTGCCGTGAACGCCTTGTTCACGTCGCGCGTATAGATCGCTGACGACAGCCCGTATTCAATGTTATTGGCGATGGCGATGGCATCTTCCATGTCCTCGCACGGAATCACTGAGACGACCGGGCCGAAGATTTCTTCCTGGGCGATACGCATCTTGGGATCAACGTCAGCGAAAACCGTCGGCTCCATGAAAAATCCATGTTGATAGTCACCCTTGTCAAGGCGATTGCCGCCGCAGCGCAGGTGCGCACCCTCGGACTTGCCAATCTCGACATACTCCAAGTCACCCTGCAGTTGGCGCGCGTTGACTGCCGGGCCCATGTCGGTGGTTTCGTCGAGACCATTGCCAACCCGTAGCTTGCTCGCGCGATCGACCAGGCTACTTACGAAGTCGCCATAGACGCCCTTCTGCACGATGATGCGGCTGGTCGCGGTGCAGCGCTGTCCGGTGGTGCCAAAGGCTCCCCAGAGCGCCCCTTCAAGAGCCAGGTCGAGATTTGCGTCGTCGAGCACGATCATGGGATTCTTACCGCCCAACTCCAGCGAGCAATGCTTGAAAGTCTTGGCAGCAGTCGTGCCGATGGTTCGTCCCACGGCGCTGGAGCCAGTGAACGAAATCGCTCGCACTTCGGGATGCTCCAGCAGCGGCGCGCCTGCTTCAGGGCCGTATCCGGTGACGATATTAATCACTCCTTTCGGGATGCCGGCGTCGGCGAGGACGCGAACCAGGTTGAAAGTGGAAAGCGGAGTGTCCTGTGCCGGCTTGATCACGCAGGTGTTGCCGCAGACCAGCGCCGGCAGCAACTTCCACGAGGGGATGGCCATGGGGAAATTCCAGGGCGTGATCATCCCGCAGACGCCCACGGGTGTGCGGATTGCCATGGCGAATTTGTTGGGCAGCTCGGACGGCGTGGTAGGCCCGAACAGGCGGCGGCCTTCTCCGGCCATGTAGTAGGCGGTGTCCACTGCTTCCTGCACGTCGCCCCGCGTTTCTTTCAGGACTTTGCCCATCTCCCGGGTCATGTCGCGGGCGTATTCTTCCTTGCGTTCGGCGAGCATTTCGGCTGCGCGATAGATAATCTCGGCGCGGCGCGGGGCGGGCACCAGACGCCATTTCACGAAGGCCCGTTTGGCAGCATCCACGGCAGTGTCCACATCGGCTTTGCCGGATCGCTGGAAGATTCCGACTACGTCGCGGGTATCGGCAGGGCTGCGATTTTCAAAGGTTTGGCCGGTTGAGGCCTCCACCCATTCGCCGTCAATGAAGTTCTTGTACACAGTGGGGTGGGTGGAGCTTCCTTCAAGGACTGGGGTGGAAAGGGTATCAGTCGCCATATGTGCCTCCTCGGAACCTTTCATGCTACCGCTGCGGCCGAGGAGGGGGCAAGGGAGGGGAGAGGCCAGTTATCGATCCAGCAAGGGAAGTCGTCGGTCGTTGGTCCTTGGCGAGGACACTTGCAATGGCCGGGGGTGCACCGGTTTTGCGGACGAGCAACGACCAACCACGTTTCTGAACCCGGTGACCTCAGTAACCCGAAGTATTACGATTACCCGCGCTCACCGGGCGCAGCCCTGCAATAATCTTTGCGTAATCATTGGGATTCTCTCCGTCTGCAAGAGGATTTTTATTGGTGCGATCGGCCCGCAAACCCGGAATACAAATTGCCTGGAAGACGGTCACTTACCGCAGCGTGATGCTGATGGTGGTCGCTGCTCTGGCGGCGATGGCGCTTGGCACCCGCCTGGCGTTTCCGGAATTCACAGCAAACACGGTGAAGGCAGCAGACAGCCTTTTCACCAATCTGTTGGAACGAGTGGCTGCGCCGGCGAACTCCGGCAAGGCAGGGGATGGGACCTCGCAGCAAGCGCACATCACGGCCCTCGACGGCACGGTCCGAATCAAGAAGGCGAGTAGCAACAGCTGGGTACGAGCCGATTACAGTGTCCCACTGGAAAAAGGCGATGTGATCCAGACCGGTTCCGAGGGTATGGCCAAGATTGTGTTCAACGACGGCACCAACTACACGGTGAAGCAGGACTCGCTCATCGTGATTGAAGAGAATTCGGCCAACGAACGCCAGCAGACTAAAGTCGCCGTCAGCGTGAATACCGGTACGGTGGACCTGGCTACCGGAACCTACGTCCAGGGATCGAAGTCGGAAGTGATTATGGATGGCGCAACCGCCTCCCTGGCGCCGGACAGCGCGGCCCGAGTCAGCAAGGATCCCAAATCGAGTCAGGACGAGATGTTAATCACCAAGGGCACGGGTACGGTCGAGCGCAACGGCGAGACGGTCGAGCTTGCAGACTGGGAAAAGGCCAGCTTCAAGCCCAGTTCGGCGCACCTGCAAAAAGTGAAGGAAATCGGCCCGCCCACACCCATTTCGCCGGCTAACATGATGCCAATTTTTGTTTCCAACGATTCCAAGCCGATCGAATTCTCCTGGACGGCAATGGCCAACGCTAAAGGCTACCGCCTGCAGATTTCTCGCAACCCGTACTTTTCGTCGCTGGTTGTGGACCGAAGTGTGACATCCTCGGCAGTTCTGGTTTCCGGCCTGTCGGAGGGGCCGTATTACTGGATGGTGCGCTCGTTCGATGCTCAGGAGAAGACATCGATTGAGAGCGAAAAGAACCGCTTCACCGTCATAGCCAAGGAGTCGGATAACGGTGCCATTGCGCTGACGATTGAGCCATTTGTCCAGCATGGGCACGTGATCGAGCTATTGGGGAAGACTGAGGTCGGCGCCAGGGTAATGGTCAATGGACACGAAGTCGCGGTGGTGAACACGGATGGCAGTTTTCGCTATTTCACGCCGCCGCTGCCCAACGGCGAAACCATGATTACCATCACGGCGCAGAACGCCAAAGGTGGAGTGAACACGCAGCAGCAGAAGGTGGTAATCCAGTGAGGTCAACTGGCGGGCGTGGAAACACCAAGGTTAGGTTATTTGCAGCGGGGTCTTAAATGTCCAATAATTAGGACACAAGGCCCAGAACAATCGAATTTGTGAGCGGCACAAGCCGGTCCGGCTGATTCAGGGCTGGAGTGTGGCCGGGAACACAGACTCAACAGAAGAGAGACGCGGTCAGGTATGTCATCAAAAAACGGTTTTCACAACGGCGCATCGCGCATGCACAATCTGCGGTCGCTTTTCAGCATTTTCTCAAGCGACCTTGCCATTGATCTGGGAACGGCCAATACGCTGGTGTATGCACGCGGCAAAGGCATCGTGGTCAATGAACCTTCCATCGTGGCCTTGAACAAGAACACCAATGAGGTCGAGGCGGTGGGCAAAGAGGCCAAAGAAATGCTTGGCCGCACCCCCGGCAACATTGTGGCCATCAAGCCCATGAAGGACGGCGTGATCGCCGACTTCAAGGTTACCGAGAAGATGCTCAACTACTTTATCCAGAAAGCCCACAATCGCAAGATGCTGGTGCATCCGCGCATCGTGATTGGGGTGCCTTCGGAAATCACGCAAGTAGAAAAGCGCGCGGTCATGGACTCGGCGTATCGCGCCAAGGCCAGCGAAGTTTATCTCGTGGAACAGGCGATGGTGGCTGCGATTGGCGCTGGGCTTCCGATCACAGAACCTTCCGGAAACATGGTTGTAGATATCGGCGGCGGCACTACTGACATCGCCGTGATTTCGCTCAGCGGCATCGTTTATTCGCGCTCCGTCCGTATGGCGGGAAATCAGATGGACGAAGCCATCATGAACTACCTGAAGCGGAAATATAACCTGCTGGTCGGCGAGCGCACGGCGGAAACGATCAAGATGGAAATCGGTTCGGCGTATCCGCTAGATAAGCCGCTCACCATGGAAATCAAGGGCCGCAACCTGATCGAGGGTGTTCCCAAGACGATCACAGTTGACGACAGCGAAATTCGCGAAGCGTTGAGTGAATGTGTTTCGACCATTATGAATGCGGTGCGGGTCGCGCTCGAGCGCACGCCTCCGGAGCTTTCCGCTGACATCAGCGATCGTGGAATCGTGCTGACCGGCGGTGGCGCGCTGCTCAAGAATCTGGACAAACGTATCCGCGAAGAAACCGGCTTGCCGGTCTCAATCGCCGATGATCCGCTGTGTAGCGTGGTGCTCGGCACCGGCAAGATGCTGAGCGATTTCAAACTGCTGAGGAAGATTTCGATCGAGTAGAACAGGTAGCTACTAGCCCCTAGCTACTAGCTCCTAGCAACCACCACAAAATCAAGCTTGCTAGAAGCTAGTCGCTAGAGGCTAGAAGCTAAATTCATGGAAAACCTCATGGGCCGCTATCGTAATGTCAGCATTCTCGCGGCGGCCATTTTCCTTCAGGTTGTGGGACTGGCGGTCCAAGTCAAGCGACAAACGGAGAACCAGTCGTCGCGACTGATCCGCGTTTGGGCAGTGACCACGGTGACTCCGCTCGAAAAGGGAATCGTCCGCCTGCAAACAGGGGCGACTGGCATTTGGCGTAACTACGTCTATCTACGCGGCGTCCGGCAACAAAACCGCGAGTTGCAACAGCAGATCCAGCAACTGCAACTCGATCAAGTCCGTCTGAAGCAGGACGCCGAGCAGGCGCACCGGTTGCAATCGCTGCTGGGATTCAAGGAACAATTCATCGCCCAGACCACTGCCGCACAGGTGATCGGCTCAAGCGGTAGTGAGCAGTCACGCATCGTCTATCTCGACAAAGGGTCAAAGCAGGGAATCGAGCGTGACATGGCTGTGATTTCCAGCGATGGTGTTGTAGGCAAGGTGATCCTGGTATTCGCGAATACGTCGCAAGTGCTGCTGATCAATGACCAGTCCAGCGGAGTCGGAGCCATTCTCGAACAATCGCGCTTGCAGGGGATATTGAAAGGCAAAGCCTCGGGCGAACTGGTCCTCGATAAGATCATGTCCGACGAAGACGTGAAGCCGGGAGAAAAGGTGCTGACCAGCGGTGGGGATCAAATTTTCCCCAAGGGGCTGCCCATCGGAAGCGTGAGCCGGGTTTCTACGGGAGGGCAGTTTCTTCAAGTTACTTTGCAACCTGCGGCGGCGCTCAACCATTTGGAAGAGGTTCTGGTTATCACTCAGAAGCAGGAACGCGAGACGGGAGCGACAAGCGGTGCGGGCGCGGCCCGAGCAGCAGACATTCTCGCGCAACGGCTGCCGTCTGTGCCTGATAAGCCGGAAACGCCAGCGCCCGTTCCCGGAGAGCCCGCAGCAGCACAGGTAAAGCCTCAAACCATGGCGACGCAGAATGGTGGAAGCGCTGCCGCTCCACCGAAGACTCAGTCCGCTGTGCCGGGCGCGGCGCCCGTTTCGAAGCCGTTAACCGCCCAGGATCCGAAGACCGTGAAGCCGGCAGCCGCGAAACCCGCGGTTATCCCGGTTTCGAAGCCAGCTGCAAACACCATTCCGCAGCAGGTTCCTGATCAGCCTCCGTCCCAGGCTCCCGGAGATGCTCCTCAATAACGTGTCCGTCTCTTACACATCCCAGCGGCAAATTGATGTTTACCGGTTTGGCTTGCCGGTGACGATACTAGTACCATTAGCCGCGGTATTTTTTCAGGCCTTCGTGCCGCTGCGATTTCCCTTTTTTCTGAACTTCGACCTCCCACTGCTGGTAGTGATCTTTTTCGCAATGGCTCGTCGCAGTCCGATGGCTGGTCTGCTCACCGGCGCGGTTATTGGTCTCCTACAAGACTCTCTGACCCATCAACCGATCGGCCTCTATGGAATCGCAAAGACAGTTGTCGGTTACGGGGCATCGTCCCTGGGAGTAAAGCTGGACGTGGAAAATGCCGGCACCCGGTTGCTGCTTACCATGGCTTTCTACATCATCCACAAAGTGCTGTATTTCACCATTGCGCGCGGTTTGGTCGGCCTCGACCTGCGCTGGAGCTGGCCGCACGAGTTGATCGCGGCCGTCGCGAATGCGCTGTTGGGAGTGTTCTTGTTTGCGCTGATGGACAGGCTTAAGCAGAAGTTCGCCGGCCCCCATTGCCCCTTGTCTACCTTTTCGAAGGCTTCTTCGATCCGCTTGTTAATCCGTTCGGTTTCTTTGTGCCAGGGTTTCAGTTTGCCGGCATGCCGCATCCACGGTTTCTGATCGGAGCTAGGTCCAGCGCTGGATACCTCACGTCCTGCCGTCGCCGACGGAGGCTTGGTAGCCTTTTTCATTTTCCTATGATCCCACATAAGGGAAGTGTGATGAGCGTCAAGCCAGCGCAGTTGTGACTTTCGTGACCGAGGCCACGAATCATCGACCGACGGAAGATTTACAATTGAGTCAACGCGGTGCTCTCAAACCTTAAGACCAACGACCAACGACCAAGGACCAACGACTGACTCTATGTTTGGCCGCGATGAAAAGCTCTCGCCGATCCGCCTGACGGCGGTGCAGTACGTAATCCTCGCTATTTTTCTTTTTTTGGCATACGGGCTGTGGCGGCTACAGGTTTCGCAGAGCGATATGTACGCCACCCTGGCGGAACAGAATCGCATTCGAAACGTGCCCATCCTGGCGCCGCGGGGCAAGATCTTCGATCGCAACGGGCGGCCCATCGTGGACAACTATCCGTCATTTACCGCGCTGCTGTTGCGGGATTCCTCGCGCGACCTGAACGCTGATGCCGACCTGATCGCGAAGGGGTTGCACATGGATCCCAAAGATGTGCATGACAAGATCCGCCACTTCGCTTCCATGCCCCAATACCGGCCGATTTATCTGAAAGAAGACATCACTCCCGATGAAGAGGCCTTCATCGAAGCGCATAAAACCGAATTGCCGGAACTCGACACCATCATGGCCTACCGGCGTTTGTATCCGCGCAAGGGATTTCTCGCGCACCTGATCGGATACGTGGGCGAAGTCAGCGAAGACATGCTGAATCAGGCGCAATGGGAGTTCAACAATCCCGGCGACGTGGTGGGAAAATCCGGTGTGGAATTGCAATACAACCAGATTCTCATGGGCAAGAACGGATCGCGCCAGGTGCAGGTCAACAGCCACGGGCAGGAAATTGGCAAGCCCCTGGATGAGAAACCCGCTGAGCCGGGTAAGCCCCTTAAGCTGACGATTGACATTGATTTGCAGATTGCCGCGGAAGAGGCGATTGAAGGCAAGAATGGCGCGATCGTCGCCATGGATCCGCACACCGGCGAGATTCTGGCCATGGTGAGCCGGCCAACATTCGATCCTAATGATTTCGCCGTGAAGATCTCGCGCGGTGATTGGAGCAAGTTGGTCAACGATCCTGATAAGCCACTCCTGAACAAGGCAATCCAAGCGCAGCTGGCGCCGGGCTCGACATTCAAGGTCATTATGTCGGTCGCGGGCTGGCAAGAAGGAGTCGCTCAGACCCTCAATGTTCATTGCAATGGGGGAGCCGAGTTCTACGGACGTCGATTTGGGTGTTGGCTGAAAGGCGGCCACGGGGAGGTTGACCTGGTCAAGGGGATATATCAGTCCTGCGATGTCTTTTTCTACACGCTGGCGGAAAAGCTGGGTATAGATCGTATCGCGAAATATGCGAGCGCTTTGGGATTGGGTCAGAAGACGGGAATCGATCTGCCGCAGGAATCTAGCGGTGTCATGCCCTCGGAGGAGTGGAAACTACGAAACTTCCGGCAAAAGTGGTTCGCCGGCGAAACGATTTCGGTTGGCATTGGACAAGGTGCCGTCGCGGTAACCCCGATGCAACTGATGCGGGCAATCAGCGCGGTCTCAATGGGCGGGAGATTGGTCGTGCCTCACGTAGCAGATCCTGCGGGGCTGCCACCGGGCTACCTCGAAGTGAATCACTACTCCGAAGTGAAGGACATTCCCTTTGATCCCAACGGATGGAACGTCATCACGGATGCGATGGGCCGAGTGTTATTGCCAGAAGGAACAGCACCTATGGCGCACATTCCGGGGATCGATATCGCAGGGAAGACAGGTTCGGCGCAGGTCGTCTCGCTCGCTACTCGTGCAAAACATCAGAACAACGAATCTCTGGCACAGAATGGATGGTTTGTGGGGTTCACGCCTCGGCGCAATCCGGACGTGATTGTCTGCGTGCTGTTCGAAGGCGGTGAACACGGGCGGCTAGCCGCACGCCTGGCGACTCAGGTGATCAAGGCCTATGTTGATAAGCAGCGCCGCCAACCGATCAAGGTTGTCGAAGACCCGGGCAAGGACGGGAACGCCGAGATGGGAGCACTTTGGACGTCTCCCGATGCCGATGGAGACGGGCAGAAGTTGCAAGGCGGACGCTTCTCAATCAATTTGCAGAAGAAGCTGGCGCCGCTAGCGACGGCAGCGCCAGGGTTACAGTGAAAACAGTGGTCAGTGATCGGTGGTCGGTGGTCAGTGATCGGAAAGCTAAGAGCCAAGAGCTAAGAGCTAAGAGCTAAGAGCTGATTTTCCATGTCTCGTTATATTTCATTCCGCGATTTCGACTGGGTGCTGGTGGGTTTCGTACTGGCCATCTGCGGACTGGGTGTGCTTGAGATTCACAGTGCCACCCTACACACCAAATTCGCCGGCGCGGACAGGAGACAGCTTTACTGGATTGCAGGCGGCCTGGTGGGAATGTTACTGGTCAGCTTGATCAACTATCAGGTGCTGCTCGAGCGCGTCCATTGGATGTACATCGTCGCTGTGGCCTCGCTGATGACGGTCCTCATCTTCGGGCAAAAGTATCTGGGAGCGCGGCGCTGGGTGAAGCTGCCCGGCGGAAATCACTTCCAGCCTTCGGAATGGGTGAAGCTGATCCTGATTCTGGCGGTGGCCAAGTACTTTGCCGACTTGCAGCAGCGGGAACTTTCGTGGTCTGACTTCCTGAAAGCGGGCGCCATCGTGGGAGTGCCTATGCTGATGGTGCTGGCTCAGCCGGATCTTGGCACTGCGCTCACTTATCTTCCAATTGCGGTTATGGGCCTGTTCTTGGGAGGGGTTAGCTGGAAACAGGGGCTGACAGT